>Ga0123355_10000284_pt1 | contig 64924 bp, 61 predicted proteins | sample TergutEmb28metaG_3_FD_89872 | JGI IMG/M metagenome (GOLD analysis project Ga0123355, IMG submission 89872) | Embiratermes neotenicus P1 segment gut microbial communities from Petit-Saut dam, French Guiana - Emb289 P1 | ecosystem: Host-associated > Arthropoda: Insects > Digestive system > Gut ...
CAGTTTCATAAAGCGACATATTAAAACCTACCAAAACATCATCGCTATAAATGGCAAATGTTAATGGTGGAATTTCATTATTTGTTTGCCCTACATAGCATTCTACGAGGGTGTATTCATTAGGCCAGACAAAGCCCTTTCGCGCCCTGCTACGTATAAAATAAATTTTTCGCACGTACCGTTTAGTGGTACATAAGTGCGCCCTTTGAATACACTCTACACAAAACGTTAATCTTCTTCTATGTGATATTTTGCTTTTATTCGCTTCTCAATATCCTCCGCAGATGGTAACGTATGAGCCAATTCTTCCGGCAGAAAATCGGACAGCTTATATTCGGCAATCCCGATGGGCTTGTTGATGTCCTGTAATGCGTATTCGGCAGTTAGCTTATCTTTAGTTTTGCAAAGGATAATTCCAATAGAGGGGTTATCAAGTTCGTGCTTCACTTGTTTGTCTAATGCAGACAAGTAAAAATTCATTTTGCCTGCGTATTCGGGTAAAAACTTGCCTCGTTTAAGTTCGATTGCCACATAACACCGCAGACGCAAATTATAAAACAAGAGGTCGATTTCATAATCAACACTGCTCACATTCACAATATATTGATTATCAACAAATGCAAACCCTGTACCGAGTTCCATTATTGTCTTGGCTATGTTTGCCACCAATTCGTCTTCTATTTCTTTTTCCATGATGTGTTCGCGTTGCTCCACAAAATCAAAAACGAATGGGTCTTTAAGGGTTTCTAGCACAAGTTCAGATTGCGGCATAGGTAGCTTCTCCACGTAGTTTGCTGTTTTGTCGGATATCGCCTGCCGCTCAAAGACTTTTGTGTCTGTGTGGTATTCGAGTGATGAAAGCGACCAACCATTTTCGATGGTTTGCGTGGCGTACCACAAGTATTCACCTAGCGAGTTTGTTTTATCAAAAAGGTGTGTGTTATGCGACCAACTCAAATTTGCAGACACTGTCTGCAATATTCGTTCATCAACCACCAATTCGGCGAATTTCCGCATATACCGCAAGTTCCGTGCAGAATAACCTTTCGCTTTTGGGAAATCTGCTTTGATGTCTCGCGCAAGATTACTAATGAAGTTATTGCCGTATTGAACATTAGTGGAAATGACTTTCCCAATACTCCAGTATAGCAAAATTTGTTCACGGTTTACGCCTAGCATAGCCTTGTATTGTGCGTCGCAAATGCGGGCTTTTACATCATTCAAGACTGTAAAATAGCTATCATTATTGATTAGCACGAACTTCCTCCTTTACGCGCGTTATTTCCACCCTTCACAGATTACTACAGCGCTAAGGTGGTCTCTGTTACGCCTTAAACTGTGTTAGCTAGATTTTATGATCGACTGTATCTTAGTCTTCAACAAATCAATCCCAACGGTGTTAGATGCACCTTCAGGAATAATAACATCTGCATACCGCTTAGAAGGTTCCACAAATTGGTGGTGTGCGGGTTTTACATAGTTCAAATACTGCCCTATAACTGAGTCTAACGAACGCTCTCGCTCGATAATGTCACGCCTTATCCGCCTGATAATCCGTACATCGTCGTCTGTATCCACATATGTTTTTATATCCATTAGGTCACGGAGTCTTTTATCTTCTAAAATCAAAATACCTTCCACTATAATTACATCCCGAGGCTCTTGGCGGATTACTTGGGTTGAACGGGTATGCGCTGCATAATCGTAAACAGGGATGTCAACGGCTTTGTAGCTTAGCAAATCCTCAAGGTGCTTTAGCAATAGTTCCGTTTCAAATGCCATTGGGTGGTCGTAATTTGTTTTAAGGCGTTCCTCAAAAGTTAGTTGCGATTGGTCTTTGTAGTAGGAGTCATGCGCAATTAACATAATGGAATGATTGACAAAGCTCTCTACAATAATTTTAGAAACACTTGTCTTTCCGCTTCCTGACCCTCCTGATACTCCGATGATTACAGGCTTTTTCATGGATACCGCTCCCTTATGAATTGTTTTAGACGACTATACGCTTATTTTAGCTGTCGAAACCTGTATAATCAAGAGCGCAAATTGTATTCAAGCTGCAAGTCGTTTACATCGTTTGCGGCTAATTTTTTGTTAATCTCCGCAGCGGGAACGCACCCTAAGGATTTATAAAACCCTAACGTATCTTCGGACGAACCGGCACAGATATAAAACTTATCCACATCCCATTCCTTGGCTTTTTCTACCGCCAGGCGGAATAGCTCTTTGCCAATGCCTTGCCCTTGATGTTTATTGTCCACAAACAGTTGGTCAAGCAACACATGCTTAAATTGCACTCCAAATATATCGCGGTTAACGCTTATAAAACCCACCATGCAATCATTTGCGAACGCGCCAATTGCAAAGCCGCCGCCTTCAAACGTAGCTTTTAGCCCGTTATGATGATTTTCGTACCCGTCCGGATATTCTTCATCCAGCCAGTTAAGTTCTATCCACTGCATTGTGCCGTTTACGTTGCGCCATGCTCTTTTAATAAAGCGTGCGGGGTTTATTTCTTTCATGCGCTCGGTTTCGTGCGCGGCTAGTTGCCTGTACTCCATATTTATGCACTCCCTTAAAAGGGTCTGTCTCGTTAAGCATGTTTATTTGGTTAAAATGCTTAACGAGACAGACCCTTTGCTTATTATTATCTTTTTTCAGGTACTAATTTCAGTAAATTAATTTCATTGAACGAACCCAGCCGCATACGTGTTACAACGCCGCCTACACCACCGGAAACAAACACTTTTATGTTGCCTTTGTCATACAAGCCGCCGTTAAATTCAAATGCCAATTTTGTAACAATAGTAAACGGAAACACCTGCCCCCTGTGTGTGTGCCCGGAAATCATTAAATCAATACCCTTGGCGGCGGCATAATTAACCCCTATGGGGTTATGGTTTAGCAAAACAGCGGGTAGTTCCGCCTTTAATTCCATTCCTGCCAGCACGGATTTAACCGTGCTTTTAATTTCGAGCGGGTGTATGTCATAGGCTTCGTCATCAGCCTTGGAATAATCAAGCCCAATTAACTGTATCCCATGGGTTTCGACAATTTCATTATGCAAAATGCGGACATTCTGGTCGCTTATTGTTTTTAATACACCTTCAAGCCCCGTATAGCTTTCGTGGTTGCCTTCAACAAAATAAGTGGGCGCATTAAGGTTTGATAGCGGGGTTAACATGCCATGTTTCAACGCGGCTTTTGTTTCGGTTAAGTCGCCTGTTATGACTACCATATCAGGGTTGTGGAGGTTTGTTTTTTCAACGATTTTGGACAAATATTTTTTGCCATAAAGCACCCCAATATGCGCATCAGAAATTTGCATTATGGTTACTTCGTTTTGCAGTTTTGGGATTTTGATTTCGGTTTTGCGGACAATGAACGTGTTGCCCAATACCGCGCCGATAAAAACGGCAATAAAAGCAGCGGCTACGGCCACAACACCGCTCCAAAATAGAGAAACGTTAAATATAAGCAGCACAACATGCGTGATGCCTAATATGAAAGTGAGGACAGGCAAAAAAACAGCCAGGTATCCGGCAAAAATGCCCAGCACCCTAACCAGTGTGTTTTGAAATTTAAACACCACTACAAACATAGCAAAAACAAATACTACAACCGTAGCCATCGCGGTGCGAAATACCCACAACGGAACTGTATCAAAATGGACGTGTAGCCGAAATGCCCCGTACCATATCTCTAAAACAACACTTGCGAGTACCGCAAGATGTGCAAATATGCTTACTGATTTTTTCACTCCGTTACCTCCAAGATAGCACTTGATATAAGGATATTTAAGAAAGTATAACGTGCACTTGACATAAAGTCTACTTTTTGAGATGAACGAGCAAAAAAAGCGCCGCTTTATACAATGCGACGCAGAAGCGTGGTTTAGAGATATTATAGATGCTTGCGGTCTATAATAAAATAACGGCGCAGTTTAGATTTGCGCCGTTTGGTTCAACTGATGGTTGTGCGTTTGCACCCAATCAACAACGCATTCTCGGCGATGGGTTTCGCGCCGTCTACGCGCAAAACAGGGCAAGATAATTCTGTAATCCATCGCTCATGGAATTTGCGGCCGAATTTCGATACATCTGCTGATTCATATTTTTGGGCGTTCGCCACGTAATCATCAAAATCGCCATGAAAGCGAGTGACTTTATACATATCGCCGCCGGGAAGAACTCTTTTGCCCCAGCGTGCACGTTCGCGGGTGTAGACGCGCTCCGCACAAACATCCGCAGGTGTTGAGATAAATACAGCCAAGTCAAGTAAGGGGTGAAACAATTCTCTGTCGCTAAATATTGTGCCTGATATAACAAAATGGGGGTGCTTTTTTATATCGTCCATTAAGTTTCTAGTTCGTTCTTCTCGTGGACGAACGACAGTAAGCGGTATCTCAGATTTCCAGCACCAAAGATAATCGTCAATATCTAAATATTGAAGATTAAGTTGCCTAGATATTTCTTTACCTAATGTAGTAGAGCCTGCGCCTGAGGCGCCGAAAATAATAATGCCCATTTATTTTTCACCCATACTGTTCTCCTTTTTGTTTTGTTGATATTAAATGACAATGACGTCACCGTTTTGTCGTTTTTGGTGGAACCGCTCAACACCGCCCACAGCCTACGTTTAAGCTGTTTTTGCACCATCCCTCATTGCATGTTTCACCGTTTTCTTGCACGCACATATACTAACACATGTCTTATCATCTGGGGAGATGTGAGGGTCATGACTAAGTACCGTATTGTAGGCGGAAACCGCCTGTCTGGCGATTTATTTGTACAAGGCTCTAAAAATGCGGCACTGCCTATTTTGGTGGCAAGCATTTTAAGCGGCGGCAAATGCGAATTGCATAATGTGCCAAAAATTGCAGACGTGCAGGAGACGATTAACATACTAAAGGCCATAGGTTGCCAAGTAGAATTTGACGGCAGCGTGTTGGATATAGATGCAACTGGGGAGCTAAGCCATGCCGTGCCGGACGATTGTGCGCAAAAAATGCGCTCTTCCATCTTGTTTGCAGGGGCATTGCTTGCAAGGGTGGGTAACGCAGAGATAGCCTTGCCCGGTGGCTGTGAAATTGGTAAACGCGCAATTGACTTGCATGTAGCGGGGCTAAAAGCCTTAGGTGCGGAAGTGAGAGAAGAAAACGGTAAGCTGTACTGTACAACAAGTGGGCTAAAGGGCGCGCATATAAAACTGCACACAAAAAGCGTGGGTGCAACAGAAAACTTACTACTTGCCGCCGTGCTAGCAGAAGGCCAAACAATAATAGAAAACGCCGCATGCGAGCCGGAAATTAATGACTTGGTGATATTCCTTAACAAAATGGGTGCAAAAATAACAGGCGCTGGCGTAGGCACTTTGATAATAAACGGCGTTAAGCGTTTGCGCCCTACCCACCATACAGTTATCGCAGACAGAATTGTTGCAGGCACCTACCTTATTGCCACTGCCATGACAGGCGGGATTGTAACGCTGCATAATGTCAACTCCAGAGAGCTTGGCGCGTTAACTACCATTCTTTCGGAAATGGGTTCGGTAGTGCATGGTGGTAATAATTGCATTACCATTGCCGGGCCGGAAAGGTTAAAAGCAGTTGCCAAAATCAAAACAGATATTTTCCCATACTTCCCTACAGATTTGCAGCCGCAAATTACCGCAGCACTTGCTATTGCAAAAGGCACAAGCGAAATAATGGAAACGATATTTGAAAACAGGTTTGCACATTGTTTAGAGTTAAATAAAATGGGTGCAAATATTAATATTTCTGCCGATAAAAAAGTGTTTGTTACCCACGGGCGGGAGACACTTACAGGCTGTGAAGTAACCGCAACAGATTTGCGCTGTGGTGCTGCGCTTGTTTTGGCAGGGCTGGTTGCAGAAGGTGAAACTGTGGTGGATGGTATAGAGTTTGTAAAACGCGGTTATGTAGATATGGCGGAGGATTTGCGGAAACTGGGTGGGGATGTGGTATCATAGAGGCCACCCCACCCAGAACGGAGCATAAGCGTGAGCAAAAGTGTACTATCCCTTTGTGATGCATCACCTCTTGAATCTTGCGTGACAACAGCGCCTTTTGTAACAAAGGATGATAACAAGCGCACAAATCCTGCCGCTATACTGCCCGGGGTGCAAAGTATTATTGCTATAGCTGTATCGCAATCTTGCGGCATAGGCGCGGGCGAACCTGCTTTTGGTGCGGAATTGTCTTCGCTTGGTACTAACGTGGATTACCATGGGGTTGTAAAGGGCAAGTTAAAAGACCTAGCCGACGAGTTGCAAAAAACAATCAATTTCAAATACAAAATTCTAGTAGACAGCCCAACCTTGGATGAGCGTGCATTTGCCGCACGTGCAGGTTTGGGCTTTTTTGGCAAGCATGGGCTTTTGATTTCTCCGCAGCTTGGTACAAGGTTTAATATTGGGCTTATGTTAACTACTATTCCTCTTGCGGAATTGGCTATTCCTGCAAAAGCGCAAGTTAACGCTACATGCCCGCCGGGCTGTAACCGCTGCATAAACGCCTGCCCCAATAATGCCTTGGAAGAGAGGCAACCCTTAAAATACGATAAATGTATCTCGTACCTTACACAAAAAAAAGAGTTAACCTTAGAAGAAGAAAAACTCCTCCACGGCCAACTCTTTGGTTGTGATATTTGTCAGGATGCTTGCCCGTGTAATAAGCCACGCAACAAAACCTATATTAACCCGACAGACTGGATAAGCAAAACCGACGAGGATTTTATAAAGGAATACGGCCACACATCTATACTGTGGCAAGGGGCAGAAATACTACGCCGCAACGCTAGGCTTTCGCTTTAAAATTAATCGTCAATTTCCCATCATCCCAAGACAGGAAGCCATTCTGTTTTGCGGAAGATGGGATTTTTTTATCAACAACCGCATCCCCAGTACGGAAAACAGAAAGCATAAAACCTATCAACACCATATTGATTAACATTGCAGAATTACCAGGGGATATAAGCGGTAACGAAATATGCGTAAAAGGAAAGCCCATGTTGAAAAGAGCATACATAAATATTTGCACAAAAAGCGTTAAAGCGACGGCAATAGAAACAAAAAATCCTAAATCGCTTTTTTGTTTTGTGCAGCGTGCAAGCACTTTGCCCATAAACAGCAACAATGCGCCCATAATTACCGCAAAGACCAACCAGCCAAAGCGGGTAATGATTGTTAATAGAATCAAGTCCGAATACAACCACGAACCCAAAAATAATTCAGACGAAGCCCCTTCTCCAAATAATGCTGCGCGACTTAATAGTGCCCTTGCTTGTATAGCTAAAAAGCCGCTGCCCAAAGGGTCGCTATGCGGATTAATAACTGCCATCACTCGTGTAAAATGCCAGCTGCCCTGTGCATAGCTAAGCATCATTACCGCAAAGAGAATTATACAAGGAGCAAAGGTTAGCAAAACCCCGATTGCTCTGCTAACGCCAAACCAATTCTTCATAACAGCGATTATCAGCATTATCATGCCTATTATCGCAAAGTGTACAAAGCCGGATAGCATAGGGGTAGTAAGGGTAACAACGCAAAGTAAGCCGTAAGTTAATAAGCATCCCAATAGCCCCAAATATTTTTTATTCCTTGATATATAAATAATTGGCGCAAAAACTACAGGCAACAACAAGGCCAAAACTTGCAACTGAAAGCTCATGTTAAATATTACAATGCTCGTTGCAAAACGATTAAGGCTGAACATGACTAATAACAACAGGCCAACGCCCAAACAAATCCGGCGCGGGTATTTCCCTAGTATTGTGAAGTCTGCATAGTAGGCGGCCATCATCCACAGTAGAGCTATTGCCGTTGCAAATACTCTAAAGCGGACATTTGCATCATCGAAGACAAAAAAGCTGATTAAAAGCCCTAGCAGCACAAACCCTGCTACCCAAGCAAACATAACCCATTGTGGTTTTGGCCTATGTATACGGTCTAGCGATGTGCCTATGGCCATCGCATCGCCTGTGTCGGCTATGGCTTTATCGGTTGCCGTTTCTTCATCAATACCCTGCGCTATGTAGGAATCACGCCCGTCGATAATATGATTTGTCATTTCTTCCGAAACTCTAAAGCGTGCCTTTTTCCAGCGGATTTGCTGACTAATAGAGGCTACATACGCGCCTATTTTATCAGATGAGAGCATAGGCTGTGCCCCCTTCCATTACGCGGCCTACAGCTTGTGTGTAATCGTTCCACTCCTGTTGCTTTTTTACAAGCAACCCCTTTCCCTTGGTGGTTAACTGATAATACTTGCGGATACGTTGATTATCGGCGTTTTCGTCATAAGAGGTCACCATACCGTCGTTTTCCAGCCCGTGCAATAGTGGATACAGTGTTCCTGTTTTTAAGCGGAAGATATTCTCCGACTTGTCGGAAAGCTCTTCGATTATTTGATACCCATACATGTCTTTGCTTTCAAGCAATTTTAACACCAGCATTGTGGTATTGCCCGAAAGTTGGTTTTTATCAGTTGGCATGTTGTTTTCCTCCACAAGTAGATTATCTACGTATGATTATATGTAGGTAATCTACTTATGTCAAGATGGCTTGTTAGAGGTTTTTTGTTTTTTTGGATGAAGGTGCCTCGGCACGGGCTATGCCTTTGGCACGGCCGCCGCCGCATGCCCGCATGCTCTGGGCCGCATTATGGCTAGATTTGTCGAACATGTTGCTCGAGTTAATGATACAAAGTCTCGCCAGCTGCCATTCCAGGCTTGCTCGGAGTATCATTTGGCCTGAAAATGCAGTAACCATCAGCATTTGGGCACATTTGAGGGGCTCCGGGGCAAGTCTGAGGTGGTGATTGAGCGTTTTTTCCTGCAAAAAAAACGTCTAATAGTGACACAGATGTCCATATACAGCGTAACAACGTAATTGTATAATAATTAAAGAACGGTGGTGATTTTATGCGCTTTACATTTTTGTTTTTTATTAAGCTTCTACCTATAATGTCCCGTGGTGGTAGTTTACCACCAGGCCCAGGGGATATTTTTGATTAAATCAACCCACTCTAGCAGTGGGTATTTTTGAAGGGGTTGATTAAAATGGTTCTCTCCAAGCAAGAGTTAATAGATGAGTTTCTTACATTTAAAGACGTTACTGATGACAATGACATAAAAGTCCGCATAAAACGGCTAAAATTCTACCTTGACAATTATGATTGCGACAGCGAGATAGCAAATATATTGCGTTACATAGAAGTACGCCGAACTGCATATGAAACTAACGATTTTGAAAAATGTGCAGCAATAGCACTGCCTGTTTTCGACTTGTTAAACGAACCACAGTGCAATAATTTGAGCTTTGTTGAGGTTATTGTTTTAGCGGGTCTACTAAGTTATGCAACAACCTTCGATGTGGTAAAAAACTGCGAACAAACAGTGTCTAATCTAATGGAAACTAAGTTCAAACACGACCAACGGTATCGTACCGTAAGATTTATGCTAAGCACCGCTATAGTATCTCGTATGGTAAAGGCAAAATATTTTTCAGCCAATGGAAAAGAGACAGAAGCTAGCCGGGAAGAAATTTTTGAATTATTCAAAAAGCATAGTGCTTTTTGTGATGATATTTTTATCAAAAATAAAGTGCCTAGACTAGAGGCCTGCTATAGAATAAAAGAAGGTATGTTTCACAAAAATGCACAATTGGTTGAGGATAATTTGCTTTGGTTGCGTAAGCATGAGATAAAAAAATGGTACTTTACCATGTCCGAAGAGTTCGTGCAATACGCCCACGTTATGGAAGGCGAGCTAACCCAAACCCTGTTAAATATTGTAGTAGGCTACTACATAAATAAAATCCGTGGAGAGCGCGGCCTGAAGCAATACGAAGTTGCAGACGAAATAAGTATAGCACCGGAAACATTAAACAAGATAGAGAGTGGCAGGCGCACTGCTGCAGCATACATTTGTACAAATTATCACACATATTTGGCGTAGATGTTTCGTATTTTTTCACCGGTAAAAAATAATGATGTTGTTCTACATAAAAAAAGCTGTCTCGTTTTTATAACGAGGCAGCTTTTTTATGCTATGTGGTCGATTCATTCATGCATTGCCGCCAGCCAATTTTGCTAAGCTGTCCAAGCGACAAATTATAATGTATGCCCTTTATTGCTTTTGCAAGCAAAGGTGCTATAGAAATTTCTTTAATCTTAGGATGCTTTTTCTCTTCCGGAATTTGAATTGTGTCAAGCACCAATACTTCTTCTAAGGGGGAGTTTGCAATAGTCTCAACAGCATCGCCGCACAACACGGGATGCGTTATGCACGCATGTACACTTTTTGCGCCATATGTCATTACCAACTCTGCGGCATTGCACAAGGATTTGCCGGTGGATAATAAGTCGTCTAGCAAGATACAGTGCTTTCCTTTTACATCGCCAATAAAGTTGCGGATTATTGGGTCGCCACCGTCGTCTGGGCGGCGTTTGTCTGCAATGGCTAGCGGCACATCCAAAAGGTCCGCAAAGCGGTTGCAGCGTGCAACACTGCCAAAGTCCGGCGAAACTACAACAACGTCAGACAAATCGCCAAAACCTTCTTTGTAATATTCTGCAAAGGTGTAAATGCCTTGTAAGTGGTCTAGGGGGATATTAAAGAACCCTTGAATTTGCGGGCAATGCAAGTCCATAGAAAGGATACGGTTTGCCCCGGCAGTTGTAATAAGGTCTGCCACAAGTTTGGCACTAATGGGGTCATGGGAACGTGCCCGGCGGTCCTGCCTTGCGTAACCGTAGTAAGGCACAATAGCGGTAATGCGTCCCGCAGATGAGCGGCGCATGGCGTCAATAAGAATAAGCAATTCCATCAAACTGTCGTTAACAGGTGGTGCGGTAGATTGGATAATAAAAACGTCTTTACCTCGTACTGTTTCGTTTACCTTAACGCTGGTTTCGCCATCGGCAAACTGGCCGGTGCTGGACTTGCCCATTTCTATGCCTAAAATGTCTACTACAGACCCCGCCATTTTTGGGTTTGCATTGCCGCAAAACACCATGATGTCGCCAATTTTGTTGTGCATTTTTGGTACCCCTTCCTAGTCTAGGTCAGTGTCTAGTATCTCAATCTCCAATGCTGCATCATCAATGTCTTCTATTTTAGTTTTTGCCAGTTCGTCAGCGCTTACCGGTATAAAGTTTTCCGGTGCAGCAAGGGCGTCTAATGGTTTCATGCCATAGTGTTCCCTCGCTTTGCTTTCTATTTCGTAGGCGATTTCTGGGTTTTCGCGCAGGTATTGCTTTGCATTTTCGCGGCCTTGGCCTAGGCGCGTTTCGCCGTAGGAGAACCATGCACCGCTTTTTTTAACCAAGTCTAGTTGCGCGCCAAGGTCTAGCAGGTCGCCTAGTTTGGATATGCCTTCGCCATACATTATATCTACTTCGCATGTTCTAAATGGTGGGGCCACTTTATTTTTGGCAATTTTAATTTTTGTGCGGTTACCTACGGTTTGTTCGCCTACTTTTATAGCCTCTGCGCGGCGAATGTCTACACGTACGGACGAATAGAATTTTAACGCGCGTCCACCGGTTGTGGTTTCGGGCGAACCGTAGGTTACGCCAATTTTGTCACGCAATTGGTTGATGAATATAACAATACAGTTGGTTTTGTGGGTAATGCCCGTTAATTTACGCAATGCTTGAGACATAAGGCGTGCTTGTACACCCACGGAAGACTGTCCCATTTCCCCTTCAATTTCCGAACGGGGTACAAGGGCGGCGACAGAGTCTACTACTACGATGTCTATTGCAGCGGAACGCACCATTGCCTCTGTAATTTCCAGTGCTTGTTCGCCGTCGTCAGGCTGGGAGATGTATAGCTCGTCTATGTTTACGCCAAGTTTTTTTGCATAAACAGGGTCCATTGCGTGTTCTGCGTCTACGTAGCCTGCTATGCCGCCTAGTTTTTGTACTTCTGCAACAACATGCAGCGCAAGGGTTGTTTTACCAGAAGATTCAGGGCCGTAAACTTCTACTATACGCCCTTTTGGCACGCCGCCCACGCCAAGCACAAGGTCTATACTTAGTATGCCCGTTGTAACAACAGGTATCGTTGTGTCACCCATTTTTTCGCCCATTTTTACAACGGCACCTTTACCGAATTGTTTTTCTATGTTAGAGAGGGCGTTTTGCAGGGCTTCTTCCTTGGCGGCCTGGGTGTCTAGCGTGACTATTTCCTTTTTTTTGCTGTCTTTCGAGGATTTTTTTGGCATGGGTATGCTCCTTTATGTAGGTGTGTTTTAGTTTATGTATATTGTATTACATTTTTCGAGGTTGGGCTAGTGCGAGGATTCGGTTTGGGTACGGAGCTTTGCCTTGCGCTAGTACCGTGTATCCACCCACCTGTGCACAAGCGGCGGCGAGCGCACGCTTGCACACATGCGTGCGGACACCCGGCAATCGCTCAAGTCAAAGCCCCGCACCCAAACCTTGGGCTAGTGCTGCACTACCTACATAAAGTGTAGGTGGGTTAGTTTAGATTAGTTGGAGTGGGCTTTGGGATTGTCGCTCGCCGGTTTTGTATTGTGTGTCGCATGGCGCATCCGCCATTATTACGGGCTCCAGCCTGCAATCTTGAGTTTTGTCGTTTTTGGCGGAAGCTTACCGACCCGCCTATAGCATGGCTTATGTGTCAGTGTTGTCGCACGTCGGATTTTCTGCATCAAGTAATTGTATAAATCTCAAGTATGCCTTTCTATAATCACTTATCATGCTTACAAATATATCATCAACAACATAACCACCACTTACCCACTTTTTCTTCTCAATGCCGAGAAAACCTTTTTCTCCGGTTCCTACTTTGGTTTTTTTAACTTTATTTACATCTGGCAGGTGTGCAGTCTTGACATCACCCGAGCCGGATATATCTCCATTATTACCACTTACAGAAAAATAACCATTTACATCAATGCCGTATCTATTGGCTAAATAAATTAAAGATAAATCATGGGCGAGTTGTTCCTTACTTGGCATCTTCATTACCTCCGTTGGTGAGATTTTTCGAGGGAAAACCATACGCTTTTACTTTATCACTCGCCTTAACATATCCAGCGCTATTTTAGTTGCACGTTTGCGTACCTCGTTGCGGTTGCCTATTAGGTTGCATTTGGATGTAATGGTTTGCCCATTAATGGCTACAGCCACATACACAAGCCCTACGGGCTTGTCCGGTGTTCCGCCGCCGGGGCCTGCTATGCCTGTGGTGGCAAGGCCAATATCGGTACCGCTGGTTTTGGCTACGCCTTCTGCCATTGCGGCGGCGGTTTCTTCGCTCACGGCACCAAAAGTCACAATTGTTTTGGCGGGTACGCCAAGCCTATTTATTTTCGCCTCGTTGGAGTAGGTGCACAAGCCTTGCAAGAATACTTCCGAGCATCCGTCTACGGAAACAATTTCTGCTGCTACAAGCCCACCTGTGCAGGATTCTGCTATGGCAAGGGTTAATCCCTTTTCCTTTAGCAAGCGTACTATTACTTCAGGTAAATTGCTTCCGTCGCTGCTATATACATGTGGGTGCAGCCGGTTGCAAATTTCTTCTTGTAGGGGCGTTATCAGCGCCCCTGCCTCTTCTTCTGTCTGTGCAACGGCCGTTAGTCTAAGATGAACTTCCCCTAGTTTTGCATATGGTGCGATGGTGGGGTTTGTTTGGCTTTCTATGAGGTCTAACAGTTTGTTTTCTACTACACTTTCACCAATTCCAATTATTTTTAGGGTTTTGGACACCAATGCTTCGCCCTTTTGTTGCATAAGATATGGGCTTACGTAGTTTGTAAACATAGGTTCCATTTCATGAGGTGGGCCGGGTAGCAGTATTAAGGTTTTGTTTTTTTTGCCAGAAGCGATTCCGGGCGCACAACCGTTGTCGTTTGGGAAAATAATCGCACCATCAAGTACAAGTGCATTTCTTTCTGTATCGGGCGGTAAGTTATGCCTCGCAAAACGTGCGCGAATGCGCGCCATAGATTCATCGTGCATAACAAGCGGCACGCCAAAAAATTCGGCGGCCACGTCCTTTGTAATATCATCCAGCGTAGGGCCCAGCCCGCCGGAGATAACAACCATATCTGCCCTGTCAAACGCCTCTTTTAGGGCACAAAAAAGCCGCCCTTTATTATCGCCCACTGTGGCTTGGTGGTAAACAAATACACCAAGCTCGGCCAGTTTTTGCGATAAAAAGGCGGCGTTTGTATTAATAATATTGCCTAGCAATAATTCAGTTCCAACACTTAAAATTTCGGCGGTCATATCTTTTGCCCCTTTAACACTTGCCTGTTTTTCCAAGTGTAATCTATGCCGGACCATATTGTAAATATCACAGCCAAAATAGATAGCGCGAAAGTAAGAACAGGGATATTAATAAAGGGAACCAATACAAAAATAATTAATACGATTTGCAAAACGGTTTTGATTTTGCCCAAAAGGTCTGCGGCCATAACAATATTCCGTTCCAGCGCAAGCTGTCTAAAGCCGGAAATATAAAACTCGCGGCACAAGATAACAATTGCAACCCATGCGCCAATTTCGCCGGTGGCAGTAAAGGCCACAAGGGCGGCGCACACCAGCATCTTGTCTGCAAGGGGGTCCATCAACTTGCCGAAGCTTGAGATAAGCTCCATTTTGCGTGCCAAATAGCCGTCCAGCCAATCGGTTATGGCGGCTACAACAAAAATAAATAGGGCAAGCCATTCATTTATAGTTGAAGTGCCCAGTGAAAACGGGAGGGTTATCTCTTGCGAAAATGGTCCGGCAAGATACACGACCAAAAATGCCGGTATAAGAATAATCCTCAGCATTGTTAATTTATTGGGTAGATTCATGCAGTCCTCCCTTTTAAATCGTATTGGTGGCTATCGGTTATTTCTACGTTGCAAATATCGCCCACGGTTAGTGCATTTTCAGCTGTAAAAGTTACAACAGAGTCTACTTCATAAGCATCGTAGCGGGTGCGGCCGGTGTATGAGCCGTCAGCTTCCACAGCGTCTACAATTACTTCCAACACCTTGCTTACTTTGTTTTCCTGCTTGCCAAAATGAATACGCTGTTGCAAATCCATAACTTCTGCAAGACGGTTTTGCTTCGTGCTTTCTCGTACTTGTTTTGGCATTATTGCTGCGGGTGTGCCTTCTTCCCTGGAATAAGGGAATACCCCTAATCTGTCGAAGCGCATTTCCCTCACAAAGTAGCGCATGTTTTCAAAGTCACGGGAAGTTTCGCCCGGGAAACCTACTATCAGCGTTGTGCGAATAGCAATGTCAGGCATTTTCTCCCTTAGGCGAGTTATAAGCTTGACCAAATTTTCTTTAGAACCGCCGCGCCCCATAGCTTTTATTATCTTGTTTTCGCTGTGTTGAATAGGCATATCTATATAATTGCACACCTGCGGCAGTTCTGCCATGGTATCTATTAACTCGTGTGTTATATGTTCCGGGTAGGCGTACATTAACCTAATCCATGCCGCCCCGCTTTCTTTTGCCAAAAGACGCAAAAGTTCGGGCAATTTTTTTTGCTTGTAGATATCTATGCCATACAAGGCCGTGTCTTGCGCTACAAGCACAATTTCCTTTGCCCCGGCGGAGGTAAGTGCCTTTGTTTCTTCCAGTATATCTTCCATTGTGCGGCTTTTGTATGGCCCTCTTATGGATGGAATCGTGCAGTAAGTACAGTGGTTGTCGCAGCCTTCTGCAATTTTCACATAGGCTATATGCGGTGTTGGGTCGTCTGCTCTTGCGGCCAAACGAGCATGTTTTGTTTTTTTGGATGAAGGTGCTCCACCCGTGATATTTCCTACTGTTGCGGCAATATCCTCATAGTCGCCAACACCAGCAATAACATCCGTTTCCGGTATGGCCTCTAGTATCTCGTCTTTATATCTCTCTGCCATGCAGCCCACTACTATTAAGCCTTTACACTTGCCCTCGGTTTTAAACTCGGAAAGCTCCAGTATAAGGTTAATGCTCTCTTCGACAGCCTCACGAATAAATCCGCAGGTGTTAACAATGATAACGGCGGCATCTGCCGGCTGGTTAATTACCGAATAACCGGCGTTTATCAATGTGCCAACCATAGTTTCGCCATCTACACGGTTTTTATCACAGCCAAGCGAAACCAAATATATGTTAGCGTCCATATGAACTTTCCTTTCTAAATTACAAGTTTGCCGTCAGCCGCCTTCCCACAGTTCCAAAGCAGCATAGCCACAGTCATAGGCCCAACACCACCGGGCACAGGCGTTATGTGCGAAACTTTGCCCAAAACATCTTCAAAGTCTACATCTCCACACAATTTGCCATCCTGGCGGTTTATCCCCACATCTATTACCACGGCACCATCTTTAATATATGCCGCTGTTATAAATTTCGCCTTGCCAATTGCCGCAATAAGAATATCCGCTTGCCGGCAAATTTCTTGTAGATTTTTTGTTTTACTGTGGCAAATAGTAACAGTGGCGTTTTCTTTTAAAAGCATAAACGCCAAAGGTTTGCCCACAATATCACTTCTGCCCACAATAACGGCATGCTTGCCTGCTATTTCTATGCCTTCTTCTTTTAACAGGTGTACAATGCCCGCCGGGGTGCAGGGCAAAAAGAACTCCCGCCCCTGAGTTAGTAGGCCAAGGTTCTTATGGTGCAGGCAATCTACATCTTTGGAAGGGTCTATCGCATCTACCACTGCATTTTTATTTATGTGCGCAGGCAATGGTTGTTGCACAATGATGCCATTTGTTGCGGAATTATTTATGTCTTTAACCTTGGCAATTACTTCGTTCTCCGTTGCTGTCTTAGGCAACGCGTATGCGGTAAAACCAAAGCCTGCTTTTTCGCAGGCTATTTTTTTATGCTTGATATATGTTTTTGAGGCAGGGTCATCTCCCACCAAAAGTACAGATAGATGTGCCTTTTGGCTTAATGCGTTAATAATTTTTGCACTATGTGTTTTGCCGCAAATTATTTTACCTGCCATAAAGTTCACTATACTCCTCGCGGGTTATTGTTACCTTGCGGGGCTTTACGCCATCTTCAGGGCCTACAATTCCGCGAATCTCCAAATCGTCCATAAGGCGGGATGCACGGTTGTACCCTATGCGGAACTGCCGTTGCAGCATACTTGTAGACGCCTTGCCTTTAATAAGCAAAAAGTCAACGGCATCGTGGAAAAACTCATCAACATCGCCCTCAACATTCGCCTTGCCGGGCATGGTTATCTGCTGAATCATTTCCGTAGTATGCTCAACCGGCGCTTGGGCTTTTAAAAATGCCACAAGCGTTTCCACTTCTTTATCGGAAATAAAGCAGCCCTGTATGCGTATAGGCTTGTTAAGCCCCCTTGGCAAAAACAGCATATCGCCGCGGCCTAAGAGCTTTTCCGCGCCCTGCATATCCAAAACCGTGCGGCTGTCTGTGCCGGAAGATACGGCAAATGCAAGGCGGGAAGGTATGTTTGCCTTTATCAACCCAGTGATAACATCTACAGACGGGCGTTGTGTTGCAACTATCAGATGAATGCCCGCCGCACGTGCCTTTTGCGCTAAGCGGCATATGGCTTCCTCTACTTCGCCTTTGGCAGTCATCATAAGGTCTGCAAGCTCGTCAATTATTATTACAATTTGGGGCAGTTCCGGTTGGCCTTCTGTGGATAATACTTTGTTGTAACTTTTTAAGTCGCGGCAGCCGGTTCCCGCAAATAAGTTGTAGCGGCTTTCCATTTCCTGCACTGCCCAGTTTAATGCGCCAGACGCTTTTTTAGGGTCGGTTACAACGGGAATTAATAGATGCGGAATGCCGTTGTACACGCTAAGTTCTACAACTTTGGGGTCTACCATCAAAAGTTTAACTTCATCCGGGCGAGCCTTGTACAATATGCTGGCGATTAATGTGTTAATACAAACAGATTTGCCCGCGCCTGTGGCGCCTGCGATAAGCAAATGTGGCATGTCTGCAACGTCTGCAACTACCGGGTTGCCCGCAATGTCTTTACCAACGGAAAAAGCCAGCTTGGAATTAAAATTTTCAAAGCGCTCGCCCTCAATTATTTCACGCAAAAATACACCTTGTGGTTCTTTGTTGGGAATTTCTATGCCAACGGCCGCCTTGCCGGGTATAGGTGCTTCTATACGTATGCCCTGTGCGGCCAAGCTTAATGCCAAGTCGTTAGATAAGTTTACTATCGAATTTACTTTAACCCCCGGAGCGGGTGCCAAGTCGTAACGGGTAACGGTTGGGCCTACACTAACTTCCACAACCTCTGCGTCTACACGGAAGCTCTTTAGCGTTTCTTCTAAAATGCGAGAATTTTTCATTACTTGTGTGCGGGACTCGGAACTAAGTTGCTGCTTTTCATTTCTTGCTAGAATTGAAATTGGCGGCAACTCAAAGTCATCAAAATTATGGGGGATAGGGGGCGTTGCCACTTCAGTAGCTGCAAATTCATCCTCAATATGTTCATATGAAGGAGAAGGTTCCGCATCGGCGACAAGCCCACGTACTACCAAGTTGGAAACAGATGGTTTTTCTTCGTATTCAAAATCGCCTTCAATTTCCTGATAGTCGTCTTCGCGGTCGTATTCTTGTTCGTAATTAGGGTATGACTCCTCCGGCATTACCCAATTTTTTTGCTTTTCTACAAACGGGGCGATTCTTTCGGGGGGTACATATGGTTTTTGGTTAAAATCCTCGTCGGCTAGGCGTACGCGGTACTCACTGTTATCTCTATCGTCCGTGTCCAGCTCTACTACTTCTGTCAGCAGGTTAGGTTCTCTTTTTGCGCCTAAGTTAACAGGGGGTCTTTTTTTTGTACGCATGGCTACGGTTGATAATGGGGGAAGCTCTTCTTCCGACTCGTAGTCTTCTTCTTGTTCATAACGGCTGCGGCGTTCTTCATATATGCCTTTTACTTTGTTCGCGCCACTTTCCAGCAGACTAACGAAAGATTTTTTGGTCATCAAAACCAGGCAGATTATTGCCGCTGTGCTTAATATAAGGAGTGCGCCTACATGCCCAAAAAGAAAGCGCATTAAAATGCCCAAAAGTGCGCCCACAACTCCACCACCAAGCAAGCGGCGGCTGTTGTATATGCCGCTTATCATCTGCCCTAAAGTATATGCCTCAAAATTTTCTTGTGTTATACTGAATGAAACTATATGTATCCAGGCAAGAATAAGGAGGAACAGTATTACACTAAGGGCGACAGGTATGCGAATAGCTTTAGAAAATAGGTTAACCACAGAAATAAAAATAAGGCCAATAGGCAAAACAATGCCACCAAAGCCCAATAGCCCAATTAGTAAATTATTAAAGAAACGCCCAAGCCCTCCGGCTTCTGCCGGAACAAAAACTGCGATAAGCAATAAAATGCCGCCAGCTAGTGCGCCTAGGCACTTTACTTCCCGTGTGATGGTGGGCGGTTGTTCTATAGGTTTTGTGTTTGATTTTTTTGTGCTTCTTGGCATGCTACGCACCTTCGTTTCTTATGATAATGGAAATTATATATTAAAGGGCCGCTTTTGTCTAAGAAATGTCTAAGGAAATATCTGCTTCGAGACCTTAGCGATAGTTATGGCTACAGTTTGAGAGAGTGATGCAAGACAATGAGTTGCACGAAATGTGAAACTTCTTGTCGGTTATTAAGAGATTCTTTTTGGGGATTGAATGAAATGCACAATATGTGTAAAGTTATAATGTTCTAATAGGGGAGTATAATTTATGCGAGGAGGTTTTCCCAATGGATAGGGAAAAAACCAAAAGTGACAAGCGGCAGTTGGACAAAATTGTAGGTAACAACATACGACTAGAGCGCGAAAAGCGCAAAATGACAAGAGATGAACTTGCAGAGCTTATCGATATAACTGTGTCTCATTTGGGGCTCATAGAACGGGGAGAGCGCGGCGCAACCCCGGTTACGCTCGGACGTTTAATGTCTGTTTTTGGCGTTACTTCAGATTCCTTGTTGGCAGAGCCCTCCAAAGCACTTTTTGCTAAAGAAACAAGCGGTGATAGTGCGCCTTATTTCAAAAAGGTTTCTGCACTTATTACGCACCTTAGCGAGGCAGAGCTGGAAATGCTTTGTTATTCTATCAAGGGTATAATTGCAGCGCGTACAAGTGCGGCAGGTAAAAATATTCCTTCTGTTGATTTAGAAATTTAGGTAAGATGCAGCATCTTGCTAAAATTATTGGTTACGAATATGCGTTGCAAAATTTGGTTTTGCCTGTTAGGTTGGAAAACCAGCATCTTTGGGTAGCCCTTACCGACCTCACAAATAATGATTTGTTAACAGATTTAGCTGCATTAACAGGCATGTATATTATGCCTGTTTTTGCTACCGCAGAAGAAATTAGGGAAGGTATTAACCAAGATTTAGCACCCGATGCCATAGCCGATATAGCCACTAGGTTTGTTGCACTTGGCAGAGAAAACGAAGACACTCCTCCTGTAGTGCAGTTTGTAGATTCTGTTATAGAATCTGCGACAGCTTTAGGTGCAAGTGACATACATATAGAGCCTTTTGACAACAAGCTTAGAGTGCGGTTTAGGATAGACGGATACTTACATACACATAATATAAGTGAAATAACGCTGCATAAAAGTGTGATTTCCCACCTTAAAGTAAAAAGTGGTATGGATATTTCAGAAAAGCGGCGCCCACAGGACGGTCGCTTTTCATTATACTCAAGCGAGCCGTCCAAGGACGGTCGCTTTTCTTTGCATTCGGATAATAATTTGGCGCGTGGCAAAATAGAGTTTCGCATTAGTGTTTTGCCGACTGTTTTTGGAGAGAAGGCTGCCATCCGTATTTTGTACGATGGCGCAGGCAGGCTTAGCAAAACTGACATTGGCTTTCTCCCGGAAGACATAGCGATAATAGAAGATTTGCTTGCCCGCCCCTATGGGGCTGTTTTTGTTACAGGGCCAACGGGCAGCGGAAAATCTACAACGTTGACTTGCTTCTTGGATGAATTAAATAAAACTCACACAAATATTGTTACGGCAGAAGACCCGGTGGAAAACCCACTGCCCGGCGTTAACCACGTTGCCGCAGAAAGAGGCGATGGAATTTCGTTTGCGGGGATATTGCGCAATATTCTAAGGCAAGACCCGGATGTGATTATGGTAGGTGAAATACGGGATGAAGAAACTGCAAGAATAGCCATAAGAGCGGCAATAACCGGCCATATTGTGCTAAGCACATTGCACACAAATGATGCGGCAGGGGTTATTGAACGGCTTTTGGATATGGGAATAGAACCATATTTGGCGGCGAGTGCTATAAACGGCATCATATCGCAAAGGTTAGTGCGGCGGGTGTGCAAAAATTGCAAGCAGCCTGCAAGTTTAACTGTGGCTGAGGCTGGTTTCTTAGGGCTTGATGTGAATACTAAGGTTTTTAAAGGTGTCGGCTGTAATGCTTGCTTTGACACTGGTTATAGGGGGCGCATGGCTGTGTATGAACTTGTAGTGGTGGATGAAGAAATACGCCGTAACATGAGCGAAACACCATATCCTTTTGCCGCAAAATTACGCAAGCAAAGCCGGCTTAGAGAAATAGCGGCGAAGCATGTTTTAGAGGGTAGCACCACGGCCGAAGAAGTTATGAAGGTGCTTTAACAGCTCAACACTTGACGGAGCGTGGCTAAATGCATATAATACTCGGACAAAGTCTTAGATATAGTCTAAGAAAGATGTAATAAGGATGGTGACATAATGAAAAGAACATTTCAGCCTAAAAAGAGGCAGCGGAGCAAAGTGCACGGTTTCCGTCAGCGCATGAGCACAACCAATGGCCGCAAAGTACTAAAAAGAAGACGCCAGCGCGGAAGGCATGCTTTAACTGTATAATTCATGCTTTATACCATAAAGAAAGACAGCGAATTTAAAAGGGTTTACAACCAAGGCAAATATGTATCGGATAATTTGTTTGTGGTATGTGCTTTGGGCAACGGTTTAGCAAAAAACAGAGTTGGTATTGTTGTTAGTAAGAAAGTTGGCAATGCCGTTAAGCGCAACCGTATAAAACGCTGGGTAAAGGAAAGTTTATATGCTTTACCTGCGTTAAAGTTGGACGAGGGGCAAGGCGTGGATGTAATTTTCATAGCCCGTGCCCCGGCTGGGCAACTTTTTGGTAAAGGCGCATTTAATGAAGTGGAAAAAACCGTGCATAAAATGTATATCCGTGCAAAGAAGCGAGTTAGCCTATGAAAGGCTTTCTTTTAATGTTGTTGCGGTTCTACCGCTTTAAAATTTCTCCGCTTTTTCCGCCAAGATGCCGTTTTTACCCTAGTTGTTCTGCTTATACTATAGATGCAGTGGAAAAGTATGGTGCAATACGCGGTTGTTTAATGGGGGCATGGAGAATTTTGCGCTGCAACCCTTTTTCTAAAGGTGGATACGACCCGGTGCGGTAACGTTCAGCGTAACGAGTAATTTTAGGAGGAAATACGTGATTTTAGATTCTATTTTTTTGGCAGCAAGGCAAATAGAACCACAACCTGGTTTTATTGTGGGACCTATTGCCACATTTTTCGGCTGGATAATTGATTTTTTGTTTAACATTGTGCACAGTATCAGTCCTGTACACGCCCTTGGGTTTACTATTATCCTTATGACCATTATTTTCCGTGCGGCGCTTATGCCTTTAGGGATTAAAGCCCAAAAGTCTATGATGAAAATGCGGGAACTAAAGCCCGAATTGGATAAAATTCAAGAAAAATACGGCAAATCTAAAGACCCGGAAATAGTTAAAAAAGCAAATGCAGAAAAAGCGGCACTGATGTCTAAGCATGATGCCAACCCTCTAAAGGGTTGCTTTCCTATGCTTTTGCAAATGCCGCTGTTTATAGGGCTAACCTTTATATTAAGGCAGTCCTTTTTGTACATTACTCAATTGCGTGACCTTTATTACAGGCTTGCCGCTGCTTTAATAGAAGTGCCTGGCATTGTTAATATCCTTGCCCCGGCGCAAGCACCCGGTGCGGTTTTGCCGGACTATCATGCAAATGCAACCCGCCTTATCCCTGCGGCCATGCAAGAAAATGCTGTGGCGGCATCGGCACTTGTGCAACAAGGGTTTACCCTTGAGCAAGCACGTGAGCAAGTTGGCGATTTTATTAATCTTCTAATACCTCACGATTTATCTCGTGTGTTAAACCGTTTTACGTCTGAACAATGGGATTGGTTGGGCGTGCAGATTTCTGCAATAGACCCGGCTCAGTGGGCAATTATTGCAGAGCTTAACGAACAGCGTAACGCCATTGAAACCTTCTTTGGGCTTAGCGTAATTGAACAAAGCGGCTGGAGTTGGCCTTTGGTTATCATTCCTATTTTGGTTGGTATTACAATGTTGTGCTCTTCTTGGTTAATGCAGTTGCGCACGGCAGACCCTAACGCAGATGATAAAGCGAAGATGCAGCAAAAAATTATGCTTATTGTAATGCCCGTAATTATGACATTCTTTACAGTTGGTTTCCCTGTTGGTGTAGGTTTGTTCTGGATAACATCTCAAATATTCCAGATAGCGCAGGATTTGATTTTGAATAAAAAGGCCGGCATACCATTTAGGTTGCCGTTTAAGAGGTGATCTGACGTGAATGTTGTGGAAAGAAGTGCAAAAACCGTAGAGCTAGCAATCGAAGATGCACTAAAGGCATTGGATGCAACAAAAGAGCAAGTAGAAATTACCGTTTTGGACGAAGGTGCAAAAGGTGGGATTTTTGGTATAGGCGCACGCCCAGCCTTGGTAAAAGTTTCTGTTAAAGAAGATCCCGCAACTATAGTGAAGAACTTCCTTAGAGAAGTTACCCTGTCTATGGGGCTTAGTGTAGAACTTGAACTAAAAGTAAAAGAACGCCGTATGTATGTAGATTTTGTGGGTGAAAACTTAGGCATTCTTATCGGCAAGCGCGGCCAAACAATAGACTCGTTGCAATACTTAACCAACCTGGTTTTAAACGGTAGGGGCATACGTGATATTAACGTTATTTTGGATACAGGTAACTACCGTAAACGTCGTAGAGACACACTAGAGGCACTTGCCCGCAGTGTTGCCCGCAAAATAAAGGACGGGCAAAGGCGTATAGAGCTAGAGCCTATGAGCCGTTTCGAGCGGCATATAATACACACTACATTGCAGAATGACAGGGTCGTTAAAACTACCAGCGAGGGTGATGAACCGAAGCGTTATGTAGTAGTGGAAAAGAGATATGGAAGATAAAGATATTATTGCAGCAATAGCCACAGCCCCGGGTAACGGGGCTATTGGTATTGTAAGGGTATCCGGTGGTGGAGTTGGCCTTTTGGTGAAAAGCATTTTTCGTGGTGCAAGCCAGCTAAAAAGCCACCAAATGTACTATGGCAAAATTATTTCCGGCGGCAGTGTAGTGGACGAGGTTATGCTTTGTTTTATGCAGGCACCCCGCACATACACTATGGAAGACACCGTAGAAATTTTCGCCCATGGCGGAAGATTTGTATTAAGTAGCGTTTTAGATGCTGTGTTAGAAGCAGGTGCGCGGCTTGCCCACCCGGGTGAGTTTACAAAGCGTGCCTTTTTGAATGGGCGCATTAATCTTACCCAAGCCGAAGGCGTTATGGATGTAATCAATGCAGAAACAGCTGCGGCACAAAGGATTGGGCTTAGTAAACTTGGCGGTGGGCTTTCTTTGCGTATAGAAGAAATACGCACGAAAATTCTATCTTGGATTGCGCATATTGAACTAAGCATAGATTATCCGGAACATGAAGAAGAAGCAAAAAACCTTGCGGAAATTCTTGCAGAAAGCGGCGAGATTATAGCCAAACTGGAAGCATTAATAAGCACTTCAAACACTGGGCGGATAATAACCGAAGGGGTAAGGACAGCCATTATTGGCCGCCCTAATGCCGGAAAATCTACTTTGCTTAATGCAATTTTAAGCGAAGATAGAGCCATAGTGCACGAAGAGGCCGGCACTACCCGAGATGTGTTAACAGAACGTGTGGTGGTGGGCAATGTGCCACTTTTGTTAATGGACACGGCAGGTATTAGAGATACAGACAATTTTGTAGAAAAAATAGGGGTAGAAAAATCTTTAAATGCGGCCAAAGATGCGGAACTTGTTTTATATTTGATAGATAGCACTGTTGGGTTAATGCCGGAAGATGAGACTATTGTCAAAACTTTGGCGGGCAAACCTGTTATCAAGATTTTTACCAAGGCGGATATAGTAGAAAAAAATGAAGCGCATTGTGTTTCTGCTGTAACGGGACAAGGCCTGCAAGAATTGTATACAAAAATAGAAAACGTGTGTCTTGCGGGAATAGGCGATACAGTGGACGAAACAGAAATAATAACCCGTAAGCGTCACCGTTTGTTATTGGAAGAAGCCTTGCAGCATGTAAAAAATGCAGTGGATGCAATACAGGCGTATATTATGGAAGATTTAGTTTCGATAGAGCTTAGAGGCGCGTACTTGGCACTGGGGCATATCCTTGGGATGGAAGTAGCGGATGATATATTGGATAGAATATTTGCGGAGTTTTGTCTTGGAAAGTAATTTATAAGGAGCAGTGCATGAAGCACATTATCGTAGTAGGCGGCGGGCATGCCGGAATAGAAGCGGCTTTCGCTGCTGCCGGGCTAGGACAGCGGGTTACTTTGTATGCCCTTAGCTTGGATAGTATTGCGCTTATGCCTTGTAACCCTTGTATTGGTGGTAGCGCCAAAGGACATTTGGTACGGGAAATTGACGCACTTGGTGGGCGTATGGGTAAGGCTATAGACGCAACATATATTCAGAGTCGCATGTTAAACACAGGTAAAGGGCCTGCTGTTTATTCTTTGCGCGCACAGGCAGATAAAAAGGCGTATCAAGCATATATGAAACAGGCGTTAGAATCTGACGCCAACATTTCTATTCGCGAAGGCGAAATTGTGGACATTATTGCTGACGATGGTAGCGTAATCGCTGTTGTAACTGAGGCTGGCGATACTGTAAGTTGTGATGCTGTTATTATTTCAACCGGAACATACCTTAAAGCACGTTGTTTGTATGGCGAAACCATTACCAACACAGGGCCAAACGGGCTCAGGGCATCTACAAAGCTAAGTGAGAGTTTGAAAAAACTTGGGTTTGAACTCATGCGGCTTAAAACAGGTACTCCTGCACGTGTTCACAAGCGCAGCATTAATTTTTCTAAAATGCAGATTCAAGAAGGCGACGAGAATATCGTGCCTTTCTCCTTTGAAACGGACCCAGAGGCAATAAAAAAACAACAGGAATCCTGCTATTTGACATATACAAACGAGACGACACATGAAATCATTCGAGAGAATCTTAACCGTTCGGCTATGTACAGCGGCGCAATAACTGCGACAGGCACTCGATATTGTCCTTCTATAGAGGACAAAATCTCTCGTTTTGCAGACAAGGACAGGCATCAAATCTTCGTAGAGCCAGAGGGGCTTACTACGGAGGAAATGTATGTGCAGGGCATGAGCAGTGCCATGCCGCTTAGTGTGCAAGAAGATATGTACCGTAGTATTCCGGGGCTGGAAAAGGCAGAAATTATGCGCCCGGCATATGCAATTGAATACGATGCGATAGATGCAACAAAACTTTCTTTAACGCTGGAAGCAAAGGAAGTGCGGGGTTTATATTTTGCGGGACAGATAAATGGCAGTTCCGGCTACGAAGAGGCTGCTGCGCAGGGGCTTATTGCCGGGCTAAATGCCGCAGGAGACAGGCCTTTTATCATAGACAGAGCGGAAGGTTATGTTGGCGTTTTGATAGACGACCTTGTTACCAAAGGCACAAAGGAACCTTACCGCATGATGACTTCCCGCGCGGAATATCGCCTTCTATTGCGCCAGGATAATGCAGATTTGCGCCTAACACCGAGGGCCTACGAGGCAGGATATATTCCGGAAGAAAGATATAGGATTTTAACGCAGAAAATTTCTGCTATAGAAAATGAAATAAAACGGTTGCGCGAACTATCGCTAAGCCCAAACACAGTTAACGAATTATTAATTGAAAAGGGCAGTACCCCGCTTGTAACGGGTGCAAAAGTAACCGACCTTATAAAACGTCCGGAAATAACATACATGGACATATTGCCATTGATACACCCGCCCGAGCGGGATAAAAATTTACCGGAGTATGTTTGGCAGGCAGTTTTAGAGCAGGTTAACATTCAAATTAAATACGAAGGATATATTGCTATACAAAAAGCACAGGTAGAGTCCTTCCGCAAAATGGAGAGCCGCCCCCTGCCCGGGGATATAGATTATCATGCAATACAGGGTTTGCGTTTAGAGGCAAGGCAAAAATTATCTGCAATACGCCCTGCCAATTTTGGACAAGCATCCCGCATAACAGGTGTTTCCCCGGCAGATATAAGCATTTTAATGGTGTATCTTAAAACGTGAGCCCGGCAATCGCTCAAGTCAAATTCCCCGCCGAGGCGGTAACTCTTGTAACATAGGGCGCATATATTACCCAGAAGAGGTTTTAAGAAGGGGTTTTCGCCTGCAAAGTTATTGTACATAACTCTAATTTTAGGGAGGAATTCCTTTGCAATTCCCGGTTATGAAATTTAACAGATTCGAGCGGTTTGCTCATTTAGACTTTGATGCTACCGGTTTGGTTATAAACCGTTTTTTGGATGCGGTGCGCAAAAACCCGGACAGGGCTTGGGCTTTTGTAAGCAGTGTATACAGTGCAGGGCTAGACCTTAACGAATTAAAAGACGTGCTGGGTGGCGGAGTAAAACCTGTTAAAATTGCCGCCTATGTAAGCAAGGCTAAAAATTGCCTTGTGCGTAGTGTGTTTGTTGATGACAAACAGGACGCGAAAAAATTATTGCATATTCACATGGTACGGGAACCAAACGGTAAGTGGAAGGTGTTTGGAGTGGAGCAAGAGAATGTATAAAAATTTGTCGGCGGTTGTTGATTGGGCGGATAAAAATGGTGTGTTGATTTCCCCCACCCAAGAGGAAAAGCTGTTAAAACACAAAGAAATGGTGTTGCAGACAAACAAAAGTATGAACCTAACCGCCATTACTGATGCAAAAGATTTTGATATTAAACATATAGTCGACAGCTTAACATTGCTACCTTATATAAAGGAAGGCGTAACGCTGGCAGATATAGGCGCTGGTGCGGGTTTCCCCGGTGTGGTGCTTGCCATAATGCGCCCGGATATTTCCGTTACGTTAATTGATTCCTTGCAAAAACGGGTACGATTTTTGGAAAATGTTGTGGCCGTGCTTGGGCTTACAAATGTAACCTGCATGCACGCAAGGGCTGAAGAGCTCAAAGACACAACATTTGAAATAACAACTGCCCGTGCAGTAGCAAGTTTGGACAAGCTTGCAAAGTGGATACTGCCTATAACCAGCAATGAATTTTTGGCCATGAAAGGGCCGGACATGGCAGCTGAATTGGACAAAGCAAAACCCGCCATAAAAAAATATGGCGGGCGTTTAGAGGATGTTTATTCAGTTAGTGTTTGTGGTATGGAGCGCAATATTATCAGTATTATTAAGTATCTTTTTTGATTTTGATGCGTTTTGTTATGCTGTGTATCGCATATCGTACTGTTAATAGCAACGCCGCAGTCGGATTAAATCCAACTTCTCTATATGCATTATAAGTCATAACGGCGGAGCTTACTCTTTTGGCAGATTTGCTGCCTTCCACTAAGCGATATGTTAACAACGCTTCATTTAAACCATGGGCGTTGTTTGTTTTTAGCAGTTGTAACCACACAACATAATCTTCATGAATATTTTTTTTCAGCGGAAACTCTTTCATTATATCTCGCCGTACCATGACCGAGGAGCAGGACATAATATTCCGCCTAAGTAGTGTTGCATAGTCCAGAATTGGCTCCGCAGGCAGAACATAGGCAGATAATCTGCCGGAAACATTTATATATGCAGTGGCTGTATATGTAACGACGGCACTTGTTTTTAAGCTTAACGCAAGTTGCTTTTCCAGTTTTTCCGGGGCCCACATATCATCACTGTCTAAAAACGCTAACCAAGTGCCGGTGGCTTGTCGCATACCAGAATTGCGTGCGGCGGCGGCCCCTTGGTTTTTTTCATGCCTTAAAACCCTTATCCGGAAATCTTGAGAGGCAAAACCTGTAGCTATGGCAAGGGTTTCATCTGTGGAAACATCGTCTATAATCAGCAGTTCCCAATTGGTATATGTTTGGGCAAAAACAGAACCGATGCTGGTACCAATAGTGGCAGCTGCGTTGTAGGCGGGCATTATAATACTAACTTTTTCGTCCATTAACTAAGGCTCCTTCAGAAAACTATGCTTTGAAGTGTACGGGGATGATGAGTTTCTGTCAAATTAAAACAGGCGGAAACAGGTCTTGACGGTGGACTTTTTTGCGAGAAAACATATGTGAATAATTTTGCGCAAAGGCGCGAGCGAAATGAATAATATGCCGCAAGTGTAGCCCTTGGCGGCACAATAGGGCCAACAACCGGGCATTTAGACATATACATAGGGTTTACAACACCAGGCTTTTTAAATAAAAAAATGCACCTTCAAAGGTGCATTTCATCTTTTACTAATCGCGGTTATATTTTTTCTTAAACCGTTCTACTCGTCCACCGGCTTCTAGTAGAAGTTTTTGACTGCCCGTGTAATAAGGATGGCATTTGCCACAAACCTCTACTACGATACTTTCTTTCGTAGAGCCTGTAACAAACTCATTGCCGCAGTTGCATCGTACTTTTGAATCATAATATTTCGGATGGATAGCCGCTTTCATCTCTTCACCATCCTTTCATAATAGAATAGGGGCACGCTGTCCTTGGCAGGACAAATACATGTGCACTGCTCATTCTATCACAGTATTAACCATTTTGCCATACTATAACAGTAAAAAATTCTAGGAGCGATTAATGGGCAGCGGAACTTTAAGGGTTAGTGCTTTTTTAGGAGAGCAAGTGTTTCCGGTAAAAGCGGAAATAACAGTGCGAGATGCAAAAGGCGAAGTGATCGTAACGCATTTTACATGCGAAAACGGTAAATGCCCGGGGCCAAAATTATATGCGCCGCCGCCGGACAGCAACCCGCCTTTTGCATCTTACGACGTGACAGTAATGCCGGTAGACGAAAACTTGCGCAAAGTAACTGTACATGGTGTGCAAATTTTTGACGGTGTGGAAACATTCTTGCCTGTGCATATTCACCACGCGTTATCCGGCGTGGAGACGCAGCAAAGCGCCGAGGACATTTTTATACCCGGCTACCACGGTGTAGACTTGCCTCGCCCGGAAGAACCAATGGAAGACGATGGTGCAGGTAACGACGATATTATACCTGTGGCGACAGCAACGTCACGTTTGCGGTCGCAAGATGAAATTTTAATTCCTACACACATTACGGTTCATCTAGGTGCACCGTCTGCTGCCGCACCCAATGTAAGGGTACCGTTTAAAGAGTACATCAAAAATATGATGCATACAAAACACTAAACAGTCTAAAATGCCCTATCTACAAGGAATTCTATCATTTATCTTTGTAGTTTTTCAATACTATTGTCGAATTTTAATTTTTATTAATTTATCAAATATTAATATAATTCATTCTGTCGATTGATATTTCCACTCATACCCCAAGCCACCATCATATGCGCCCAACATAAAAAAGACCATATTTAGATTGCATCTAAACACGGTCTTTTTTCCTTATGTTCGCAGGTTTTGTCCGCTAAGGGGGTATGGATTATTATGGTTATTCCCTTTTCCAGCTATTCTGATTTTGTACCCTTACTTGTTACCTTGTATATTCCGGCTACCCCGTACAATATTTTTTGCTTATTTATATATCCTGCTTGTACCAATTTTCTTAGCCTTCTATCACACGCCCTCTGTCCACTAAATCCCGTAAGCTCTCTTATATGCCTCCCCTGGCACACTCTCCATCTGTCTATCTCTTTTATTATCTTTCTATCTCTCTCTAACACCACCAACTCACTACCAACACACTTGCTCACTTAACACCTTACCTAACCCACATCCAACATCCTATGCACCCACATTTCTGTATATGACTACTTCTTCCAGAAGTTGTTACATGAAGATAGCCTGTGGTCTCGCATTCAAAAAGGCGAGACCACAGGCTATCTTCATGCCCGAAGGGTATACAGAAATGTGGGTGCATAGGGTGTTGGATAAGCATGGCGAATTTTATTTTTATTTTTCGGATATTTTAAAGGGTGTTCCTCTTTAGAAAGAACACCCTAGGTACTTGCTTGTGGAATAGACTTTTTATAACCAACGCCAAAATAATAACCTATTTATTATTTTTTCTCTTGGTTTAAACACGCTATATTTGATTATGTATTTTTGAATTAAATTAAACTCTTTTAATAACTCTATGTCTTTAATCTTGAACTGTATTCCCTTTTTACGCAAATAATCACAAGTATATAATTTGCATGAAATGCATTCAGCACCGCATTTTTTGTCCTCGTCTAAGTATTTACATGCGCTTACTCTGTTACAACTAGAAGGCAACAGTGGACCGTAATATATTCTTATATGGGCGGCAACATCCTACTAAAGATGATGTATTTCTCTTTTCGCCACACTTATCATCTTGAAAGTCACATACATTTTTTTCGTAAAATTCAATATCTAAATATTTACATACTTTATCATAAATAATTTCATAGTGTTCTTTTGCTTTTTTCCTACTCAATAACATAATTTCACGTCACCTCCCTAGTTTTTATATTTGTATAATTTACTAAAAAATAAGGGCACCTCTTAAACTTCACATTAGGTGTCCTTACTTTCGTGTTAATCTTCAAAATATCCACATTCATCCCTGCCAGGTCTAACATGCGTTCTCTTTCTATTACAATACCATCCCGAATTACTTCCGGAATCACGTTCAGAATTAATACAACGGCGACAGTCACGGTCACTACAAAACATGCCCTCAGGGATTTTGATTTGTTCTACCTCTTTAGTTTTCTTCATGACTTTACATCCTCTCATTTATAATTTTTATATTGCTATTAATGATACTGACTTCATTTTTTACTCTCATTGCTTTAAATGAAACAATCTCCTTTTGTGGTAAGACGATAGGGAAATACAAAAAAGTAATATGTGTAGGCATAGATAATATGATTGTCCGTATGTACTTTAAGTCTCCATCTGATAACGTTCTTTCCTCTTTCAAATGACTATGTATAATGCCATAGAATTGAATATCTCTATCCTGCCAATTTTCTATGCAATTATTAAGTTTTTGAATATTGGGATAATAATGTTGTTTTGAGCTTTGAGAAGTTCCTTTATCGAATTTAAATTCAGTAATGATATTGTCTTTGCCTCCAAGTATTCCTCCTGTTTCGTTTGAGATAACAAAGCATCTATTAAGTATGTCATCATAGACTTTTTCTACTATTTGCATATCACAAATTACCCCTTGTGCTCGCTTTTCATATAATCTAATGTAGCCCTCATTGCGTCATCCCAAATCTCTTCTGAAACGTACTCATCATATTCTGTTTTAAATCGTTTTGCTCCTTCAATTTCACCGAACTCTTTAATAAGCCTCTTCTTTCGCTTTTTCCAATACTTTTCGTTAATTGTTGGTTCGCATGTTGTACGTGGGGAGATTAAGCCTCCAAATAAAACGAGCAGAAGTATTGATAATATGCAGACGATTAATATAGTGATAAAAAGAACAGTAAACCTATCAAAGTCGACTAATAAATCTGCAAAAAAACTTAAAAAATCAGGAAAGCCAAACAACACAAGGTATCCCAATAGCCCAATCAATGCGACAAACACAATTAAAACGAGTGCAGCTAAAAAACCTCTAGCCAAAAGATCTTCTTCCCTTCCATGCAAACTACGCATTAAATAAAATTGCTCATTCTTTTATTACCAATTATTGCCGAATCTAGGCTCTTGACCATTTCTTAATTCTTCCACGGTTCTCTTCGCTACTTCTCTCAACTCGCTATCTCGATCTCTTTCTTCATCGAAACTAATCATTCTATTTAACTGCATTGTCCCCTCCGCATTACCGAGCACATGACTCCGGCAGAACAATTGCATTGCAGGTAAAATTTTTCCAGGGAACTCATCTAAGTTTGCTAAATAATAGAGACCTAATCTCCATTGTGCATCACTATGATTTTGCTGCGCTGCAAGTCTAAGATAGTAAACTGTCTTCGCATGATGCTCATTTACTGCGTAGTATTGTCCCAAAAAGTATTGGGCATTTGCGAATCCTGCTTTGGATGCTCTATGATAATAATATAGTCCTCGAGGTATATCCTTTGGAACATCAAACCAACCACAATAAAACACATTGCCGAAAAGATAAAGCATATAAGCTGGTGGAGATTCTTCTTTCAATAAATCGTACAAGTCTTTGTTGAAACTTATTCCTAAATCTGGATCATCACCTTGAATAATATGATGGTCTTTTTCTGTTACTGGGAAAACGTACTTTTTCTTAATCCAATCTATAATCCCCATAGATTATTTCCTTCCATTATGTGATATACTATTTTCAAAGTCGTAAAGTTCCAAACTTTACGACACAAAAGCCCCAACGCCTCGTTTTAAAAGGTGTTGGGGCTTTCGTGATTGACTTTTTATACTAAAATCCTGCTGCTAATTTCTCAATCTGTAGCCTTTTGTGCTCCATATTTGGATGGACATATCTTTTCATTGTAAAGCCAACGTCTGCATGACCTAGTAGTATACTTAGTGTTTTTATATCCATATCCCTTGCAATAGCCATTGTTGCGAAGGTATGCCTTAATGCGTGGAATTTTTTATCGTTGATATTACATGCTTTTAAATGATTTTTAAAATGTCTTTGATATATTCTAGGCTCAATATGATGTGCTGAATTTGTGAGCAGATAAGAGTTATCGTGTGATTTAAAACTCTTTAGTTTATGTAATAGAATTGCTGGTATCGGAATTACTCTTACAGATGCATTGCTTTTAGGTGTGTCTATAATAATCTTTGTCTTTGCGTTGCTTGTATGCTCTGCAATTTTAATTCGTTGTATAGTTTTTTCGATGCTTATTACTTCGGTATCTAGGTTAATATTTTCCCATTTTAGCGCACAAAGTTCACCTATTCTTATTCCTGTAAGCATTGCAATAATGATACCGAGCTTTATACTGTCTGTTCCTATTGATAAATGATTTTTCAGTTGATTATATTCTGTTTCTGTTAGTATGCTTATTTCTGCTTGCTTATACGTGGGTTTGCCTATATCTAAGTCAAATTTGCAGTAGCTTTTTACTATTTGCAACAATAGAGATACTATATCATTTATAGTTTTTGGGGATATAGAACCTCCATTTAATCCCCCGCATTTCTGCTTGTGTTTAATGAAATTGTTTATTGTTTCGTTGTTTAGTTTGCTTAGTTGTATGTCCCCAAAGTAGGGTATTATATGTCTTTCACATATGAAAGTGTATCGTGAAAACGTACTATCTTTTAGTTTGCTTTTTGCTTTTGTGAGAAAGTCTTTTGTAGCCTCATCGAATGTGTGTAATAGTGTTTGACCTTTTTTAGATTTTCCCATATTTAAAACCACCTTTTTTACTTATACTGCACTACTTCAAGCACATAAAGCAAATCAACCCCGAATTTTGTGCAAATTTAGCAAAAGGGGTTGATTTTTTGAGGTGCTTATTATATCTTTGTTAGTAGTACAAGTATAAGAATTTATGAAAGTCTTGAAGTTTGGAACTTTACGACTTTTTTGGAGTTGCAGTCGCTTTATATACTGCAACTCTTTTATTTTTATTCGAGTAGTTTGAAATTATGACATAAAACTTTTAGACGATAAATAAAGCCTTGGCAAGTGATTTTTTTTGCCAAGGCTTTATTTATCGTAACCCAAGCGGTAGTGCGGGAGGAAATTAATATTTTCTTATATCCATTTTGTACCTATGCACTATCCCCTCGAAAAACTATATCGCATATTACAGCTTTTTTATCTCGTTTTCCTTCCTCTACTTTTTCAATCTTAACAATAATTTTTTCTACAAAACGCATTAAGAATATGCGTTTATCAACATTGGTAAGTTTATCCCAATTTTCTTTAAAGTCTTTTGCAATTTCAAGTTTATTATCTGCTATATCTTCTGATTCTATCTTTAGTCTATCTACTTCCACTAAAATGGTTTGCTTATCATTTTCGATTCGCTTTTTTACCTTTCGGTATTCCTCAACGGTAAAAGTATTGTTTACATAACAGTCTAGCGCTTCACGCAATTTGGATTCTAGTTGTTGTAGCTTTCCTTTGTATTCATTTATCAATTTTTCATTTTCCTGTTTTCGTTGTATTTCTTCATCAAGAATAGTTGTGTTCCCCTCTTCAAAACTTACAATGTTGTCTACATATTCAATAAAAGAACTTTCTAGTTTTTTTACACTTACACTGCCGGCTTTGCAAACATCAACTCCTTGATTTCCACATTCATAATAAACATAATAGTTTTTTGTACCGTCTGCAAGTTTACCGTAAAAATTGTGTGAATATAATTTGTAGCCACACCCTGAACAGATCATAAAACCTGTGAAGTAGTTTTCTTCATTTGGCTGTTTGCTTGGTGAGATTCGCTTTGTTTTATTTAGTCGATGTTGCGCTTTGTTGAATAACTCTTCGGAAATAATTGGTTTATGTTGTCCTTTTACTGTATATGCTCGTTCTGCCGTCTGATAGTGATGGCGCACATCTCCCATATAGTTGTTATTTATAAGAATGTTTTTAACACTGCTAGTTGTCCACTTAGCATCATGTTTTGTTGGAATTCCTCTTATATTTAATCTTCTAGCAATTTCGGTCATTTTTACACCTTGGTTAACATACCAGTGAAAGATCTCTCGAACTATTTGCGCCTCACTTTCAACAATAGTTTGTATCTTTTGCCCTTTTGGGCGGTCGTATCCATAACTTGCTATGTAAGAACAAAGAGTATAGCCTTCTTTAACCTTGCGTTCGCGCCCTAATATTATTCTTTCTGATATGTTTTCACGTTCAAACTCTGCAAATATTCCTATGATTTTTAGAAACATTCGCCCTGATGCTGTTTGCGTGTCGATACTTTCCATTAATGAATTAAAGCCGCAATTATGTTCATTAAATAAATCTACAAGAAAAATTAAATCTGATGTGCTACGTGTTAATCGGTCTATTTTAAACACAAGCACATTTGTAACACTTCCTTCTCTTACATCTTCAATTAAGCGGTTAATTTCCGGTCTTGCTGTGATATTTTTACCGCTTATTCCCTCATCAATATACACATCGTAAACTTGCCAATCTTTAATGCGTGCATAGTCTTTTAGCTTTTGTTCCTGTCCACGGATTGAATAGCCCTCTTTTACTTGCTCTTCTGTTGATACTCTTACATAAATTCCTGTTCCCATTACTTCTCGCTCCCGTCATTATTTTTTGACAGGTGCATTTCAAATTGCTCTTGCTTTTTTCGACGCAAAGCGATTTCTAAAAAGAACTTCGTCATTTCATTTTGTACATCTTTTGATAAAATGCTTTTTTCTTTTTCTTCGCTCATAACGTCAACACCCCTTGCTAAAATTTATTGCAAGAAGAGTTGTCCTAGTACAAAAACCGCTCAAAGGCTTGTCCTTGAGCGGTTTAGCGAATTATATTTATCATAAACGTAGCCAGCAGCGAAATTTACCCCACATGGCACCCAGAGGCTTTAAAGGCGAATGTGCTTGCAATTACTTCTTTTGCACTAAACAGGATGTACACTGTTTGGTATCGCAGCCGTGGCCGCAATTTTGACATAACAAACAATACTCAATTTGACCAAATGTTCATTCCCGGTAGGGAGATTTTTAAGCCGATAATAGACGTAGTAGATGACGTGTTTAACAATTTTTTGCGCCGCGCGGGTAGGCGCGAGCCGTATCTTTCTTCTTATTGCAATGGAACGACTTCAACTTGCAATGGTATGAGCCAATGGGGCAGCGAGCGCATGGCACAGGCGGGCAGTACCGCCATTCAAATTTTGCGCCACTATTATCCGAATGATATAGAAATTGCGGAAAGCACAAATTTTGCAGACCAAGAGGGTACATTTCCCGGGCAATCTTTGCAGGTTGGCAGCCGCGGGGATGATGTACGCCTTATGCAGCAGTACCTAAACCGAGTAAGCGGCAACTGGTTTATGCCCCCGGCGGGTGCGGTAGATGGCATTTTTGGGCCGAAGACAAAGGAATCTGTTCAGGCTTTCCAGCGCATTTTTGAATTGACGCCGGATGGGATAATTGGCCGCCGCACATGGTATGAGATAACGCGCATTTACGTTGCGGTAATGGAACTTGCGGAGCTTACCAGCCAGGGCGAACGTATAGGTGTTAAAGAGCCGCCGCCAACATCTACGTTACGGCTAAACTCCCGCGGGGCAGATGTTGTGGAATTGCAGTTTTTATTGGATTATATCGCATCATTTTATGAAGATGTACCGTACCCAATTCAAACAGGGGTGTTTAACCAACAAACACTGGATGCCGTGCGCGAATTCCAGCGGGCGTTTGGGTTAAATGCCGACGGTGTTGTAGGCAGGGCAACCTGGCGGATGCTTTATGATGTTTATTTTGGGATACTGAATAACTTACCCAATCAAGCACAGACTGCGTTTGCTTGTGAAGAAGAAAGTGTGCTTGTGTGGAAAGAAACACACAGCAAACGACCGACAAAAGATGAGGACTTGTTGCTTACATTGTTGGCGATGCTGTTAGATAAAGGTGTTTGAGGCACATTAAAATATGGTGCAAGCGAGATAGTAAGCGGTGCCGAGCACCTTTGACCAAAAAAACAACAATAATCAATATTGAGAAATATTAAGTGCTAGGGCTGTCTCGTTACGGGCAGCTCTTTTTTGATGTAGAAAGCCCTGGTAAGGTTTTGTAAATTTCAAAAATTACAAATTCACACAAGTCTGTATTATAGAATCCGTTAAAAATTTACAAAAAGCGCACTAAATTGCGCTAAAACGCAAAAAAGACTTTACCAAACGCGATGCATGTGGTATAATTTAACAACCCAAGGCTGGCCGCAACCCAAGGCTGGCCGCAACCCAAGGCTGGCCGCAACCCAAGGCTGGCCGCAACCCAAGGCTGGCCAATATATGCTGTTGTCTAGCCTGTGTCCCCCTCTTAGGAAAGGAGAGCGAGGCAATGACAAGAAATACAAAAGTAACTAGACAAGCAAAAGAAATTGCGGCAAAGGTTATTTGTTTTGTACTTATTTTCACCCTGTTTGCTTTTATGGGTGAAGGCGTAACTGCGGCACATCTGTTCCCGGAAAGATTGGAGAACACAGCAACAGAACACACAGTAAATTTCTACGATTTACCATTCGTAAACGAAAGTGAATGGGACATTGTATGGGATGACGAAATAGGCTCGACCGACTTTAACGACATGCCATTTGTGGATTATGAAGTGCAACAAATGGCAGCAATAGATTTTGGCGAGTCAGATGTAGTAATTATCCACGCAGACGAATATCTCGAAGCGTTTGGCTTTGAATGGCTGGACGAATACGGTAACCCAATACCCGTGATAAGTTTTTACGACATGGCATTGGTAGATGATTATGAATTGTTTGAGATGTTCTTTGATTTTGATGAGTACCAAATATGGGACGATCCAAATGATATAGTGTATGGCGAGCCAGAATATTGCGAAGACTTCCTTGCGATGGAGTTCTTAATATTTGATTTGCTTGATGATTATGGTAACGTTATAGATGTAATACATATAGACGACATGTGGCCTTCCGATGAAATATGGTGGGAGGATGATTTTGAACCGGACAATTATATTGGCATAAACCCACTAAACAGTGTTGTCTTGCCAAGTGTTTCTGTATCACGTGGAACTACGCAAAGCACGAGTGTAGATCTTAGCGGATCAATATCAAACGCAGGTGGTGGCAATATCACCTTCCGCGGTTTTTGGATTAGGCGGGATGGAGTAACAGCGCACTCGGAGCATGGTTCAAGCGGGACAAATATGTCCTTTAGCACCAGAATAAACGGACTTTTACCCAATACTACGTATCACGTTCGGGCTGTAGCGCGCAATAGCGCGGGTACAGGACAGAGTAGTGCAATATCATTTAGAACGCCCCCTTTAATAACTGTACCGGGTAGCCCACAAAACTTTACTGTAACCGCAGGCGTGGGCTCGGCAAGCCTAAGCTGGAGTGCGCCATCAAGTAATGGTGGCACAGCTGTTATATGGTACGAAGTTTCCCGAGACGGTGGTCAAACATGGGTGACGGCATCGGGTACAAGTCATACTTTTATGGATTTACCAAGTGGGTCGCGCACATTTAGTGTACGTGCAAGAAACTCTGCTGGCGCAAGTGCACCAGCAAGTAGGACGGTAACTATACAGGCTGCTCCTACGGTTACAAGGCCAACGCTAACAGTAACTGCTAGCCAGACGCCGCCACTCTCTATTGTAACATTAAACGGTACCATAACTAACAATGGCGGTGGCACTATAACCGACCGGGGTTTTCAGGTGCGCCGTCCTGGTGCAACAGGATGGCGTACGTATGAGATAGGTATGGGTTTACCCGGGTTTAGCCTGATGGTAAGCAATTTGCAACCAGGTACAACATATGAAATACGCGCTTTTGCAGTAAACAGTGCAGGTCGCGGATATAGCCCTATAAGAGACTTCAGAACCAACTCCGGAGCACCTAGTGCACCGCAAGATTTTGCGGTAACCACCGACCTGGGCCGTGCAACCTTAACATGGCGCGTTCCGTCACATAATGGCGGCAGTATTATTACAAGGTACGAAGTTTCCAGGGATGGTGGAGCCACATGGGTAACCGCATCCAGTAATGTAAGCCATACTTTTACAGGGGTACCAGGCGGGTGGCACGATTTTAGAGTAAGGGCGGTAAACGCTGTCGCTACTGGCAACCAGGCAAGCCTAACAAGATATGTCCCGACGGCTCCGTTGGTTAATCCACCAACACTAACCACTACTTTTGTTACGGTAACAAGCACAGCTGTGGAGTTGCGCGGAAATATAACCAACAACGGCGGTGCGAATATAATAGACCGTGGTTTTTGGATACGTGCCGAACACGAAGCAAACGCTAGAGAAGTATGGATAGGCGGCAATGCAAATGCGTTTATCCACAGAATAACAGGACTTACACCAGGTGTAAGATATTATGCAAGAGCAGTGGCAAGAAACAACGGCATAGTAACGGTAGGGCAAGGTAACGCAATAGAGTTTAGAACGCTAACAGCATTTGCGCCCGGTGCCCCGCAAAACTTTACTGTAACGCCCGGCGATAGACGAGCAACTCTAAACTGGACTGCACCTGCAAGCAATGGCGGCGCAGAGATATTAAGATACGAAGTGTCTAGCAATAATGGTACAACGTGGATGCCGGTAGGTATGAATACAAGCCATACGTTTACGGGGCTTACAAATGGTGCAACCCTTACATTTAGAGTACGTGCGGTAAATGCTGTTGGCCCGGGCGATAATGTTAGTGTTACGGCTAGGGTATCGTATATAACGGTAACGCTTAACCCAAATGGTGGTGCTTTTGGTGTAGCGCCGCTTTGGGATGAGTTGAATGAAGAATTTGTATTTGAAGGTATAGATGGGTTAGTTGAACATGGCGATTTTGGCATGTTTAATTTTGATGGAAATATAGAATGGTATGGGGATTATGGCATAGTGGGGCTGGATTATGTTTCGCCTGCGCCGCTCTCTATGCTGCCTGCTACGCATCAAGTGGCTATTGGCACGCCTATTGACGGTTTACCTTCGGTATTTAGGCCGGGGTATACGCTTGTAGGTTGGGCTTTTAGCCCGGTACCGATAGACGGTATTATCATAACGCAAATAGGCGAGGTGCATCATGGCATTACACTTTTTGCTATATGGCAGCGTAACCCCATACTTACCAATTTCGGTAGTTCCCCATTTGTTTATAACCAAAACTTAACCGTTACTTGGGAGCTGGTAGCAGGGGCAACGTATCGCATAATATTAAGAGATATGACGGATAATGCACGGATTGTGTTAGACCGGCAAGTTAGCGGTACAAGTTTTACAATACCGGCAAGTTATCTTGTTGCAAACCGCACATATCTGGTAGAGGTGGAGGCTACCACAAGGCCAATGAACTGGGTTTCACGCGATATGAGGACAATTGTGGTGCGAGAGAGGCCAGGGATTAGGGTAACTGTTATGACACCGGATGGGCAACGAGTACCTGGGGCATTGGTACAATTTATGCGCACTACAGGCTCCAGCGGAGTAAATACTTTCATTGAAACAGGTAGTGATGGTGTTGCATTTTTTGCCAATGCTCCAGTAGGTAGGTACACAGTAAACGTTACGCATCCGTTTTTAGTAAGTTCTAGCCATACAAGCACGCGAGTAGATGATAATGACAGCCCAGATTTTATACATGTAAATGGGACAGCTGAGCATCCAGTGACAATTACTATGAGAGCTCCAGACCCGTTTGGCGCGGTTAGTGGTATATCCCCTTTTCTTGGTTTGCAGTGGGGGCCTATGCTTGACAATATGGGCACACCTGCTAACCCAACATACTATATATCGTCTGTATATGGTTGGAGAGAGTTTAGGGCGAGGGGTACTGAGTGGCATGACGGTATAGATATTATTCCTAGAATGTATCCTATTTATGGTACGAGACGGCCGCTGCTAGCTCCGTTTGATGGAGAGGTTGCGGGGACATTTGAGAGTCGTTATGGTGGAACTGCTGGATTTGGTATTATAATGGAATATTTCTGTAGCGAGTTAGGAGCGTATTTCTATGTCCGTTACTTGCATATGTATGATCTTCCTAAAAGAGAAGATGGTACGCAATTGCGAATAGGTCATACCTTTGAGGAAGGAGAAAGAGTTGGTTTTATTGGCAATACCCCTTTTAATTGGAGTAACAGCGAAAATAGATATGTACCAACTTCACCACATTTGCATGTAGATGTGCACATAAACTTCCTCCCTAGCCGTAACAGCTCCAGGCTGCATACAATAGACCCAAGGGCATTTATGACACCAAATATACTTATGCCTTGGCATGTGTGGCGGGGGTATACTGTTCACAGGCAGACGAATGCTGCCAGCATAGAGATTTTTGACTTTGATAATGAACTTATGTTAGAGGATGAAGTTGATAGCGTAGGGTCATCAGAGCTTGAATTTGGAGAGGGGTTACAGATATGAATAAGCGGTTAATAAAATTATTCGGAATGTTTTCTTTTGTGTTTATATTGCTGTTTTCTGCATGTGCTGTTGTGCCGAATATCGATGACCAAATAGATACAGTGGAGCACGAGACTTTTGACTATATAACAAGTGAATTAAATCAAGCGGTTCCTTTAGTTGAAACCTCAGCAGATGAGCAGGAAAGTTTTACTGTTGCTAGCTATGAAAGCATTGAAATATTTGAAACATCGGGCCCCGCACCTACAGAGGAATGCGGTACTCATACGGATCTGTTCTATGCGGTTGACCAATTTATAGATGATCTTGTGTCAAGAGAGGAATTTAACGAATGGGTACGGCCTTTAGTGCGGCAGATGGCAGAAACCGGAGAAACGTGTTTAATTAATCTTTCGACTTTTATAGCGTACTTTGGCATAACTCGGGAAATGTTTCAAGAGTACCTAGACAGTAATGTTTGGAATTATTTTACTTGGGGTGGCGAAACGATAGATGTTTTGTTTAGCGGCGACAGTGCGCTAATCGACCAATTCTTCAGTATTGATAATAGGTTTCGTTTTAATGACGAAAGGCAAGAGCGTCAAAACAGGTATTGGAACGGAAGAACGATGTCTGCTCAACACGTTGTACTTGAAAACACTTCGGAAATGTCGCGCTATTTCCATGATATTTGGACTTATTCGTTTTTTTTAAGTGACCGAGGCTGGTATTATCGCAGATGGATTAGAGATTTGATTGAGGCTGGTGAATATGACAAGATTAATGTTGTCGAATTTATCAATCACTTTGACCTAGGACACCCAAGTAGCCTAAGCGAAGAGGGACGTACAATCTTCGAGCACTGGGCAAATGAACACAACATGAACATCTTCACGCACTATAACTTCGACGTCCTCCTATCCGGCGACATGAACCGCATCCTAGCCTACTACCACAGAAACAACGAGCACTTGCACTCCGCCGCGCGCCAAGCCCGTTTCGACGCGCACGTAGCCCGCTACGGTATGCCAGACACAAGCTGGATGTTAACCGACATAACACGTATGCCACCACGCCGTATCACACCAAACCCATCCGACGCGGAGATTGCATTCACCAGCAACCTATCAACGCAGGAAACCGCAATAACCGCAACCCAAACAACACTAGCCGCATGGTCGCTTGCTGCTCACACATCGCGTTGGGATCTTGTTGCAGATATAGGCACACTAAGTGGCAGATTTATCCTTAACGCCATAGGGCGGCGTGGTAACACGGATATTAATCTAGCTTTTGGCACAGGTTCCAATGCCGGGCAATTGTTTGTTGGTGGATGGGATCAGCCAAATATTTTTGAAAAGTATTGGCTCATAGGTCACCCATGGCCAGTCCAACCACTTGGTAATGCTTTGCAAGATTACGATAGCGTAAGTATTTCCTTTAGTGCCCACAGTTCTAACACAGGCCCCAGGAATTTTATTTTAGAGGCGCAAATAGGGAGTGCTTGGGTAGAGGTGGGTCGGTATTCGCTTACCACTACAACACAACATTTTGAATTCATACTTCCAGATGCAATTCGTAATAACAATACGTTGTCCATCCGTTTTCGTGTATTAAATGATGTTGCAGTTAATAACCAACGCATACACGCCAACGGCACAAGCCGCATCTTTAACCTTGTCATCACAGGCAACCATTACGATTATGCACCGGAGGGCATAACCAGCTGGCAGTTTACCACGGTAGAATTGTTTGACGATAACCGCACTACAGCAACAGGCGGCACATATGTTGGGTCTACCTTTGGGCTAGAAGGCGGCGGAAACCTAACAATGGGCGTTGGCAGTGCTGCCGGGCAGTTATTTGTTAATGGCTGGGGCAACACTAATGGCCTAACAGAAGGCAGATGGTGGCAGCTAAACACCTCTACTGTCGGATACAGAAACCTTCGGCTAACCTTTGGCGCGCACAGTTCTGCCACCGGGCCTGCCAACTTTGTGTTAGAAGTAAACGCAGGCGAAGGCTGGGTGCCGGTTGGTAATTATCAACTAATATCCACAGCCCAACGCTTTGAATTCGACCTGCCGCGGGCGTTTGCAGACGTACCGGAGCTGCAAATCCGTTTCCGCCCGGCAAATGGTATTGCCGTAAGGGGTGATGCTGTGCAAGCTGCGGGCACAAGCCGCATGTACGATGTAACCTTAACCGGGGTATCGTTGTTTGGCGATTATATTTACTCATACACCCAAGACGTGCAGCAGGGTGGGCAGTATGGACTTACCCTTGCGGCTAGAGAAGGTACAATTTTTAGGCTAGTATACGATGCAACAATGGTTGAGATTACAAACATTGGAGATAGCGCAAATGTGAAGTATCATGCAGGCGGTGTATTGGTATTTTCAGATGCTTTGCGCGTGAACATAGACTTTGTCGCACTACAAAGCGGCAATGCGCAGTTTACATTTGAGTAGTTAAGTTAACGCAAATAAAAAAGGGTGCTGTTCATACTGAACAGCACCTTTTTTAGAACAAAACTTTACATCCCTCAGCACTAATGCGAAAATACAAAAAAGAGGTGTTCCCATGATTGTAATCAGCCTAGACGGCGTAAAAGACACGGTGTTTGAGTATTTGGCGCACAACCCTGCAACCTGTCCTAACATAGCGGAATTTAAAAGCCGCGCAAATTACATTGGCGGCGTAAAAACAATTTTTGTTTCAAATACATATCCAATACATACAACCATATCCACAGGCAGGTTGCCACGGGAGCATGGTATTATTTCCAACTTAATAAATGAAGAAAAAAACATTTGGGCACAAGACGCCGTCCTTATAAAATCCAAAACCATATGGCAGGCGGCAAAAGAAAAAGGACTAAGTGTAGCCACTATTTTATGGCCGGTTACATGTAGCGCAAAGATTAAATACAACTTGCCGGAAGTGCATCTAACAGCTGGCCAAAACCAAATTATAGAGAACTTTAAAAACGGCAGTGCCTTGTTTCAGATAAAGGCATTCTTAAAGCACGGCAAAAAAATGAAAGGGTTAGAGCCCATTTGCTTGGACGATTTTACTTCATCTGTTGCGGCAGATTTATTAAACAAGCAAAAACCTGATTTAACACTTATTCATTTGCTGGCATATGATTTTACTAGCCACGACTACGGTAGCAAATCGGAAGAAGTAAAGTTGGCGTGTAAGTCGTTAGACCAAAGTGTGGGCAAAATTTTGGCAGCCGCAGGGGGGCAAACTGTCCTTATGTTTTCTGACCACGGGCACTTTGATGTTGATGAAGTGGTAAATTTAAAGAGCATATATAAAGAAGAATTATACGAGCAATGTGGTGGCAGTGCGTTTTTTTCTAAACTCCCCAAAGATATAGAACTGCAGCCGTGGTTTGAGCGTTTTTTAACAGCAGAAGAAATGGAAACAAGCGGATACAGCAAGTATGCCGCAGGAGGTATTGCTGCAAAGGTTGATTATTGCTTTGCTAAAGGCAACTATAAATCTAACCACGGTTATCCGGCAGATTATCCGGATTATAATGTGTTTTATGCTGTCGCGGGAGCAAAACGCACATATAACCCCATTTACAACGATGTAAGGGATATTACTGTTATAATTGACAAGGAATTAAACTTGGGGTTGTTGTAATATAGTTTGACACCCGCCCTAGTAGTGGCTAAAATGAACTTAGAGCATAGTAAGAAAGTGCGCAAGGCGCACTTTTCTTTTCCGGCAGGCCGCAGCGAAATTGCGCACGCAATTTCTTAGCATAAAAAAATCTAGGAGGTCTATTATGACTACTGTAAAAGTATCTTTAAACACCGTAGAAAAAGTAAAAGGTTTTGTTAATACCGTGTCTCCGCTTGATGGCGACTTTGACCTGGTGTCTGACCGTTATGTTGTGGACGCAAAGTCTATCATGGGCATTTTTAGCCTAGACCTTAGCAAAACACTAACATTACAAATCCATAGCGATGTGGAAAAAGTGTTGCCACTATTGGCACCTTACATTGTAGAATAGGGTTAACCTCGGGCATTTTTGCTGCACCTTCGATTGCGTCATTGTATCAAAGGTGCAGCAAAAACTGGGCTGTCGTACCAAGGGGAAATTGCCTTGCGCTAGTACCGTGCGCCCACCGAGATAAATCTCGGCGGCTCGCCCGGCAATCGCTCAAGTCAAATTCCCCTTGGCACGATAGCCCCTTTTTCGTATTGGTTAGATTAGTATATGGAAGGTGAGCGACATGGTTGTGCTGGAAACAGACAGGCTTATACTGCGGAAATATAGAGAGTCGGATTTAGAGGAGTATCACAAAATACTGTCTGACAAAGATAATATGTATTATTTTATTCCGTTCGGAATTGTTACAAACGCAGTGGAAGAGTCGAAAGAGAGTTTGAGGAGTGCTATCGGGCTTGGTGCAAATGAGTATCGCTTTTGTGTTGCGCTAAAGGCGAGCGATAAAATGATAGGCGGTATTGGATATGCTGTAGCCGCTGAAACCCCGGTGGGCAAAGTTGCTGACCAAATGGGCTGGTTTGTTGCGTCCGAGCATCAAAACAAAGGTTACATAACAGAAGCTGCAAAAAGACTTTTGGGGTATGCATTTTTGAAAGATAACTGTATACGAGTTGAGACAGCTTGCTTTAAAGAAAATCTTCCAACACAGAGGGTTATGGCAAAATTGGGTTTTAGAAAAGAAGCCGAAAAAATAGAGGCGATGTGGCACGACGGCAAAATGAGAGATAGGCTAGAGTTTGCGATAAATAAAAACGAGGTGTTGTAATGGATTACTACCTAGCAATAGACGTAGGAGCATCTAGTGGGCGGCATATGCTTTGCTGGTTGCAAGACGGGCAAATAAAACATGAGGAAGTTTACCGTTTCCCCAATGGTGTAATAGAGAAAAACGGTAAACTCTGTTGGGATATTGATGCGTTGTATAATAATGTTTTGGCAGGTATAAAACGTTGTAAAGAAATTGGCAAAATTCCCGTAAGTGTTGGTATTGACACTTGGGGCGTAGATTTTGTGCTGCTGGACGCCCAAGGCCAATTAATAGGCGACACCGTATCTTATCGGGATGGGCGTACAACCGGTATGGACGAGGAAGTATTTAAACTTGTGCCACAGGACGAACTATATCGTCGTACAGGTGTACCGGTGATGATATACAATACAATCTACCAGCTAATGGCTGCAAAGCATGACAACTTGCTAGTAAATGTAGACAAGATGCTGCTGATGCCAGACTATCTGCATTATTTGCTGACAGGTGTAGCAAAAACAGAGTATACAATTGCTACAACTACGGGGCTTGTTAACGCTGATTCCGGCAAGTGGGACATGGGCTTAATACAATCCTGCGGTTATCCGGCAGAAATTTTTGCAGAAATAGTGCCGCCGGGCACGGTACTTGGCGGGTTTACGCAAGAAGTACAGGACATAGTAGGCTTTGACATAAAGGTGGTGCTGCCGGCTACACACGACACAGCATCTGCAATAGCGGCGGTGCCTGCGGAAACAGAAAGCGTGTTGTATATCAGTTCCGGCACATGGAGTATTATTGGCACAGAAAAAAAGGCACCTGAAATAAACTTTGGGCACCTTGGTTTTTCCAATGGCGGCGGCTATGATGGCGGTATTATTTTCTTGAAAAATATTATGGGGTTGTGGATGATACAGTCCGTTAAAAAAGAATTGGGCGATAAATACAGCTTTGCCGAACTGTGCGCCCTTGCAGAAAAGGAAAGTATTACTTCCTTGGTAGACTGCAATAACCAACGCTTTTTTGCCCCGGCAAGCATGATGAAAGAATTGGAAAACTCCTGTGCCGAAAGCGGGCAGGAAGTGCCAACATCTCCGGGGCAATTTGCCCGAATTATATACAACAGCCTTGCAAACTGTTACAAACAAGCGGCAGAAGAACTTGAAAGCATCACGGGTGTAAATTATCCGGCTATTAATATAATAGGCGGCGGCTCGCAAGCAACCTATCTAAATGAGCTTACAGAAAAATACACAGGCAAAAAAATAATTGCCGGGCCAAGTGAGGCCACGGCAATTGGCAATGCAATTGCGCAAATGATAGCAGGTGGAGTGTTTGCGAGTTTAAAGGAGGCGCGAAAGGCAATCATTCGGTGATGCTTTGTAATAGTCCATGCACTTCTTTAACACGCCATGCGCCGCCGTCATCGGGCTTTGCATCATCTTTAAAGCCACGCATGGTTATATACGGGGCGTCTGCCATTGTGAATAACAAGCGGGTAGAATTCTGCATCACAACGGTGGTTAGCTTATCTAAATCTACATTGGCATCGGGTCTTAACATTATTAATGTGTTAAGGCCTTTTTGTTTTATCTGCGTAACACCAAGGCGCACCGCGTCTGATTTAAGCAGGGCAACATCCAGCAGGTTTGTAACAGGTGCCGGGATGGTGCCAAAGCGGTCTTCTATTTCGTCCTGCACGTCCATATAATCTTGCGGGTTGTTAACTAAGGCAATCTTTTTGTACATTTCCAGCTTGGTTTCTTCGTCGTGTATTAAGTAGGACGGAATGTAGGCATCTACTTCCAGGTCTATTGTTATGTCGCGGCTTGGCTGCGCGGGTTCGCCTTTTAATTCTGCTACTGCATCTGCCAGCAGTTTGCAGTACATGTCGTAACCTACTAAGTCCATTTGGCCGTGTTGTTCCGCACCTAATAGGTTGCCTGCGCCCCTTATTTCCAGGTCACGCATGGCTATTTTAAAGCCCGCACCAAATTCGGTAAATTCTCTTATGGTTTGCAGACGTTTTTCTGCTTCTTCTTTTAGCACTTTGTCGCGGCGGTACATTAGATATGCATATGCCAGGCGGCTACTGCGCCCTACACGACCGCGTAGTTGGTATAACTGGCTTAGCCCCATTTGGTCGGCATTTTGGATAATCATTGTGTTGGCGTTGGAAATGTCCAAGCCCGTTTCAATTATTGTAGTACATACCAGTACATCTATTTCGCCTTCTACAAAGTCGTGCATGATGTTTTCTAGCTCGGTCTCGCTCATTTGGCCGTGAGCAAATGATACACGAGCGTGCGGTACAAGCTGGGCTACTCGCATGGCTTCTTCTGCGATATTGCGCACACGGTTGTGCAAGTAGAACACTTGCCCACCACGCGCAAGCTCGCGGTTTATTGCATCGCGCACAAATTCGGGGTTATGCTCCATTACATAGGTTTGTATTGGTATGCGTTCTTCCGGCGGTTCATCCAATATACTCATGTCTCTTATGCCTGTAAGGCTAAAGTGCAGGGTGCGGGGGATGGGTGTTGCCGTAAGGGTTAGCACGTCTACGTTGGCGCGTAGTGCCTTTAGCTTTTCTTTATGGCCTACACCAAAGCGTTGTTCTTCGTCCACTATCACAAGCCCAAGGTCTTTAAATGAAACATCCTTGGATAAAAGGCGATGCGTGCCTATTACAATGTCTACCTTGCCGAGGGCTAGGTCTTTTAACGTTTGGGTTTGCTCTTTTTTGGACTGAAAGCGCGAAAGCCGCCCAATTGTAATAGGGTATTCCTTCATGCGCTGGGTAAATGTTTGATAGTGTTGCTGCGTAAGAATAGTGGTGGGGACAAGATACGCAACCTGCTTGCCATCCTGTACAGCTTTAAATGCTGCACGTATAGCAATTTCTGTTTTGCCGTAACCAACATCGCCGCAAATAAGCCTATCCATTACTTTGGTGGATTCCATATCGCGTTTTACATCTTCTATTGCAGTAAGTTGGTCGTCAGTTTCTTGGTAAGGGAAGTTTTGTTCAAATTCCTGCTGCCAAACGGTGTCTGAGCCGTATTTATGTGCGACTGCCGCTTCACGTTTTGCGTACAGGCTTATTAAGTCTTCTGCCAATATTTTAACGGTGGCACGTGCTTTGGCTTTAGCCTTTGCCCAGTCTGCGCCGCCTAGTTTGGATAGTTTGGCTTCGGCTTTGCCGCCAATGTACTTGTGGATAAAGTCCATATGGTTGGTTTGTACATAAATAAAACCGCCGTCGTTATATTCGAGTTTAATATAATCTCGCGTAATATCTTCGGTTGTTACTTTTTCTATGCCACGGAAAATACCTATGCCGTGGTTGTCGTGCACGATATAGTCGCCAATTTTTAGGTCGGTAAAATGGTTTATCTTTTCTGCATTTTTGTGACGTTTGCGTTTGCGCTTTTTACTGCGCTCGGTTGCGAATAGGCTTTCGCCGGTTATAACGGCAAGTTTAATTTCCGGGTAGTCGAAACCGGAGGTGAGAATGCCGCGTGTTATTGTGGTTATGCCGGGGGTGAGAGCGGTATCTGTTAACGTTTCTTTAAAAATGGCGGGTATTTCTAAGTCGTTTAGCGTAGAAGTCAGCTGCTCTGCTTGGCGGCGGCTACCCGCAAGGATAACTAAAATATAATCCGCTTTTAAAAAGCGGGAAATTTCTTTTTTAAGCTCTGCGAAGTTGTGGCTAAGCGGCGCACATGCACGTACGGTTATGGGTATCTCCAGCGCGGTTGGGAAGTCTTCTAGCTTACCAACGATGGAGGAATATAAAACCCGATAAAATTTTTCGCTTTTTTGTAAAACGCTGCCCCACTGCATTAATACATGCGCTTGCGCTGGCAGTAGCCGCCCGGACTCTAAGCGGTGTTTTACGCTTTCGCCGTACTCTTCTATTACTACATCTATGTGAGATTTGATGGCTCCAGGTTCGTCGAAGAATATCGTCGTATTTTGCGGCAAGTAATCCAAGAGGCAGGTTTCTTCTTGATAGAAGAAGGGGAGGAATGCCTCTACCTGCGAGGTAGAGCCTAAATCCCAGTTGTCTAAGGTGTATTTAATGGAGTCTGCCAGGGTTTTAGCCTGCTCCGGACGCAAATGTTTTACTTGTTTTTCGGTTGCAGTTTTTATGGCGGCTATTGCATTGTTTAACGCGCTCTTGCCAAAAACAAGTTCCCGCACAGGGTAGATTGTAAAGCTATCTCCATTTTCTACCGACCGCTGTGAAAGTGCATCTACTACGCGTACGGAATCTATATCGTCGCCAAAGAATTCTATGCGTAGGGCTTGGCCGTCTTGCAGCAAATGCGGTTCGGTGTCTTTAGGTATGGTGTAATGCCCTACGGCAGGGTAAATATCCAAAATGCCGCCGCGTAGCGCAAATTGCCCGGGGCCTTCTATAAGCCCTGCCCGCTCGTAGCCCATTTGGGATAGTTTGCGAATCAACGTTTCCGGCTCACAAATATCACCTACGGAAAGAGAGAGGGTGAACGAATAGAATTTATCCGGCGGTGTCATGCGGTCGAGCAAAGCCTCTGCCGAAAGGATTACAATTGGCGGTGGGGCAGTTGCATCTTTTAAGCGGTCTAGTATTTTCAATCGTTGGCGGGTTATGTCTACACTTTTAACATCTGCGGCGTAGAATAGAAAATCCCGCGAGGGGTAGATATAACAATTGTCTCGGAAAAAATAGTGCATATTATCGAAAATTTCTTTCGCCTTTAACTCGTTTGGCGCAATAATAAGAGCTGGCTGCTTGCGTTTATGCAAAATAGCGGCAGTTTTATACCATTTTTGCGCACCAATAGCCCCGTTATACCACAGGGTGGGGTGGGTGAGGTTTAGAATGGCGCTGTCTAGTAGGGGTTTTAGTAATGCGTTGTTCATGTTACAAAACCTCTTTTAAATAATCTGTGATTTTGAATGTTTTTTTCTACATCTGCACTGTCCCAAATTTGCAACTCCCAAGGAAAGTAGAAGTTTGATTTGTTTTTAAAGTAAACGTGTAGGCCTCTGTAGTCGTCTTTATCGCGAAGGTACCAGTTTTTTAGGCCGAATTCTTCTTGCCAAGCGTATAGGTCGAGCTGTTCGATGTCTTTGGCTTCGAGAATTATTCTTACACCAAAAATATCGTTCATCCAGTTGTTGACGGGGTATTTGTCTATGTTTTGCGAATAACGACTGATTTTGTCCAAGATGCTCTCGGAAGTTTTTACACGGTAGTAAAAGGTGATGTCTTCCAAGTTGTGATTGATAAGATAGTCATTTATGCTTTCATGTAGGTTAAGTCGGTAGCGCAAAATGTGCTCCACAGGCACAGTAGTTTTTGCTAAGTTGAGTTTTTCAATTTTCCCGGTTTCAAAGTAATCCTGAGAATATTGCAAGTGAATAGCATTAATGGCGGAGATAAGTTTTTTTGTTTTTTCTATGTTGGTCATACTTTACCTCCTCTAAAATCTTTTCGTAAGCTCCGACAAAAACAAATCTTCATCCAGCGGCAATTCTACTGTTTTGCTCAGCCAAGAAGATAAATGAATTGCGTTAGAGATAGTAAGCCCGTTTATGCCTTCTGCGCCATTTGCAATAAGTTCGCCCTCGCTATTTATCTTTTGCACGAATGCATTTAACACTCCAACATGTTGGGTGCCATCGCCAGGTACGCTAAGTTCAATACGTGTAGACTTTGGCGCGGCAAACATTTCTGTATTGGTGCGGTTGAACTCACGTTCGGAAATATCCAGCTTGTAATGCACAAGTTCGCCCGATTCGTAGACGAGTTTGCCTAAGTCACCCAAAATTTCAAAGCGGTTGGTGCCGGGGCAATCTGCTGTGGACGTTACAAACACACCTGTTGCGCCGTTTTCGTATTCTACATATGCGGTCACGTCGTCTTCTACTTCTATGTCGTGCCATTTTCCGTTTTGGGCGAAAGCTGTAACACGTTTTGGCATACCGCAAATCCACTGCCATAGGTCTAAGTTGTGCGGGCATTGGTTTATAAGTACGCCGCCGCCTTCGCCTTTCCATGTAGCGCGCCAGCCTCCGGCGTTGTAATACGCCTGCGGGCGATACCAGTCTGTTATAAGCCAAGATGTGCGTTTCAATTCTCCAAGCTCTCCGCTTTGTACTATTTCACGCATCTTGCGATACATAGGGTTTGTGCGTTGGTTGTACATTATTGCGAATACAACGCCAGCGGTTTCGGCTTGCTTATTCATTTCACGCACATTTTTGGTGAAAACACCTGCGGGTTTTTCAATCATAACGTGTATTTTTTTTGCCATTGCCTGCATTGCTATTATCGGGTGGTCGTAATGCGGTGTTGCTATTATAACGGCGTCAATTGTGCCACTGTCGAAAAGTTCGGTAGTGGTGGCGAATGTTTTGAGGCCTTTGTCTTTAGCCCACTCCAGTGCTGTGGGGCTTGTATCACATATGGCGGTTAGTTCCGCTCCGTTAACGCTACCGCTTAAAATACTTTCGGCGTGGTTTTTACCCATTATGCCGCAACCAACTATGCCTAAGCGTGTCATTATACAAATCCCCGTTCTTTTAAATTTTTATAGCTTATGTTCAGGCATTCAAAAGGGTCTTTTCCGTAGCAATCGTCCTGCTCTACCATTGCGTATTTTACGCCTGCTTGTTTGGCGGCTTTAAAAATCGCACCCCAGTTTAAATTGCCCTCGAAAACTTCTGCTATGCGGCGCGTGCCTTCGGCGTAAACTAAGTCTTTTAGGTGAATAACATCTACGCGCCCGGCGAGTTTTGTAAGCCACGCCGCAGGGTCGCCGCCGCCCATTTGCACCCAGTATGTGTCCAATGTAAAACCTGTTGTGGGCATGTTTTCTGCAAGAAAGTCCATGCCGGTTTTACCGTCGAACCTTATAAATTCAAAGTCGTGGTTGTGGTACATAAATTGCAGCCCGGCTTCTTTTATTGCGTTTGCGGCGGGGGTGAAGTCTTTTACAAAGTTAACAAAACCTTGTTGTGTATGTTCGTATTCGCCCCAGGGCATTGCGCCTATGCCAATATATTTTGCACCCATTAGCTTATGCTCTTCTATCACAGCCCCGGTTTCGTTTTTTATACGAGCGGGTGGGGCATGTGTTATTACAATTTCTAAGTTGTTTGACTTGCATGCTTCGGAAATTTCTTTTGTGGCAATATTGCTGCCTACAGCAGAAATTTGCACGCAATCGTAACCGATTTTTGCGATTTTACTCATGCTTGCGGCAAAGTCCTTGGTGGTTTGCGTGAACTCTCTTACGGTGTAAAGCTGGGCTCCTATTTTCATATTACTCGCCTCCCTGTGGGGTTATTTTTTTGTTGAAAGTGCTCATTGCGCCAAGAATATCTCCTTGCAAAATCATCTCTACGCTTTTAACTGCCTTATGCAATCCATCTACAATATCTTTCATTTCTTCTTTGAAAAAACGGCTTAACACATAATCGGAAAGCGACATTTGCGGCGGCTTGTTGCCCACGCCAATACGCACACGGGGGAATTCCTCCGTTTTTGTGTGGGCGATAATATTTATCATGCCTTTTTGCCCACCAGAACTGCCGCGCTCTCGAATGCGAATATCGCCCACGGGTAAATTAACATCGTCGTAAATTACTATCATTTGCGATGGCGGCAGTTTGTAGAAGTTTAAAATTTTGATAACAGACTCGCCGCTTAGGTTCATGTATGTCATAGGTAAAACAAGCAGGACTGATTTGCCCGCTATTTGCCCTTCGCCAACAAAGGCACGGAAACGGCTGTGGTTTTTTAGTTTTATTCCGTAGTCGCCAGCAAGGGCAGATATTGCCTCGAAACCTATGTTGTGGCGTGTGTTTTCGTATTTTTTGCCTGGGTTGCCCAGGCCTACTATTATGTGCATCAATATCAACCTTTTATCTTATTCTCAACCAAAAACATCTCTAAAATTGCCTTCACATCGTCTAAATTTACATCTTCAAAAATGAAATTATTCAGCCCGCATCGTTTGTATGTTATGCCGTCGAAAGTAAAAGCCATCCTGAATGCGCAGCGTTTCTTATCTCCGCCAAAATTGTGCAACTTAATATCAGGATTTTTATCATCACAGCACATCCCGGTGTCGTCAAGCCTAAACACCTGCGGGAATCGGCTGCATAGGGCACGCATTTTGTTAGGCTCGCGCTCAAAAGCATGGATGAATGATACCTTTGTTGTTATTCGCTGTTCTTGTTCAGTTACAAGCAAGAATTGTTTCGAGCCTTTTTTGTAGTGTATGCCACTTTTTTTGGTGTCGATTGAAAAGCCATATTTTTCTGCCTCTAAGTAAATCCACTCTTGAATTTCGCGCAGTTTATCAGATGCATAATCTATTTCGGCATGAAAATGGCAGTGAAATTTTTGCTCAGCAGGGTCTTGAACATAGCGATATGTGAGGCTGTACCGCGGTTTGCCCCATGCCCAATCAGGCATGGTTGTATCTATAGTGCTAACATAAGTACGCAAAACTAATAGTGCACGTGGATTACTGGGGTATTGAATGCAAAAACTTTGTGCCTTCTTGTCAAAGCCTTCAAAGCATAGCCCCATCCGTTCAAAGCCAGCAATCATAAGCTCAATCTTTTTATGCCTTTTAACTATTGCGGCGGCAAAAAATTTTGTACCATCAACAGTTATGCTGCCGTTTTCATATATGCCAAAAAGTCCAAACGCAAATAAAGTTTCCATGACGCGGTTGTAATAACCCTCTGTTGTTTCATGGCCGGGGTATCCCCACTCGAAAGGTGCACGCTCAATGTCGTTATAACAGCGAATGACAAATTCCTGCAATTCCTTAAACGAATCGACAAATTGCTCATTATCTATTTCGCTCAAATACCTTGGGTTAACTTTGAATTTCTCGGGCGTAGGAAGTATGTTTGCACGGCGGCTTTGAACAGCTGCTTTTGCAGCAGACTCACCACCGCGTATGCAATAGTCGGCTATTATATCTGCAAGTGGCATTTGTGCTTGGTTTTCTTTTTTAATGTATGAAACATAATCGTTCAAAAAATTTGAAATATTGTGTAAGAAATTTCGGCGTCCGCTTACGGTCCACGGACGGTAAAGTTCAATAATTTCTTCGTCACCCACAGCATCGATTTCCGTAATATTTCGTTTGTTAATCACATCATTAAATCTGTCGAGCAATTCAAGTCGCTCTTTGATAAGACTCTCTTTGCTTTTTTTTTGCAAAAGCCACGCGTTGTACCCCTGCCTATCAAGCATTTGATTTCAGTCCTTTCAAATTGAATCGAACAAATGTTTTGTCGTTTTGGGTGGAACTGCTCTAGCCCGCATGTTTACTTGGTTTATGCGTTAATTAATATTACGGATAAATCATTAACATTTGTTCCGGTGGGGCCTGTCTTTATTAAGCCATTAACTGCCTGCAATGCGTTGTAGGAGTCGTTGTTTGTTAGATATGCATTGGCGTCTATGCCTTTTTCGCGCAAACGTGCAAGTGTATTGCCGTCTGCATAACCACCGGCGGCGTCCGTAGGGCCATCTGTGCCGTCGGAACCGAAAGAAAATATTGCCGTATTTTTTAAGCCGCTTATGCCTATGGCTGCGGCAAGGGCTATCTCTTGGTTTCGTCCGCCTTTGCCGGCTCCGGTTAACTTTACAACTGTTTCGCCACCTGCTAAGAAGGCGAGCGGGATTTTTGTGTTTGCATGAAAACGTGCAATGGACGAAAGAAACATACCGGCATCGCGGGCGGTGCAGTTTAGGCTGTCGGTTAGGATAAGTGGTGCATAGCCCAGTTCTGTACACTTTTTAGCCCCGGCTATGCAAAGTTCGCTTACGCTGCCGGTTATTTTTGTTGTTGCATTATCCAATGTTTTGGGCGTTTCGACTTTTAAGAGTTTTTCTGTTTTGGGCGAAAGCTTTAAGTTGTATTTACGGACAATTTCCAATGCTTGCGCACAGGATGAACTATCCGGGTATGCTGGGCCGGATGCAATCATGTCTAAAGGATTGCCAATTATGTCGGAAAGTACGATAGAGTATATTTTTGCTGGCGCACAGACAGAAGCAAAACGTCCGCCCTTTACGGCAGATAAACGCTTGCGGATTGTATTAATTTCTACAATGTCTGCCCCGGACGCTAAAAGTTGCGTTGTTATATCCTCAAGTTCTTGGGGTGGTATCAATGGCTTTTCAAACAAAGCTGAACCTCCGCCGGAAACTAGAAATAATACCTGGTCGTTTTTGGATAGGTTGCTTACGGACTGTATTGCCTTTTCTGTTGCGATAAAAGAATTTTCATCTGGTATCGGATGCCCGGCTTCAAATACTGATAGTTTTGGCAGGCTACCCAGCGAGTGTCCGTATTTTGTTATTACCGCCCCACCGGAAATGTTGTCTGCCCCGAGGCATTCAATTGCGGTTTTAGCCATATTCCAAGCGGCTTTGCCAATGGCGATTATAATAATCTGCCCCTGGTGGTTAAAAGTAGATAAGGCACGGATAACCGCAACATCCGGCTGGACGGCAGCTATACTAGCATTAATAATTTCCTGTGCATGTTTATGCAATAAACCGTTTATCATACGACAGAATTTTTCACTCCAACAGCAAAAAACATTGTAAGCAAAGTGCCGTTATCCTCTTCTTCTTCCAGCGTAGTGGCGGCAGCCCCAGCAAAAGACGTCAAAAGTTTTTCTGTTTTTGCCAAAAGCTCCGTATAAATTTCCAGCGGTAAACCTTCTTCGTCCATAAAGGGTGCCATAGCCTCTTTAATAGTGGGTATATCAAAAACAGTCTTCAAGCGGTCTATCATAACCAACGCCGCCAAATGTTTATGCGTGTACAGCCGCCCACTAACAGGCGAAGGTAAAAGTCCACTGCGAATATAGTTTTGTATCATAGGCCGGGTAATGCCAATATTTTTGCGCTCAAAAAACTCCACCACTTGTTTAATTTTAAACGTTGGGCTGTATTGCTTAATATCACTCAACGGGTTTACCATACCCATCCCTCCACTCCAACTAATTTAACTATCTATCCGGCGGCGGGTGTCTAACTAAGGGGTGCTTGCCTTCCCAGCGATTGCCGTGTGTCCGCACAAATTTACGCAAACGTGGCGGTTTACCCGCCGCTTGTGGAAATTTGGGTGGGCGCATGGTACTAGCGGGAAGGCAAGCACCCCTTAGTTAGACTTCCCACCAACCCCCGTACTTCCAAATCCGCCGTTGCCACGTTCTGTCTCCGGCAATTCATCCACTTCCACAGGCTCCATCATCTCCACCTTTGCTATAACCATCTGAGCAATTCTATCCCCACGGTTTATAACAAAATCTTCACTACCATGATTAATAAGAATAACGCCCACTTCGCCCCTATAATCCGCATCAATAGTACCCGGGCTATTTAATACAGTAACCCCATGCTTCAACGCCAGCCCGCTACGTGGCCGCACCTGCGCTTCGTAACCAAAAGGGAGAGAAACCTTAATGCCGCAAGGCACCAAGGTTCGCTCTCCCTTTTTTATTGTGATATTAATTTTTGCGTACAAATCAAGCCCGGCAGATTGCAAAGTGCCCCGCGCAGGCAGTGGTAAGTCTAAAGCGTCTTCTGTTTTTTTAACAAAAAACTTGTCCATCTTTAACATCCCTGCCAACCAAAGAAATACTCACTTGGTCGGGTTTAAATATTTTTTCGCACACGGCGTAAAAAGAATCCATGTTTATAGCATCAATTTTTGCCACAAGCTCGTCCGGGGTAATGATTCTGTTAAACAGCAGTATCCCGCGGCCAAGGCTGTTCATACGGCTTACAACGTTTTCCAAACTCAAAAGGTAGTTGCTCTTCAACTGCTCTTTAACCTTTGTCAGTTGCTCGGAAGTTATTTTGTTAGTTAACATGCCCGCAACTTCTTGGTTTATAAGGCTCATGGCTTCTTGTAACTGTGACTGGTTTAGTGCGGCGTAAACCACAAACAAGCCTGTATCAACATAACTTGCGTTGTACGAATAAACGGAGTATACGAGCCCGCGTTCTTCTCTTAACTTTTGGAATAAGCGGCTACTCATGCCCCCGCCCAGCACAGCGTTAACCGCCGCTGTTGCGTAAGCCTCGTCCGTACCGGACTTAATGCCCGGATAACCAATGGCCAAATGCACTTGCTCTATATCCTTTTCTTTCACCGAAAATCCGGGAGAGTAAACGGCCTTAGATTCATCTGTTTTGGCCAAAGGCGATTTGAATCCACCAAATACCTTAGCCATTTTTTCCATTACAACTTCGGTTTCAAAGTTGCCTGCAATAGAAATTATAACGTTCCCTGGAGTATAGCGGTTGTTAGTAAACCCTATAAAGTCCTCTCGATTAAAAGCAGAAATATTCTCTGCCGGCCCCAAGATAGACATGGCCAGAGGATGGTCACCATACGCTTTTTCGTGCAACAAATCGACACAAAGGTCGTCCGGTGAGTCTTCGTACATATTTATTTCTTCAAGTATAACGTTGCGTTCTTTGTCAATTTCCCCTTGGTCGAACTTGGAGTTAAAAAACATATCGGAAATAACATCAATTGCGATGTCTAAATGCGTATCCAACGTGCGCGTGAAATAACAGGTGCATTCTTTGGAAGTGAAAGCATTTAATTGTCCACCTACTGCATCCATAGTGTCTGCAATTTCCAGCGCAGTACGCTTTTCGGTACCTTTAAACATCATGTGCTCTAAAAAGTGAGAGATACCGTTGTTGCCGGAAGTTTCGTGCCGGGAGCCGTTGTTGACCCAAAGCCCAAAACTTACAGATTTAACAAAGGGAATAGATTCTGCAACTACTCTAACCCCATTTTCTAAGGTGCGGACTGAAATCAACGGCGGTCACCATCCCGGCGGTCTCTTCCGCCGTCTCTGCGGTTACGGTCGCCACCTCTACGGTCTCCGCTGTTACGGTCACGTGGTGGTGGGCGTTTAACGGTGGTGTCGGCTGTAGGGTCAATAATAACTTTGCGAGAAAGGTTAATGCGCCCTTGGTCATCCACCTCGGTAACTTTAACGGTAACAACATCCCCCGGTTTGGTTACGGTCTCTAAAGATTCTACCCTTTCCACATCCCACTGGGAGATATGCACAAGGCCTTCTTTTTCCGGTGCAAACTCTACAAATGCGCCAAAGCTCATAATGCGAGTTACTTTGCCTGTGAATACTGCGCCAACCTCTGGCACGGTAGTGATAGCCTTTATCATAGCCACAGCACGGTCGATTTTCGCTTGGTCTTTATCGCAAACAAAAATGCGGCCGTCGTCTTCTGTGTCAATTTTTTCTACGCCGGATTCTTCTATGATACGTTTGATAACTTTACCCTTGGAACCAATAACCTCTGCAATTTGGTCAATTTGCACACGCACGATAGAGATTTTAGGCGCATGTGGGGAAATTTCCGGACGGGGCTGCCCAATAACAGGCAACATAGCGGTATCCAAAATATATTCGCGAGAAGTTTTTGTTTGTGCCAAAGATTGTTTAATAATCTCCGGGGTCAAGCCGTCGATTTTAATATCCATTTGAATGGCGGTGATACCCTCTTTGGTGCCTGCAACTTTAAAGTCCATATCGCCAAAGAAGTCTTCCAAGCCTTGAATATCTGCAAGTAAAACGAAATCATTTTCGTTATCGCCCGTTACAAGCCCGGCAGAAATACCCGCCACAGGACGTGTTATTGGCACACCAGCCGCCATAAGGCTAAGCGTAGACGCACAAACACTGGCCTGAGAAGTAGAACCGTTAGAACTTGTAACCTCGGAAACAAGGCGGATAGCGTAAGGGAAGTCATCCTCGGTTGGGATAACAGGTAGCAAGGCGCGTTCTGCCAATGCACCGTGCCCAATTTCTCTACGGCCTGGGCCGCGGGATGGGCGAGTTTCGCCAACGGAATAACTTGGGAAGTTGTAGTGGTGCATGTAGCGCTTGATGTCTTCCATTTCGTCCAGGCCGTCTAGTTGTTGCATATCTCTGCCGCTACCCAAAGTGGTAACGGTAAGCACTTCTGTTTGGCCGCGACGGAAAATGGCGGAACCATGTGTGCGCGGCAAAATATCCACTTCGCTTGTAAGCGAGCGGATTTCTGTCATGCCTCTGCCGTCCGGGCGTTTGCCTTGGCGCAGAATCATGCGGCGCACGGTTTCTTTCTCGAATTTATAAATTGCGGCACCTAAACTTGCATTGTAGGCTTCTGCTACATCTTCTGCAAAGGTTGGCACAAGGTTTTCGTTCACATCTTCACGGATTTTGGATAGGTTTTCGTCTCTTATTTGTTTAAGGTCGGAGAATACAGCCGCTTCCATGCGTTCGTCAGTGATATAGGCAGTAACAGCCTCGTACAAACCTTCGGGTAGAACATTGCGCTCGTAATCACGTTTAGGTTTGCCGTGTTTTGCAACAATTTCATCTATCCATGCGATAATTTTCTTGTTTTCTTCATGCGCAAGCATAATAGCGTCAAACATCACTTCGTCAGACACTTCGTTTGCGCCGGCTTCTATCATCATTACTTTTTCCCTTGTAGAGGAAACGGTTAGATGCAGGTCGCTAGCCTCGCGCTGGGCTAAATCCGGGTTAATAATAAGTTGTCCTTCTACAAGGCCAACATTTACGCCAGATGTAGGGCCGTTAAACGGGATTTCCGAAATAGAAAGCGCAATTGAAGAACCTATCATTGCTGCAATTTCTGGGCTTGCGTCTTGGTCCATGCTCATTACAGTTGCCACAACGCCAACGTCGTTGCGGTAATCGTCCGGGAACAGTGGGCGTATAGGCCTGTCTATCAAGCGTGATGCTAGAATAGCGTGCTCGGTAGGGCGGCCTTCGCGCCTAAACCAAGAGCCTGGGATTTTGCCCACAGCGTAAAAACGCTCTTCGTAATCTACGCTAAGTGGGAACCAGTCTATGCCGGCGCGGGGTTTTTCGCTGGTGGTTGCAGTTACAAGCACAACGGTTTCCCCATAAGTCATAAGGGCAGTGCCCCCTGCGAGTTCAGCCATGCGGCCAATCTCGCAGGAAAGAGTCCTGCCCCCTAAAGTGGTTGAGTATACAAAAGTTTCTCTCATAGTATCCTACTTCCTATTATTTACGTAGACCAAGTTCTGCAATAAGCTCACGGTATCTAACAACGTCTTGATTACGAACGTAGTCCAGCAAACCACGGCGTTGACCTACCAATTTTAAAAGCCCGCGACGAGAGTGGAAGTCTTTTTTATGCTCGCGCAAATGTTCTGTAAGGTGGTTGATGCGTGCGGTAAGAAGAGCTACTTGCACTTCTGGCGAGCCTGTGTCGTTGTCGCCACGGCCGTGTTTTTGGATGATTTCTTGTTTGTTGATCATTTTAGATCCTCCTAATTTTTGTACCCCCTGTAGCTAAGAGAAGGTTGGAGTGTCCAAGCCCCGAGCCCAGGTTGTTGTATTTAAAGCGAATGTGAGTATAACAGGAATCTTAGAATATGTCTAAGAAAAAAACGTTATTCCGATATTTTAACCATGCTATAGATGAATATACAAAAAAGGAGTGTCTCATCGTTTAACGAGACAACTCCGTTTTAGCAGTTTTTTTTACTCTGTTTCCGGTAAATTAAGCTCAGACAAATCAATATCTATATCTTTTTCTCCATCCTTACCGCCAAACATGCCGGTAACTTTCTCTAATATACCCGGCACCATGTCCATCAATTTTCCACCAAGGCCTTCTTGGTTTTTAACATTAATAAGCTGCACAGCACCTTTGTTTATTACCAATATTGCGGAGGGAGTCATTTTTGCACCCATGCCGCCTGCGCCGGAATCTTTGCCATTTTTATCCTCTTTTGCATCGGCTACGCCGGTTGCAATACCCATAGAAACATCCATAAGCGGGATAATTGTAACATCGCCCAACACCACGGGTGCACCCACAACAGTTTTTGTGGAAACAAAATCTTCCACTTTGGAAAATAACATTTTTAAACTTTCGCTTGCGTTACTCATTTTTTGCGTCCTCCTATTATTTTGTTCTGTATTTTTCTAAATAATAAAACCGTGCCGCATTTTATTGCCCAGGTAATAGTGGGCCATATGAATTTTAAAAGCGAGAGTTTGCCCACGATACTTGCTTTTAGGGTTATTTCAGTTTCTTCTATATTGAATTTTGGGGCAATTTCGATAAACGCTTGCAAGTTAGCAACTGTTGCAAATACACCTGCGCCGCCTACCAGCAAGCCTGTTAGTGCGGGGTCTGCAAATCCTACCGTGCCCTTAATTTCTATGCCTTGTGGTTTTAGCGTCCGGATAGTCTTTTTTATTGCGGTAATTGTCCACTTTGTAAAACGTTTTCTGTCTGGGTGGTGTATGACATTGTAGACTTTATCCCTTGTGGTGATAAAGCGATTTTTTAGCCTTAGAAGAAAATTTTCCTTTGGAGGGGGCTTTGGGGGTGGTTTTTCTACTGGGTCTTTTTTCACGGTTTTTGTTGTTGAAGGTGCTTCAATTGCTTTCGTCGTTTCAGAATGCAGAGGTTTGGGTTTTTCAGTCTTTGGCGCTGTAGCAGGAATTTCTTTTTTATTTTGGCTTCCGCCAAATATACGCCCTGCAATTTTTAGCTGTGTTTTTGTTTCGCCCTTTTTGTTAATAAAAATATAGTTAACAAATGGATAGGTTACCTTTGCTCGTATAATACGTTGTCCGTTTTTTATTAAAGCATAAGCCTCATATTTTATAGGTATAGCCAGCAAAATAATTATAATTAATAATATCAATAACACGAAGGCTACAATGCCGACTATTATCCATAGCGGTACCCATAGGAACAACCACCAGTTCATGACATATCAAAACCTGTCTTTGGAATGCTCCTTAAATAAAGCGTAGAAGCCGTTATAATTAACCCAGACGAAATGAAAAGCAAAAGCCCAATAAAAATAGAAATATGGATAAAGAAAGAAAGAGGTACCATGTTTATAAGCAAGTCTACCCTGGGGTCTAAAATCCAATAGTTGTTGTTAAAGAAAATCTCGTGGAAAATATTAAACGCATGATTAAAGTTAATGGCAATAAGTGCTACAAGTACAACTGTTAGCGCCAAAAACCCTATAAGTATCTCCCGTGAGCAGCGGGCCAGTATGGCAAGTGTTTTGTATTTGAGAAGAATCATGGTAAGCACCAGCCCAATCCCAAGGAAAAAAGCAACATTACGTATGGTGAACGCAATATTGTACAAATCCAAAACATCTATCATGTGGCGTATTTCTATATCGCTAAAAAAGCGGCGTTCCGCACCCGCTACTTCTGCGTAAATATCTTCTAAGGAAGGGCGGTTACCCCGCATGTAGTCCAGCAATTCGCCAGTAACACGCATCAGTTCCTCTTCTTCTATTTGAATAGTGGCGGCAACGTCCAGCCTGTCGTATTGCCAACTAAAAAAGGGCATAAAAAAAGTTGGGAAAATGATGCTCTGGCTTAATATTACCAAAACTAAGCACACTGCAAACAGATAGCCTGTAACCCAACGCATTTTTACGCACCTTCTTTGTTAGAATTTACTTTTTTACATTGTAAATTAATGGGGGAAGATAGTCAAACGATTCGATTTTTACTAAGAAATAAATAAATACATGAGCAAAAAAATAGCCACGGATAAAATAGCGTGTTATCCGTGGCCAATGATTTACTTGCCTTACAGGGCAGTATTTTGTTGCTCTACAGCAAAGGCAAAGGAAGAATCAGTGCTTGGCACATTACGTTCTATATCAACGCAACATTCCTGCCGCTGCAATTTTTGCGCAATAGAATACCAAAGCTCGCCAATGCCTTGTATTTGCTGCGCATACATATGGTCGGCA
>Ga0123355_10000285_pt1 | contig 64852 bp, 54 predicted proteins | sample TergutEmb28metaG_3_FD_89872 | JGI IMG/M metagenome (GOLD analysis project Ga0123355, IMG submission 89872) | Embiratermes neotenicus P1 segment gut microbial communities from Petit-Saut dam, French Guiana - Emb289 P1 | ecosystem: Host-associated > Arthropoda: Insects > Digestive system > Gut ...
AATGCCCTCTCTATGTCCGGATTATAATCGAATTCAATCTTAAAGTCTGCAATAGATATTTTACCTTCAACAAACTCCGTCATGATTCTAACTGCGTCGTTGTTATAGTTCATATCTCTCCTTGTTCTTTAGTTTGGCATTCTGGATAAATCTTCTTAAATTTCTACCCATTCATACGCACATTATATCACAAATACTACTAACTTGCAAACAATTACCCCTCAACCCCGCCAAAAAAATAAGAGCGGCAATCTCTTGCCGCTCTTATCTTATTTACCAATTGTTTCCGTTATTATTGTTGTTGTTATTATTCCAGTTATTATTGTTGTTGTTAAAATTCTGATTGTTATTGTTATTATTGAACCCTTGGTTATTGTTCATTCCACCCATATTATTATTGCCCATATTGCCGCCCGCATTATTGTTAGAGGTGTTTTGAACAAGTTGTTGCATCAAGTTGATTTGTTGTTGATTTAGGTTAGCCAATTGGTTTTGGTTGTTTTGAACTTGGTCCTGAATCTCTCTCAAAATTTCGTGCGGGTTTTGAACATACATAAAGTAAAACATTGAGCCGGTCATTCCGGGAGTTGTACCCATACCTCTGCCATGACCTGCACCCCAGCCGCCACCACCGCCAAAGTTCATTCCGGGATTCATCATTGTCCAAAACTTAATAGAGCCGGTATTTTTGCGCAACATTCTGTCAAGCACACTTATACGGACAAAAGAGTTCATATTTTGATTAAGGTCAAGGAATCTAAAGTTGCGACCGATTATTCCGCATTGAATTATTACTCGTCTATTAGTAAAACAATACCAACGATTTTTGTACCACAATACACCTGCAAGCAACTCAATTCCAAAGAAAAGTAATATCAATCCAAAGACTGCCAGTATAATAAACAAGGCAATAAGTCCGCCTGCCAAGCCTGCTTCTACAAATATTACCGCCCCAAAAATCACGCCAAAAACAAGTAAGAAAAAGAGTGCAGGCAAATGACCTAAAAGTCTGCTCGCCCAAAAACGACCCTTATGCGGCTTAAAGACCCTGATGACTTGCTCATCATTCGTTAAGACCTGCTGAAAAATTTGTGCATTTTCTACCATTTATATTGTATCCTCCAAAAAATATTATCGACTAAAATTATATATGATATTCATTATACCAAAGTGAGCGGATTTTGTCAATTGTTTTAAGATAGTTGCTTGAATTAATTTTTTTAAGATTTGTAAAAATATTTTCTGTCATTGATTGCAACTAACTATAACTAGTTATCCCACCTCCTAATCAGCATATAGTGACTAAAAATGAGTTTCTTTGCTTCCACATTTGTCTAACTCATACTCTCACTACAAAAAAAGCGGACACCTTATTTATTAAAAATAGTGTCCGCTATTATTCTCTTACAACAATTCCCTTGCGCCGTCTTCTATACTCGTATCATAGAAATCTGCTTTGAGTCCGACTTTTTGCTCATATGTCTTGCCGACATTTTCCACAAAATCCGCTACCGAATCTTTATGAACAAGACTCACCGTACAACCGCCAAATCCCGCACCCGTCATACGACTGCCGATACAACCCTTATGAGTCCTCGCAAGGTGTGTCAGCGTATCAAGCTCCACCCCCGTCACCTCATACAAATCCCTAAGGCTGTAATGCGACTGATTGAGTAGCTCACCAAACTCGGCAATCTTGCCCTTAGCTAGTGCCTTGACACTATCGGCGACCCTCACGCACTCACCCACAACATGGGTCACCCGCTGCCTAACCACAGGCGGTAGTAGCCCCTCGTATTTTTGCAAATCCTTAGGGGTGACATCGCTAAGATTTTGAATATTAGGTAGCTTGCTTTTGAGTACCGCTAGCCCTTCCTCGCACTCGCTTCGCCTCTCGTTATACTTGCCCTCGGCTAAACTCCTGCGCTTGTTGCTGTTAGCTATAACAAGTCTATAGTCACCCAACTTGAGCGGGTTATAACTATATTCTAATGTCGCACAGTCAAGCAGTATTGCACAATCTTTTTTTGCCATTGCGGACGCAAATTGGTCCATTATCCCACAGCTAACCCCTGCATATTCATTCTCGGCTTTTTGGGCAAGCACTGCAATCTTCACAAGCTCCTCTGCCGTCAACTCTCTTTTCTCTTTTTCTTTATTCCCCCCCTTTCTTCCCATAAGTGCGATTGTCACGCCCGTAGCCACCTCAATCGCCGCACTCGAACTTAACCCACTCCCAAAAGGAACATCACAATCATAAAGTAAATCCATCGCAGGGACATCATAACCCGCCCCCTGCATCATATAAGCCATTCCTGCCTGATAGTTACCCCACTTCAGCTCCCTATAATCCCCTAACTTACCAATATCAAGACTTACCCTATCGCCAATGGTAGTTGCCGCAAGATTAACAACCTTATCGCTCCTAAGTCTCGCCGCCACAACACACTTAAGATTAAGTCCCGCAGGCAAAACCTTGCCACCGCAATAATCAATATGCTCGCCAATCAAATTAACCCGTCCGGCTGCGGCAAAAAACCGAATCTCGCCACCCGCCCCATATATCTCTTCAAATTTGTTCTTTAGTTTGTTATCCATAATAACCTCTCTATATGTAAAACGCTTAATAGTTTTGCTAGCCACTTAATAATTGTATGATTGGACTCTTATTTAATTTACAATAAACGCCGTGTCGCAAAATTGACAAAATCCTCTTTTAAGATTGCCTTGAAATTCTATTGTGCCACCACAAGCCGAGCATTTAAGTTTTGTTAATTGCGATTGTTGTGTAGGACTATTTTGAGAAAAATTAGTGCTACTGTTTTGTAAAATCGCTATGGCTTTTTGCCTCTCTAGCATCGAGTTTTTGCACCCATTAGCAATAGCTTTATCAAACCATTCTACAGCTTTTTTTACATCTATCTCCACACCTTTGCCTTCTAAATAATAACACCCGATATTACTTTGAGCCATAACAAATCCTTGTAGAGCTGACTTTTTATACATCTCAGCCGCTTGTGCAAAGTTGATAGGGTTGCCCATAAAGCCTTGCGAATGATAGACGCCCAAAAGGTTTTGTGCAAAAGGATTGCCCTGCTCTGCCATTTTTTCAATCCTAGAAAAAGATTGGTCGAAGAATTTTTTTGATTTTTTGCGATTTGCCCTATTTATGAATGCCAGCATAAATAAGCATAACGCATTGTCTTTCATTTTTGCACCTTTTTTCCACCAGCTAAAAGACTTTCCATAGTGAATTCCTACACCATGGTAACCGTGATGATAACAAACAGCTACAACATAAGCAGCAATGCCATCGCCACCTTTAGCTTTTTCTAATTCTTCGTCAAAGTTTATCATTAAGACTTATTATCCTTTTCTGTCTTACAGTCAACCTAAAACTTAGCAAATAAGTGCGTAATTGAAAAAATGAATAAGTTGTGAAGGCACACTCTAGACCTTAACTCTTTACTTATTCACTATTTCGCTATTTCACTAAATGTGCATTAAAAGTTTTAGTGCACATTCTCACTTGGCGGAGTGGTGGTAAATGCGTTTGAACACTTACACCATTATTATTTGCCAATAATACTCCAAAAACAGCCTCTTTTGTATTTTTTAATGAAACTCGGTCGTTTTCGATACCGTTGCAACTGTTTAGGTTGAGAAATACAACCTTGTGTCCACCGTGACTATCACTAATATACACCTTATAAACTAATTTGTCAATCAATTTGCGTTGGTATTCTTTATCTTGCGGGTCGCCCTCTAAAAGTTCGGCGATAAAATCAAGCACATCACGCTTGGTCATTCTCAAACCTCGTTCCATTTCTAACTTGGATTTTTCGGTCAGCAGGTCATCAAGCACCGTTTCAATCTCTGTCATTTTCTTTTCAATGGTCGCTTGGAGCAAATCACTTTTTGCCTTAACAAAAGCGTCCGCAAGCTCCTCAACCTCTTTTCGGGTATTGGCGATTTTCGTTTCAACGCTTTTGAGATTGTCAGACCCCGTGCGTTTTTCGTAATATTTAATCGTGTCGCTTGCCGCAAGTTCGGCATTGGCAGGGTCACTCAAAAAGTCCCTCACACACTCGACAACATATAATTCCAACTCGTCCTTGCCGTTGCGTTTTTTATCGCAAAAACGCTTTTTCATTTTCTTGCAAGCGTAATAATGATAGGTCGTGCCGTGTCTGCCCGTGCCACCATCGGACACTATATCAGTATCGCAATGCTCACAAACCGCCTTACCCGTCAAATAATACGGCACTCTCGCAGTAGCTACGCCACCCGCAAAATATTTGTTCTTACTTAACCGCTCTTGCACCCGCAAAAACAACGCTTTATCAATAATGGGCGGATACATATTCGTACAATGTCTTTCGCCAAAATAAAACTCGCCCGTGTACTTTTCATTGACAACCCACTTATCAAAGGACTTGCCCGTAAAGGGTTTGCCCCCGTATCTATGCCCCCGTGCGTTGAGGGCGGTGGCAATGTCCTTTTTTTCTACGCCCTTGTCGTATTCCTCAAAAACATAACGCACGATTACCGCTTGCTCCTCGTCAATAGCGACGGTCTTAATAAAACGGTCAACTTTTCCCGCTATCGGCTCTAGTATTTTCTTATAACCATAAATAAGGTAACCGCCACAATAAGTCCCGTTTGCTACGCTCGTATCTAACCCGTGCCTAACACGCCTTGACAAATCACGGCTATACTTTTCGTCCCGCCATTCTAGTATCATTTCATAAAGTTCGCCGCCCTCGTCGTCCCGTATGTCCTCGCATACGGACAAAACCCGAACCCCGTATTTCTCTAGTTGCGACTTGAACAATACGCTTTCGGCACGGTTACGGGCAAATCGGTTTAACTCATAAACGATTATATATTGAAAAGTACCGCCCTCTGCTACCGCCAACATTTTATGCAAGTCCTTGCGTTTGTTAGTTTCCTTGCTTGCGGACTTGGCTTTGTCGCCGTCAAAAACCTTGATAACTTTCAAACCCCTTTTTTCTGCATACTCCTTGCATAGTTGTATTTGCGTTTCGATAGTCTGCTCATTTTGTCCCGTGCTCGAATAGCGCGGATAAATAACGGCGTTATTCTTTGTTCCTGACTGTGCCGTTGTGCCTACTCTTGTGTGCATTACTACATTGCTCATTCTCTTAGCTCCTTTCGCTGTTTAAGGGTGCGACCCTATCAAGATATGATGTTTTTTTGAGGTGGCGGGGCGGGGTTATTAAATTAGTGATGTATGATGCCTTCCGTCAGCGTATGGGTATGGGGGTATAATAATCAAGAGCATATTCGGCAAGGGGCTGTCAAGGATACAGGGCAAAAATATTTTTCGCTTTGCTCCAAAGCCAAACTCCCGAAAAAATATTTTTGACCCATTGACAGCCCCTTGCCGAATATGCTACACCACAATACCCCCATACTCATACGCTGGCGGAAGGCATCATACGACCGCATTATTATCTGCATTACCTACAACTGACTTGACATATGCGTCCATAGCAAATTCTACATCTCTTGGTGAGCTTATGCGTATTTTTCCACGAGAGTTAAGACACCAACCAAAAAAGGTAGGGCTGACTTGTACTTTGACGGTTGTACTAAAGGTATTATTGTCTATTTGTTTTAAGGGGGTATTCTCGCCAAAACGGTCAAGTATGGCATCTATGCAGGTGTTGTCTACCTTTAATCTGACACTTTTTAAGTCACCGCCAAACATAGAAAAGGCTTGTTGCTTGTAGGTATGGATATTAAAATTATCGTACTGAGGGGCGGGAGTAACACGGCTTTTTTCTATCTCTACTTGCTCCATACGGTCAATGCGGTAATTACATAATTTGAGGAGTTTGTCCGAATAACATACAAGATAATACTTGTCATTAGTATATAAGAGTGATAATGGGTTGACTATATAGCGATTACCACTTTTACGATAAACCTTGTTTTTACTTATATCCAAATCATAGTATAGGAATGAGGCTTTTTTCTTGCCCTCAATAGCGGATATTAGCGTGTCCACAGAATAGAATACATACTTATTACTGCGCTTGTTAGTATCGTAGCAAATAATGTTTTTCTTTAGGAGTTCCGAGCGGTGCTTACCCGCTAGGTCGGCAATCTTATCTACAAAAATCTTTGTCTTTTCTTCGGGAATAAAACTAGCCGTCTGCACTGCGTCTATAAGCACCTTTAGCTCTGACAACTCAAAAGGGCGGTCAACCACATAAAAATAGTGGCTTTTACGCTTGTAGGAATTTACCTCATAACCATATTTATTGAGTAATCGTATATCCTCAATTAAAGCGCGACTGCCGACTGTGACCCCGTGCTTGCTTTGGAGCAGGTCAACAATCCCTTGCGTTGACAAAGGGTTATCCTCGTCAGTATGACGGGTTAGCAAATCGTACAATATAAGTAATTTGATTTTTTGTTGCTTGCTTGTCGGCATATTTATTTTACCTCTCGTTGTTAAATATTAAAAAAAGCCCCTCAAAAACTCCTTTAACAGAATTTTGAGGGGCTACTAATTTAGCGTCTGCACCCGTTATTTTAGTTCTTATCTATGAATGGAAAGGTTTATTGCTCAGCATTATGCTTGGCTAATCATGCGCGGACGAGTTAAACTAGCTGTGTTTCCGTGTCCTAGTTGTCCACTACCGTTGCTGCCCCAAGTCCATATGTTTCCAGCGGTATCTACCGCCATATTATGAGTATTACCCCCGCTTACATTTATAAATACCGGCGCAAAGATAAGATAATTTGTCACTCCCTCAAAAACTTGACTTATCATGCGAGGACTGCGTTGAATAGCTGTGTTTCCATGTCCAAGCGGACTATCGCCTACTTGACCGCCTGTAGCACCACCCCAAGTCCATAGGTTGCCAGCAGTATCTATCGCCATGCCGTGACGACCACCTGCACTTATATTAATAAATATAGGTGCAGAAATAAGGTTATCCGTCACGCCGTCAAAAACTTGACTTATTATACGAGGGCGGAGCGTGTTAGCCGTGTTTCCATGCCCTAGTAAAGGACCCCAAGTCCATATATTACCAGTGGTATCTAGCGCTATGTTTGAAACTCTATTTGCACTTATATTGATAAATATAGGTGCAGAAATAAGGTTATCCGTTACTCCGTCAAAAACTTGACTTATCATACGAGGGCGGAGTTGATAAGATAAGTTTCCGCGTTCACCGTGCCCTAATTCTCCAGTACCCCAAGTCCATACATTGCCAGCAGTATCTAGTGCTATGCTATAGTTACTACCTGAACTTATCTCAACAAATACCGGTGCGGGAATAAGATTATCAGTCTCTCCGTCATATACTTGACTTACCATACGAGGACGGTATTGACTAACTCTATCACCGTGTCCTAGTTGTCCACCACTGTTCCAACCCCAAGTCCATACATTGCCAGCAGTATCTAATGCCATGCTATTACCATTAGCACTACCGATTGTAGCACTTATATCTGTAAATGCTGGTGCAGAAATAAGATTATTAGCCTCTCCGTCAAATACTTGACTTATCATTCGCGGGCGGTTTTGAGGACTCCAGTCTCCGTGTCCTAGTCGTCCAGTACCGCCACTACCCCTTGTCATATATGACAGCACCCCCTAAATTGATATAATTATATGGTAGTGTTAATAAATCTATAAGTTATTGTGATTTCTTGATGTTTCTTACCGTTTATACGCTCTATGTGACGAACTTCTATGCGTTCTATCAATTCGTTAAGCATTTCAGCAGTTAATTCGGTATAGTCTGAATATACCGTCGCTATTTCTTTAAGTTTCTTTATCCGCTCATTATAGTCATCTGCTTTGTCTAGCTCTATGTTAATCTCAACTAGTCGTTCGCTTAACCGATCTTGCTCTTTTTGATAATCCTCTAAAAACTCTTTGTAATTGCCTACAGATATACTTTGTGCTGTATATTCCTCAAATAGTTTTCGGATAATCGGCGGTAATACACCAAGTCTCTTTTCAATTTTGTTTTTTTCTGCAAACAGCTTTTCTCTACTCCCTTCCTTAGCAATCTTAGCGGCAGCTGATTCGACTATCGTCTCGTCCTCTAGCACAAGCCTAAACATACTTTTGACTCTTGTTAAGATTTGCTCACTAAGTTTATCTAAATAGATACAATTATGATGTTCACACTTAGTCGGGAAACGATAATGAAAATTACAACGATACATTGTTCTTGTAGCAATTACTCCACCAGCACATTTGACTTTTTTGTGAGCCAATGACATTCGACGACCACACTCGGCACAAAACACAATTCCACGAAAGATGTTTTTAGTAAAGTGTACGGGCGGCATATACTTCGCTGAGATAAGCTGTTGAACCTTTTCATATACATCATAAGTTATGATAGATTCGTGCATATCCTCGCAAATAATATGCTTGTCCTTTGGCATAACGGCAAGTCTTCCCGTCTTGTAGTTTATCGTCTCATATTTTCTGCTTACGACTGCTCCGACATATGTCCTGTCTTTTAGAATATTTACTACCGTCGTATAACTCCAATCACAATTAGACATAATTCGTTTTTTTATCCACGAACCACCTAATCCCTGCTCTGCTTTGTATGCCGACGGTACAAGCACCCCTTTTTTAGTCAATAATCTAGCAATGACATTTTTGCCCTCACCCGAAGCCGCTAGTCTAAATATTTCTCTTACAATCTCTGCGGGTTCTTCGTCTATGATGAGTTTGTTTTTATTGTTAGGGTCTTTCTTATAGCCATACGGAGCATAAGCGTGTTGGAACAATCCGTGTAATGCTCTCTGTCTTTTTGCCGACTTAGTTTTGCGGGATATGTCTTTAGAATACATATTGTTAATAATATTCCTAAAGGGCATAAAGTCCGCATTTTCGGGTTTCGATGTATCCGCTCCGTCATTTATCGCAATATACCTTACATTATAATCCGCAAAGTGCATTTCGACAAAGTAACCTGTTTGAATATAGTCTCTCCCTAATCGACTTTGGTCTTTGGTTATGACAAGATTTATTTTTCCCGCCTCTATGTCAGCTATCATTCTTTGAAAGTCTGGGCGGTTGAAATTTAAGCCTGTATATCCATCGTCCGAGTAAATGTCATAAACTTTGTATCCGTTATCTTTGCAATATTTTTCAAGCTGCATTTTTTGGGATTCAATACTTGAACTATCGTACTCCGTACCGTCATCTCGCGAAAAACGCAAGTAAAGTGCGGTGTTGTATTGTTCAGGTAGCAGTATGTTTTCAATACCAAATTGCTGATTCCCGTGTGATTTATATCCTAAATGCTCCATGTTTACCTCCATTTGGAACAGCGTGTATTTAGGATAATTGACTTATACTAACTATACACAATATTGTCCCAAATTGTCAAACTTTATTGCCTTGTTTTTTTGTTTTTTATAAAAAGAAACGCAGAAAGTCTATTTGCTTTCTGCGTTTCTTTTCATACTTATCCGCCCGCATTTTCCTTATTGTAAGCGGAACATATTAACTTGACTACTATATCTCTTAATATTTTCTTTCCATTGTAACATTCTTTAACAATAAATTTATCCGCACTTGTTGATTTTTCTTTTCTCTTTTCTTTTTCCATTAACAATCCACCTTTTTATTTTTATATAAATGTTTATTTGCTTTTAGTAATTTTTCTGTTGCTTTCTCATAAAACTGACAAGTTATTATTTTCGTCTTATATGACTGTTTGCAATCATGTATACAAACCGCACATTTCTTGTTGTAAGTAACATCACCAGTTCTTGGATTGATAAAAAAGGTCATTTCTCTCTTAAATTTTTCTCTGTATCTCGGCATTCGTTATCTCCTTATTTGGGGTTAGGACTATTTTTACTAATAATTTTCTGCTTGCCTTCCACGCACGGTAGACAATGCCTCGCTAATCATCTGACTACCGTAAGTACCGTTCCCTCGTCTTGAGTCCCATTTATTACGCATTAAACCTGAGGACCGAACAATACGGTCTATTTGAGCCCCATCTTGAGTCCACCATGCTAGCGTATAAACTAATGCAGACTCTGCATGACTATGTGAAGGATATGCACCGCTATCTCCGTTATATAAAGAATTAAATTTTACACCTTGCTTGCTTTTAGATATTTTCTCTGTTAAGTCTGTATCGGATTGTGTCGCAGGAATATGTTTATATTCTCTCAATGGAGGTCGCTTACCCACAAAGTCATAAGCTATCTGACTTATAATACTAGAATAATCTTTTATTTCGTTACTCTCATTTAGCACATCACCCGTAATGCAAATAAACCTACGCTTGTCGTACATTTCTATGCCAACTTTGTCATTCCTTCTATATGAATCAGAGGGCAAGTTGCCTTTTACAAGAATATGAATACCCGTGCCGCTCACAGATTTTTCCGTATAGGTATCGGGAAACAACTCTAAAAGTTGTTTTGCTTGTTGTGAGATTATCTTACCCGTATCTTTTTCTATTGCGTTATCTAAATCTATAAAAGTGATACCCTCACCTAACGCAAATACTAATCCTTTGTAATTATGTCTTTTGGCATAACCTTTTGCCTGTTCATAACTTCCCCATGTATGCGGTTCGTCACTTAGGGCAAAACAAGCATTGACGGGACTTATGATGACTTTTTTTAGCTTGCCGTTTTCTTTATTAGGATAGGTTTTGAATACTGTCCATTGTTTTAGACACTTTAATTCTTCGGGGATATTGTTAATCAGTTCCTCATCAGATGTTGCTTTAGGTGTTTCTGTTTTTTCAACAATATTATCTTGCGGTTTAACCATATCAGTATCGTCATCACTTGTGCCACTGTCATAAATATCATATTCGCCTATTTTGTCACGGTCAATTTCGTCCATCGGACTAACAGCAGGAGAAAATAAAGAGGTTTGCACAATTTCAGCCGGAGCAACCTGCATCCTCTTTACACAATCCTCAAAAGACTTTGCATATCGTTCATAGTCTTCATGCCGACGCATATCCACAAGTTTGTCATCTTCTATATAATTTTTTAGTCCGCTTACAATACCTATTACATTATCTATATATAACTTTTCCCGTGTTTTAGGTGTAAAATCGTTATAATGCTCTACTATATACAGATAATTAGAGTCCTCTAAATATTTTTTGAGTGTAGCTCTTGCATTAGCACGGATCTCATCCGCTCGTGCCATATATTTATAATCTACCTTAGGCGGTATCTCTTTATGGTACGCTTCGGGGATACCTATCAATGTCGGGTTTTCCTCAATCTTTCCACGATAATACATAATATGATTACGGACAAGATTAAGATTTGTCCCATCCTCCCAAAATGGGTCGCTTGCGCCATACTTATATAAATGCTCCCACCTGTCGTGTGACTCTTTGAGACTTGCTCCATAATCCTCTTGTTTTTTTGTTTTACTCATTTTCTACCTCACAAAAATAAACTCCTAAATATTGCTTCTAATACTGGCACACAAATTCCATTACCTGCTTGCATATACATATATCGCCGTGGCATTCCTACTGCAATAACTTTGTCTATCTCATGGTCTTTCCAACCCATTAGCCTCCAATACTCCCTCTCGGTCAATTTGCGAATTTTTAGTCCGTTATAAATGTCCTCTAAGGTGTATGTCTCTTTTTCACTAATGTCAATTTCGCAAACTAGATTATCTTTTCGTACAGTCGTAAGAGTATTGCTTACACCATTTCGATTAAACTCAAATCTTTGTTCAGTTGGAACACCCGCTGTCCTGTCGCTTGGATTGTTTGGATTGCGTCCTCGCTGTGCTACTATAATTGGCTCGTTTCGTGGCGGTACTGGAATACCGCCTTTTTTAACATTAGTCAAACGAAGTAGCATATCCCAAACAGCAGTTTCAAGTTTACCTGTCGGAACACAAATAGGGTGCGTTCCCTCTCTTGCCATTAGGGTCCTGCAAAAATCTTTGGTTTGGACATCTCGTCTAGTGTAATCATAAGTTGAGCGCAAAATAGTCTCAAATGACCCTATTTTCAAATAATACTTTTCATCAACTTGTTCGTCTAAATAGTCTTTTAGTTTTAACTGTCCTGTTATTGTGCAAGCGGGTCCATTAAAATCTCTTGCCCTTAGCGCTTGACAATAATCCTTTTTTTGAACTACATCCCTAAGCGAATTGAATTTAGAACTTAGTATCCCCACTAATACACTTAACTTTAGATAGTATTTTTCATCGGCATTCGAATCCAAAAACTCTTTTAACACCGTTTCTCTCGTTGGTGTCATAGGAAATTCATAATTAGCATTAACATCTAAAATGCTAACACAAAATACCCTTTCACGGTTTTGAGGAATATAGTCCTTAGCGTTAATTACTTTCCAAAAATTCTTGTATCCTAACCCACTCAAAAAAGCTAACCATTGCTCATAATCAGCTCTATGATTTTTCCCTATTAAGTTTTTCACATTTTCTAAGAGTAAATATTTTGGCAATCGCCCTTGCTCTTTTGCTTTATATAGTAGCCTCTCTACCTCATATAACAGCCCTGACCTTGCCCCCTTTAGACCTAATTTTGTTGGAGAGGCTACAGAAATATCTTGACAAGGAAAACTGTATGTCCATAGGTCTGCTTGTGGTAGCTCTTCTATTTTTTGTATATCTCCTAAATTGTTTACATCGGGGTCATGCAAAGCCCTATAACTTCTGTCTGCATAAGGACAAATATCGCTAACTGCAACTACCTTATGCTTAACCCCTATATTCTTTAGTGCTTGTGTCTGACTGCCTACTCCCGAAAACAATTCTATTACCTTTAATTCTTTTGTTTTTATCAATCTTATCCTCCGTTAATTAAAAAACAGGCATCGCCTGCCTGCTTTGTTTCATCATAATTTGTCCACTGCGCCGCCATTGCCTTAGCAATACCTTGAAATGTTTTGCTTCGCAGTTTGGATAACTCTTCTAAATTGCCTTTACATAAAGTTAGCGTATCTCTATACCATTTTGAAATAGGCTTTCCGTTGCCCCAATGTACTATCGTATCTTTTTCTACAATTTTAGTAGGCTTTAGTTTAGGCAACCCCTTTAGCCATAAACAAGTCTTCTTATTGACGCTATGTCCGAACATAAACGGCTGTATTATTTGGTCAGGCTTACGATACAGCGTGGATAATACTCCGACAGGATTCTCTATAGCAATCTTGTCACAATCCGCGCTTATAATAGCCTTGATAAACTCTACCGCTTCTTTGGTCTTTTGCCTACGCTGCTCCCGATACTCCTCGCTAGCATTTTTACGAGTTAAGTTACACATTCCAGCGTTACTTAAATAAGTACAAGGCGGGAAAGCAATTATCATATCCCACTTATCTTTTAATAGCGGTAGCACATCTTGCTGTAAGTGCCATTGTGGATAACCGCCTGAACACGGATATAAATCGCAAGAATAAGCCTCATGCCCTAGTTTTCTTAATTCAATAGTAACAGCCTGACTTTCTTCACAGGCTACAAGTATTTTCAACTTTCACTCCACCCCCTAAGTCGCCTAGTTTCTTTGTCCTTAATTTCCTACGCTTCATAATCCTCCCATAGCACGGACTTGAAAATAGCTTTATGATTAACCCATGTTGCAAACTTCCGTTGTTGTTTTGTTGGCTCTATTCCGTTTTTGAAATCCCGATACGGCTGTGCAAACGGGTCTACATCCAAGCCCTTCAGAAAACGCACCCGCTCTAATGCGTCAGGTATGTCTTTGACTAGCACATACACAAAATACCTGCGAGGTGTCGCATTATGCCAACGCAAGAGTTCAACCGCCTTTTGAACATACGGAATCATAGCATGGTTATCGCAAGCAAGTCGTATAGGTTTTAACCACTTAACCTTTGCAAGTAGCTTTGCTGTGGCGTTATCTATAAGTCTTGCGTCTAAACCCTGATTAAAATCTACCCTTAAACCCAGCCATGCAATCTTTTCTATCTGCCGTATCCCATGTTCACTTGCCAACACATTATTATCCATAAGCACAACATCACGATGACGGGCAAACTCTGCTATATCCGCATGAGCGGTTATTCCGCCTTCTTTCTCCGGCACAAGACACCACGGGCATTTTCTTATACAGCCTCTTGTTAAAAATCCTAAAGAGTAGTTTAAGTTATATAAGGCATAATCAGGACAGCAATGCTCTATTTCTTCCATTAGTTTTTTATCTAAACTAATGCCCGACCCTCCAACCTCAAAATGACTCGGCAATTCGGGCATAGGTGTAAAAGAAAAAACCTTGCTTGCAAAGCCTCTGTCGTAATCATTTGCTTTGTCCGGTGTGGTCATTTCAACTGAATGTCCTTGTGCCTTGCAGTAAGCAGATAATTTCATAAGTGCAAGATTATGACCGTCAATATCTATAAGTCCTATCCTCATAAAAACTCCTAACAAAAAACAGGCGTTGCCGCCTGTTCCGTTCCATCGTTATTTTTGTAAGGGATGCCCATATAATCTAATACCTCTTTTAATCCCAGCCCGCCGTCCTCTCTATGTTTCATACAATAAGCCCATAGCTTCGAGTGCGTTTTCTCTAACCGCTGAAAGCGGTTAGGCTCACCATCAAACTGCACACCAATCCCGTATCCTCTCTTTTGCCATAATGACTTTAGCCTCTAACGGCAAGGACTGTCTTTGCTTTAATTGCCATATCTCGTACTTGTTTTTAATTTTTTCTTTCATTCAGCACCTAAATTACAGAAGCGAGCCTATTAAGGCTCGCTTCATAATATTTTTTATTTATTTCAAAACCAATAAATTTTCGATTTAACCTCTTACAAGCCTCTGCCGTTGTACCGCTACCCATAAACGGGTCAAGTATTAAATCATTTTCTTTACTACTGTTTAACATAAGGTTGCTAATTATATTTAATGGTTTTACAGTAGGATGTGAGTATCTTTTTTTGTCTTTTACATTTAATAGAGAATAATAAACTGTTTTAGCTGTCTCAAAACTGACAGGCTTACAATAACCGCCACGCTTAAAATATAAACAATATTCTTTATCCGTAAGATACTTATTAAAAAACAGCGGCACAGGGTTGGTTTTATTCCATATTAGAATATCAAAATTACATTTATGCTTTTTTACAAAGAAGTCTAAGTATTGAATTATTTGTGCGCCGTTGCACCAAATATAAATGTTTGGTGTTTTCATCAGTTCCCACATTAAGTCCAAATATTCTTCGGTAATCCCACCCGTCAGATTGTTGTTTAATATCTCGTCATTCATAGGCTGCAAACTTTTAGACAACCTGCTTTTCCCTCCTGTGTTCGTATTGCGGATTAAATACGGCGGGTCAGCTATAATTAAGTCTGCCTTCATGTCCTGCTCTTTCATCAAACGCATCCCTTCTAAACAATCAATATTATAGATTTTATTTAGTTCAATATTCAATTTTCCTCCTAGCCCATTTCATAGTCCTGTTCTCGCATAGCTTGTTTTTCAGGAATAACAATAGGGCGTTTTGTATCACCGTCACCACTCTCTTCCTCGTCTAAATCCTCTACTCTAACCTCATTTTGGAATTTAGTGTCATCAATTATAAGCTCTAGCTCACCCTTGTCTAGGTTTAGTTCAGCGTTAATCTTCTCCAACTCTAAAGTCAGGTCACTAATTTTTTCAGCGTGTTCAAACGGTTTGCTTAGTTCAATAGTAGCCGCCTCTATATCGCTCTTATAGGTGGCTATCCGTTCACTAAGTGCCTTTAAGCTACCATCTAAGCCCTCTAAAGCGTTGTCTATGCGTGTCATAGTGCCTGTCGGACTCTCTGAAACAGTCAAACGGTGTTCTCCGTTACCTCGTAAAATGATAGCTTTATCCGTTAGCATTATAGGAGTTTCGGGTATAATTTCAAAGCCTTTGTATTTTGCAATTACTTTGTCCGAATTAGACGGTGAGTAAATTAGCTTGTGAAGTAATTCCACAGCATCCTTTTTCTCTGTGTAGTGCTTGCCCGCAATCGTCATAGAAAACTCATCAGCTGTATTAGCATTTCTCAAAGCTATGTCCTGTTCAAACTCCTCTGTCCGCTTTTCTGCATTAGCGATAGTGTGAGGCAAATCTTTAGCAACCTTATCTTGTAATGCATAACGATTTTTCCTATATTGCGACTCTAAAACTTGCAAGTTACCTACTTCATTCTCAACTTCATTCTTGCGTTTAATTAGTGGGTTAGCAGAAGTAATCGCTTTTATCTCTGCATAGGTCAAAGTCGTTTCGTCAATATCTGCTGCCTCTCTAACTGTAAGCTCACCCTTATTCACTTGCGATATAAATCGTTGCTTATTCTCAAGGATCTGATAACTATAAGCGTCAAATGTGCGTTCAGTAACATATGTGCAAATGTCAACCTCTGCATTGGTGTTACCTTGCCGTATCGCCCTACCCTCACGCTGTTCTAAATCTGACGGGCGATACGGAGTATCTAAATGGTGCAGTGCAACAAGTTTATTCTGAACATTAGTACCTGCTCCGCATTTTTCTGTACTACCTATAAGTATCCGTACATTTCCCGCTCGGACTTTATTAAAAAGGATTTGCTTTTCAATATCGTTTTTAGCATCGTGGATATACGCTACTTCTTCGGGTGGTATGCCCATTTGTACAAGTGTTGTTTTTACATGATTATACACATCAAAATCTTTATCGGGGTCGTAATCCTCATAGTCAGTTTTTGGTGTAGACAAATCACAAAAGACTAATTGCGTTCCGCTTATATGTTCCGTGTCCAGCCAAATCCTATAAATATTTTCTGACGCAATATTAACCTTATGGTCTGGGCTGTCGGGAGCATGACTATCAAAGCAGCGGGGGTCTAGTGCTAGCTTTCTACCGTCACCTGTTATTTTAAGCATATTATCTATAGACGGGTCTACCTTACTGTTATTTATCCGCTCGGCTCTTTCAGCTATTACCTCACATAATTCAAGTATCGTATCGGTAGGTTTAATATTTATAATATGCTTATTTGCTTTTGGCACGGGAAGGTTCAGCATCTCTGCTGTTTTGACATCGGCGGTCTTACGGTACATCTTTAATAATTCAGGTAAATTAGTAAACTTTGCAAACCTTGTTTTTGACCTATACCCTTGTCCGCTTGGTGCAAGCTCCAAAGCAGACACCGTTTCTCCAAAGTTAGCTGCCCAATGGTCAAATACATTTAGTCCCGCATCAAGTAAGTCCTGTCTTTGCAAATACGACTGCATAGTAAACATCTCAACCATTGAATTACTTATTGGCGTACCTGTAGCAAAAACGACGCCCTTTTGAGCGCCGCCATGTAATTCCGCAAGGTAATCTATTTTCATATCTAGGTCGCTTGACCGTTTAGAAGCCGCCTGTGAAATACCCGCAACATTAGTCATTTTAGTATAGATAAACTTATTTTTGTACTTGTGCGCTTCATCACAGAACAAGTAGTCTACCCCTAAATCTTCAAACTTAATTAAATCGTCCTTTTTGCTGTCAGATAATTCCTTTAATGCCTTTTCCTTATCTTTAAGTACCTTCTCCATTATTTTAATAGTAATCCTATTATTGTCATCACGCGCATTCTCTAATGTCTCACGCACCGCGTCTATTTCCTCACGAATTTTCTTTTCTCGCCTTTCGTTGGATATAGGTATTTTTTCAAAAGATGACATTGCCATAATGACTGCATCCCAATCCCCTGTCGCAATTCTTGAAACAAACTTTAATCTATTCTCTTTCTCAAAATCTTTCTTTGTCGCTATTAGCAAATTAGCTTGCGGATACAAATATCTAAACTCATTTGCCCATTGTAACACTAAATGATTAGGAACTATTATCATAGGCTTTTGGGCTAGTTTTAGTTGCCTTAATTTCATAGCAGCGGCGGCAACCTCAAAGGTCTTGCCTGCCCCTACCACATGATGCAAGAGTGTATTACCGCTAGTAATAATCCTTTCAACAGCGTCCTTTTGAAAAGGCTTTAACTCAATAAGCGGATTCATTTCAGGGAATGTCAAGTAACTGCCGTCATAGCTAGTTAGTGTAAGATTATTAAACTTTTCGTTATACTTGTTTACTAATTTCTCACGGCGGTCGGGACAATCAAAAACCCATGACTTAAATTCCTCTTGGATTTTCCTTAGCTTTTCTCTAACGGCTATTGTTTCAGACTTATTAAGCACTCTTTTCTCTTTGCCATCTGACTCTGTTATCTTATCATAAACTGACGGGGTTTGTAAGTTAATAGCGTGTTCATAAATATTACAGCCGTTCATCCGTTCCGTACCATATAAATTTGTAGCCTCGAAGTTGTATCTTACATTTGGCGCTTCCAACTTCCAACTTTGAGTGTATTGATTAAACGATAAATTTACATTTTTAGACTGCCAAAAATTCAGATTAAATTTCTCGCAAAGGAATTGCTTGTAAATTTCAGCATCAATCCAGCCCATACCCATTCGCACACTAATCTCTGATGCTGTAAGCGGTGTAGGCTGCACCTTTTCTAATGCCTCAATATTCTTATTGTACCGAGGATAGCTTTCAGCATAAGTCTTAACAAAATCTAGCTTTCGCCTAACATTGCCGGATAAGTATTCCGTCGCTGTTTCCCAACCCTCGTATATATTGTCCTCAAGTCCTAAAACTATTTCAGGATTACGGTAGATATGTCCGTCAAGCTCAGTTATAATATCGTCATAACTTTTGTTTGTCAATTCCTCTATGATTTTAAGATTAACACGCCCTGTCTCGTTTTTACTTATCTGTAACGCTTCAAGCACTGTATCCGCACGGGTAGGACGGGTGTATTTTCTTATTGTCCGCTTAGAGAATATGTCCGTCTTTTTTGCCTTGCCGGACACCTCGTCATAATGCTCTAAAGATATAAGCAAAGTATAATCAGCGTCATTACGAAAGATATTGCGGTTGGTTTTAGTGTTTAACGCTCCGTTATTCTTAACAAAGCTACCATACATGGCGTTCAGCTTACCCTGCTCCCGCTCTAAAATTTCATCTGAACAATCCTCTTGCTGTACTTTTAATAAGTTCCGCACTTGTTGTCTTAGGCTTATCAAGCCCTTGAATCTTAATTCTTGCGTAGCTGGCACATTTTGCGGGACCATCTCATTATCCACACGCATATAAATTTTGTTTTCTTTTACCGCATAGCAATAATTTTTGACTGACAAATCCGCCGGAATAGGCTCGCCCTCTTTCCGCTCCGTTGATAGAATTTTGGTGCGGGGCATATAGATATTTTCAGGCAAGAATTTTACAGCTTCCGACAACGCATCTTTCAAATCCCGTCCGTTAGGCTCGCAATATGTTTCAGTATCGCTTCCGTACATGGATTGTCCTTGCTTCATTGTTCCCAGCACCATGTGCGGATTATCTATATAATACTGATTAACAGGCACACCGTTTGAATCTGTTCCTACATTCAACCAATCAACACTTGACTGCAGCGTCTGCGCCGCACCTTTACGGAAAAACAGCACATCAGCTGTAACCTCTGTTCCGGCGGTTGCCTTAAACGCATTATTCGGTAATCGCACTGCACCCAAAAACTCTGCCTTTTCTGCGAATAGTTTCCTTACACTTGCATTTGCCTTATCTAATGTACCTTTACTCGTAACGATAGCCGCTATACCGCCATGACGGAGTTTATCTAAGGATTTAAGAATAAAGTAATCATGGATATATAGATTATGCTTATTATATTTAGTATCAAAAACGGAGTACGAGCCAAATGGTACATTTGTTGCCACTCCGTCAAAATAATTGTCAGGAAAGTCTGTTTCCTCAAAGCCTTTAATTTGTATATCTGCGTTTGGGTATAAATGTTTTGCAATTTTGCCCGTAATAGTATCTAACTCGGCAGCGTGAACTTTACTCTTAAAGCTATCAGGCATTAAGCCTATAAAGTTCCCGGTGCCGACAGACGGCTCCAGCATAATACCGTCACTAAGACCCATACGATTAAGTCCTGCATATATTCCGTCAATTACTGTCTTCGATGTGAAGTGAGCATTAAGGGTAGACCCTCTTGCCTGACTGTATTCCTCATCGGATAAAAGCTCCTTTAACTCTGTATACTCCTTTTTCCAATCCGCTTTTAATTCGTCAAACGCTTGCGGTATACCGCCCCAACCTGCATACCTAGCTAAAATATCCTGCTCTTCTTTAGTGGCAGGTGTTCCCGACTCCTCTAACTCTTTCAAAAGTCTAATAGCTTTAACATTATTATTGTACCGAGTTTTTGTCCCGCCTAAATTCTCAAAATTCTCATCCGTCAGCTTGTAGTTCGATAAATCACTTCTTCCAAAATTATCTCGTGTATCGTGTCCGCTATTTGGTTCTCGTAGCGTACTTTCGTAAGGAATGAAGTTTCCGCTTTTATCGGCATTGGTGTCTTCTTGCGTAAAGTTATATTCAATTCCTTCCGTAGCTTGTCCGCTTGCTTTTGTGCCGTTATAAGATACTTGTGCAGTTTCCTCGCCATCAACAAGTCTAAGTATAGGTTCGGCTCGTATACCATCATGTGATTCCGTAGTAGTATCCCGTACTTGGTCAAAGAACTCGAAGAAGGACTGTTGCGTACTTTCCCCTGTCCCTGTAAGCTCAACCTCTCTGACGGGGCGGTTTTGCCGTTGCTGTTCACTTTTTTCATCTCGTTTGCTCCTATATTTGGTAATATTATTAAATAGTGTTTCTGCTATTCTTGTTGCCGCTAATGCCGCCGAGGTGCTACTTCTGTCATCAAGACTGATATACTCCTCATGACGGACATACTCTAAAGGCTTGTTATAACGATTAACTATGCAAGTAAATACTCCGTCTGTTACGGCTTTCATAAACTCCTCGTCACCGGTTATATCTAAGTAGTTGTTTTCACAATAATCCTTAACCGCTGAATACAACCTATCCCTATATGTCCCGCTAACGCTACCCAAAAAAAAGCATTGACTTTTAATGGCGTCCAATAAAAGCGTATCTGTAATATTCTCGCCTGTCTTAAATGCCTTAAAGCCGTAGGTTTGTGACACATCAAAATAGTAGTTTCTTTTATTAGGATACAATGGGTTAGTAATCGGTATGCCTTTGCTCCCGCGTAATATCCGTCTATCCGTTGTATCGTGCCAATCATCGTATGTCTTAACCGCTGTAATGTTCGGATTGTAAACAAACGCTTCAACACACTGATAAAATGTCAGTTCAGTATTCCGTGAGAAAAAAGCGTAAAAATCCCTTAGTTGTTTTTTGTCATCAAATATTCCGTATCCGTCGGCTTGTTCATCTTTTAACGCATATGCCGTTTGCATTATGTTTACCTCCTCTTAATGCTGTTGATTGCCTTGTGAAATGTATGAATTTACTGTATTTGTTATATTTATTCTTGTTTTAGCACTTGACTGTGATATGTGGTGAAAATACATATCGCTAAGTAAGCCATGACTTTGCTTTAACAATGTCGGGTTCTCGCCTTTTTTTAATATTTCCTTGCATAGCTCTTCACTTAGTGTAGAACTACCTTTTGTAAGTCGTTTTACACTTTCATAAAAATAGATTCTATTATAGTTATCGTATACTTGTGTTGGCGATTGCTTAATCAATTCATTCTTAAAAGCGACACATTCCTCATCTACTCTATCCATAAGTTTAGCTAACGGCGTTTTATCTTTTGTTTTCTTATCTGCATTTCTTTCAAAACAATGTTGCCATTTTTGGTCGTAAAACATAAAGCTGTGTAAGCAAAAGCCTCGCCCGTCCATAAAATGTGTTTGGTCAAGAATTTCCTTTATTGTGATTTCCTGCCCGATATGGTTCAAAAGACAATCGCCTACACGATACCGCTCACCGCCTATATGCATATACTCCCTGCCATCTTTAAGGTCTTTGTCTAAAATTTCTTTACCTGTAATCAAGTGTTTTTCATCCTCACTTTAAGTGGTCGTTCATATTTTTTTAATTCCTCTAAAATTAGGCTATTTGGTAAAAGTCCATGACAAAAATATGCGCTCGCAAAATGATTGCCTTTTGTATAATCCCTGTAATTTTCATGGGTGTGGTAATCTACCCTCTTGTCAAACGCTAAAATCTCTACACCTTTTTGAAAGCTCTTAAACCGCCCTATACCTTGCAGACTGTTAAGCGGTAACAATACCGCAAACGGCTTGCCTAATTCGTACAACCTTTTCAAAACTTTATCTTTCTTTGAAAACGGCGGATTGGACACGATACAGTCATAATGCTCATTAAGTGTGTAATCAAAAAAGTCCTGACCATTTCCAATATGGCTGTGAATAACCTTGTATCCTCGTTCCCTAAATACTTGCACAAATGCCGACCACTCCTCATCAAACGGACACCATATTGTAAAACCTTTAGGTATGTACTTTACAATAGGCTCTACCGCATAAAAAGGTGTGTATACTTCATCACTATCTGCACCCCTCCCACAAGTTAAATACCCTTTGTTCATTTCTCAATGTAAAAGTGAGGGGAAACTTTTTGTAAAAAGTTTCCCCTCACACTCCCCTTCAAAAATTTTTATTACTATTATTGTTTTCGTGCCACTAAATACTGCTTAAAGTTAAGTAGTTCATGCTCATCACAATATTCAATTTCCTCAATGCTTGCCATTATCATTTCCTCTACTATCAGGCGGTCGGGCTGAGATAGTCCCGACGCCCTTTTTTTAATGTCTTGTAGCTTTTCTAATAGCTCATCTTTTGAACCAAAATCTAACGCTTCAACAAAAGGCATTGTTTCACCGCTTATCATCATAACTTAACCTCCCGCTTCCATAGCCACTCTTGTGTTTTGAATAGGCGGTCTTTGAACTTGCACATTATTCACAGCAGGTGACGCTTCCTCTCTCACTTTACGAATGCCGTCAGCACTCTCTTGTCCGCTTATATACAGCTCTACTGCACTTGCAATCCTAGCTGCTCTTACACGCGCATTGTTTAAGTTAGAAGATACTTTCAATATATCCTCATCATCAAAAACGGTAAAGTCAACGGTTTTAAGTTTCGTATCCCCTAAACCTAAACGACGAGATACAATATGTGTAGCCGCTGTACCCTCTATTGCGTGAAACATGGCTCGACCTTGAGATATTTCATTGCCGTTTTCTCTTTCTCTACCCTCTGTATGAACTCGCACAACACTCCGTATCATGGCTTTAAGTGTATCCTCTTTGGATTGTCCACTTTTTATAGTAATCTTTTTACCCTTGAAATTCACTCCGCCGTTTTCGCCCTCGCTAAACTCGTACTCTTTAGCAAAACTTTGAATTGTTTGCTTAATACCCTCGTAATGTTTATCTAAAGTTTCAGCTGTGATAGCTTTCCCTTTAATGTCTTTCCCATGTGTCTGAGATACATCAAATACAAAACTTAGGCGATATTTTGGTGTGTTATCCCCACTCTCGGCATTCTCGCTTGATTCACCATCGGTGGTTTTAACCGCACTCTCAATATTCGGGGCTAGAATTTTTAATGCTTTCTCACCCTTAACAATAGACCGCTTCTGATAATTCCAACTGCTAACACCCGCTACCTTTGTTGCATTAGGTAACTGATTTTTTATTAGCATAACATTTCTTACACTGTAGCCTAAATCAGCAAGCCCGTTTATAATCTCATCGTACTTGCCCTCACGCATAGCTTTTATAAACTCTGCGTCAGCTACTTCTATAAATTCCTCCGGCGATAATTTAGGCGGTCCTGCACTCTCGGTAGTATTGTCCGCTTGCACTTCTGCACCCTCTCCGAATATAGGGTCATTTGCTAGTTCCTCTTTCATATTTCCCATTTCTTTATTGTCCTCCTTGACATTTTCTTGTGCCTGTATCGGCATTGTTTTTATTGTGGATATTTCCGTTTGCTTACTAACCTCGCTATCTATAGCTGAGGCTTTTGCAATTTCTTCAAAAAGTTGTCCTATTTTGCTTGCTAAATTAGGTAACGATGTAAAATTATTCCTGCCACCCGTATAGTCCTTTTCATGTCGTGCTGTGCGTACTAATACATTCTTAAACCATTGGTCATTAACACCTCGAACATCACTTATAGACATATATACAATATGATTTTTATTATTTTTGATAAATGCAGAGAACTCATAATGCCTTTTTGATGCTCTAGCAAGTTCCCAACTGTTTGCAGTCGCTAGTTTTTTTAAGTGATTAAGATAAACTCTTTGAAAAGCAAGATAATCCTTACCCGCATAACTGCCACTACTAAATTCATGACCATGATAATAGTTTAAGTTTTTAGGTATATCCAAATCAATAACTTTGGGCGATTGCTGTTCTTTTACAATGGACTCTTGACTATTCTTTTGTTTGGTATTGGTAGCTGTGCTTTTTGCCGACTCAATTTTTCTTAAATAATATTCTCTAATTTCAGCTTCTTGCCATTCATTATCTACAAACTCGTTAAAACAAGCAGGGGTCATGGATTCATCATGGTCATCATAATATTCATCTTTGTAGATTTCATAAGCTGCCTCTACTTCACTTATGTCACTATCAAAATCGCTTCCAAAATACTCGTAACCATCCTTGTCTACAATATTATAATGCTCTCCAAACTCCATGTCGTGCCATTCAATACCGCTTCCACCACAATCATTGCAATTCCACGGAAGCTTTGCTCCGCCACTTGCTATTTCACTATCTCCATAATCAAGATTTTCTACACCACATATAGGGCAAGCACCTTCTTTGGCTTTAGCAAATTCAAAATACTTATCAAAGACTCGCACAATAGCAGCATTATCGTTTTTCTCTGCATTGTAATCATCAGACATTGCCGAAGTTTCTCGATCATAAAACGCATTCTTGACATCAGGCTCATCCTCATAGCCGTTTCGTATGAGCCACTCAGCTGCCTTGCGGACATTTTCCGGCAAAGTTTCGGTTGACCAATCATCCCAACCCTCAACTTGTGATTTTATCATTATATTTTTTGATGGTTCTGATTTCTGTTCTAATTGTTCTGCTTTTTGTGGTTGCTCGTCTTGAACTGGATATTCTTCCATAGTATCACTTAATATTTTTTCATAAAGTCCGTCTTGATCCCAACCGTAAGCCACTAAAACACTTTCGCTTATCTGTTCGCTATATTCTTTACTTATTTCCTTTATAAATTTTTCTTGGACTTCGCTATGCTCCTCGCCTGTTATTTTTAAGAGTAGCTCATTGAGTATAATTTTTTCATAAAACAGCGTGTCAGAAATAGGGTCAACAAAAGATGCGTCAATATAACTCATATCCTTATTAACTATGTCTGAAAACACTTTAGCTACTTTACTTCTCGCAATAACATAATCTCTACGATAAATTTGCGAAATATCTAATATACCTTTCTCTATACTCGCCCTCGCTATTGAGTCGTAATAATGATCACTATCATCAACAAGAATCTTATTTTTCGATTGGTCTGCAAGCGGCTGCTCTAAGCTCTCTGCAACGGCAACCCTATAACCCTTTTCAATAAGTTTCTTGGTATACTCGTCAAGAACATGAAACGGCACTCCCGTCATCGGCACTCGCTCCTTCGCTCCTTGCATATCGCGACCTATTAATGTTAAATCTAATTCCTTGCTGACAATAACCGCGTGGTCATCGTAACACTCATAGAAATCCCCAACCCGCAAAAATACTAGTGCGCCTCCGTAATGCTCTTTTAATTGCTTAATCTGACTGTAATCCATTTGTATCATACGCTATCCTTTTTTCGACGCGGACGCCTGCGATCCCGCTGTACTGTTTCAAGCCGCAAATCCACCTTTTCAAGCGATGCTCTTTGCCCTATTATGTCGCGTGTAATACGCCGTTTTATATGCTCTAAAGATCCTCTATCCGTACAAGCGGGTATATTGATATACTGTATTTCTCCCTTCCCGCGCTTTGCTAAGATTAACCTCCGTCCCTCTTCGTCTCTCGCCGCTCTTAATGCCTGTGAAATTTTAGCGGCAATGTAGCAATTAGCAAGTTTTTCATAAGACGGCAATTTGTAAGTATCTCCGAATAATTTAATTATTTCATCCCTTCCCGCGCTCTCTCTGCCATTCATATATGATAGTAAATCCTTGTTTCCCATTTATTTGCTTTCCTCCGATTTTTTATTAAACATAACTTTTAGTTTAAGCATCCACTCTATAACGAGGTCAATAGACTCCGCGACATCCCAAGCAGGTACGGGACTTTTTTTCATGTAAATGTCCACGCACTCCTCAGTGATATATTCGTAATCAATAATCGCTGCCGAGAGAATGTTGTGCAGTTTCTTTGCAATTTTTTCTTCCCTATATATCCTCTCTTCTTTTTCTTTTAGTTCTGCCATAAATAAAATCTCCGCCTCGTCCTCCCGTTCATCTTCCGGTATTTTTCTTAAAATATTATTCATTCTCGCCGCTTTATCTATAGATATTGTCTTACCCATAGCCTCACGGATAATTTCGGGAGCTTCATTGTCTACCTTTTCAATCTTTTCAATCGTTGTGTGTGATATCCCCGCTAATTTTGCGATCTCTTTACGGGTATCAATCGAGTTTGTCCGTTCCGCAAAATTTTGCGGAACGGTATTTTGTTTAAGCGTTGAGATTTGCTTTTCCCTCGCTTTCGCCATTATTACATCCTTTAATTTCAAAGCTAATCTCCCGCGTTCAACATCAATTAAATTCCGCCGAGCAAACTGATTACGCATTATCCACTCTAAAGCCGCGTCCTCATCCTCAAACTCTTTCTCTAGGGTGTTAAACGGAATATCTAACTCCTTACAAATCCCGTACCTGTTATGACCATCAATGATGACACCGTTCCATGTTACAATGCTATCCCTACAGCCCTCCGTCTTTAGGCTGTTATATAGCTCCGCATACTCTTCTTTATTAAGCGGTGGTATAATTTCCTCAAATTTCTTATTTATCTCTAACTCCATGATTTTTTGCTCCTAATTTTTTATTAAGTTTTTACTTCTACATAAATAAACTCTCTACATACGGTGTTGCCTTAATCGAAACATTAGTACGATTAGCCGCACCGTAAATAAAGAACATGCGTCCTCGCGGATTATATGCAATACTCGCTTGCTCGCTCTCGTTTATCTCTCCTGCCTTTTCATATAACTTACATATATCTGTCATATCGCTTGGCGATAACGAAAAAATCAAACTGTACTGTGATACATTTATAATCGCTGTAGATTTTCTCGCTATTTCAGGTGTACCCGCAAAGTCTTTAATGTTTTGTGTTATCACTATTTGCATACCGTCATACTTACGGATTCTTTTAGCAAGCTGAAACATAAAGTCTAATGCAACAGGATACTGCTCATTGACAAACAAATGTGCTTCATCAATTACAACTACTATCTTTCTGCTCGTGCAATGACGCATATTATACTCTCTATTCTTTATGACTTCATTTTCAAGCCACTTCAAAATTAGTAGCATTTGAGCATTGGCAACAGTCTCATTTTTGTCCGCTAATAATTTTTGAAAATTAAAACATACAAAGTTTTCCGATAAATTAAATGATGATACTCCATTCCATAGCGCTGAGTTTCGTCCGCCGCTTTTGAATTTAGAAAGATAATTTTGTATAGTCTTTATACACGACAGTGTGTATGCGTCCGTTTCTTTTTCTGCTTGTTCGTCAACAACAGCGGCAAGGTTGTCAAAGGTGGGATAACTCTCACCTGTTAGCGTTTCCGGATTAGACTTGCCTGTAATGCCTTTAATACGATAACAGTCTAAAGTTGCCTTGTTTAATAACTCCAAACAATCACTGTTAAGCCCTGCAAATGCAACCTTAAAAAACTGCTCTAAAAATCTTAAATGTGCGAAAAAGTCGTTACCCGTTTCCGTATCTGCGTCATCTTCTTTCATACCCGCAATAATTTGAAAAGGATTGATAATACCGTATTTAGAACTTGCCGCGTCTAAAACCTTACCGCCTAAGCTATCCGTTACTTTTGAATATTCTGACTCAGGATCTAATACAAAAATTTTAGCTCCCGTAGATGCAAGATTACAAAGCATAGTCTTAGCGGCATATGACTTACCGCTACCGGGTTTGCCGACAATTACCATATTACTATTAACCCTTTCAGTATCCCGTTTCCAAAAATCCGCAAACACAGGCAAGTCGTTCTCTCCAATCAATAAACCGTCCTCATCAACAACTGCATTAGACACAAACGGAAAACAAGCCGCCACTGATGAAGATTGAATACCTCGTGAATAATTTAGCTTATCATAAAAGCCGTTTGCTAAGTATGCGTCCGATTGCCGTCCGATTGTTTCCGAAAAATTAAACCCCAATTCTCTTAGCTTTCGCTTAACAGTTCTTTTGACAGTATTTTTATTCGGTTCGTCATAAGCTGTAATCAAAAGCGTTGTGTCAAGCATAGTTTCGTTATCGTTTTGGAGACTGTTAAGTAATGCTGATAAAGTCTCTATGTGTGTTGACTTATCTATTACCTCGCTTGCCTTATTACCTGCTCTTGCAGATAACTCCATTATTGCATTATCTATTCTGCGTGCCGCTTTAGATTTCTCAACAGGCTTTAGTGATAAAGTAACTTTCGTATAGGGTAAATCAAATAATCCTGCTCCCCATGCATTACCCACATTTAGCGGATAACCCGTAATAATAAAATGCGACAGGATTTTATCGTCCTGCCGCGTCCGTAATAAGTTAAATTCAATCCGTTTTGGAATTAGACTACTTAGTGCATACTGATTTTGTTCTTCGGTTTCTTGGCTATTCGAATCGTATTCATCAACGGCTATTTGCCGTCCGACCGATAACCTAACGAACTCATATAATCCTGCCATTTTCAGTAGCCGCGCCTCCGCACCTGCCGAACAAAAGAGCTGCCTAATATAGCTTATAGAGTTTAAGAGACTTTTTTCATCACGGTCGTAGAGTGCAAAATAATACGAGCCGTAATGGTTAGCTGATGAGCCATTCATCTCATCAATCGTAAATGCCCTATCTTCAATGATATTCATTCTAGCCATATATTCGGTTTCGGATAGATTGCCACTCTCGTAGTTCTCAACTAAATTCTTCATACGCTTAACTTCACTCTCTAGCTGTCCGTCAAGGTTTAGCGGTTTTTCAAGTTTAATTATAGATGCCTCTTGCCCGACACCCAAACTGTTATATACTGCTGTCATAGCGCCGTCAATAATGTAATCTTGTTTTGCCCCTGATAACAATCGAAATTCTAAGGGGTGTATTTCTAATACCGCCATAAATGTTCCGTTCTTTAATTCAATATAGTTTTCCTTTAACCGCTCATACGGAAACAAATCCGCTGTATCATGCTTACCGCCTCTATTAAATGCTTTAACACTAAATAAGTGCTTTACCATATACCACGCTGTCAAGTATATACGCTCCTCTCCAATCGGCAGAAATAGCGGAACAGACAAGCAAACCACACCCAAAGCAAGAACATACTTGTACGGCAGATTACTTGCTGCTATCATAGCTATAATCGACAGCAAGCAAACGCCAATTATAATATCTATCAAAGTTATGTTCTTATAAAACTTCAACCGTACTTTTGTACTTTTAGGTATAAACCTCATTTCTTACTGTCCTCCTTTCTTGTTATATCCGCATGGTTTATTATTCCGCGCCCTGTAGCTATATTTTTAATTCTCGGCCATATATTTTTTACTGTAGTGATAGCTCCGCCTTGCCACGCATCTTTTATTACACCGACAGGCATACTTGCAAGTCTGCTTGCTCCGCCTAATGTTCGCAATGCTTTATTGCCTTTCTCACCGCCTTCACTTGTTTCTTTTTCAGAAGTCGCTTGACCTTGACTGTTTACGGCGTTATTAACATTGCTTTCATTTGTGTTTTTTACTACTTGTGACTGTTGCCCTTTGTCTTTATTCGGCTTTCCTGATTGCTTTTGTTCCTGTGAGTTGTTTTCGGGTTTCTTTTTGCCAAGCAGCGCATTCATTTCTTTTTTGTTTTCACCGCTTTGTTTTTCGTCCATATTGCCTGTACCTTTGTTTTTTCCGTCTGCACTATCTAAATTGCGTTGATTGCGGTTGCCTTTAACAGATGCGCCTACATTATCCCCAAAACCCACGCCTCTCCGTAAGTTTCTTCTAAAGTCCGCGCCGCCGATTACTTGCCCTGCCGCTCCCATACCAAAACGAGCAACACCACGCACTGACCTTGCTCCGAAATAAATACCGCTTAAAGTTTGTTGTGCTTCCTGCGCACCCGCATTCGTCCCCGTAAGCTGTGCGATAACCATATACGCTTTAGTAACAGCAAATGCACCGCCTATCATAAACAGTAAGCCAATTAAACCATTTTGAAATCCACTATCAAAAAACTGTATGCGTATCATCTGCGGTATTATAAGGAAAAATAAGTTCATTGCAAGTATTATTCCGTATGCGGATAAGACCTTTGAAATAAGCATTTCTCGCCATAACTTGAATCGCGCTCCGTCATCAACGGGAATAGTTGAAACCGAAACGGGCGAAACAATGTATAAAAGGATAATATCAAATATACGCTGAATAAAACGTAGTGCCGCAAGAGCAAACAATACAAGCAATATAACTCCGCTTGAAATCCCTATAACAAAATTTACATTAGATAAATCGTAATACCGTCTTACTACACTTAAATCTCTGTAACACAATGCACCCGTGATAAACATTTGCTCAATTTCAACTCTCCTCCCTGCGGGACCGATAAACGCATTATGTCCCGCCGTAACTAAAACCTGTCCGCCAAATAATGCTCTCTCACCTCCGCTTGCGTTCATTAGCATACTACTGTTCACTGCGCTCATAATTACATTTGTCAGCACTATTCCCGATGCAAGTAAAAACGGAATAAGCAAAAAGATAAGAAGACTCTGTCCCGCTTTGGCGAGTATCTGTGCTTTTGTTTTTTTATGTTGAGCGTCTGCATATTCACTCCGTATTATTGCGATAATAACAAATATACAAAGTAGTATCATTCCGATAAGCATTACACCAAAAAATGCTGTCCGTACTGCGTTAGACTCTAAAAAGTGTGATAATATATCTGTCTGCCGTCCGTCCACAGTTACCGTATCAATACCAGCAAGCATATTAAATGTCTCAACAATAAAGTCAACAATAACGAATATACTCATTTGCAAGTTATACAATAGGTCAAAGAACCAGCCGAATAACAGTCCCGCTAAGTCATCTAAAAATCCGTCTAACATTTACCCTCCTAAATTTGTGACCTGACCCAATCTTGTAATATAGGCATTGAAATCCTTAACGCTACTATTAAAATGAATATAAGCGCGAAACCTATAATTGCACCGAGTAAATCTTTTTTTGCTTTTTCACGACTGTTCTGCTCGTCACTTTTAGCAATTTTAATTCCTAAAAATATACAATAAATCGTTCCTACGCTTCCGACTATAGCTATTGCCGGCCATAGCACTGCGTTAATTACATCGAGTATCGGTTGAACAATCGGATTAAAGTTCGGTGCTGCTAATATCATTGTCATAAATAATTCCATTAAACTAACTCCTTATTTTGTTGTTTGAAAATACGGAGACCTCTTATCTCCGCAATAAAACGCCGCCTTTGCGGCAAACGCTATAGGGTGTCCCTATAGGCGTAATTTGTGGGTGGAAACAGGGCAAAATGCCCGTACTGATTCACACCCTTATCCTGCTTGTCTTTTACTTATTCATTCCCCCATTTCTGAATCATAATAAGTAACTAGTTTTCTCACCAATAGTGGGGCGCGGACTCCCCGTTCCGCGCCCCGCACCATAATAATTAAGCGTTCTTTTTCGGTTTGGATTTGAAAGCCTTTCGCTTACGCATGACAATCACTACCGTAATCCCGCCGACCAATAAGCCTATTATGAGGATAATAACAATCGTTCCGGCGGCATTGACCGCGTACACAATTTGAAAAGTATACTCGGTTACATTTCCCGCACTGTCAGTTAAAATAATTCTATAACTGCCCTCTGCCGTTAATACATTACCAAACGAAAATGCAAACGCTTCTCCGTTTAGATATGCTCTGACAGTTACTTGCTTATTCGGATTTCTCAGCGTTACATTCCCGCCTGTTCTGCCACCGTTTGTTACACCCACAAGTTCGGCACTCGGCATAACCGTATCTATCTCGAATATAAACTCAGTCTCATTGCCCGCGCGGTCAGTCAAGGTAATTCTATACGCTCCGCTCTCGGTTAACTGACTACCGCCTTCATATGTGCCGATAAAAACTCCGTCCTTATAAAGTCTCGATATAATACCGACTCCGCCAAACTCCAGCCAAACAGGTTGATTTGTTATACCGCCGTTAGTTACACCGTTTAATAAGCCTACAGGCAAAGCTTTAATGATAGTAAAGGTAAAAATTCTAATATAGCCGTTACTATCAAAGAACTCTAAAACATATCTGCCCTCTTCGGCAATTTCACGGTTAGAGGTATACTCAATCTCTATGCCTTCACGCATAAGCCTTACATATGCCTCATCCGTCCATGAAAACCTTACTGCGCCGTTTGTATACCCTCCGTCTTCAACACCGTGCAGAGTGCCGACAGGCGGTGGTTTCAGGTAATCAAACTCGGATATTACAGCGTCAATTCCGCTTCTGAAATTATCCGTAACAACGACTCTGTACAGTCCGTCACGATTAAATTCAAAAAATAATCTCTCGGTATTGATTACTCTATTATAGTTATCTGTTTCTAACCGTTTCCATGTCAAGCCACCGTCAATCGATCTATAAATCCGAATTTCTATCAGTGTTGCCCCAATATCGTTACTCGGCTCTATACGCACTTCCAAACGCTTACTAACTAAATTATCTACAAATGTAATGACCAGACTGTTCAAGGATATAGCAAATTGAATCTCGGAAGATAACCCCGCATGGTTTATTGCTGTCACAAAATATCTACCGCTTGTTAAAGTAAACTCTTCATCGTGATGAACTACCGCTAAAATCTCACCAATGCTGTTACGAATAATAAGCATAGCGAAGTCAGCTCCAAAGTCAGAATTTATTTTAAGCGTAACCGCTTCCCTAAACGCATACCGAATATCCGAGTCAGCTAAGTTTAATACACCGCCCTCTAATCTAAACCAAATTTCGGGAACATTACGGACAATAATAAGCGTAAATACATAACTGTTTCCCCAATCATCGTACACGGTCAAAATATGTTCTCCTTCCGTGCTAAAAACGCCTCCCGTAAACGGCACTCCGTTTATACGATAATTAGCGTGAGCTGCAAGCGTTACGCTGTTTCCTATAAAAGTGTTGTACGCCGTTAGCTTGTGGACATTATTCCCCTCATAGGCTTGGGCGGGAGTTCGTTGCCACCAGTAGAATGTACTCACAGACTGTAGTGCAAATTCAGCGATTACTGCATTAAGCCTTTCAAGTGTAAAGTATGCAACCAATACATTATGATTACCCGACATTTTATAAATAAAGTATTTTCCGTTTTGAGCGTTTACGCTGTCAATGTTATCCATCGGAATACCGCCGTCCCATGTATCGCCATACCAAACAGCTGTACGGATTAAGCTCCGTTCCCGCGCTACCGCAAAAACAAACGCATTATAGAATGTATCAAAAGAAAAACGATTGCCGTCCTCATCTGCCGTTTCCCAAAACTGTTTGTTTATCGTATTGTTCATTACTTCTATACGACTTGCCGTGAAATCAGCCGTCCACACATTTCCTGCCGCGTCAATACTTTCTATAACATATGCTCCGCCATTGATAGTTCGTATAACACCATTTGATGTAATCGATCTGCCGTTAACCGTAACCGAAACAATCGGCGCAGTAGTGAGCGGGCTGTCGTTAATCCAGCTTACAGTTACATTCTCACTCGTCCTATCATTGATGACACCGCTTAAAGTAACAGGCTTAGGTGTACGGTCAACAATAATGACATATATATTTGAGGTGTTTCCGACAATATCCTGAGCAAAAAACTCATATCGACCCGCCGCAGTAAAAGTAAAGAATTGAGCGTACGGAATAAAGGTTGCCGTATTAGGCAGCTTTACAAATGTTACCAAAATCGAGCCACCGCTTGCCGACATACTGATACGCTCCGCATTAGTAAAAGTCCCGTTATCCACGGGACTTTCATTTGCAAATAGCTGTACTGACGGTCTTTCCGTTAATAGATACGCTTTATACTCATCACTCATATTTCCTGCTCTGTCTATCGCTCTGAAAGTATACCATCCGTCACCCGAATTAGTGGTTATTATCTCTCCGTTATAAATTGTCCATGTTCCGCTTGGACGCATTACCTCCTTTCTTGCTATTCCGCTTACTGAATCTACTGCTGAAAATCTTATAGCTAGGTTGGTACTTGCTCCGTTTAATATAGCTATGCCGCCTGCATAAAGCGTGCCAATAGGTCTACAAGTATCCAGTGTGACGCTTATCGTTTCGGCTACATTTCCCGCCCTGTCCACGGCAAAAAAGTAATATCTGCCTCCTTCAAAAAACCGTGTGCCTTCTGTATATGGAATAAAGTTAGCTGTATTCGGAAGTCTTACAAACATTCCTGCAATTCCGCTTTCTAAGTCTGATGCAGAAAAACTAACAAAGCCGTTATTTGTATACGCACCGCTACTAAGTTGACCCATTGCGTCAAAAATAGTCAGCTGAGGTTTAGTTAAATCAAGAAAAACCGAAATGACGGGCGATGTATTACCTGCTCCGTCCTCGGCATAGAAATACCATCTGCCGACATTAGCCATAATCGCTTCTATCGTAACACTTGAACCTGTAACGATTGTAAATCCGCCGATACTACCTCGCCTATGAAATACCCGCACAACTCCTGTAAGCACATCCGTTGCATAAAAGTTAATCGCTTGATTAGTAAATTCAGGCAGCGCCGCATTTACAGGCGGAGTTTTGTCTACAACAAGAGTAAATATCGCCTGTCGCCCTGCCTCATTACGAAGTACAATTGTATATATACCGTCCGTTTCTATCGCAGAATTTCTCTGATACGGAACTCCGTTAATCGTCGCATATTTAGCAGGCTGATTAACTAACGGATTATCCCAACTAAAACGCGGACTCGGCATAGACGCATTACTATAATATCTTCCGCTAGGTTGTCTTACAGCATTAGTAAATGTACCCGTAGGCGTGGTTGTATTTATTCTCGCATTCATTACATTCGTACTGAAATAATTAAAATCCCAAAAAGCTCCGCCCGCCGTTGATACAACTCTTATATGAAATGATATAATACAATCCCTATCCCATAAATTTGATACGGTATGCGAAAAGGGTGCTACCATAGTGCCGTTCGGCGGACTAAAATTCGGGTTTAGTTGGCTATGGATATAATGAAGATTACCGTTAATATATGCCCGTAATGTAACCTCTCGTATTGCGTTGTTGAATACAGCGTCAGTTGTAAATATGATAGCGTCGTTATTGATTCCGACTGTCACGGCATTTATCATTATACTTGACTGTGCTGTACCGCCTCCGCCCGCTCCTGATGACATTAGATTTCCGTTAAGTGAAAACTCATGTCTTAGCATCGCATTAAATGTCATATTTATTGATGCAGACGCTTCCGCGCGTTCTTCTCTTGAATTTGATGTAGCCGACATAAAAATGAATAAACCTGTCGCTACCGCGATAAGCATACTTATTACAATTATCCTTACTTTAATTTTTTTCACTAAAATTTTCTCCTTGTAAATGTTTAGATATAATTTCATGTGTTCTGCCTGTTTTATCAGCTTGCTGTAGCTTGATTAACTTCTCGCTTAAATCACTCAGTAGCTCAATAAGATAATAATTCTTAAATCCGTTTGCAATTGCTCGTGCCTCATCTATGACTCCTATAGCTTCCACATATTGCCTATTGTCTAAATAAGACATTAGTTTTGCATACCCGCTGTCATCAATTAAGCCTTCCGTTGCCGCCTCTGCTAAGTTCTTATAATGCTCTATAAATAAATCCATTTCTTTGTCGCTGACAGGGTTAGGCACATTTCCGTTTGTTCCGCCGTTACTTTCATACGGTATAATAACGCTGTTACGCTTTTTCATATCGTAATAAACCTTTGTTTCGTCAAAGAATTTTCCCTCGTGTAATTTTTGAGTTGTCTTTTCCATTTTTAATGATGTACACTTAAAGCTGGGTGTGAATTTACTTCTAATAGGGTCAAATCCAAAAACCGTCACAATTGCGTTACCCATATCTGTCGGTGAATTGAGTTTTTGTAATTCCGACGGGTAAATAAGCGGGCGCTCCTTAATACTTGCATTGGAGTTAATGTCGCTTGCTTTTATTGTGTTGTAGCCGACATTCCTTGTGATTACCGAAAAGTTGCCGCACCGTTTACTAAATTCCTCGATTGTCTTTTGGTCAGTCGAGCCTATAAATACTTGGATATTGGTATTAGACTTAATAATCTCGCTTACCTTTTCGTCGTACACCTTAGCAAGTTGCGCATATGATTGAATAACTAAATGAAGCCAGATATTGCGTGAGCGGCCGACTGTTATCATCTGCTCCAGCTTTGGTATTGGAGGCAACTGTCCGAACTCGTCAAGCAAAAAGTAAACAGGACGCGGCAAAGTCAAATCCTGCTTTTCATTTGCCACACGCACAAGCTCCTTATACGCTTGCAAAATAACCATTGCCGCAAGCGGGTGTCGCGTTTCCCTCTCATCGGGTATTTGTAAGAATAGTGCCGTCGGCTTATCCGCTAAACTTGTAAAATCTATATCGTTTTCGCTTGTTAGACTGCATAGCGACAAATCGGCGAATAAGTTGAGTTTATCGAAGAGAGTAGATAAGTAACTGTTCCGTGTTTTATCCGAACTGCCGATAACTTGCTTAGATAAGCTCCGCGCTCTTGATGTGTCGGGTCTGCCAAGAAAATATTTAAGTAATTCTTCACAATCATTTTCAGTATTTGTCGCTATAGCTTTAAGATTATAAAAATTATATCGCTCCTTTGTCATTCCTAAGTCGGGATTTTCGCTGTCCTCTAACATCGCAAGCGCAATCGCTAATATAAAATTCTTTGCTCCGCTTTCCCATAGAGGTTCTTGCTTATTTTGTATCGGGCATAATACAGTAGCTATGTCGTGCAAGTCCTCGTACACGGTGTCACCTATCTCTTGCCTTTTAACTCCGATTGCATTTTCTAACTTTTTTATGTCGTAATACTCCTCACCGTTAAACATCATACCGCCCGTTTCTTCATTAACTTTTACTTCCGTTTCAAGCCGTAACATTCTTTGATGATTGAGATACGCTCTTTCTAACGGATTCCACTTAATCGAGTGAAACGGGTTACGCAAATCAAGCACCTTAACATCATAGCCTCTATCCATTAGGCTCTTTGCATGGAGCTGATACAGTTCTCCTTTGGGGTCACTGATAAGCATTGACGCTTTTGACGCACTCTCTGCAAGGATTTGTATCACGGGATTGATATAGGCTGTGGTTTTTCCGCTTCCTGTTGTGCCTATAATAAGCACATGGGCAAACCCTGCAAAATCTATGTCATAGGTTCTGCCTTGAACTGCTCTGATAGGAACACCGCTTATATTGCGTTTACTTAAAGACTCGAAATCCGAGTGATTAAAGTTCTTGCGGATTTCTTCATCAGTTTGAAATTTTGCGTCCTCTAAATTAGTTTCAATATCGCTATCGCGCTTATGTCCCTTAATAATCCTGTTTGTCGCTTTTAGCCAATAATGATTATAGTAATAAATAGCGTAAATTAAGATTGATACACCCATAAACAGCCCCGTATATATAAATGTATCACGGTGTGCTAGTAACCAAATACTAAAACGAAAGCTAAAATTATTTATTACTAAGCTATTAAATACAAACCCGCAAGCGTATGATAATGCCGTTAAAATTAAGACTGCCAATAGTATTTTTTCTAATTGTTTATTCCATTTCGATTTCATCTCGCTCCTTTTGTTTATCGCTCCCGATATTATTCATCTCTGCCTCCTTTAATTTTGCTAAATATTCGCTAAAAGCGGTCATCGCTTCGCGTTCAATCAGTACGCCCATCTTTAAGCAATGTGTCAACATACCCGCTGTCATTTGCTTTTTCACTCTTTTTCTTATTGCGTTGCTTTTTGTGGCTTTTTGCTTGTTCTTAAATACCCTAGCCGTATTGATAATATAATTCCCTAGCCGTTTGTACACATCATCTAAAACCTTATCCGCCGTTAAATACTTTTCCCAATACTTTTCGTCTACCTTTTGAGATATTAGTATTTTCTTTGTCCGCTCGTCATGTATTACCGCCGCATTACAAAACACATTAAACGCATTATACAGCTTTTTGTCCGATTTAATTAATAGATCCGTTATACAGTTTATCCTTGGTCTAAGCGCTGTCATATTTTCACTTGCATAGGATAAGTGTCCCTCGGCAGGCAGCAGCGTTACAAGTTTGAGCATTTTTTCTTGTATTGCCGTTAAGTTTCTTTTCATGTTGCCCGTACTGAATAATACATTTTTTGCGATACTCGTCACACCCTTACGCGCTAATTTCAATTCACCGGTTATATCCGTTAAACATCTCTCAATATTTATCTTAAAGCGGGTTAGAATATTTTTATTGATTAGCCCGTTTGAAAACTGCGGTTCATTGTTTTTCCGCGCGGTATATCTTAACGGCTCATTCTCAAAGAATGAAAAATGGATATGCTTGTTAAATGTATTCTCATGAAGTCCCGCATACCATGTTATATTCTCAGCCTTGAGTCCCGCGCTCTTAAATAGCTTCGGAAGTTCCTTGTTCATTAGCCTTAACGCATCGGCATTATCCGTCATGTACTTATTGCCAAACTCGGTGGTAAAAGATATGACACCGTGCCAAATAACGCTTTTTGATGCTCGCAACTTTTTTCTCAGCTCTGTTTGTTGTTCCTTATCTAATTGTCCATCGCTATCATAAACACCGTGACTTTTCTCTTTATTTCCCGTATATGACACATAATCTATCTTTTGTTTTGACCCGTCATTAACATAACTGACATAATTGGACTTACCTCTACAAGAATAAAATTTACGCTTTTCTCCGTACTTCTCTCTTAAAGACGGTGTTATTTGGCTATCCTCATGCGGAGCGTATGCAAATCGCAATACAACATTGGGCGCACTCATTTATTTACGGACTTTGATGTAAGGCTAGCAAGTATTTTATTAAATCTTGCCGGCAGGTCATCGAAAAACCCGTCCTCTATTTTTTGCGGCATTACTTTTTCGCCGCCTGTTAAGGCAAGTAACATACGGTAACTTGCGGATAACAGCCTTTGAAACACCTCCTGATAAAGCTCCAAAGTCCTAAACCGCAATATTTCATACTCGGCTGTCTGTGTTACAATGTCCTTAATTTCCTTAATACATTGACCTACATCCGTGCCAATCACTTCGCTTTTGTTTTCATTCACATAGCTTTCATACCCAAGTCTTAAAAGCGCGGTCAAAAATTCATTGTTGCTTTTGAATTGCTTTTGCTCCTTTTTTTGTAGTGCCTTAATCTTAGCTGCAAATTCAGAATCATAAAGCCTAAGCACTTGTGTAGCTTCATTACTCATTTTCAATTGCATCCTCCTTTTTTGCCGTATTGCATTGGTAAAAATTGCGACTTCTTATATTTCTCTTGCGTATATTGAGATAAGGATCACTTAACCCTAAAATCTCCCAGTCAATATATCGATGAGCATATTCAGCTTTATAGTGAATAATAAATTTTTTTGCTATGTCCTTGCCCATCTTTTCGCCAGATAATAAGCTATACGCTTCAATAGGCTCAATGTCTAAATCCTCTGCGAAGGCTAAAACTGTTTTACCGGCAAATGCAAGCACTTTATACATTACATCGGGTTTTACTACTAAAAACCCCGGTGGCTTATAATTCATTTTCTTTACCTCGTTTAATGATGCTGTTGTGATTTAACCAGTTTTTAAGGTTAGCAACATCACTCTAAAAAAACACCCTCTACTTAATAGCCAAGAACTCTGCTGTTTTGGTACCCACCCCTCTTTTTTAAAACAAACTTATTAATTACTCTTATCTGTACTTTTTTGATGATTTTACTTATAATGGGACGGCTTATGCCTAGTTCAGTTGCAATTTGTGCGTGAGTTTTGTTGTTAGCATAATACTCAACTGCTATTTTTCTTTGGTAGTCTGTTAATCCTAAAGAGAAATCTTTAAGTAGCGGCTTGTTTCTCTCTTGCTCTTGCTGTAATAAAATTTCTAAAGGGTCATGCTCATTTGAAATATATGAATAGGTTTCTTGATTCCGCTTGAGGGATTTTTTTTCCAAACTACCGCTTAAATTTTCTTGTTCCTCAATCTCCATAAGCATATCTAATGAAATATGTCTCCGTGTTTCCTTACGATATACTCTCCGCTCTTCCACACATAACTTTGCGTACTCTGTCGCAAATTCGTCCGTTACCTCTATTTCCTCTACACTACCATCCGCCATTTTGTACTTGATTGTTTTCATTTTTATTTTTCTCCTACTTTTTTGATAAGTGCTTAAAGCGCTCTCATATAGCAGAGAAAAATTATAGGTTTGTTGACGGGTTAAACCAAATATTTTTTTATTTTTTCTTGGATTCTTTTTCGCATATGTGAAATGGCAGACTTATCCACTCCTAACTTAGTCGCAATGTCAGTAACGCTTATACCATTTTTAAGCATAATTACAAGCTGTCTCTGCTCTGGTGTTAATGATTGCAGCGCAGTTTTCAGTTTTGCCCTAAGCTCATTATGCTCCTCGCTTTGAACAAGTAAATACTCCGGATCAAACTCACTTGACCCTATTTCCTCGTCCCTATCGTTAAGTTTGTTAAGTTTGATGTGTCGGTAATATCTTTCTTTAGCCTCGTTCCGCCATTCTGCTCTACGAGCCTCGGCAATTACATCTGCCACTTCATCACTTACTTCTTGGGTGACTCTCTTACTCTCATGGTCAAAAAAATAAATTGTTTTCATTTTTAACTCCTTTCCCGCTTTTTTGAAATTACGGAACAGGAGATAAAATGGGTAAACAAAAAGCCCGTTCCGTCAGAACCGACAGAACGGGCATCATAGTCTATAAATATTGAGTTTTTTCCTTGGATATAGAAAAACCCTTGCTAGATAGACCAATGAAAAAATTCCATCGGTTTACCTAGCAAGGGTGTATTCGCCTAACTCAACCTTTCTCCGTTTAGGGCTTAATTATTTAATGTCTTTCGGACAACGCTATTTCTAACGCAAATCTCCCCGTAGTGGTTTGAGCCTCCTACTTGTTGAAACTAGCTCTCTTCCCAAGGTCAGATTCGCCGTCTTGACAACGGCTTGTATCTTGGGCGCAAACATATTCAGTTTTTCTTTTACATTACTATACGGCTTTATTTTAGAGAAGAGGTATGTTCGGCAGACCGTCCGCCGCTTCTATCTCCTCAATCTTAACCCTTCCGCTCTTGTCCCTCTTTGCTTTCAGCCTTGCTCCGCAAAAGATGCATAGCAGTATTACACTGCTTGAGACATCAATGCTCATAGGCTGCTGCCTCGTACAACTTACACACACAATGTTTTTCATTTTCTCACCTCAAATCTTTTATTACCTTTAATGCCACACCCTGTATGCGGCACTCCTTTACATATATATCTTCCATTGTACTGTTTTCGGGATGAAGGCATATCATCTGCCTTTTGTCATCACGATAGTATCTCTTTAGTGTGTTTTCACCGTCTTCGGTTAGAGCAACTATGATTTGCCCGTCATCCGCCTCCTCTTGCTGCTTTACTAAAACCAAATCTCCGTCATCAATACCCGCCTCTATCATGCTTTCCCCCGATGCTCTTAAAAAGTAATAATTTCCTCGTCCTAAGAGTTCGGTAGATATTGTAATATAGCTGTCTATATTCTCTTCTGCAAGCACAGGCGTTCCGCAAGCGATAGATCCGACTATAGGTATACACTTAGAACCGCACTTTGCTTTTTTTATTGCTGTTGTTACCGCTCCGCGACTCTTTCCCCCATCATACTCGATAATGCCCTCTTTCCCCATTAATTCTAGGTAGCGAACAACATTGCTTGCCGACATTTCCACAGCTTCTGCAAGCTCCCTTGCGCTCGGAGCTTGTCCTGTGTCAAAGAACCATTCATTGATAGCTCCTTCAATCTCCTCGAATTTTTCTCTGTTTATTGTTCTCATATCTATCCAAATTCTAAACGGCACAACTTGTGCCATATAGAATTATACCCATAATACCATGTCTTAAAACCTATGTCAACTAAAAAAAGACAAGTATTAAAAAATACTTGCAATTTTTTTTGACGAATTTAGGAATTATCTTTTTTCTTATAAAGGTAATCTTATCAAGATGCTTTTGATATAAAACCCTCTACTCCTCTCTTCTTTTTGAGCTACGCACCAAGTCTTTAGCCATATTCATGATACGGTCTAATTCCTCTTTACTGTATTTGTCCATCATATCACCGTACTGCTCACGCATTCGCAAATGAATAATTTCGTCAAAATTGATAAGCTCTACTTTCCCTTCTGGGGTTATTATCATGCCAAGTTTATCCCCTGGCTTCAATCCGAGTGTATCGCATATTTGCATCGGTACTGTAACTTGCCTCTTAGCGGTGAGTGTAGGCGCATAATATATTTCGGGGATTTTTTTCATTTTGCATTACTCCTTACTGCAAGCGTCATTGCTCCTTACTAGTCTAACAAAATGCATAACGCCTGTCAACTGATTTATAAGGCTGTTTGCAAAATCGCTAAAAATTTTTTTACCTAAAAAATCCCCGTAAGCTGAAACCTATTCAAACGGTTTTACTTACGAGGATTTTAGAATAGTTACTCATTATATGTTATTGCTTGCGAATACGACTCGTAACCTTGCTGCGGATTATTTTGAACTTTTGTTACCTCAGCTTCTTTTGATTTTTCTTCTGCTTGCTTTCTTGCCAACTCATGCTCTTTCATACGCTCGTCTATTCGGTTCTTGTAAAAAAGGTCAGTATCGTCATAATACTTAGCTACAAGTTTCTTGAAAGGCTTTGGGATACGGCTTTTGAGGGAGATTAAACAGCGGTCTAATGCTTCTAAAGAATTCTTCTTATAGATTTCTTTATTGAAAACTCCTGCCAAATGTTCCCACTCACCTGTTTCTTTCAGCTTGTCCACAAAGTTCTTATTGACCGTATTGATACTGTCGTCTATCCAAATATCTAGCCTTTTATTAAGCTCCTCTATAATTGGGTTGTTAATACGCTTACTCCACTTAAGTGCTTTTGACCTTATCCATGTAATAGCTACAGTTGCAGCTACAGACAAACCACCTATCCCTAATGTCGTCAATAATGATTGCCATCTTAACATATTCTGCTTTTTCCTCCTAACCTCTCGGTGGTTTGCCCTCTAACTGTCTGAGCTCAGCATGTACTGCCCTAAATCTTGCCTTGCGTTCCTCTATATCTGGAATATTGATTCCCATTTGTAGCTGAATAGCATCCTCACTATACGCCGTTAACTCTCGCCTTAATTCGGATATCCTTTTTGTCTGTGACATCAACACCGCTTGTTTTTGACGCTCTTTCTCAAAACCGTTATGACTCTTATCAAAATACAACCGACCATCTCTAAGAATATAGTTGAGGTAGTTATTATTAAAATGTGCTAGTTGCTCCTCAGCTGTTTTGCCACCTTCAATATTTTTTAGCACTATTACATGCTCAAATGTCGCCGAACTAGATTCTCTAACTTCGTGCCACTTACCCACATACCCATTGGTTAACTGAAAAGATATTGTTATCATAGCTGTACCTGCCTCCTTATAGGTCTTGATGTTATGTTGTTGCTCCTAAATCTGCTGCCCTCAGACGCCAATTGTCCGATTATTCGATTATGGGGACTTATCTGGTCACTAATTATACAGCCGCTTACAACATGAGTACCCGAAAAACCCAAGTTGATAGCCTCTACATTTGTGCTTGACACATTAAAGCCTTGAGCTGCCCCTATTGGAAATCTACAATTCTGTATTATATGATAAGTATCCCATGCCGAATTATTAGTCCTGTATCCACTAGCACCCCGACCATCAGCAGTCAAGCCAATGCCGTCGCAATTTACAAGCATAGCATTATGACAATGAAAACCGACGCCTAAACGACTTCCCATTCCCATGGCTATACCCGTGCCTATGCAACTAGCATATTCGCTTTCGTCACCATTAAAGCCATCTCCTCTAATGGTTGAGGTGTCATGACTACTTGCCGTCAATCCTATTCCCATTCCATTACAGTTAGTATATTTATTAGTCCGCCCACTAAACCCTCTGCCTGAATTATCTGAAGTGCTAGATGTCATAACTGTGATTTTTCCAATTCCAGTACAATTAAAATGGTTATTATTGTTGCCGTGAAACCCTGTAGCTCTCACAACTCCCATTGCCACTCCTTTGCAATATGAATAAGCATTATTATTGCCTCCAAAAGCTGTAGTAGAACTACCTGTCGTTGTAGTTGCAACCTCACAATTAAAATGCTTGTTGTTGTGTCCACTATATCCTCTACTTGCAGCTGATGTCGCTACTGTAACCCTACAATCATAATATATATTGTCATTACCCATAAATCCTGTGCCTGACATAGACGATATTCCAGACTCCGAACTTATATTAACTGTACCCTTAGAAATTATAGTATTATCCCCATAGAAAGCTGCGCCTCTTCCAGTAAATCTAAAATTAAGAGTTATTTTTATATTGGCTTTCTCATGACCAATAAAGCTTCCATTATTATAGATTAGTACGCCATTATCCCCTCCATTAAAAATCTTTTGCGGAATTGTTGCATTACTCCAATCTATATAAAGTTTTCTATTGCCGCTATAATTTGCAATACCAAAATCAAAATATCTCCAATCATTACTCCATGCACCTGTTCCTGCGATTGGTCTTTCAGTTATTCCCACAACACCATTAACCACAATCTTGAGTGATGCATTATTATTTAATGCTCCCTCACCTGTAAGCGGAGCATTATAAAAATCCTTGCTCATTCTAGTCAATATTTCATTGTCATTGACTCCATTGCAATTGTACACAAAAGAAGCACCCGCACCAGCTGGCAACTTCTCTAGCGGCACTTGTCCATTCTCATCAAGTGTCGCTATTCCATTTGGTCGTCCAAACAAATGTGTTACATCTCTACCATCTCTTCCGGGAGCACCTACTGGACCCTGTATCCCCTGTATGCCTTGCAGTCCAGTAGCTCCTCTAAGATCAGTAAATGCACCCCAAGCACCATTAGCATTTTGAAATCTCAAACTTGTCCCATTCCATTCATGTTGTGGCGGATTTCCTTGAGGTCCCCTTAAATTACCGGCCGCTTTTCCGGTTTCATTTGATGTCACTATCACTATATCTCCAATTGCCGCCATAACACCAAGCAACCTTACTGGCATCTTGCCGGTATTGACAACAGCATCGTCAATTCTCAACCCTTCAATATAGGATATGTTTTCCAATTCCTCATCTTTATTCCATGCAAAGAAATGTCGTCCTTTATCTCCTCTAACATGACCTAGTTTTATCTCTCTCATTGGTTTTACTCCTTTGAATTTATCTTTTAATGTATACGCTTATAATTGTTTTTCCGTTTTGATTTGTTGATTCTTGAATATCAAACCTATAAGGACTTCCAAGCGGAACTTGATGATACAAAAACCCTTCATAATCTTTGAATATTAGCGTTACTAAAAACTCATCTGCTCTAAAAATATTGAATCTTGTTTCTCCGTCATCTGAAATTGCTTCTTCAAACCTAATAGCTTCTATCGGACTATTATCATCCGGCATAGCTCTAAGTTGCCAAATACTTCTATTAGGCAAAGAGTTTTCTGATTTTTCAGCTTCTATTATAACAATAGGTGCTCGTTCAATAGGTCTATCTCCTAAGTTCTCCCCATCTATTATTGTTTCAAGTTTACCCGTTCCTTTAATGCTTATATCTATCTTAGCTACGCCTTCAGCACTCATATCTACACTTAGCGATTCAATAAACCCATTGCCCAAAAAATATGTGCTATCTTGACCGTTACGAATACTATCAAATAGATGCAATTGAAGTCTTACCCTTTGCCCCAATTGTTGAGCGCGAAATAACTGTTCATGACCGCTATTCTCACCACTAAAAACAATTGTACCGCTGGCACTAGCACTCCAGCTTTGCTTTCCGGTATAAGCCTCTTTGTCTACTTTGCCTACTTTCGAAATCTCAATAACTTCGGTAGATTGCTCTAAGTTCCAGCCGCTTATGAAAGCAACGCTCTCATACCGACCCGTAAGTCCCGTAAGCGTTTTTAACGCTCCTGTTAATCCTGTATACATTTTGCCTCCTCTTTTTTGCTTGTTTGTTTATTATCAATAGTGCAGAATAGCCGCTCCAGTTCTTCCATTTAATCCTCTCCACCAAAACCCGCCTGTAAACAACCCTGATGTAGTTGATCTACTGCCTCCTAAACCACCAGAACCATATCCCATCGTACTGCTACCTCCTGAAGAAGTTGCAGTTGTAATTCCTAAAACAGATCCAGCACCCCCTCCACCACCAGCACGCCGATCAAGGACTGAACCTGTATTATTTATACCATTCCCACCATTGTGCGTAATAAGAGGCGTTCTGCCCGAACTACCGACACCTCTTAAATTAGCCATATGCACCCGTATGTTAGGAATAATTCCTGAGCCGTCTATTACAGTATTATCATTATTTGCATAGCTTCCGCCCGCCGCACCGTTTGTGTGAGTGCCACCGCTATTGCTTCGACCTCCTGAACCTCCCGAAAGTCCGCTAGTCCTTGTAAGTAGTTGTATTCCTCCTATTGACACTGACGGTAAAGAGGTTGTTCCACCAGCTCCGCCATGTCCGCCAATAGTCCCCGAATTTGTAGAACCGCCACTCTGCCCGCCTCTACCACCTGAAGCTGTTATACTCCGCATTGTTCTAAGTGATAGCCCTAGTATAACAGTTGGCACCGACACACTCATAAACTCAATTGATGTTGAACCACCATTTCGTCCGACAGTATCACCATCAATATTTGATTGGTCGCCACCTCTGCCTACTACTACTCTAATTACTCCAACAATTGAAAGATTAATAGCATATGAAAGAAACCCTCCGCTTCCGCCACCACCTCCGGCAGCAGCCGTATTACTAGAACCTGTATTAGGATTCCCCCCGCTTCCACCGCCCCCTATCATGTCAATTATCATTAAACTATGCCCTAGTTTTAACGCAGTCCAATTTCCATTTGTTCCGTTTGTAGTATCAATAGACTCATAAATTCCTGCCCCTTGGGAACCACAAGCCCTATACCATCGTGTTTCCCCGCCTACAAGACGTCTTACTCCCCAATTTACTGCACTTAAATTGCTTGGTCTATGAGGTACAAAGCCACTAGCAGGAGCTGTAAATGGAAGCTCTCCGTTTGTATCACGAAAGTCGGTTGATACCAATGAATTTCCCCACCAACCGTTTAATATTGCGGTTTGTCGAGTAAGATAATAACGCTCAGTACCACTTGGGATAAAATTACGACCCGAAAGTCTAAAACACAAAGATTTATGAATAGGAGATGTTGACGCATAGTTAGCAACTTTATCATTCAACCTATTATTTCTACTATAAAAGCCTGACATTAACTATCCTCCTTCTTTGCTTTTAACTCATCAAGTTCCTTTCTCATTTTTTTTAATTCGATTAATAATAAGTAAGCAAGTTTGGATTCTTCTATGCTAAGATATTCATCCTTTTTTTTCTCATCACCATGAACAAGCTCGGGAAAAACTTCCTTAAGTTCTTGAGCGATAAATCCAATAGATTTTTTATCTGAATCTTTATATTTATATTCTTTAACATCAAGTTCTAAAATTGACCTGTCTGTATTAAAATCTTTGATCTCTTTTTTAAGCCTTTTGTCGGATGTAGATCTAATTGTTGATGCTTCAAATGCTCCGTTATCTACAAATCTCCAGCGTCGAGGAGTTTCGCTGGCTGTTCCTGTCGCACTATGCCAAACTATATCCATCGAATTTGGACCGCTACTACTATATACTCCAAGAGAAAAACATCCTTGATTATTATTACTATTTGCATTTGTGTTGGGTTCTGCCGCATTAGATATCCTAGAAGATATAAGCGGAGTCCACTCACTTCCAGCTATAGGAGCTCGCTTGCGTATTGCAGCTCTCGCATCACCAATAAGATTTCCCGTCACGTTGTTATCGCGCCATACTCCGCCTCCAGTATCAGAAGTTATATTTCTGCCAAATGTATATGCTGCAGGAAGCGTCGTTGAAAAAGACGGATTATTGTTGACCCCCCCGTTACTTATCAGAATACTACCGGCATTTCCTGCACTAGTTGATGCTAATTCTGTAGCCGAATCGGCAAACACAACCCCTTTTGATGTAAAGTTTGTCCCCCGACCAGTGCCACCTCTATTGACAGGTGTTATTCGACTTTCTAAATGGACAGTGTTGTCGACAAGCATATTCATATCATCTACGGTTAGTATGCTATCTTCATTAAAATTACCGTTATTACCTCGTCCATTAAATTCACTTTTACCATTAAATTGTGACATTGTTATATCTCCTCAAAAATTATTTTTACTGCTAATGATAGCATTTCAGTTGACTTTTTTGTGCTGTTGTGATATACTAATCATAGTGGGTTTTGTCCCATAAAAAGGAGTTAATTACTATGAAAAAGAAGATTTTAATTAGTATTGTATTAGCGTTAGTATTGGGCTTGTCTATGCTTGCTTTTGCGGGCTGTGGGTCTGACAGTGACTTGTTACGCCGTATAGAGCAGTTAGAGCAAGAATTAGCCGAAGCAAGGGAGTTAGGCGGAATACCCGGACCACAAGGTCCTCAAGGCGAGCAAGGCACAGCAGGTAATGACGGTGCTGCCGGTCCTCAAGGACCACAGGGTCCTCAAGGTGACACAGGTGCTACTGGTCCAATCGGACCCGAAGGTCCTGCTTGGCAACCGGAACTAAATAGGATACATCAACTTGGTGACACTTTTGTTTTTACAAATCACGGACAGGCATTATTTAGCATAAGAGTATATGTTCTTTCAGCAGAAGCAACTTCTTTTCGCATTACCGTTACGAATATTAATCATCTCCCTTTTGTTGTAAACGACCTTGTCCGTACACGAAATGGAAATACTACAGTAACAGCTCCTAGCACTATTTCAACAATAACACTTCACAACTATGAAGACTATGTGACCATTAATTCTGGATTTGGAGGGTTAGGAGCAGGTAATAATTATGTTTGGTTCGGGACTCCCGTCGGAAACACAATTATTCCTTTCGCCGTTTTTAGAGTTCGTTAGTTTATTAGAATTTCAATTTCCTTAAAACTGCGTGTTCTTGATGATAAACTAATTTTTAGACTGCTAGCGGTTGCCGAGATTACTTTAGCAAATCTAGCTTCGTCAATACCAACGATTTCACCCATATTGATACGGTTAATGTAGATGTTATCAATTTTTTCATACACCTTTTCAAGTTGAATTGTAGTAACAACACTATGTGTATGATTAAGCGGTGTTCCATTAGGTCGTGGGTTAGAAATTGAAAATTCAGTTACCTCACAATCCTTATAGTTGACCGTCACAGTTTCCCCACCGCCGTCAGGCACAAGCACATAGTATTCGACATTAACCTTATTGACGATAGTCCTTGACTTAACGGGGATATTGTAGCTAAAGGCATTGTCGGGGGTTATCTTGACGGGGCAATTACATTGCGTCCCTGCTTGACAATTACATTGTACCCCCACCGGAGTTCTGCTCTTGCACCTGCCCTTAGTCACCTGCCTAAAGCCCCCGCTATCAAGAGACAACTCATTAGACAGACACTCATACTCCTTTGCCCGTGCCGGCTCCTCGTGTAAGCTATGAGCCACAAACTCATCACTTAATCCTAACCTAATATCACCTTTCCATTCGGTGTCGACAAAGTCTACACCGTTTTTATATTTAGCAAGTATTCTATTAGCTATTGCCTCTAATATCGGCGGAACTCGGGTGGTATTAGTAGTAGCGTATATAGCAGCGTCATATTTGTACTCACTCAAACCGTAACTACGGATACTATCCTCGTCGCAGACGCTAAAATACGCTTTGACCTTTTTGTAACTGGGTGATTCTGTTTGAATATCCTCGTCTAAACGCACCGGCAAAGCACTCAGACTATCTTCTTGACTGACTACCATACCCGTCCTGTCCGCATATACATACATAGCCGCCAAATTAGCTATACTCTGCAATACCTGTCTTGCCGACTTTTCTTCTATCAAACGGTTTAGGAGTTTGGCGGATAAACTGATCGAGGTGCAATACAAACAAGATTACTACGCTAAAAACGGCGAACTCTTAAAAACCGTTTGGGCGTGCTTGGAGTTTGCGGGTATCAGAGCTTTTGCACGGTATAAGGACACGGGCAGTCTAAGAGAGGCTACGGCTACGACTTATACTCACACAGGCAATATCTACAACTGCGTTGACAGCTTTAGCGGTAAGGAGTATTTTTATAACGGTATGACGGGTAATTACCATACTGCGCTTGCCACCCCCACGACTAATAACAAAGCGGGTATGCTTGCTAGGTGTAAGCGTTACCCGCTATTTAAGAATGAGCCTACCGACAACGGCAAGGAGTTTGACATATGGAAAAATTAAACTTTGTAGAATTACACAAGGAAAAGCTATCTCTTATCTTTGAGAATATTGACAGTCTTTCAACTATGAAAGAGAGCGATACCCAATTACCGTCTAAGTTTTTCAAAGGGATAACCGACGATGTAATTTTGGACTACACGGCAAAAATGAGTATCCTCAATAAAAATACCAAGTTTGTCATTAAGGAACTCAAAAAGGACTTCCGCTTATCCCGCCGTATACAAAAACGTAAACAAGCGATTTTGCGTAAGGCTCGGAAACAAGCCGCTAATTTATACCAACCTACGCCCACGCAATAACGGACACACACGGGCGACGAAGTCGCCCGTGTGCCGGAGGCTTATTATTACCCTCCGGCACTGCGATACACGATACCAACTTTTATAAGAGGTTTTATATATGGAAAACGACAAAATTATTGATACTCCCGAAAGTGCGACGGGCTTTAGAAAGCGGTGGTTAGTAACTATTAACAACCCTATCTTTATAGACAGCGACTTGACGGAGCTTGACCCGACTAATACCGATTTAGAGGTATTAGAAACTCACTATGATTTGTCCGTTTTACAAGAAACCGAAAACCAAGAATATTTTGAATATAGATACTTCAAGGTCGAAAAGGACGGTAAGGATAAAATAATAAAACGCCCCTTTTTCAAAGATTTAGACTGCGTGGAAAAATACTTAAAAACTCTCAAAGATTTTGGCAATCTCAAATACGCAATCTATCAGTATGAGAGGGGCGAAAACGGAACACCGCATATACAAGGCTTTATTATATACAAGAATAACAAGCGTTTTAAGAATGTAAAACAGGACTTTCCTACGGGACACCTTATTATCCCTAACGGCTCTAATATAGAGAACCGCGACTACTGCACCAAAAAAGACACTCGGATTGCTCCGCCTGTTGAAATTGGCGAGTTTAGCGAAATGCGTTCACGGAATGACATTGTACAATTCTTTGAAATGCTAAAACTGGGTGCATCTAATGTTCTATTAAAAAATATGTTCCCCGTACTGTACGCACAGTACGGACCCGACAAGATAGAAAGATTTAGACAAGACGAGTTAAAAGAGGAACACGGGCAACGCTTTAGAGATATTAAGGTAACATACATTTACGGCAATACCCGACTAGGCAAAACAACTTATATATACGACAAGTACGACATTAAGGATATATGCCGTGTCAATAACTACGAGCGCGGAACATTCGAGGATTACCAAAACCAAAAAATATTAGTTCTTGACGAGTTCACGGGTAAGATAGAAATAACCTTTATGAATAACCTATTAGATAAATTCCCCGTCAATCTACCCGCCAGATTTGCCAATAGAATGGCTTGCTTTGACGAGGTATACATCATATCCAACTTACCGCTTGATAAGCTGTACACATTTGAACGGCAAACTACACCCGAAGTCTACAACGCTTTTATTCAGCGTATACACAACATAATACAATTTACGGCATTAGGTGTTTGGCATTACGAATTACAGGACGGCAAGGCGGTATACAAGGCACAATCTAAACAAACCGAACTCATACCCGTTGCCGATGACGAATTGCCGTTCTAATACTAAGGATAAAATATATGGATAAAAATATTGCTTTTCACTGCCTGTTTGAGCAGTCAGGCACATTCAAAAATATGTTCAAATCTTACGGACATAATGCCTACAATTATGATATTCTTAACGATTACGGGCAAACCGATTTCGCCGTTGACTTATTCAAAGAGATAGAAAACCAATTTGACAACATCACTAAAGGAACAAAATACAAAACAATTTTTAGTAATATGCAACCAAAGAAAGATTTTATATTCGCTTTTTTTCCTTGCACATACTTTGCCGATACAAACGAATTGCTTTTCAAGGGATATTACGGTCAGCACGAGCCAAATTTAGATAAAACAACAATAGAGCGAATACTAAAAAGAATAAAAAATAGAGCGTATAATTTCGCATTATGGACTAAATTTTGTTTTGTTTGTCAGGAGCTTAATATTCCCACGATTATTGAAAATCCGGCAATCGGCAATAGTTACCTCAAACTATATTCCGCTTGGCAACCGTCAATAACCGATATTGACCGCTCAAGGTTTGGCGATAAATTTAAGAAACCCACATATTTTTTTGCGATTAACTTTGAGGTAAAAGAAAATTTTATGTGGTTTGATAAAGAGTATAGTTTGAAAATAGTCAGAAAGACACGGGGCAAAGAGCGGAGCGAAATAACATCACGCTATGCGGATAACTTTTACAAAAGATTTTTTCTTAAAACAAACCATACAAAACCAAAAGATTTATCCCTCTTTGATTATGCGGAAAACTTAAACAACTTTTAGAAAATACAAAAAGACAACAAGACTTAATTTGCCTCGTTGTCTTTTTGTTCTTTATTGTACTTTTGCAAGCCCTGCCCATTATGTGACAACTGCTTGCGGTTCTCTGATTGCAACTACGCCTGCAACACCCTCAACGAATATATAATGCAATATATTCTTATAGGGGTTCAAACGCGGTTGTTCTTGGCGGAGTGGGAGGGATTTGAACCCTCGCACCGGTTACCCGGCCTACATCCTTAGCAGGGACGCCTCTTGAGCCACTTGAGTACCACTCCGTACTTAAAATATTATACGCTATCTCAAAACAAAAGTCAAATAAATTTTGTGGGTATTTATTTGTTTTCTGTATGTATTGTTGCTATGACGATACCTCCTGCCTTTTGGGACATTGTTCAACTAGCACGGAAAAAGATTACATCTGTCACTGTCTTAAAAATGCCGATTAAGTGTCGTTGGTTTGGTGTCATCTCGACCGAAGCGGAGAGAATCTCCTTATTTGCCGTATTTTTGTACAGTTTTTGAGGAGATTTCTCCTTCGGTCGAAATACCTGCGGTGCTTCGTAGGACACCTAGCTTTTGCAAAATTTAGATTTTGTTTGAGACTTAATCAGCGTTTCCAAGACGATTTGTTAATAAATTACATTAACTCACAACTTAGACATACCTGTGCTCTTGTAGTAGGATTATGGAGTGAATAGCTATCCACCAACAACTCTATCCCTTACTCTTACCGTGTGCCACGCTCCAAATCGCCTCTTTCATTACATCTATGGCATTGGCTGCAACAACATTAAAGTCAATTCCTTTTATCTTACCCGTAGCCAGTCCGAATATTATATCGCCGTCAAATTCTGTATGCACAGGACTGATACACATCGCATAAGCGTTATGCGTAATGTCCGCTAGCTTATTGACCTCAACTTTTGTCATATCAGCATTAGTCATTATTACTCCAAGCGTTGTGTTCTGACCTTTTTGTTTATCGTTGCTGGACGCCAAAGCCCCCATTAACATCTTGTTGCAATCCAAAAACTTACCGCCCTTATTAGCTCCGGCTATTATCTTGCCGTCCTTGACAATGTCCCCCACAGCGTTGACTACAACCAAAGCCGTAATCTCTAAGTCTCCTATCTTTCGACTCGCAAAACCAATTCCGCCTGCCGCCACAAACTCTGCACCGCAAATCTTGCCAATCGTCGCCCCTGTCCCTGCACCTATCTGTCCGTTATTGCTTTTGCTTGTGGGTGTAGTAACACAGTCAGCCCCTAGAGTGGCGGTATGGCAGGTACCGTTTGACGAGATAGTCCTCTTTGAGGGTCTTATACAATCTAAACCTCTTGTCCTATCACCACCCCGTCCTTCGGACACCCCTCCGCAGGAGGGGAATTTTTGCATCGCATTTTCGCACGCTTTGTAGCCCATATCTGCACTAGGCTTAGCGCCCCCCGTCCTCGTCAAATCAAAAATAGATGCTCCGCAAACAATAGGCACTTTATGTCCCGCATCAAAACCATAGCCCCTCTCACTAAGCCACCTCATTACACCGCCGCACGCATCCAATCCAAAAGCACTCCCGCCGCTAAGACATACGGCGTGGATTTTTTGAATCATCTTGTGGCTGTCAAGTAGTGCCGTCTCCCGTGTAGCAGGTGCCGAACCTCTCACAGAGCAACCCCCGACAGCCCCCTTAGGTGTCAGTACAACAGTCACCCCCGTACCGCCCTCACTATAATGTCCTATCTTAATATCATCCATAGTTTTTTTTGTTTTCCCTTGTGTGTTACATGTCTTCAACCTGTAGGGGCGGGCGTCCCCGACCGCCCGAATACTTTCAAATCCGTATTTGATAATAATGATAATTACCATTCGGGCGAGCAATGCTTGCCCCTACACTTAGATTTTCTGCTATACCTGTTTATCCTATCGTAGGGGCGGGCATCGACCGCCCGAATATTTCTAACCTTGTTTTTTGATAAGGATAATTGTTGTTAGGCGGCTGATGACATCCGCCCCTACCATAGATACCTAATTACCCGACAGTTATTCAATATTCCATATCACCACAATCCATCACCTTATCGCACACTCTCTTAACCGTATCCCACTTAAAGCCCTTACCCGCCAAGTGTCTCGACAACTTAACCTTAAGTTCAAACCGCTCCTTCTTGTCCTCACTTATTTCCTTACCCCTCAAATACCTCCGTGCCAGCTCCTCCGCCTCTTCTGCTTGGTCACCCAAATTCTCCAAAGCATTGTCAATTGCATCTTTATCCGCACCCGCTTTATACAACCCAGCCCTTAGCTTGTTGATTCCGCCCCTTGCCCTATATGCATCCACATACTGCTCGGCAAATTCCCCGTCATTAAGATACCCATACTCTAATAGCTTGTCCACCGCCTCTTTAACTTCTACCAAACTATAACCCTTGCCCACAAGATATTGCCTCATCTCAAAAACCGTCCTGCGTCGCACTCCCAAATATCTTGTCGCCCTCTCAAAAGCCGTAATCTTTTCTTTCATGTCAATATTATAACCCAAATCCCAAAATTTGTCAACACACAAAAAGCCGTCCAAAGCATTTTTGCTCTAGACGGCTAATTATTGTTTTTTATTAAGATCCCTGTCCAGGCATTTGCCAGTCACCCATATCGCTCGCACGAGCTCTTACTCTAACCCAAGATGAAACAATGGTGCCATTTCTCCATACTCCAGTATTAAGGGTTACACCACTAGGGGGGTCAGGCACGAGATTGAAAGCCGCTTCTGTAATTCCAAAGGCTAAAGTCGCTGCAATTTCACCCGTACCTAATATTCCATCTGAAAAATATTGAACTGTAACTATCTCTGTTGTCACTCTAGTATTTTCGTCAAATCCTTCGGCAGGTCTATTAGGATTAGTTCTCTCGGCGTTAATTGTTGTTATACCCGCTGCCGTCGCTCTTGTAACAGTCCACCCAGCACTTTCAAGTCTTTCTACCAACACATCAGGGTCTGAAGGCGGATTTCTTACTGCACTTGGTGCACTGGCACCGCAAGCTGTTGCAAGCAGCATGATACACACTACAATACCTGCAACAATAGCAGAACTTAATTTCTTTTTCATTTTTTTGTTTACTCCTTTTTGTCGTACGACGACGGCGGTTGCTGGCAACTTCTTGCCACAAAAAATTTGTGACAAATCTACCGCTATCGCATCAACTACCTTTTTAAGGTTTGATAGCTTTCTAAGATGTTTACTTTTATTTAGAGCTATCATTTTCTAAATAAAAGTAAAAGGGGTACCCCTTTTAGACGCCACCATAATTTGGAGTAACCTAAAAAAGTTCCCTTATATGTATTATATTATATTATATTATATATTCTGTGTCAACCATTTTACTAGAACAAAAAAAGTCGTCCAAAGTATTTTGCTCTAGACGACTTTTATTGTTTTTGTTAATTAGTCCTTAGTCTTGCCATGGGTATGGGGTCGTGTTAGGAATGCGTATTGAAGACGCTCTATCCCACTCAACAGTGCGTCTTTCTTCGTTAATTGCCCCAGTAGCACCCTGTCTTGAAGACATAAAAGCATTGGTGATAATTCCATCTACAACTGTAATTTCTATTCTTAATCTATCTCTTCTATGTGGCTCCGGAAACGGCTCACCTTCCAGCTCCTCATCCCATTCTTCTCTCTCAGCCGCTATCAATCTATCAGTATTGAGAACCATTCTTCCGCCTCTAAACTCAAAGAATTCATAGCCGAAAGTATTAATCCAGCTATTTACCAAAGTAGAAATATTAACTCTAGGAGGGGAGGTCCATTGGCTTAGGCGGTTGTAACCTTGTTCACACAAATAAATACGCTCATACCTTCTCGCATTACCTGTGCCTTGAGTGTCATAAAGTCTCCAAAATTCATTGCCTCTTTGAACATTATCTCCATTGCGTATAGTTCTTTGTACTAAGTGACTTTCTGAACGGTTATTGCCGTCAATTCTAACTTGATCTCTAGTTTCTCTTGTCATTGTCCAGTTGCGGTCATTTCTTGCCTCTTGAAGTTGTGTTGCTGTAATCACCCCACGCCATGATGCTTCGCCGTCAACATTTTGACCACTACCACCGCCACGAGAGATTCCTCCACCGCAACCAACTGCCATCATTGCAAATGTCATAACAAAAGCACACAACAATGATACTACTAAAAGTTTCTTTTTCATTTTGCTCCTCTTTTGACGTGCGACGACGGCGATTGCTAGCAATCTCTTACCACAGGAAATTTGTGGCAAACCTATCTCTATCGCATCAACTACCTTTTTAAGATTTTGATAGCCCTAAGATGTTTACTTTTATTTAGAGCTATCATTTCTAAATAAAAGTAAAAGGGGTACCCCTTTTAGACGCCACCATAGTTTGGAGCAGGTAAAAAGTTCCCTTATATGTATTATATTATACCATAAATACTCTCTGTATGTCAACTATTTTGTCATACTAAATCCTTGCATAAATTATTGCTAGCTACGCATACTAGCCAACAAGGAGATTTGATTACAATGCCAAAAAACGGCTTTACAACTAAGGACCTGACGGTCTTGCAAGAGGTTATGACCTTTGAGATGCTTATGCACAAAAAGTGTACTGCTTATGCATCACAAGCAATAGATAGTAGCTTGCGTCAGATTATGTCCGCTCATGCGGATTCTCACAAAAAGCGTTTTGACACCCTTTTTGCGTATCTAGGACAACAATAACAAAATAACAAAACTAACAAATAAAGGAGAAACAGAAAACAATGTCACTAAAAGATTATTTAGAAAACAAAAGCAGTCAGCTTACAGACCAAGAAATTATCACCGATACTTTAGGCGGTCAAAAGGGTCTGCTCAAAATGTACACAACGGCACTTTCGGAAGGAAGTAATCCGTCTATCCGTGATTTGTTCCGCAAGAATTTATCAGAATGTGCGTGCGACCAATATGGTAGTTTTGAATATATGCAACAAAACAACCTCTACCCTCTTGAGTCTGCCCCACCCGACAAAATCAAAGAGGCTCAAACCAAATTCGCTGAGCAAAAAAAGAATTGTTAGCAGAATTGCTCAATGTGTAAAACAGCAAAGGGAAGTATAGTCTTATACTTCCCTTCTTTTTAGCGTATTCTCACTTGGAAACAACTCTAATTAAAAAAGCGTTTAAGTCAATCCTACAAAGCTCCGAAGGTGTTTTCTCTCTCACTCCCAATTACCCGTCCTCTCCTCAAGCACACTATCAATATCGGTATAAAAACAATCTGCACAGCAATACCGGGTAAACTTGTTACAAACATACTTCTCATAAATGCCGACCATCCAAAGTTGCCCGCCCCCATAAAAGGAAGTCGGGCTAATCCAAATGCGACCCTGCCCAGAACCAAACTTATAGCAAGTGCAGCGACAATCAACGCCCCCTCAACAACAATGTCAACCCAACCGTTCTTCTCGCCCTCTGCTTTAACCTCTACTACTGTTTTTTCTCTTTTTTTTCTAAAAAACATCCAATAAAACAATCCCGCAAAAAAACCGTACGCCGCTAATTCAAAAGCCATAAAATACACTACAGGCATGGGACTGGCTATAGGTCGCCCTGTTATAAAGTGAGATATAAATGGGGTAACAAATCCTGCAACCCCGCCGCATTTGTGTCCGCAGACAAAACCGCACACGATTATGGGTATATGCATAGGCAAAAACATATGACCCGGCAAATTGCCCACATGAAAAATTGTGCTTGTGGCAATAGCCAAAGCCACACATAGCATAGATGCTACAAGCCTAAAAGGTATCCCCTGTGTAATTACTATTGCTTTACTCTGTTGCATTTTTTTGTTCACCTTCCTTGTTTTGACTACTATTATCCTTGCCAATCCTGTTATGACACTCTAGCATCACCATAACAAGGGCATATATGACAAGCATTCCAGGATTGAATAATGTGTTGTCTAATGATGCCGTCAATACAAACATAACAATACTTATAAAAATAAATATCTTGATGCGGTCAATTTTTTTGATAAGTAACTTAACTGTTTGGGCTCTATGAAATCCATATGCAGCCAATCCGACAATTCCCATAGATGCCAAAAACTGCAGGATATGATTATGGTATAACGAATATCCTATTCTCTCTGTTTCTCCCGTAAGGTATCCAAACCCTACCCCAAATATAGGTGCACTAAAGAAATGCTCAACAGCAGCTCTATACAAATCAAACCTACCCCTATCCTCAATTCCTAATGAATTAAAGAAGTCCAAGCTATTGATAATAGGCGTCCAAAATGCAATTAGTGTTATAATACCTATAGCCGCCGTTACCGAATAAGCTACCCATAATGTCTTTTTTCCCTTAGCTCGCAAAAGTGCAAATACCGACACTGCCAAAAACATAGGCACCGCAAACATCACAGCATTTCGACTAAAAGTATAAATAATCGCAAACAATGCCGCACAGACAACTACAAAATATACAATCGGTTGTTTAGCATTATACATACGATACAGCACGAAGGGCAAAATCAAAGCTGTTTTGATACCGATAAGATTAGACGGCGACCATCCAAGAAAAATCATGCTTTTTGCCGCATTAGAGTTGCTACTCGTAAGATACCTAAGAGTCGGTTCTGTTAAATACAATAGCCCCATTTGAACAGCGATAACCGCCGCCATAACGGTTGCACACTCACAAACAAACTCAAAACTTGCCCTATCCCACTCTACCGTAACTACAAAATATACAAACACACTTAGTAAAACCGCAGACAAAGATGCCGCAAGCCATAATCCCGATAAAGTATATCCTGCAGTAAAGAGCCCTCCCGCAAAGTACGATATAGCTAAGACAATCAAACCCAAGAGCAATTTACTTTTTGTCAGTGCCTTACGAGCATTACACTCCTTAACCAGCTTAAAGACAAAAAGATACAGCAACGCAGCAAATAAGATAATTCCTAAGATTGTAAGATAAATAATTCCGCCAATACCTGTAATAAAGCTGTCAAAGTCCGTAATAAATATGTAGGAATTGTTGACTCGACTAAGTGCAATAAGCGAAAATAATAAAAGAGGAATAAGTCTTAAACCATTTCTGTTAAATATACAAATATAGACTGCAACAAGTGTAATAGTGCTAAAGTAAAAATATTCCCAACCAAAACTATGACATAATAAGCAAAAAATACCGATAACCGCTGGATAATACCATTTGGTCATAAATAAATTGATTTTATCTTTTACTTTATTAAAATATCGCATCAAAACATTGTTGCTTATTGCTGTCTTAAACTTAATTTCTCAAAAAAACGGCAAAATCAAAGCAATTGCTCCCAATATAGTCTAAATACTTTTTGCAACTCTCCTTTGTAACTAACACTTCCTATTATACAATATTTTAAGAAACTTGTACAGCATTTTTTAGTCGAAAATTAACGAAAACCCTAATCTATCAACAAATTGACTTTTTGTTTCACTTTTTGCGAAACAACATTAGAGTTGTTCCGCAACCTAGAGTGGTAGGATATGGTGTGGATTATTAGTCACAAGACAGTATCTTGACGAAGGCAATACTAGAAGTATTGTCAAGGAAAGAGGTTGGCTTGTGGCTGATAAGACCCACCTTAAACTGCCGCTCTAGGTTGCGGAATAACTCTATTAAAAAAAGTGTTGTCACATTAATTGTAGTCAACACTTTTTTAATGTTAATAAGTTGTTGTATAAATCTGTTCTAAAGTTAGAAATAGCAAATATAGGTTAGGACAGTTCTAATCTTTCATTATGCTTTCGCCTGTTTTGGCATCTTGAAACATTAGCCAGTAGCCTTCTTTTTGAGGCTCTTTTGGGTCTAGAGGCAACCATTGGCAATAGCCGTCTAATTCTTTGGGAGGTTCGGGGCTGTACTTGGCAGGGACGCCGTATACGATGTACTCGGGTCCTTGCCCGATTATTCCGACCACATAATGCCTTCCTCTGTTATCCCAGTCAACCTTAACCCAACGACTGTCTTCGATGAGGCTTTTTAGGCGGTCTTCCTTAGGATACTTGTCAAAAAGCGATTCAATTTGGTCACGGGTCTTATCAAAAAACGAAAGTGGTTTGACACGAGCGGTACGAGCAGCGGATTTTGCCGACGATGCCGAATATGTCTTGATAGTGGGTATAGCATATGCAGGATTAAGAACTTGGGTTGTTACGGTATCATTATTAACCGCCCCGTTGTTATGAGATTGATTTTGGTTAGGTGGACTATCGGGTTGTGCCTTGAGACTGACAGGTGGCGGAACAACAATAGGGTCGACTGATTCTTTTTTTGGGGCAGGGTGTTCTATACCGTCTTTAATTGATTTTTTTGGAACGGCAGGCTCCGCACTTTGGATATATCCTCTGTATAAGTCCGTAGGTGTCACCCGTGAGATTGCTTCGTCGGCGTTGCCTCCTCGCAATGACACTTGGGAGTAGTCGGAAGGTGTACCTCGTGGGTCAGCGCCACTCCCTCGCACCTCACTAGATGCCACCCGTGATTGTTCCTCTGCTGTCTGTCGTATGGATGGACGAGGGTTGCTAGCCTGCGATGACCTACCCGTATACCCATAATCAGGCGGAGCGTAACCTTGTGGCAAGTCGGGCGGAATATAATCTGCCGTTTCTTCCATAAAATAATTAACCTCGGCGACCGCCGAATCATCATACATTTGGGCAAGGTCGGTAAGGTTGCCAGAAGATTGCTGTGACCAATTTCCCGCCGCCGCAACTTCGCCCTGATAACTCGCCGAAGTAACCCCCTGCCCCTCATCACCACGATAACCGCCCGAACTATACAGACTCCCGTACGGCTCGGCGGCTTTTTCAGGGACAATATCCAAAAAATAATCTGTCAGCTTACCTTTGCTATAGCTAGGTGAAGTGACCTCTCCGCTACCCGAAGTAAGTGCGGCATAATTCGGTTGCTTTTCTTCTTCACCAAAAGTCTCCGAAACAACTTCTCCGCCGTTGCCGCCGATAAGCCATCCGCCCTTTACCCTCTGCAACCCGTCAAACATATTGCCGCGCCAAAGTTTGTTAGGACTTAGCGTGCCGTACATCACAGGCTCGACATTCTTGCCTACTTGCGCCACAACGCAATGCAAATCATCTATATCCAATCCGGGGGGCAAGTCAAAACGGGTGCTTATCTTGCCAAGACTCCCGAGAGGTCGCATTTGACAAGGCAAATCAAGCGCACGCACCGCCAAAAAATATTCGCCGTCGTCCAAATTCTCGAGGTCGTAAGTATTGATAAGACACTTAAGGGTGGACGCATTTTTTTCCATCGTAACCGTACCCTTGCAATCGTAGTCCAATCCCTTTAGCATGATTAGCTTTTTTTCAAATTTCATAATTGCCACCCATCTCTTACAGTATACAGTAATACTGTACGCACAATTTATCTTTTGTTGTCAATTATGTGGGGAAAATGTAAAATTTTAATAACGCAAAGTGCAAAACGCATAACGCATAATGATTGATAAGTTGTTTGCTCATATAACACCCAACTATTCACTCGTCCGACATTATGCGTTATGCGTTTTGCATTTTGCATTATTATCTATTACTTCCTATTCTTTTGTCCAATCCCTTTAAGCACATCACTCTTATACACATAGGTCAGTCCGTCCCTATCAGCTTGCTCCTCTTTTGCCAGCCTTATCAAGCGGCTCAAAAGTTCGGCATAACTCATTCCTTCATATTCAAAAAGATAAAAAGACAAACTCCCCGGTATTGTATTAATCTCATTTACATATAGCTTATCGCCGTCCATCAAAAAATCAATTCGTGCCACTCCGCTCGCTCCGATACTTTCAAAAGCCTGCTTTGCTACGTTTTTAACTTTAGCCTTTAGCTCGTCATCTATTTGAGCGGGCGATTTGACCCGTGTTCCCTTATCCGACTTGTACGCAGGGTCCATATATTTGTCCTCAAAAGTCAAAAATTCTTTCCATCCGACAGGTTGCTCTACTCCACTTGTTATCAAATCATTTTCACGACCTAATACCGCACAATTAAGTTCGATAAAGTCCACCAACGCTTTTTCGACAACCAGCTTACTGTCATATGCCGCCGCCGCCTTTGCCGCCTCGATAAGTTCGGCATCATTATTCGCAATTCCGATACCTATACTGCTACCAAGATTAGCCGGCTTAACAATAACGGGGTATTTAAGTTTTTCAGCGATTTTAAGAAGCTTATTAGGAGTTTCGTTAGCTTCTTTACTCAAAATCACATCATATGGCACCAACGGCAACTTAGCGTGCTTAAAAATCTTTTTCATCACGGCTTTGTCCATACCTGCCGCACTTGCCAAAACCCCGCAACCTGTATACGGTATGCCTGTGAGTTGAAGCAGTCCCTGCAAACACCCGTCCTCACCACCCACACCATGCGTACACACAACAATGCAATTAAGATTTTTGATATGTTTGCCCTTAGGTCCGATTAACGCCTTGCAACTTGGCTCAAGCCTTACGGGCAACCATTTTTTGCGTACCTTAGGATTGACATCTTCAAAATCAGCAACAGTTGTCATTTCTTTACCGCTATACCAAGCCCCTTCGCCGTCAATGTAAATAGGAACGGCGTCATATCCCGCCACTTGCAGTACATTGAGCGCTTGAACGCCCGTAATTATTGAGATATCATGCTCGCAACTTTTGCCCCCGAATATCACACCTACACTCATTATTTATGTAACTCCCCCGTAATCTATGTTTAGACCTGACCCAAAACCTATAGAAACTATCTAGCGATGTCTTGTTAGTGCTCACTCGCTATCTAATCACTCTAGATTTCGGGACATCTCTTAAAAAAAAGGTATATGCAATTATATATGCATATACCCCCTTCAGTGTTACTCTTTGAGTTGTTCAGTTTCGTTTAGCTTATTAAGCTGAAGCATCTTTGTGGCGACCTTAGCCGATGTTGTCTCAAGCGGAACAACTCTATTGTCCTTATAATAACGGACTGCAAGTCTACAAAAAACTACAAACTGACATAGTCCCTCTACATCATATATTTCTTGCTCTTTGGCTTACTCTTGATTTCTTTTAGCTTTTCTTCGTAGCCTTTGCGACCAAGCATTGCAAATGTGGCAAGCTTGCCCTCTTCTACGCCTGGTTGATTAAAGGTGTCTATGTTGAGGAGCTGACCAGCATAAGCGGTCTGCCACATTAGATAGGTCAAGAATTCGCCTATAGTGCTAGCATCAACTGTCGGGAAGGTTATGGTGTAATTAAGTCTGTTAGCCTTAGTTAGAGCAAATTCTGTTGCCACTCGTTCGGCTTCTATTAGCTCATTCATTGTGCGACCTTTAAGGAAGTCACCTAAGTTGTCACACCCGTCCGTTATCTTGGCTTTTGAGCGGAATTTGCCGACTTTTAAGAATATGACTACCTTATCAAAAGGTCCTTCGGTATAGAGTTGTACTTGCGAATGTTGGTCGGTCACCCCTAGTGACTTGGCAGGGGTTTGCCCCGCATTGACGGTATTGCCGTCCAAATCCAGCGCCTTACCAAGACTCTCGCCCCAAAGCTGACAATAAAAATCCGCCATATATCTAAGACTATCGGCATACGGCATCATTACCGAAATATTTTTGCC
>Ga0123355_10000286_pt1 | contig 64768 bp, 61 predicted proteins | sample TergutEmb28metaG_3_FD_89872 | JGI IMG/M metagenome (GOLD analysis project Ga0123355, IMG submission 89872) | Embiratermes neotenicus P1 segment gut microbial communities from Petit-Saut dam, French Guiana - Emb289 P1 | ecosystem: Host-associated > Arthropoda: Insects > Digestive system > Gut ...
ACGTTCACCGCTTAGGCAGAGCTCAACGGCAGATTCCTTGAACTCACTCGTGTAACTTTTTCTTCGTTTCCTCATGATTTACTCTCCTTCGGTTATCATGAGCTTAACTTTGTGTCCACTCAAACGGGGGAAGTTCACACATTGAAATGGGCCGGGGTTATTTCGATTCTGGCATTTTTGGCTGTCAGTTGCGGCGGCAATGGCGACCCGCCTCCGGGAATAGACCGGAGCGGCTTGGGGGCGGCGATAGCTACGGCGCAAGCAATGCTTGCCGATACAGATGTGTCGGCAACCACTATCGAGGTGCATCAGGGCAGATACTGGACTACTGCCGCAGTGCGCGCGATATTCCAGTCCGAGATTGCCCGTGCGCAGAGTACTTACGCCAACGCCGAGGCAACACAGGGGATGGTGAGCACCGCCGCTACACTCATGCGCGACGCAACAAGTGCTTTTGACGATGCGAGGGAACTGGGTACGCTGGCGCTGCATCTTGTTAGCCCGGCTGGCCTTAATGCCGCCATCTCCGATGCCGAGGCGCTGATTGCCAACACTGTGGCAGCAGCAAATGGCGCAAGCCTGCAATCCACCGCATTTTGGGCAACGCAAGCTGTGCATACCACCTTTCAGGCGGCTATCACTGCGGCTGCCACCGTGCGGGACAACGCTGCCAGCACACAAGCGCAGGTAAACACAGCGCGCGACACGCTTATTGCCGCGTAGGGAGTGTTTAACACTGCGCGAAGCCCCGGCACGCTAGACCCGCACAGCGGCTTCCTTGGACTGTCGCCTGTACGCCTAAGCGGGCAAGTGTACACCATTAAGTATTGTTCAACTAAAACTGACGGGATAGACAAAGAGAAGAAAATGATGTTATAACAAACCTGTGAAACCCAAATGTTTACATTGCGGCAGCCAAAGCTACCAACTGAACGGAACAAAGGGCGGTGTACAAAGATACCGCTGTAAGGACTGCAAAAGATACTTCAGCGACAAGCCCAGAAAATTTACTTTTGACGACAAAGAAAGAGCGGTGGAAATGTATCTGAACAATTGCGGGGTCAGAAAAACAGCAAGGTTTATGAACTGCTCTCCGTACATGATTTTGCTATGGGTCAAAGAGTTTGCGAAATACGCGAAAACCGCTGATCACTCACAGAACGGCGATGTGATTGAGATGGACGAGATATTCACAAAAGTAAAAAAAAGAAAACAGGATCATAGTTTGGACAGCGTATTCCAGACTTAACGGAAAAATTGTGGCCTATGTAATAGGCGCGATGAACCAGAGCTACGCTTTTGAGCTATATCAAAAAGTGAAGCGGGAGGTGGGCGACATCAAACGGATATACACCGACGGTAATTACTGCTATCGTCAAGCGTTTCATGAAACCCAAAAGATCCCCGAAACACACATTGTCGCGGAGGGCAAAAGCCAGACACACATGATTGAAGCGAGCAACAATTCAATCCGTGACAACCTCGCCCGTTTCAACCGCCGAAGCAAGCGGTATTCCAAATCAAATGAAATGTTGGATTGCACCTTAAAACTTTTCTTTCAACGCAAGTCTTTTCGTAACCCAGCTTGACTTGAACAATGCCATATACGGGGGGGGGTAACTTGCCCCGCAACAGCCGCCTCTGGCGGCAGTTTTACGGGCGGGGAAAAGATGTTACGAGCGACAACAGATACCATCAGAAGAGAGTATATCCCGCTATTGGCGAAACGTCAATGTATTTGCGAATTTTTTTCAAAAATTTTTATGCGTTTCTGGAAATGCCGGAGACTAATGCCTCTGCGGAGCCCCCCGCAATGCCCCCGCCGCGCGTGAGCATTCCCGCCGAAAGCCCCGGCAGGGGAGGATATACGGTTTAAGAAGCCATTTCCATGGCCTCTCCGCGAAGGAGACCGTGGCTCCTTCGCGGGTTCCCCATGCGGGATTCTTAAACTGTATATCCTCCCCTGCCGGGGCTTTCGGCGGGAATGCTCACGCGCGGCGGGGGGGCGTAGCGAACGCGCCGTAATACACGGCTTTCCCGTCCTCCTCCGTCTCGTGAATCAGCGGGGTAAGGGCGGAAAACCGCTTGCCGTCAAGAAGCCCGCTTTCAAGCAGCGCCGCTATAATGGGGCCGCCGCAAGCGCTGACGCGGCCCTCGCTAAGGCGGGCAAGAAAGGCCCCGGTGTCCATGCCTGACAGCATCGAGCGGAATTCATCCGCCATAGAAAAGGCAATGGCCGGAATGTGGCTTAGAGAAACATTGCTGCTTACCACAATAAGGCTTTCTTCCATGTAGTTTTCAAGGATTACCCGCAGCGCCCTTGCGAGAGCGGAAATAAGGGCGGGCCTTGCGCCTTGGGCGATGATGGGGACAATCTTCGCGCCGGGAAAGCAGTATTTTATCATGGGAAGAAGTATCTCCAGGGAATGTTCCGAAAAATGAAGAATGTCGTTTTCCCGGATCATCGTGGAACAGGACTCCAGTTTCCGGTTTACTTCCCGGTCTACCGGCAAGTCTCCCAGGGGGGTTTGAAAAAAGGCCGATTCCGAAAGGTATATGCCCTGCTCGCCAGAGCCGTGGCAGGGGCCAAGAAGAATAACCCGCTTGATACCCCCAGGCAGGGACTGACTAGCGTCCGGTTCGCCGGTCTGCGCGGCGGCAAAGGCTGCGGCGGCTATCTTTCCCGACACATCCCATGCCCCATGAGGCGCGATTATGACCTGCCCCCCGCGGGAAGGGCCGCTAGAGCCCTGAGTTACCCCCCACGAGGCAAGCTGGGCCGCCAAGGTTTCCCGGTTGTCGGAGTAAAAAATGCCGTTAAAAACTGGAACCCGCCGCCGGTGCCCATTGGGGATGGCCTTTCCCCTTAGAAAATGTTCCATCGCTTCCTAGTGTCTCCTTTTCTCTTTCATATCTTAAGTGTAAACTCCCGCCTAACGCTCCGCAAGACCTTTCGGGAAGAAAACCGGCCCCGCTTATTTCTGGACACGGCACGCTTCCAGTTCCCTAAGCCGCCCCGCTTCGATCTTAATGTGAAGGTTTTTTTCCTGCGTGGGAATAACGAGCCCCTTGGGGCCGTCTTTGGCGCGGCGCAGATATTTGACCTGCGTGTAAAAAAGATCGCCTGAGCCGTTGTTCCTACCCTTAGAGTAAAAAATGGCCAAGTTCCCCGCATCAAGAAGTATGTCCAGCGGGACAGACTTGCCGGGTTTCTGCTTGACAAACACATAAGAGCCCGGATAATCCCTCGCGTGAAGCCACAGATCGCCGCCTTTAACGTGCTTTCTAAGGAGCGCGTCATTTTCGCTGGCGTTCCGGCCCACGATAATAAGCCAGTCCTTGCGGCGGAAGGAAAGACCGGGCCGCTTGGCGTCTTCCCGCCGCCTTGACGGGCTTTCCCCGGCGGGCGCGCCCTCAAGCTTCGCGCCGCTTTTAAGGAGCTTATGCAGCACGAGCGGGTTCGTTTGCGAAAGCAGGTGCGCAAGGGCCTGTTCCAGACGAAGCAGTTCCCCCTCCCCTTCCTCTATCCGGGCCCGTATCTCCCCGTGTCCGCTTTTAGCCTTCCGGTACTGCTCGTAATACTCCTCCGCCGAAGCCGCCGGGCCTTTGCGGGGATCAAGCTTTATCCGCACGATACTTGCGGTATCCCCCGCGTAAAAATTTTCGGCTTCAAGCCATTCGGCCCCGCTTTCGATGCTGCCCAGGTTCGAAAGAATGATGTCGCCGTATTCACGGAGCCTATCGGCCCTGGCGAAACCCGCTTCTTTCTCTTTAAGCCGCTCCATGGAAGATCGCACACGGGCAATGCTTCCCTCGAATTTCCGCACGGCCTGTTCCCGCAAGGCATCAAGCGAAAGGACCCCGGCCTGTGTGCGGTAAAAGGCATCTACTTTCTGGTTAAACGAAGCGTCCGGCGGGGAGGCGGAAAACTCCCGGACGGCGTAATCCCTGCCCGTCGTTCCCGTGCCGGCGCTCCCGCCCGCGTCTGGCGCGTAATGCCCGCCTGAAACCTCCCCCTTCCGGGGAAGCCGCCGCATAGCGTCTAACACCTTCCCCTGCTGGTCGGTAACGATAACGTTAGCCGCGTTTGACCAGAGCCTTAGGTATATGTAGCAGCGCTCACTGTCCCGGCGCACGGTGAGGCGGACAATTCTGTCGCTTCCTAGTTGAAGGGCCTGTTCGATCCGGGCGTTGACAATCCGGGAATTAAGAAATTCGGCGAACCGCAGCGGCCTGTCGCCTTTGGGGGCCGAGTCAAAGGTCTGGTGAACCCTGCACGCGCCGGGGCTTAGCGAAACAAGCAGGTTTTTCGCGCCGCCGTGCCCGTAGAGTTTCAGGACAAGCACGTCAAAGGCGCTCTGCACGGCCTTCTGAATCTGCATACCGGGCAGGTTAAGTTCTTCCAGAACAAGGTTAATTTCTTTCCAGTTCAGGGACATACGGACAGTATACCGGGCTTAGGGCGGCTCGTCTCTAGGAGCGTGGGCAAAACGCCTGAACTTCCCGCTCCACTTCGGCGGCGGCATCGTCCTCATTGCCGCAGTCGATCCACTTGACGCCGGGAAGCGGGGCGAAAAACGTGATCTGCCGCTTGGCGAAGCGGCGGCTGTTCTGGGCGACAAGGGCCTGTACCCCGGCAATGTCCCGCGAAAGACGCCAGCGCGGGCCTTCTTCGACAAAGAATTCCCGGTAGCCAATGGCCCGTAACGCCGGATCGTTGGGGGTATAGCCAGCATCGTAAAGGCCTTGGACTTCGGCCGGAAGCCCGGCGGCGAACATGGCGGCGGCGCGGTCGTTTACGCGGCGGTACAAATCCTCCCGGCTTCTTCGTAGGCCAACAAGCAGAAAGCGGAAAGGTGCGCCGGCCAGCCTTTCGGGGGCTGTGTTCCACGCGCAGGCATAGGAACTTAAAGGACGGCCCGTGCCCCGGTACACTTCCAGCGCCCGTAGCAGGCGGTATTCGTCGTTGATGTGGATGCGGCCCGCACTTACAGGATCGGCCTTGGCAAGCTCTTCCATAAGGGAAGCCGCGCCCCGGGCTGAAAGCTCTTCCTTTAGGATGGCTCGTATCTGGAGGTCCGCCTCCGGCGCTTCGCCAAGGCCCAGCGCGAGGGTTTTAAGGTAAAACCCCGCCCCCCCGCAAACCACCGGCAGCGCCCCCCGCTCAGAGGCGCAAGCGCAGGCTTGTAGCGCGAGGCGCACGAATTCCCCAACGTTAAACGGCTCATCGGGGTTTTTAATGTCTATCAGGTGATGGGGAACCATTGCCCGTTCTTCGGGCGAAGGCTTGGCGGTTCCTATGTCCATGCCCCGGTACACCTGCATGGAATCGGCGGAGATTATTTCCACCCGCCTTTGCCCGCCGCCAAAAAGCCGCCGTAAAAGGCCGGTTTTCCCCGAAGCGGTGGGGCCAAAAAGGACGAGTACCGGCGTTTTCAACTATTCAGTGTCCAGTTGGAACTCTACCTGCTTGTAAAAAACCTGACGGGCGGCAAGGGACACCACTTTGCCGTCAGTGTCGTCAACCCAGTACATGGCATCGTCATCTCCGGCGGCGTACAGCATGGAAAGCTGGTACGACCGGCGGGAAGACGCCGCGGTTATCTCGTACATATTTTTGTCATACTCGATCAGTTCCTTTAATGGAAATATCATGTCATTCTCCTACGTGTATTGCTCGGCTATTCTGCGAAACTCATCCTGAATCGAGACAAGCGCGTCAACGATAACAGGATCAAACTGGGTTCCCCTGCCTTCTTCAATTACCTTTACCGACTCGGCATAAGGCATGGCCGACTTGTAGACCCGCGCGCACACCAAAGCGTCGTACACATCCGCCAAGGACGCGAGGCGGGCCACAAGCGGTATCTGTTCCCCTTCAAGACCCTGAGGATACCCCTTTCCGTCCCAGCGCTCATGATGACTATAGCAGATATCCTCGCTGTGTTTCAAGTACAGGGAATTACGCACATCCCCCAGTTCCCCGATAATGCTCTTGCCCTTGGTTGTATGGGTCTTGATCACTTCATACTCTTCGGGGGTAAGCCGCTCCGGTTTAAGGAGGATTTTGTCGGGGATAGAGATTTTCCCCACATCGTGAAGGGCCATGGATTTCACGATTACCTCTGGCTGTAGTTCCAGAAGCTTGTCGGCGTATTTTGACCGGGAAAGAATCAGGCGCTTGGCAAGCGCGCCGACATAATACTGGGTGCGCTTGACGTGCTCGCCGGATTCCAGATTCCGGTACTCAATCACGCTCGCCAGGCCCTGCAGGGCGCCGTCCAGCGTGCGGTTGGCCTCTTCGGTCTTTTTGATGACTTCTTCGGTTTTCCGCGCCACCATGTCTTCAAGGCTGTCGCTGTAATCTTTAAGTTTTATCTGGTTTTTTACCCTGAGCCTGACAACTTCCGGCGTAAAGGGCTTGTTGATAAAATCAGCGGCCCCGGCTCCCAATAGTTCGCTTTCGCTGTCGTTTTCGGCGGTAATAAAAATAACGGGGATGCGCTTGAAAGCGTCATTGGTTTTAAGGATTTCGAACATTTCCCGGCCTGTCATTTCGGGCATTTGCACGTCAAGCAGGATAAGCCTGGGTTGTACCCCGGTGGTGCTGAGTATGTCCAGCGCCTGTTTCCCGTTGCTCGCGGTCAGTATCCGGTATTCTTCCTTCAGGATTTCTTCAAGGATCATGACGTTTACATCAACATCATCGACCACAAGGACTACCGGGGGCGTGGGGCTAGGCATATTTGGCTATCACCTTCTCCGCCTGGGTAAGCGTTTCGGCAAAGCAGGCTTTCAGGTTTTCAAGGGAGGCGGGTTCCAGCGCTCCCCCTTTAAGTTGGGTTTCCACGTCCAGGGACTGGTTGTAGAGTTCCGTCAGGGACAGGTTCGCCGCGATGCCTTTTACGGCGTGGGCGGCGGCGGCGGCCTTTTCCCAGTCCCGCCCGGCGCAGAAGGCCAGAATGTCGTCAAGATTCGTGCCGGCGGCAAACTTGGCGAGTATTTTGGCGTAGAGCCTGGAGTTGTCCATGAGTCGTTTTTTGCCTTCTTCTTCGTTTATGTAGACAATTCCGGCCACGCCGCGCCCCCGTTACTATAGATGATAGACGAAAACGGTGTGGTTTGCAAGGATTGGGCGGGCGGGGCTTAGACAGCGACAACGGCGGCGAGTTTATTAACCATCAGGATCTTGATTGGCGCGTCCAGAACAATGTTAGGTTTACAAGGGCGCACCCCTATCGCAAAAATGATAATTGTTTTGTTGAACAGAAAAACGGCGATGTTGCGCGGAAAACTGTCGGATATGCGCGCTTTGAAGGCCAAGACGCGTTAACTGCGCTTGCGCAGGTGTACCACTTTTTGAATCCTTTTTTGAATTATTGGTACCCTACATTGCGCCTAATCGCAAAGGAAAAACTCCCGTCCGGCAGGTACAAAAAAATCTATGAAAAGGAGGCGAAAACACCTTATCAACGGCTTCTTGAATCTGGCGATACAAGTGATGAATGTAAAGTTGAACTTCGCCTGAGGGCTGCTCTCCTTAAGCCGGCTGAATTAAAACGTAATATGGACGCGGCGCGGGATCGGCTCTTGAAACTTTCCGTGATACAGGCCACCATTCCTTCCGGCAAGGTTTCTTAAGAAACCTTCGGCTAGGTTTTCTTTTGAGGCAATACGGCAGGCGCTATAGCCACGCCTATCCTCGCACACACGCCCCTTTTCTGCTATAATGACCGCACTATGTCCAAAGAACCCCTGTACCTGATTGACGCCTACGGGCTTATCTACCGTTCATATTTCGCGTTTTTAAGCCATCCCCTGCGTAACTCCGCCGGGAAAAACGTGTCGGCCCTGTTCGGGTTTGCCCGCACGCTGGTAAGCCTTCTTAACTCAGGCGCGCCGGCTGCCGGCCCGCAGGGCAATGTTCTTCCGCAGCCGCGAAAACCGCTTAGGCTTGCGGCGGTGTTCGATTCCCGCACCCCCACCTTCCGGCACAAGATGTATAGCGAATACAAGGCAAACCGCCAAAAAACGCCCGACGATCTTCACGAGCAGGTTCCCTTGGTGGAAGAGGTTCTTTCAGCCCTGAACATTCCCAGCCTCAGAGTTGACGGCTACGAGGCGGACGACATTATCGCAACCCTAGCGTTGAAATGTCAGGGGGAAGGCCGGCAATGCTACATTCTTTCCTCGGACAAAGACCTGCTTCAACTTGTGGGAAACGGAACATGGGAACTCAGGCCGCTTAAGGGAAAAGCCGAGGGGGGAGAAGCGGGCCTCCCTTACGAACTTGTCGGCCCCAAAGAAGTTAAGGCCGAGTGGGGGGTAAGCCCGGACAAGGTGCTGGATCTTCTTTCCCTTACCGGGGACAGCTCCGACAACGTACCGGGCGTCAAGGGCGTGGGAGAAAAAACCGCCGTGAAGCTCATGACCCGCTACGGCAGTCTGGACGGGATATACAAAAACATCGCGGGCATTGAAGGGGCCATCGGAAAAAAAATCGCCGAAGGAAGGGAAAGCGCCTACTTCTCCAAATCCCTTATCAAGCTTGACACCTCGGTTCCCCTTCCCATACATGATATTGACGATCTTTCGATAGAAAAGATTGACCGGTCTGCGGGCGCGCGGACGCTGCTTAGGGAAGGAATACGGCAAAGCGCGAAAGAGCTTGATCCTGGCGCGGGTAGCGCGAAAGGGGAAACCGGGGCGTTTTCGAGCGGCGGCTCTGCGCCTGAGCGTACCGCCCCCCCGCCGGCAAGCGGCCCGGAAGAACACGGGGAACGCAAGGAATTTGAAACAGGGCTGGCGCTTGCCGCCGATCCTTCCCTCTTTGGTGAGGGCGTTTACAAAGCCGTTCTGGATATAGGGGAGCTAGAAGCCCTTTTAGCACGGGCCAAACAGCAAAAACTGCTGGCGCTGGACTTTGAAACCGATTCCCTTGACGCATGGAACGCAAAGCCCATCGGCATTTCCTTCGCGCTAAAGCCAAAGGAGGCTTTTTACGTGCCCGTTGCCCCCCATCGTGGAACCGCCCCCGGCGGCGAAATGCCCGCAAAGGACGGAACGCCCGCAAGAGATGAAAGCCCGGCCCCCTTTCTCGATCCCGAAAAGATCAAAAGTATTCTTCTGCCCTTCTTCTCTGACCCCTCCATGACCATCGTGGCGCATAACGCAAAATACGACTACAAGGTTTCACGGGGCTGGGGCATACCCCGCTGGCAGTGCAAAATTTGGGACACTATGGTTGCCGCTTGGCTGATTGACCCGGAGCGGAGCAGCTATTCGCTGGATTCGCTTGCGGCATACTTTTTCGGGCTAAGTCCCATAACGTATAACAGCATAGTGCCCAAAGGCAGCACCTTCGACACCGTTCCCTTGGAAACCGCCTGCAGCTATGCCTGCGAAGACGCGGATTTCTGCCTTAGGGTAAAGCAGCATTTGGAGGGAAACCTTGATCCGGCTTCCCAATCCGCATCGGGCGAGGCGGGAACCCTTTTCAGAAACCTAGAGATGCCCCTTTTGCCCGTCCTTGCGGAGATGGAAGGAGAGGGCATCAAGATAGAAAGCAGGGTTCTTCAGGAATTTGGGGTAGAATTGGGGAAGGAACTTGAGGGCATTCAGGAAAAGACCTACAAAATTGTGGGGCACGAGTTTAACCTTTCGTCAACCCAGCAACTTCAGAAGGTGCTTTTTGAGGAACGCGGCCTTAAGCCCGGCAAAAAGACCAAGACCGGCTATTCAACCGATGTGGCGGTGCTGGAAGAGCTGGCGCGGGAGGACGAAGTTCCGGCCCTCATACTCCGGCACAGGAGCCTGTCGAAACTCAAGTCAACGTATGTGGACGCGCTGGCAGGACTTGCCGACAAGGAAGGCCGGGTTCACACAAATTTTGTTCAAACCGGCACTGCCACGGGCCGCCTTTCCAGCCGGGAACCTAACCTACAGAACATCCCCATACGGGACGAGGAAGGCCGCCGCATCCGGGAAGCTTTTATTGCCAGGCCCGGCTGGGCGCTGGTTTCTGCCGATTACAGCCAGATCGAGCTTGTAATCCTTGCCCACCTGTCGGAAGACAAGAACCTTATCGAAGCCTTTACGGAGGGAAAGGACGTCCACGCCCGTACTGCGGCGCTCATTTTCGGCATTGACGAAAATGATGAAAAAAACATCCCCGCAGAGCAGCGGCGCATCGCCAAGACCATCAATTTCGGGGTCATGTACGGCATGAGTTCTTTTAGGCTAGCCAACGAACTGAGGATAAGCCGCACCGAGGCCGCCGCCTTTATCGAGGCATACTTTAGAACCTACGCGGGGGTGCGGAATTACATTGACGGCCTTATCAGAAAAACCGAGGAAACGGGCTACGCCTCCACCATTCTGGGCAGGCGGCGCTATATCCCCGCCATCAATTCCCGGAACAAGACCGAAAAAGCCGCCGCAGAGCGTGTGGCTGTGAATACCCCCATTCAGGGTTCAGCCGCAGACATTGTAAAGACCGCCATGCTTAGGCTGGACAGCGCCCTTGCCGCCGCATCGAGCCCCGCAAGACTCCTTTTGCAAGTCCACGACGAGCTTATCCTTGAATGCCCGGAAGACGCGGCAAGGGAAACCTGCGATCTTGTCAAAAGGGAAATGGAAAACGCCGTAAAGTTGAAGGTTCCCCTTAGGGTGAATGTAGAAACCGGGAAAAGGTGGGGGGATTTTCATTAGGATATAGCTTTTGCCAAGGAAAAAACACAAAACACTTGTCTTTTGCCAAGGAAAAAACACAAAACACTTGTCTTTTGCCAAGGAAACTGATATGATGTAACAATGAGCATGAGAAGGTTTGCCCTTGAAATCTTAGCGGACTGGAAAGCAAAGCCGGGCCATAAGCCCGTGATTATCAACGGTATACGTCAGGTTGGTAAAACGTGGCTTATGAAGGAATTTGGCCGTAATCATTATAAAAACACCGCTTATATCCTGTTTGAAAAAAACCCCAGATTGCAGGAATTGTTTTCCGTTGATCTGGATGTCCGCCGGATTTTAACAGGGCTTGAACTGGAGGCAGGCAAAAAAATAGAGCCGCGCGACACTTTGATAATTTTTGACGAAATTCAGGAATGCCCGAACGCGCTGACTTCCCTTAAATACTTTAACGAAAACGCCCCGGAATATGATATTGTCGCCGCAGGCAGCCTCCTTGGCGTATTTCTGCACAGCGGCGTATCTTTTCCGGTCGGTAAGGTTGAGTTTATGAACCTGTACCCGCTTTCCTTTTCCGAATTTTTGCCGGCAATAGGCGAGGAAAAACTGTACGAGTTAATAAAAAGCCACGACTGGGAATTGATAAAGGTGTTTAGGGACAAGCTTATAATTTGTCTTAAAACGTATTTTTACACTGGCGGTATGCCGGAAGTCGTATTGAATTTTTCCAGAGGGCGTGACTTTAACGCAGCCAGAGAAACGCAGAATTATATTCTGGATTCTTATCAATTGGATTTTTCAAAACATATACCTGTCAATGATCTGCAGAAGGCCCGCCAATTGTGGGATTCCATCCCTGTACAGCTTTCAAAGGACAATAAAAAGTTTGTATACAAGGATGTCAAAAAAAACGCCACAGCTTCTACGTTTGAAACAGCGCTTGGCTGGCTGGAAAGCTGCGGCCTTGTGCACAAGGTTCCCCGTGTCTCAAAACCTGCGCTGCCGTTGAAAGGTTATGCCAATACGGGCGCGTTTAAGCTATACCTTTGCGATATTGGCTTATTGTCCGCAATGTCGGTATTGGACGCGAGAACCTTATTGCAGGGAGACGCTCTTTTTACCGAATTCAAGGGTGCGTTAACCGAGCAATATGCCTGTCAGGAAATGAAGTGCGTAAAGGGCCTTGAAATTGCGTATTGGACAAACGACAGCGCAACCGCCGAAATTGATTTTGTTGTACAGCATGAAAGTCAGATTATTCCGGTGGAAGTAAAATCGTCCGTAAACCTGAAAGCGAAAAGCATGGCAGTGTACCGCAAAAAGTTTGAGCCAAAAAATGAAATCAGAACATCGCTTGTAAACTTTAACAAATCTTCAAGACTGTTCGACATTCCGCTTTACGCGCTGGCTGAGTTTAAGGGTATTGTGGAATAAAGCCATTAGCGCCCATTGATTTTAAGGAAGGCATCGTGTATTTTTTAGTAAGGTATGTTTAGCGTGGAAGTAAGAGAAATGCTTGCCCAAGTAATCACTTCGTGGCAGGTTCTGGCGGTAACCGTGGTTCTCGTTCTTTACATTTCCCTTGTCAATTATGTGGCGAAGGTTCGCCATCGCTCCGGCGATTCTTTTTCGGCACGGCGCAAAAGGAAGAAAGCGTCAAAGGTTCAGTTTCCCTCGGCCCCTGCGGTTGTCCCCGGCGATGATGATTTGGGCTTGGAGGAAATCCCGAAGGGGTAGGCTGCGTTTAGTTGCTAGGCATAAACTGTATTTTATTTTATACTACCATTGTTGAAGCGGTTTTCCCCCTCAAAATACCGGCGCTCAGGGTGGGAAGGAGTAACTAACGCCCATGCGAAAACAGCGTGATACTATTGTGCCCGCCTTTACTGTAAGCGTGGCTGTCCTTGCGGCGCTCTCTGTCTTTTCCGGCGTTGCGTTGTTTGTCCGCCTCTCCAATGACTCAGTCCGGATGCTGCACCTGCTGGGCATAGCCGCCACGGTTTTGCTTGCTGCAGTAAGCCTGTTTGGGCTGCGCTATGCGCTGCGCAGGGCCAAAACCGCCCCGGAAAAAGAGCGTGAATTGCATGAGGTAAACGAAATCTTCATTAACGCCGCTCCCTTTGTCATGAATGTGTGGGACGATGCCTATAACCTTGTGTCTACCAGCAGCCAAGCGGTGGAGATATTCGGGCTTTCCGGCAAAGAGCAGTACATCGAGCGGTTTTTTGAGTTTTCGCCTGAGTATCAGCCCTGCGGCACAAAGTCCCGGGAAAAAGCCATGAACTACGTGAAGGAGGCCTTTCGTGAAGGCCGCCGTGTTCAGTTTGAATGGATGCACCAAACCCTAAGCGGCGAGCCGCTGCCTACGGAAATTAACCTTGTGCGCTTTATGCGTGACGGCAAATACAGGGTTGCGGCATACACCATTGATTTGCGTCCGGTTAAAGCCGCCGAAGCGTTTACCCGCAAATTGCTGGACAACTCGCCGCTGCTTATGGAGTTCTGGGACAAAAACGGTACGCTGCTGGACTGCAATGTAAAAATGCTCGACACCTTCAAGGTAAGCGGCATAAGCGAGTTCAGGGAGCGGTACTATGAGTTCACGCCGAAATACCAGCCCTGCGGCACATCGTCAAAGAAAAAGAATATGGATATGATACAACGTGCCGTGGAAAAAGGCAGTTCCAGCTCTGATTGGATGTTTACTCTGCCCAATGGCGATGAACTGCCTGTGGGGTCAACATGGGTACACGTTATGCGCCAGAGCGAGCCCGTAATTATCGTTTATAGCCACGATTTACGCCCGGTCAAGCAGGAAGCCCAAAGAGCTATCGCCGAAATACAGCGCCGGGAAACTGCGGAAGACGAAAGCAAGGCGAAAACCCGGTTTCTGGCGCGCATGAGCCACGAAATGCGCACGCCCATGAACGCTGTTTTAGGCATTGCCCAAATCCAGCTTCAAAAAGAAGGACACCCCCCCGAAACAGAGGAAGCGTTTTCACGCATTCACAACTCGGCGAGCCTGTTGCTTAACATCATAAACGACATTCTTGACCTTTCCAAAGTTGAAGCGGGCAAGATGGAAATAATAAGCGCCGCCTATGAACTGACAAGCCTGATTATAGATACCGCACAGCTCAACTGTATGTACATTGGCAGCAAGGGGATTGAATTTAAGCTCAACGTGGACAAAAGCCTGCCGGTATATCTTATAGGAGACGCGCTTCGCATCAAACAAATCCTGAACAACCTGTTGTCCAATGCGTTTAAGTACACGCAGAAAGGCACGGTAACGCTGTCCTTTGGAGTGGAAGCTGCTCCCGAACCCGGATATACAACGCTTGTCCTTACTGTTAGCGACACCGGGCAGGGTATGGGAAAAGAAGATATTGAATTTTTGTTTGACGAGTTTGCCCGGTTTAATATGCACACCAATCGCGCCACCGAAGGCAGCGGGCTGGGGATGCCTATCATACATTCACTGGTTACCATGATGCAGGGCGATATTAACGTGGAGAGCGAGCCGGGAAAGGGCAGTGTTTTTACCGTGCGCCTGCCCCAGAAGCTTTGCATTGACGATACCTTGGGTGAAGAAGCGGCGGCAAATCTGCAGAGCTGGGAGTTTGTTAGCCAGCAGCCTTTGAAGAAGATGGCTAAATTTGAGCACGAGCGTATGCCGTACGGGCGGGTGCTGGTTGTAGATGATGTAGAAGTCAACATATTCGTTGTTGAAGGGATTTTAGACGCATATGGCATCACTGTGGAAACCGCCAAAAGCGGGCTGGAGGCTGTCGAGAAAGTAAAAAGCGGGCAGGTGTACGACATCATATTCATGGATCACATGATGCCCGAAATGGACGGCATGGAAGCGGCAAAACACATACGGGCTATGGGGTATACGCATCCCATTGTTGCGCTGACCGCCAACGCCCTTAAAGACGCGGCAAAAATGTTTATGAACAACGGCTTTTCGGGCTTTATTTCCAAACCTATCGACATCGCGCAAATTGACGCATACCTTGTGCGCTTTATCCGCAACAAGCATTTGCCGCAGAGCCGTTGACCACGAACCAGCGCGCCCGGCTTGATCTCCGGGCAAATACGCTTTACAACAAAGTATGACGTGGACAAAACTTCAATTCGTATTTGCCGGATGTGTGGCGCTCCTGTGCTTACTCCCATCCTGTTCGCCCGGACAGGCCCGGCAATCCCCGCAACCCACACGGGCAAACGAGGAAGCGTTTATCGATGCGCTCGGACGGCGTTATGTGCCAGCCACCCTTCCCCGCCGCATTGTAAGCCTTAGCCCGGCGGTAACGGAGATACTTTTTGCCATTGGCGCAGGGGAGACGGTAGTGGGGGTTACCCAGCACTGCGACTATCCCCTTGCCGCCCGTGAACTGGTGTCTGTGGGCGGCTTTGCCGGGGCGACCGTAAGCGTGGAACAAATCCGGGCGCTTAGCCCCGACCTTGTTATTCTTTCCGCCGATATGCACGCTAGAATTGTCGCTCTTCTTGACAACCTAGGTATTCCTTCCTTCGCCGTGGAACCCGGAAATTTTTCCCAAGTGTACCAGACTATCGCCCTTATAGGAAAACTGTCCGGCTTTGTCTCAGGCGCTGGAAACGTGATTGCGGAAATGAAAGAAACCATCGCCCGTGTTCAGGACAGCGTACAGGGCAGGGAACCCCCCGCCGTCTTCTGGGTTTTGTCGGAAGACCCCCTCATGACCGCAGGCGGCGAAACCTTCATTTCCGAGGTCATAACCCTGGCGGGGGGAACAAACATTTTCGCCGAGCTCCGGGAACAGTGGCCGCTGGTAAGCCCCGAACAATTGCTGGTGCGAAGGCCCGACTGGGTGCTTTCCGGAAGCGGCATGGGCGCGGCAGAAAACCACCCCGGTGTAAGAAACCCCATTTTGCAGAACCTCCCCGCAGTCAGGGAAGGCCGTGTGGCCTTTGTGGACGGGGATATCCTGTACCGCTTTGGCCCCCGCTTGGCCCGTGCCGTAGCCCTGGTAGCGGAGATTATTCACCATGAATAACCGCCCAAGCCGCGCGCTAACCAAGCTTGGAGATTTCAAAGCAGTGGTCGCCGAGCTTTTCGATACGGCGAACCATCTCGATAAAAATCAGTTCAGTTCTGACATTCCCGCCCGCCTCGATGCGCTTTCTGCCATGCTTGTGCAGTTTTTTGCGGGTCTTGTCGATACTGTCCTCAAGCTCGGCGGCGCGGGCCTTTTCTTCCCCGGTCGGAGTATGCCCCAGCCGCCCTTCCAGAAGCTCCAGGAACTCCCCGACAAGATCAACGTAGGGAATGAGCTTGTCCGTTTCCTTGCGCTTGAACATACAGTTTTTGCGGACGCTCTTTTCCAAAAGACGGCTAATGCTGTAACACTCATCGCTCATCGCCTCGATGCTGCTTATGACACGCAAGAGCCGGGCAATGCGGGCCTCGGATCGGGGACTTAGCTTCATGCGGGAACATTCGGCAAAAAACCCGGTAAGCGCGTCCAGCATCTCGTCAATGTACTGCTCCTTTTGCAGCAATTCTTCGCAAAGGACGGTGGCGGCTTTTTCCCTGTCCTTTTCTTCGGCTTCGTGAAGGCCGTGCAGCTCGTCCCGGAAGCGGGAATACATGGAAGAGATTATACCCGCCATGTCGCTGATTTCCTTTTCCGCGCGGAGTATGTTAAGCTCAGGCGAATTGGCCCTGCCCGCGTAAATGTACGTGAATTTGTAGGGCCCGCTTTTCCCGTCCGTTTTTTTATCGGGAAGGATAAAACAGATAAGCCGCGCGTACTGGTTTACAAAGGGCAGGAAAAGGGCCGTGTTGATAATGTTAAACGTGGTATGAAGCCCCGCTAGGTGAAGCGGTATCGCCTCGTTGTAGGCCGCCGCCGCCCAAGGGTCTCCCGGCAGAATCATGTTGACAAGGCTAAGCAGCGGGAACAGCACTGGAAGCGCCCACGCAACCCCGATAATGTTAAACAGAACATGCACAAGCGCCGCGCGTTTAGCGTTTACGTTGCCGGCAATAGCGGCAAGCGGAGCGTTAAGCGTCGTGCCGATCTGCGCGCCCATGATCATGCCGGCAGCCATCTCGTACGTGATAACGCCCTGAAACGTTATCGCCATGATCAGCGCGACAGAGCCTGTGGAAGAATTGATGATAACCGTAACCACCACACCCGCCGCCGCCCCAATCAGTATGGCAAGGAGCCTTCTGTCCCCGAATGCGCCTATCGCGTCAAAGTTGAAATGCTCGCTTAGGCTGGCTGTTCCTGTGGTAAGAAAGTGAAGACCCAGAAACAAAAACCCAAAACCCAGCATAAAATCGCCAATGCTCCGGTAATTCCACTTTATCATGCTGATGATAAACCCGATGCCAATGGCTGGCAGGGCAAGGCTGGAAATGCTTATCCTGAACCCGACAATGGAAATAATCCATGCCGTAAGCGTCGTGCCGATATTCGTCCCGAACAGCACGCCTATGGACTGCGTAAGCGAAAGAAGCCCGACATTCACGAAAGAGACGATCATGACGGACGTTACCGTAGAAGATTGCGTGATGGAAGTAACCATAAAGCCCGTAAACACCCCGGCAAGGCGGTTGCCGGTCATAAAGTTCAGGGTTTTTCTCATCCGCTCGCCGGCGCTTTTCTGCAGTCCTTCGCTCATTATCTTCATCCCGAAGAGGAGCATGCAAAGGCCGCCAGCCATGTTTAATAGCAGGGATACCATACAACTCTAATATAGTAAAAACCGGAAAAAAAAACAATTCGCCTCGTGTGAGTTGCCGCCCATATAGCACAAACCCCGCAAAAACAGTATCATTCCCTATGAATAAGGAAGCAGGCAAAGAAGCCTTCGCGCGGGCGCTACAGGGGCGCGCCTTTGAGTATGCGGTTATCCCGGCCGGGGACATAGTCTTTTCCCCCGAATTGCTGAAAGCCTGCGAGTCAAACGTGTGCGGGAACTACGGCAAATCATGGAGCTGCCCGCCTGCCATCCAGCCGTTGGAAAAACAAAAAGAGAACATCACCGCCTTCTCCTTCGCCCTTGTTTTTACCACAAAATTCGACCTTGAAGACTCCTTCGATTATGAGGGGATGGTGGAGGCAAAGAAACGCCACAGCCGGCTTACCAGCGAAATGCACGAGCGGTTTGGCAAAACCAACCCTGTCTACGGAGCGGGGGCGTGCGCAATCTGTACCCCCTGCGCCTATCCCCAGCCCTGCAATTTCCCTGAGAAAACATACCTGCCCGTCGAGGCCGCCGGAATTAACGTAACGGAACTCAGCCGGGCCGCGGGAATACGCTACAACAATGGCCCCAATACCGTTACCTATTTTTCCATAATCCTTTTCAACCAATAACAAAATATTGCTGTTTTTAAGCAAAAGAGATTGTGTCGAAAATCGCGCGGCGGTGGTACAGTATCATCCATAGACTTCATATCAGGATTAGGAGGTTCGGTGTATGGGCAATTTTGCGAATTCCTTTAACGAAATTTCGGAACTTCTGCAAAAGGGAAAGGCGAAGGACATTGTTGTTGCTGTCGAAAACGCCTTAAAAGAGGGCGCTGCCCCGGCGGATATTCTTGAAAAAGGTTTGATTTCCGGGATGAGCGTAATCGGCGGGAAATTCAAAAATGGCGATGTTTTTGTTCCGGAAGTGCTGATAGCGGCGCGGGCAATGAACCACGCTTCCGCCACCCTTAAACCGGCCCTGATGGAAGCCGGGGTAAAGCCTGTGGGCAAGGCCATCATCTGCACTGTGAAAGGCGACCTGCACGACATCGGAAAAAACCTTGTCAGGATGATGATAGAGGGCAAGGGTGTTGAAGTGCTCGACTTGGGAGTTGATTGCCCCAACGATAAAATTGTTGAGGCCGTGCGGGTGTCGGAAGCCAAGGTTGTGTGCCTGTCCGCCCTGCTTACCACTACCATGTTAAGCCAAAAGGAAGCGATTGACGCTCTGAAAACGGCGGGCCTTAGGGATAAGGTAAAGATAATGGTTGGCGGCGCGCCGATAACCCAGAGCTTTGCCGATGAAATCGGCGCCGACGCCTATACTCCGGACGCTGCCTCGGCGGCGGAAGTGTGCCGGGCGTTTTACAACTAGGGTTTGTTCTGAACATACGCCTGCACAACAGTTCCGTTGTCTTACATACTGGCGCGGGGGAAACCATTTTGCTGGCCTGCGCGCGGGCCGGTGTTGTTCTGTCCGCGCCCTGCGGCGGGCGCCGCCGCTGCGGGAAATGCAGGGTGCGGCTTCTTGAAGGCCAGGTCAAAGGCGACACGCCGGACAGCGAAGGCTGGGTGCGGGCCTGCGTGGCGGTTGCGGTTTCGGACATCACTATCGCCATCCCCGCGAGCGAAGGAATAACCACAAGCGAAGTTACCGCCTGCGGGCGCTGTCCGGGTGTGCCTGCGGAAGGCCCTGATTCCCCGGCTGCCGTCCGCGCCGCATCAGTGGCTATTGACATCGGCACTACCACAGTCTCGGCCAGGCTTATTGATACCGCGTCTTCGCTGGTTTTGGATACAATCTCGGAATTAAATGACCAGCGGGCTTTCGGCGCTGATGTGATGAGCCGCATAGGGGCCGCGAAAAACGGCATGCTGCTTGATCTTTTTACCGCCATTAACCGCCAGACAGAGCGGATTCTAACATCTTTTCTAACACGCTGGAATATTCCTCTGATCGAAAGGCTTGCCGTAAGCGGCAATACGGTAATGCTGCATCTTTTCCTTAACGTTGATCCGCGGGGCATGGGAGAATTGCCGTTTACCCCGGTATTCCTTGAAGAAAAAGAATTGCAGGGCCGCGATCTTTCGCTTTCTGTGGAAACGGTAGTTGTGCTCCCCTCCATCGCGGCCTTTGTCGGGGGCGACATTACCGCAGGGCTTGCGGCGCTTGATATTCTTAACAGCCCCGGCCCGTCCCTGCTAATCGACATAGGCACAAACGGCGAAATGGCCCTTTGCGATAACGGGACAATTCTTTGCTGCGCCACTGCCGCGGGCCCGGCTTTTGAGGGAGCGGAGATTTCCTGCGGGATGGGCGGAGTCAAAGGGGCAATCAGCGCCGTTGAGCTTGCGCCTTTAGGAGAGAGCGCTGTGTCGTTTACCACTATCGGAAATGTCCCGCCTTTAGGCGTTTGCGGATCGGGACTTATTGACGCTGTGGCTGCCATGCTTAAACTTGGAATAATAGACGAAACAGGGCATATGATGGACAGCGCCGGTTCGCGGGGCGGGTTTTACCTTGCGCCGGGTGTTTCAATCAGCGCGGGTGACATACGGCAATTCCAGCTTGCCAAAAGCGCCATTCTTTCCGGCATCAAGATACTTTGCAAGAACGCAGGGGTTTTGCTTACGGAAATAAAAAATGTGTTTATTGCCGGGGGCTTTGGGTTTTTTATCAACAAGCAAAACGCGATAGATGCCGGAATCTTTCCGCCTGAGTTTGGCGCCGCGATTACCATTTGCGGAAATTTAAGCCTTCAAGGGGCCGAAGAATGTCTGGGCGCGAAGGAGTTCATGGACAAGTGCAAACAAGTAATTGACGTGTGCCGGGTTATCGATCTTGCCGCCGATCCGTCCTTTATGGACGAGTTCGCGGAGAATATGCTGTTTGATATCAGTCAGGAAGCAAAACACCATGCCGGTTAAACATGACCGCTGGTACTTGAAAGAGGTTCTCGATCTTGAACAGCTAAAAAAACTATTCAAGCATTTTTCAATAATCACAAACATAGATGTAGCGCTCTTTGATTTTGCGGGCCGTGAAATCCTCGCTGTCAGAAAAGAAAATTCCGTTTGCCAGTTCGCGAAAAACGGGCCCAAATGCCGGGAGCATATTTCATCAGGAAGTTTGCGCGCCTCGGAGCTTGGCGAACCCTACATTTCCGCCTGCGGCTGCGGTCTTATTATGTGCTTTTCCCCCATTATGTACAAAGAACGGCTTATTGGTTCCATTGCCTGCGGGCCGACGGTGCTTTGGGATGCTGATGAAGTGGCGATGAAGGAATTCATGGAAAAAACCAAAGATATGGGCATTCATGTTGACATTGGCGAACTGTTTCATTCAATTACTTCGTGTACGTGTACAAACATGACCAGTTCCGCGCAGATTTTATTTATAATTGTTAACAGCCTGACCAAAGAGCACAGCGTATACCTCAATCAGAGGGCGCGCATTACCGAACAGCAGGCCAAGATCGCCGAATTGATCATCGGCCAAAAGAACGCCGCCGGAACAAAACTAAAAAAGGAAATCCGTTCTACCGGCCCTGGTTATCCCATTGAAAGGGAAAAGGAACTTATTGTTTGCGTACAAAACGGAAATATAGAGCAATCGAAGAAAATATTAAATATTCTTTTAGGAGAGATTTTTTCTTTTGCCGACGGCAACCTTGACGCAATCAGAGTGCGCCTTTTTGAACTAAACGCCTTTTTCTCCCGTGCCGCGGTGGAAACAGGCGCGCCCATGTCCGACATAAATGAAATCGCCGTTAACTCGTTTAATATTATCCATGATGATTTGGATTTTGGGCAGATTTGTTTCCTTGCCAGCCAGACGATGGAAGAATTTGTCCGCCTTATAGGCCGCAACCGCACCCAAAAAAAGATAAGCGAATATCTTTCCCGGGCTGTCGATTACATGGCGCTTAACTACACGGAAGAATTGACCCTTAGAAAGGTGGCTGACGCTGTTTTTATTAGCTCTTTTTATTTGAGCCACTTATTCCGCAAGGAGATGAACACCACTTTCTCGGATCATCTTTGTAAAATCCGCATAGATAATGCCAAGGCTTTTTTGAAAAATGAAAGGAACCCAAGGATTCAGGAGATTGCGGAGAAAACCGGATTTAACGATCCCAATTATTTCGCTAAATCTTTTAAGAAGATGGTTGGTATAGCGCCCCGGGAGTACAAGAATTTTTTCAGGTGATTATTCAAACAAGATAGTACAGATTTTGAGCAATATGATTAATGATTTCTTGATATTCTGTGTGACAAAGACCTGAATCGATGTTACTATAGAGGTACAAAAAATAATCGTAGCGGTTATTACATTTTTTCTTGTTATGGAGGGAAGACTATGTTGGCAAGGTCAAAAATTGCAGGTAGCATTCTTGTAGTGCTGATTGCTAGTTTCATCACATCTTGCGCGAGGGACGACAGGATCATTATGAGGGTAGGTGATGTTTGGAGCGCAAGCCACCCCAATTCCTACAGCATTATTAATGTTTTCAAACCTATGATTGAAGAAGGGACAAACGGTGCGATTTATGTAGAAATTTATGGTGCGGGAGCCCTTGGCAGCGAACAGACCTTATGGGACAGCGTACGCAGTGGCGCGTTAGAGGTTGGTATTTTGGGTACCTTGATAAGCAGCGAATACAGGCCCATGGTCATCGCTGAGTGGCCATTTTTGTACAGAGATGTGGAACACGCTAAAAGCGTATGGACTGGCAGCTTTGCCGAAGAGTTCATGAGTGATTTCAATTCCGCATTTTCTACTCAGATGAATCTTCTGGCAGTGGGCCCCAATAGCGCGCGTACATTTACTTCAAATGTTCCGCTCAGAAGTATACATGACTTCAGTGGGCAAAGGTTTCGTGTACCTGCGACGCAAGTACATGTGGGAATCGTTAACGACCTTGGCGCCAGTTCCCATATCATACCGCTTACAGACCTGTTTAGTTCAATGCAGACAGGAGTTGTTGATGGTCAGGATAATGGAATGGTTACCGTGTTAAGCGAGAGGTTTCACGAAGTGCAGAGGTATCTGCTTGAAACAAACCATCTTGTGGCAATAATGACGACCGTTATAAATGCACCATTCTTAAACAGTCTGCGCCCGGAATATCAACAAGTTGTGCGGGATGCCGCAAGGGCAGCGGCAGTTTCTGCGTGGGAAGCCTATATCGTGTCCCTTGACAATGACCGTCAAACTCTCAGAAACTTGGGCGTTACCGTTACGCAGGTCTCTGATAGCGAAAGACTCCAATTCATTGAGGCCATTCAGCCGACCCTTTCTCATCTTCATGCAGAAAACCCCTGGGCACAGGAGGTTCTGACCAGAATAGGAAACGTGAGGTAATGATACACTAGAGATACAAAAAATAACCGGTAGCGGTTGTTATATTTTTTCGTGTTTTATGGAGGAAGACTATGTTGGCAAGATCAAAAATCGTAGGTAGCATTCTTGTAATGCTGATTGCTGGTTTCGTCACGTCTTGCACGAGGGACGATAGAATCATCATAAGAGTGGGCGATGTTTGGAGCATAAGCCACCCAAATTCTTACAGTATTGCTAGTGTTTTCAAGTCCATGGTTGAAGACGGGACAAACGGCGCTATTTACGTTGAGGTTTATCACTCGGGCGCCCTTGGCAGTGAGCAGACCCTTTGGGACAGCGTACGCAGCGGTGTTGTGGAAATGGTTCTTGTAGGCAGTGTCCTGGCAACTGAATATCCGCCCCTTTTGATATCCGACTGGCCGTTTCTGTACAGGGATGTCGAACACGCCATGAAAGTGTGGACAGGCGAGTTTGCCGATGAGTTTAAAACGAACTTCAACGCTCATTTCCCCACAATGACTCTTTTGGCATTGGGCCCCAACAGCGCGCGTACGTTTACATCTCGTCTTCCACTCAGAAGTATGGATGATTTCGTCGGGCAAAGAATTCGTATGCCTGCAAATCCCATACACAATGGCATAGTCAACGATCTTGGCGCCAGCTCTCAGGTAATACCGCTTACGGATCTGTTTACCTCCCTACAGACCGGAGTTGCTGACGGTCAAGACAATGGAATGGTTACCGTGCTGAGCGAAAGGTTTAATGAAGTGCAAAGCTATTTATTTGAAACAAATCATATGATAGCGATAATGCCGACTGTTATAAATACGCAATTTCTAAACAGTTTAAGTCAGGAGCATCAGCAAATTATCCGGAATGCGGCAAGGGCGGCATCTATATCAGCATGGGAAAATTATCTTCTTTCTCTCGATTCTGATCGTGAGAGGCTTAGAGAACTTGGCGTTACTGTAACCCAGCTCGATGAAGCTGAAAGAGAAAGAATAATTCAGGCGATTCAGCCGACTCTTGCCATGCTCCACGAGCAAAATCCTTGGGCACAGGAAGCCATTGAGAGAGTGGGAAATATAAGATGATGAATACACTCATTGCCCGGCTGTTCCGAGTAATTGAGATAATGATAGCCGTGTTCCTCGGACTGATGATTCTGCTTGTGTTTATGAACGTGGTAGCGCGTTACGTGTTCAATATCGGCTTTGTGTGGTCTGAGGAAATAGCGCGGCTTTGTTTTATATTTCTTGTATATTTGGGCTCTATAGAAGCCATGCGGGATAATCGCCACCTTATGGTTGATACAGTACTGCTCAAACTTCCCAAGGTGTTGCGGGTCGGTGTCTATGCTCTTACTCAGGTGGGCATTATATGGGTGATGTCTGTGCTTCTCCGCGGTGCATGGAGGGTTGTGCTTATGACTAGGCACAATGTATGGGTTGCCACCGGTTTCCCTGCGCATTTCGTACATTTCTTTGGCTGCATACTTGCCGCTTCCATCATGCTTATAGGGGTGATGAATCTTGTCCGCCTTTTTGTATTCAAAATGCCGGTGGAAGAATTAATTCGGATGCGGGGCGGCTCTGGCTCGTAATGGCGGCGGTGAGAAAGCGCTGCTGGAAAGGGAACGTTAATGATAGAGATTTTAGCGACCATTTATTTGGGCTCGATGATCGTTGCGATAATTCTGGGTATGCCCATTGCGTTTGCGATCCTTATTTCCGCTGTCTTTACCGGGCTTTTCATGGGTGGTGGACCGGCGAACCCTCAGGTAATAGCCCTTCAGCTTATGCAGGGCTCTGACAGCGTTGTGCTTATGGCAGTGCCGTTTTTTGTGCTTGCTGGCGAATTTATGAATCGTGGCGGCCTTACCAAACGCATCATCGCCTTTAGTGAAATTTTCGTAGGGAACATTAGAGGCGGGCATGGCTACATTGTAATTTTGGCCTGTCTGTTTTTTTCGAGCCTTGTTGGTTCGGCAGTGGCGAGTACGGCGGCGTTGGGGGGAATACTTATCCCAATGATGGCTAAAGCGGGGTATAGCCGCGCAAAGGCCGCAGGGCTCGTGGCCGGTTCGAATTTGGTATCGCCTATCATGCCGCCTTCCGTACCCATGATTATTTACGCAGTTGTAGCTGGTCAATCTATTCATTATCTTTTTTTAGGCGGAATAGCTCCGGCCCTTTACCTTACACTCTTTATGGGTATTGCATGGTTTTTTGTTTCCCGCAATGATGCTATACGCACAAACAGAAAACGTCCTACGGCAAAAGAGGCATTCAAGAGTTTTTTGGGCGGATTTTGGGCCCTGCTTTTGCCGGTTATTATTCTTGTTGGTTTGCGGGGAGGTATTTTTACTGCTACCGAAGCGGGTGTAATAGCCGTAGTATACGCAATAATCGTAGGGGCTGTTGTTTACCGGGAACTTAAACCCGCTGATTTCTTTAAAGCATTTATTTCCGGCGCAAAGATGTCGGCGGTAGTTATGTTCCTTACTGCGACTGCGCTGGTTTCAGCATTTTACCTTACTATTTCGCGTATTCCTATTGGAATTATAGACGCTCTCGCTCCGCTGGTTGACAATCCAATGTTGCTGCATCTGCTTCTGCAAATAATCATTATTGTTTTGGGGCTTGTTATGGATGTCGTGCCGACAATATTGATCATGACTCCTATCATGCTGCCTTTAGTAGTTGCTGCCGGTATTGATCTTGTGTATTTCGGCATTGTTTTTACGCTTGCTAACGTAACTGGCCTAATTACACCGCCAGTTGGGCCGGTGCTGAACGTGGCGTGCGCGACTGGAAATGTAAAGATGGAAGATGTTATTCCAACAGCCTTACCCTATTTCTTTTTCCAGTGTGTTTTGGTGATTGTTTTTGTTCTGTTCCCCGAAACCATCACGGCACCGCTTAGATTGATAGCAGGCTACAATGCGTTACCCATGCAGAACATTATTCAAGTGCTATTCAGTAACTAAAACCGCCCTACCGGCATTTCTGCTGGCAGGGCGGTCTGTTTTTTTATGCTCCAGCTCTGCTGTTAAATTCCTTAACAGCATTCACCATAGCAATAAAATTTTCCAGTGGTGTTTTTGCCTGCGCATTGTGGATCGTGTTGAAGACGAAACCGCCAGCGGGGGAGAAAATGCGGCAACGTTCTAGAACTTCCTGGCGGACTTCTTCCGGCGTACCGAAAGGCAGGGTTTTCTGCGTGTCGACACCGCCGCCCCAAAAGGCAAGGCGGCTACCGTAAGTCTTTTTAAGATGTGCAGGATCCATATTTGCGGCGGAACACTGTACAGGGTTCAGGATATCAATTCCAGCATCTGCCATGGGGCCGATAAGAGGTTCAATTGAACCGCAACAATGTTTGAACACTTTCCACGGCGTGTTGTTGTGAATCCAGTCGCACATGCGGTTGTGGTATGGGTAGAAAACTTCTTTGTATGTGTCTACGGAAAAGAACGTGTTCAACTGGGTTCCATAATCGCCGGTACACAGCATAATAAGATCAATATCACCGCCTGCTACTTTGTAAACTTTCTCCAGGTTTTTTACCGCAATAATTGACTGTATGTCAAACACACTTTGAACAAATTCCGGATACGCTACAAATGCCATGTACCAGTCAGCCAGGCGACGCATACCCAGAGGTTTCTTGTGACCAATGCCATAGAAGCCGGAAGGTGAACTCAGAGAGCCGCCGGGAAGGGTAAACATTACAGCTCTGCCCGTAGCCCTTGCGGCTTTCGCGTTTTCGGCAATTTTCTTTACTGTTTCGTCTGACAATTCGGAAAAATCCGCCGCATTATCTTTTGGGTCTGGATTATCTTCGTCGTATGGCTGCTGACGCTCAATGACATCGAAGAAATAGCCGTTGGAAGGCATTTTTGCGCTTGGTGGAACGGCCCTGTCACCTTGGGGGTAGGCAACATAACCGCCATCTTCCACTTGATCCAATTCCATCGTTTTTGGGATAAGAATCTTCTGGCCCCAATGTGTCTGCCATTCTTTCCATTCATCAAGGCGGTTCCCGAAGATGGAGGAAACCGGCATGACCATTGCGGTATCAATATCCATTGCGTCCATAAGATCTTCTTCTATCCATCCAAGCATCTGGAAAGGGTCAAAAGCTTTTACGGGACGCTTTTCAAGTCCGTAATAGTCTCGAAGCTGTTCCACAACACTGCAATGAATGCCGGTACACTGTGCGCTACCAAAGTCAAGGGGAATGCGATCGGGCTGCCGGTGATTCACCGCATCCAGAACTCTTTTTCTTCTTTCATCTGCCATGTTAATCTCCTGAATACTATTTTTTCGCCGAAGCGCCTTCTTCTGCAAATTATACAGCATATCCAATAAAAACGATGGTCATGGAAAATGGTATTTACAATTCCAAATTCTACATATCGTATTTTTTGGGATCCAGTTTATCACACTCGCCGATAATATTTTCGGTAAACTCGCCTACATCGGCGGGCAATTCTTCCACAGTGTTGGCAATATTTTCAAGCCACATTAACTCTTTATCGTCCAGCGCAAGGCTTCCCTGATCATGCGCTTTCTGGATATGAGACAACGCAAGCGCCGCCGCTTTTTTTGCCCTGGGGTAATACCCGTCAATCTTTACAAGCTCTTTTGAAATATCAAGTGCGATATCGGGACGCAAAACATACGCCTGCGGGTCAAGTTTTGAGTCGCTGTCTGCGTGTAAATCACGAAGCAGTAGAGCAGTTTGCTGTCCCCTTGCGGACGCTTCATTCATTAGGCGGCAGTCATACACGAGCTGTTCAAATGACACGGTAGGAGCCATGCCGCCCAGCAGCTTAATGTTCTGGATGGATTCGTTGCTCCAAATATCGGCCACGCACGCGGCGATATTTCCGACCGGAGAAAGATGGGCGCACGCGGCTGTCCCGCCTTCCATAGAGATGGGCGTACCTGTAATGGCTTTTATGTAGACCCCCTCGTAGCCGCAATCCTTGTGCGGGCCTTTCGCGCCGCACTCAATAGCCACAAGGCTTCTGACAGCCGTAACCACCCTGACCGCCGCCGCGAACACACGTGGAATGTAGTTCCTGTCAGCAAGCACCATTGCGGTATTGCCAAAACCGCAAGCGGTATCTCCCGCGGCGATTGTTCCCGTCCTTGCGGCGATGGCGGCAATTTCAGTCCAAAGTTTATTCATGTCGGCACATCCAAGAACCGACAGGGCGAATATAGATTTGGCAATGTCGCAATACATTATGGCATCATCGTGGACTTCCTTGCCGCCCACTGACTCCACCGCGAGAAAATCGGCCCCGGCTTTGGCGCAGCCTTCGAAAGTTTTTAGCATGGCATCCCAATGCCAGCCGCGCCACATGTGCTCAAGGCCGCTGCCTTCGCGTATGTCGTTAGGCGTAATCCTGACAGCTCCCTTTATGCCGTGCTTTACTTCATATTCTTTGACTATGCCCACAACTGTTTTGCATACTTCAATGCCCCATTCGGGATTTTCGGTCATTGGCGGCAGGGTTTCAATTTCCGCCACAAAGCCCGGAACATACAGTTCCTTCGCCCTCTCGCAAATGCCGGTAATAATTTCCGTATAATTGCGGATTACATCCGGCATGGTGTCCTTTGTAATCTGCATGGTTGGAAGCGTAAAGTTTACCTCAGGGTAAACCGTACCGCCGCCGATAACCATTCCGTTGGTCAGAGCCACAGGGTACTTGGCCCTGCCAAAAACAAAGGCGTTAATGTCTGTATAAACCGTTTCGTTAAATTGTTTTTTTTGCATGGCGGCTTCCTTTTCTGATGTAAATATATAGATATGGTAGTCACAGCGCGACGGAAGTTTCATTAATGAATTTGCTGATTTAAGGTAATCTTTTGCTATTTCGTTTGCCTTGACTAATTGGCTTTTGGTGGTATATCGCAAAGCATTACTTGTTTTGAGCAATATAATTAATGTTTTTCCTTATTAACCTGTCAAAATGGGGAAGATGCGCAAAGAGCATGATATTTAATTTCAAGGAGATGACGAATGAAGATTACATGGAAAAACATAGCGATTATACTTATTGTCTTTAGTGCTTTTCTGTTTGGTTCGTGCAGAAGATCGGCTTCTGATGGGCCTATTGTTTTAAGAGTTGCCAGCGCCGCGCAAATCGGAGACAGCCTGGATCAAGCTTTGAATTTTTTTGTACAGGAACTTAGCGCTAGAACTGATGGCGCGATTACCGGAGAGGTTTTTTCCGCGTCGCAGCTCGGGCATCACAGCGACTACATTGCCGGATTGCAGATGGGCAGTATCCACGTAGCGGAAATTACAGCCGCGGTGCTTTCGACAGTAGCGCCCAGGTTTGCCATTTTTGACCTGCCGTATATTTCCGAATCGCCCCAGGCTCTTTTTGACATCCTTGACGGAGAAGCAGGCGATATTCTTACCCGGCACATTATGGACGTGGCTCAAATTCGCCCAATCGGCTGGATGGTACGTACTCCCCGGCACGTGTACAGCAGCGCAGGCCCCATTCGCACCGTGGAAGATTTTCGCAACCTGAGGATTCGCACCATGCAAAGTGCCCCCATGATCAGGGGCATGGAACTCCTTGGAGCATTTCCAAGCGCCATCCCTACCGCTGAACGTTATACGGCTTTGCAAACCGGCGTGGTGGATGCTGCCGAAAATAATGTTGCCGAGATATGGAATACCAATGAATGGGAGGTAACCAGGTATCTTTCCAAAACAGCCCACTTGGTAGCGCCTAATGTAATATCAATCGGAACAAGATTTTTGGAAAGCCTTTCGGAAGAACACCAAAGGATCATAATTGAGGTTGGCAGAGAAGCAGGTATGCTTGCGACCCGGTTGGAGATAGAGGGAGAGCGGCCATTCGAAGAATTGCTTGCCACCCAGGGGGAAATGATTATCAACGAAATTGAAGATATGAGTAGCTTTGTAACAGCTCTCGCTCCGCTTCACCATGAATGGGCACCTGTTATCGGCGCTGATCTTATCGCTCTGTTCAGGGGTGAGTGAAAATTCTGTCATGGAAAAGTTTACTCATATTGTTTTTGATGTGATACTTGGCCTGTTTATAAAAATAATCGGCATAGCCATGGTTCTTTCGGTTTTGTTGCAAATCGCTTCCCGGAACCTGAACATTGCTGGCATACTCTGGACTGAGGAGATGGGGCGATTGACCTTCATTTGGTTTTGCTTCCTTGCCACGGCGGCCGCCTTTGAAAAGGGAAAACATGTCTCGATCGATTATTTTTACATGAAAATGAATAAACTTTTCCGGACAATCTGCGATTATCTTGGCCTTGCCTTGATCCTTATGTTTACGATGATAATAGTTGTCGAAGGGATACGAATACTGGAGTTTGTTTCCATTCAACATTCCCCGGTTATGCGGCTTTCGTTTTTCTGGTTTTATCTGTCGGTACCTGTCGGAATGGGGTTTATTTTGCTTTTCGCGATACTGTCTTTTGTAAAGTTGATATTAACGACCAAAAACGGCGGCTCAATACCTGCAAGTGGGGATAATCCTTCTTCGGTGGACGGGTAGGGGAACACTATGACTGAAAATATACTGCTTCTTGTCGGTGTTGTTTTTCTTTTGCTTGTTGCGCTAATGCTTATTAAAGTACCAATCTCTTTTGCTTTGGGAATTGCCACTTTGGGAGGGGTTTGGCTCGTGGGGGATTTGCCCATTATGGTGCTGGCCCAACGGATGTTTGTCGGGCTTGATTCGTATACCCTGCTGGCGATACCGCTTTTTATGCTTACCGGGCAGATCATGGCTATGGGCGGCGTAACCAGGGACTTACTAAATCTTTCCATGGTGTTTGTAGGATGGTTGCGCGGCGGACTTGCCTACGTGAATATTGTGTCAAGCATGATATTCGCCGCGTGTAATGGCGTGGCCTCAGCTGATACAGCGTCACTTGGCTCTGTGCTTATTCCGGCAATGGTCAAGAAAGGATACGAGAAGGACTTTACTGTAGCGGTTACCGCAACGTCATCCCCCCTTGGCATAATATTCCCCCCAAGTGTTCCCATGGTACTTTACGCAGTCGCTTCAGGTACATCAATAGGAAGGCTTTTTCTTGGTGGAATTATTCCCGGTTTCTTGTCAGGTTTCGCGTTACTTGCAGTAGCTGGGGCAATTGCCAGAAAGCGTAATTATCCGGCAGAAGAGCGCATCACGTTCAAAGAAAGCGTCAGGATAGCGGTTCGCTGTATTCCCGCCCTTTTTACCGTGGTAATTATTGTTGGCGGTATATTTTCGGGATTTTTTACGCCTACTGAAGCTGCCGGTGTGGCATGTCTTTGGGCTACGTTATTGGGATTTTTCTATTACAAAGAACTTAAAATAAAGAAAATGCCAGAACTGATACACCGGACTGCTTTGACTGTAGGGCTCGTGGCGCTTATGATTTCCGCCGCAAGCGCTTTGGGCTGGTTTCTTACGAGCCAGGGCGTTGCCCGGGCCATTGCTGATGGATTATTGGCGGTTACTGACAACAAGATAATTATCTTGTTGCTCATCAACTTGGTGCTGTTATTTGTTGGCCTCTGGATGGATCTTGCCCCGGCAATGACCCTTTTTACGCCCATATTGTTGCCAATTGCAATTGCGTTTGGCGTGGATCCGGTTCATTTTGGAATTATTATGGTTGTAAACATGGCCATCGGGCTTTTTACGCCGCCGGTGGGAGTATGCCTTGTTATTGCTTGTGGTATCGCTGGAGCGCCCATAACCAGCGTCCTTAAGGCTTTTGTTCCGTTCTTCCTTGTAATGATTGTAATTCTTCTTTTTATCACGTTTGTTCCGCAAATAAGCCTTTTTTTGCCGAACTTGCTGATGAACTAATGTACGCAAAGGAGCAGGTTCTTATATGGCTGAAACACCACGCGAGCGGGTACTAAAGACAATAAACCACGTAGAGCCGGAGGTTCCCGCTATTGATTTCGGCTCTACTACTTCCAGCGGAATAAGTATTTTTGAATACATTGATCTGAAGGAATATCTTGGCATAAACCAGACTGAGCTTCCTGTTTTGTTTGATATATTTTTAATGCTCGCCGACCCATGCGCGTCGATGATTGAGCGTTTTGGTGGAGATATTATCCAGTTAAAACGACTTGCCCCAAACTTCGGGATTAAACTTTGCGATTGGAAACAATGGACTTTGCATAATGGTAAAACCGTGCTGGTTCCCGGCGGCTTTAACCCCAAGCCTGATGCCGAAGGCGGCCTTGTTATTGAAAACGCGCAAGGCATTGCCGTAGCGCGTATGCCCAGTAAGGGATATTATTTTGATTTGATTCATTTTCCCTATAAAAACATTGAAGAAGCCGATGAAATTGATAAACTTGAGTTATGTGGTGTTTTGGATGAGGAAATCAACTATCTGTCCAAAGAAGGTAAACGGCTTTTTGAGGAAACCGATAAAGCGGTAGTGTTTTCATTCGGCGGGCGGCTTGTCGAAGCCGGGTTATTTGGATGGGGCTTTGAGGAATTTCTTGTTAACTTGCTTGCAAATCCTGATATGATACACCGGTATTTTGAAAGACTTACGGATATATACATCAATGACATTGATCGTATATTACAGCAATGCAACAATTATATTGATATATTCCGGTTTGTTGATGATCTTGGAACTCAAAATTCCCTGTTAATGTCTCCCGCTGTTTACCGGGAAATGGTTAAACCCTATCATAAAAAAATGTTTCAGTTTATCAAGAAAAAATATCCAAAGCAGAAAATAGCGACCCATTGCTGCGGCGCTATATACCCGGTGATTCCCGATCTTATTGATGCCGGGATAGACATTATTAACCCTGTGCAGATTTCTGCCAGCGGTATGGATCCGCTGCAGCTTAAAAAGGAATTTGGGAAAGATATTGTGTTTTGGGGCGGGGCGGCAAACATGCAAGCTACCGTGCCTTACGGAACACTTGACGAGATCAAAAAAGAAACCGGAACCCTTACAGAAATATTTATGAAAGATGGAGGGTTCATATTTAATCCTGTCCATAATATCCAGGCAAACATCGCCCCGGAGAAAATAGCCGCGATTTATGACGTAGCGCTGAGGTATCGCTAGTGATGAGCGTCTTACAGAAACAAAAAATCTGACAGGTAATCTTTTTTGTGTAAACGGTTCATCATAGAGGAACTCGCTCTTCCCCATAAATGACAGCAAATTGATTGAGGGCAGTACCCCAATCCCGTATCGGCATTGTCCATTTTCTGGATATGTTTTTCAAGCCCATGAAAATCAGCTTCATAGCGGCATCGTCATTGGGAAATGACTGGCGGTGTTTTATATGAAAAACCCATTTAAATTATTCGGGATTGTTGCGTTGACCGCAATAATCGGATTTTCCATGACGGCCTGCGGCGGCGGGGACGGAGGCCCGACCATTCCGCCCATTGTGAACCTTACGCCCGCCGCACGTGAGCCATGCATCCCCACCAAAAGCCCCCGCGGGGGGCTTACCCGTTCTGCTCGGCCTCTCCCGGCGGGAATAGATACAGGTCGGGCAATTTGAATGTTTTTTTCAGGGAAGAGGAATTTTCCTCCCGTGATTCGCTTGTTACAAAGACCTTAAAAAGATGAACCAGCGTTTCGGATTCCGGGGCGGCGACCCGCAGCGTGTACTCAAAGACCCCCGGCTCGTGAACCGCCGAAGCGGGAACAGGAACAGGCCGGAAGGAAAATGTTCCTTCGGTCTGGGGAACTATGGAATAGGGGTTTTGCCAGTTCTTGTCCTTCATGGGGGCGAGTTCCCCCTTCGATAAAAGCTCAACCTCAACGCCCGATATGGGGGCGAAATTATTGCCGTCAAAAAGGCGGCCCATAATAACGGGAATATCAAACACCGCCGTATCCTGATCCCAGTTCGCCCCGCTCCCGCCGGGGGCATGGGCAAAATCGGGCCGCCTGTTGTGATCGACCTTTCTAAAGCCTTCGTGAATCAGGGCGGTAATGTCGGCGTTCTGCTGCTGCTGCTCGATGCTTTTTCCCTGTGTCCGGGAAGCCCCCCGGCTGGACACTATGTAATGGGGCCGCACACGGTTTAGCGCGTAGCAGACTATATCTATCCGGCACTGGCTGCACGTGCAGTATTTTTGCGAGCCATCCCCTTTGTCAATAGCCTCGAAGCTTTCGTTTACTCTGGCTACCACTACGTCTTCCATCGTGTTGTGCAATTTCATATCCAACTCCTAGTGTATAGTTATAGTGTCAACCATTTTTGAGTAGTGCGCAAGATGCTTTCGTGGTGAATTCTTAAGTTTTCTTCATGGCGGGGATCGACAAAAACCCGGATGATCCGCAATGACTTGACAAAGGCGTCCAGAGCGCTGCCCCCGAACACGCTTGATCCGGCGGAGAACTCACGAGCCTCGTCAGTAACAAAAAGGCCGCTTTCAAAAGAAACAGGTTCCGGCAAATCGATGATAAGCCCGTTTCCTTCAAGGCTCCTGCCCAGAATGGGGGAAAGCTCCGCCGCAAGTTCTTCTTCAAGCTGCGATCTCTTGTCAAATTCAAGCAGTTTCCCGTGGGCGGTCTGTTCAAAGGGGATTTCCACGGCGGCGGCGAAGAGTTTGCCGCTTTCGACAGACTCTGCCAAGCCAAAAAGGGGGCAATCCCTCTGCCGTACAAGGGCGAAAAGGCCCTGATCGTCCAGGCCGTAAAGCTCCTGTGCCGCGATAGCCCGTGACTGAAGCCCCCCCGCCAGCGCCTTTTTTATCATCGCGGTGGCGGAACGCACGGACTTGTGCCAGTACACGGCCCGGTACATAAGGTACTTTGAAAACAACAGGGATTCCACGGCGGGGATGCCCCTGGAATCAATGTCTACCCCCCGCTTCTGGTGCGGATGCAGCCGGGAAAGGATAAAATCGACATCCTGAGCGCCGTAAGGAACGCCGCAGCAGCGCCCGTCCCGGCTTAGGTAATCGAGCTTGTCCGGGTCAAGGGCCCCGGAAAGCAGGCGCCGGTAAAACGCGAGTTCCCCGTCCGCCTCGCCTGAGCCGTGGCCTGCGGTATTCACAATGGCGGCGGCGAGGCAGGGGTCTGCTCCGGCGGCGGCGACAAGGCTCTTTACCGGCTCGCTAGAGATAAGGTTTCCGGTAAGGGCTTCGTGTTCCGCGAGGGGCAATTCTTTAAGGGAATGGGCGTAGGGGAAATGCCCTAGGTCGTGAAGCAGGGCGGCGCAAAGAAAAGAATGTACCCCCCCGGCGGTAAGCCACGAGTCCGCCCCCTCCCCGGCAAGATGGATAAGAAGCCGCCTGGCAAGGTGGTATACCCCGATGGAGTGGCTGGCCCGTGTGTGGGAGGCTCCGGGGTATACCCTGAACGCCGGCCCAAGCTGCATGATCCGGTGAAGCCGCATAAAAGGGGGGGATTCGGTAAGGGCGGCGAGGGCGGGCGTAAGGTAAATGTGCCCCCAAAGCATATCCCGTATGGGTTCTGTGTAGCCTTCAAAGAGGGCGGATTGGACATCTTCCTTCATGCTGGTTATGATACCGGGAAACGGGCGGAACGCCAAGCTTCCGCCCCCCGCCGTGAGTGAGCATTTCCGCCAAAAGCCCCGGCAGGGGAGGATATACGGTTTAAGAATCCCGCCCAGGGAACACGGCTAAGGAGCCACGGTCTCCTTCGCGGAGAATCCATGCAAATGGCTTCTTAAACCGTATGTCCTCCCCTGCCGGGCATTGTACCGCTGGCTCACGCGCGGCGGGGGCATTACTGGGGGGCTCCGCAGACGCATTTCCCCAAAAGCGCCCTCGCCATGCCGCCAAACCCACGGCGTTTAACTCCGGCATTTCCTCCAAAGACCCCACGCCTCATTAGGCCTTCGTTGAAGGTATCCCAACTTCAAATCCAAAGGAGGAAAAAGCAACTTAATTTCGGTTTCATTCGTGGGCGACTGTCAGCTAATAACTATGTTTGTACAGTTAGCCCTCACAAACGTCATATACCTTAAACGTTAGACGAAGTACCAATACTTTATCTAAAAAGCTCTTCCTAATCCAAACATTTCTTAATATTATTTTCAGAATAAATATTTACTATTGTTAACTTTTTATCAATAACTTGTCCATCCGCCATATCTTCTGTAATTAGATATTCACAATTTGAATTTAAAGCCATGGTAATTATTAGACAATCATAATAATTATATCCATACTGTTTGTGTATTCTGAGAGCTTGTTTTTTATTATCATTGTCAATTAATGAAACAATACTATTTTCAATTATTTCATTTAGCGCTAATTCTACTTCTTCTGGAGATTTATTGAATTTTTTTAAACAAATATTACTAAATTCATTTAATACTTGCGTACTAATTATACAATCATATTTTTTAACCGTTTTCTGTGAAATTATTTTCTTCTGTAGTTCATCATATTTGAATATAAATAGATAAATATATTGGTATCAATAAACGCTTTAGCGCTCATTTGCTTCATCTCTATTGAATTTAAACCCTTTTGTTTCCAAACTTATTGCGGAAAAATGTTTATTTTTATTGTTTGGGACTTTTTCATTTGTAAGAATGATTACTTTCACAGGTGAAGAAATATTTGTCAAATACTGTTGAGGAATATGTATTATTCCTTCGTTTCCAACAACAGAATTAAATTCATACGCTTGCATTCTAAAACCCCTATAGTTATCATACATTACTTTTTAATACCTTGCAATTCAATTTTATCAATTATTATGTATACTTTTTCATACGCTTTTTCAAAATTCATTGGTATATCGTCTACCTTGTCTACGGTCTCGCCCCCCCGCCGCGCGTGAGCCAGCGGTACAATGCTCGGCAGGGGGCATTGCTGGGGGCTCCGCAGACGCATTTCTCCAAAAGCCCCCACGGCATTTAGCCCCATGTGTTTGTTATTCCCGGCAAGGCGGCTTATACTTGTATCATGTCAAAAACCGCAAGGCCGGAAAAACCGGACACATCCCCGAAAGAAGGACATATCGCGTGGCATCCGGCCTTCTTCGAAGCGATCCAGATGGAGTTCAATGAATACCGCAACACCCTCCAGTTCTTATCAGAACACCAGCTTACCAAGGAGCCACTGCGGATTGACGTTGTAGTCATAAAAAAGGCCGCGGATGTCGAAATCAAGAAAAGTATTGGCGCGATTTTCCGGGGAGTGAACATACTGGAGTACAAAAGCCCCGACGACTATGTCTCTGTCGAGGACTTCTACCTTGTTTACAGCTACGCCTGCCTGTACGTGTCGCTGTACAAAACGGACATAGACGACCTGACGCTGACCTTTGTGGAAAGCCGCCGCCCTGAAAAGCTCATTGAGCATTTGACGAAAAAACGGAATTTCACGGTTGAAAAAAACGGGCACGGAATATATATTGTAAAGGGCGATGTACTACCCATCCAGATAATCAACAACCGGGAGCTTTCCACGGAGGAAAGCGTCTGGCTGAAAGACTTGGACAACCAGCTTGATGCCCGGCGGGTACGGCGGATTACGGACAAGATAGCGGGGCTGGGCAAGGATGCTCAGATATGGGCGTATCTTGACGTGATAGCGCGGGCGAACGAAGAAGCGTTACAGGAGGCATACGAGATGAGCGATACGGCGATAGCGTCATTGCAACGAACATTTGAAAGAATCGGCTTTTCGACAGAATGGGAAGTCAGGGGCGAAGCCAGAGGCATGGCCCGTGGCGGGGAAGAAAAAGCCCTCGAAATTGCCGGAAATATGCTTAAAAGCGGCTTCTCCGTGGAGCAGACCGCCGCCCTGTCCGGGCTGGACGTGGAAAAAGTAACAGCCCTGTCCAGCATTTAGCCCCCGGCATTCGACCACGAGCATTTAACTACGGCATTTCCCCCAAAGCGCCATCGCCGTTACGGCAAAAAAAACCTTGCAAGGCGGCAAAACCTTGCAAGGGTACGATGGTTAGCCCATCCGCCGGATTAGAAAATACCCCAGTTCAGAGCGTTTTCCCCAACACCGGGCTTGCCGTGAAGGGACTGCCGCCTGTTAAGGGGCAGGGGCGACAGTAGTAATTGTAAAAACAAACGGCCCCCATTCTTGCTGTGTTACTGGGTTTACAACGATTGCCCGTACTCCGAAACTGGTAAAATCTGCAATACCCTGTTCCAAAATAAAAGTACCGTCCGGTACTGGAACCCACACAGCGCTACCGCCCTCTTGAAATCTAACCTGGCGTTCCCAATGTATAACCGCGCCTGCCCCACCGGAGCCGACAGGATGTGGAGTATGGGCGTTAAGATTAATCAGAGCAGCGCGATCAGGCATGTTGGTGCCGGGGCCGGGCTGACCAGCTGCGGTTCCGTCCGGAACAGGAACAGTTATACCGCCACCAGCTTGCCAATTAATATTGGTAACGTTAGTAATAGGCGTCACAGCAACCGGAATAATATTACCGTTTCGGAGCACAATAAAGTCGGTCCATTCCGGAGGAGCAGGAGCGGGGGTATGGTGGCCGTAAATGGTTGTGTCAAAGGTTACCCCTTCTGCCCACCACAAAGCGTTTCTGATAATTCCCCTAACCTGGAACGCAGTAGCGGGAGGAGGCGGGACAGCCCAACCAGCGGGAGGAGCGGGCAAAAACGCTCCGGCACCGCTGCCAACTAGGCTGCGGAAAGACCACTCTATGGCTTGGTTGGACGCTTGCGCCGGAACAACAGTAGTGCCTGGCGTTATTACAGTGCCGACGGCTTGCGCAACTGCCGGCACCCCAATCTGTTGACCAGCGACAGCTCCGGTAAAGGAGGTAACTTGCACAAACGGGGTTCCAAGGTTTACATTGATAAACATACTAGCAAGTCGTGTATCACCCGGACCATCGGCATGGGGGATAACCGCGCGGACATAGTACTGTCCCATAAAACTTGGCATAAATACCCCGTTTACAGACGGAATTACAACATAAGGGGGCGCGATTTCGGGAAAGGCGGCGCCGCCAAAAGGAAGAAACGCGCGGACTTCCCAGCGTATGGCCTGAAGGGTCGCGTCATCATCATGAAAAGATGTAGTGGCAAAGGTATTCAGGTTAATCGCGGTTCCCGCGGTGCCAACGGCAGGGCTTGCTGCGATCGTAAAAACGCCGCCATGAGGCGTAAAAGGCCTGAATGTCATATTTCCAGACGCCCATACAACCGGGGAGTGAGTGTACTCCACAAGACCTTGGTCAAAAACGCCTACTGTCCTGACTCCAATGTTAAAATTCGCCTGGGGTCTGACATCGTTATCATAAAAAAGAGGAACAACAGCAGAAACCCTGTCTCTGTTCGGAGCGGGCGTCTGGACAAGGCTGGAATCAGCGTTCCAGCCTGTCAACAATATTGTGTGGGCCATGGGCGGCGCTCCGCCAGGCCCGTCAAGGAACCTAGGCTGATCCAGCGGGTTAAAGAAAGGCATTATATGAACAGGCTGGAGCGGCTCCATTGTCTGTGTTCCGGCCTGCCTTTTGAAAATCTCGTGCTCATCCCTGTGGTTCGCCCCAACAGTCCACGACACTATTGCCCAGTTCTGACAGGGCGATACTATTGACGTTACATTCCCCGGCGCTCCCGGCCTTTGGACGCGGTTGCCAAAGTCGTCAGGGAAGTCAAAATCGCCACCACAAGCGACGAACGCGAAGCCAACTACGGCCACAATCGCCAAGATTTTTACATAGGTACTTTTTCGATTCGTAGAAACCATACAAAATCTCCCTCTAGAAAAAAGCGAGGCCCTATCGTTGAAACGCAACAAGCAACGCTTGCTGATCGTATATCCGGCTTTTCGCCCTAAATTCCGATCTGGCTCCAATCCTGTAACCTTTACACTTCTGCGCGAGTATAGCACATCTTGACCTGCAAGATCAAGTACCATTAGCCTTTTTGTTCAAGTTTTTTGTCTTTTTTTATCTTTTTTCCCCCCAAATTACAGGGCTTGCAAGTCAAAATTCCGCATAAACTTGCGTGATCCGCCCCGCCGCGCGTGAGCGTGAGTATTCCCGCCAAAAGCTCCGGCATGGGAGGATATACGGTTTAAGAAGCCGCCTAGGGAACCCGCTCCGGAGCCACGGTCTCCTACGCTAAAGAGCCTAGGCAAATGGCTTCTTAAACCGTATATCCTCCCCTGCCGGGGCGTAGCGGGAATGCATGGCTCACGCGCGGCGGGGGGCGGGCAACACGGAAGCCGAGGTCGCCGTAGCGGCCAGCCGGATCGCCGCCGCCCCGGACGACGGAACGGACGCCGTAAACCGAATTGCCCCAGCCCCCGCCGCGCCTTATGCGGAGAGACCCCGATGGCGCGCCGGAGGGATCCGTCTTACCCGCGGCGGTATACGGCCCGTGCCAGTCCCACACCCATTCCCATACATTCCCGCTGAAGTCATGTATCCCAAGCTGGTTAGCCTGTAAACCGCCAACTTCTCGTGTCCGGTCCCCGCTATTACCAAGATGCCACGCTACAGCGTTAATATCATTGCTTCCGGAAAACGTGTACGCACCGCTAAGCGGCCCGCCCTTTGCGGCAAACTCCCATTGCGCTTCCGTAGGCAAGCGGTATCCGGTAGAGCCGGAAACTGTCCGTACAGCGTTCCATCTAGCTTGCTGGGGAGTTCCCAAATTAGGCACAACGCCCCACGTATCCGGGTTAGTAGACCACGACGTGGGGTTAGGCCACTGATTGGGCAATTTATACGCCGGGGTTAAACCCTTAAGGATGCTCAAACGGTTACTGAACACGATTGCCTCGTACCAGTTTACACCCTCGACAGGCAGGTTGTTCCGGTTAAGAGACGGCGTAACGGTAGTACCGCCGGAATTGTTCGTCCCCGTGAATAAACTCGGCCACGTGCCCATTACCGCGTACCACTGCCCCTGCGTTACAGGGAAGCGACCAATGTAAAATCCGCTCATCGTTACATGGGATATGGGGGTTACGTTGCCAAAGCCCGCAGTCCCCTCCTCCCGGCCAAGGCAAAAAACGCCGCTACCTACCCGCACCATTTCAACGGGGGGCGGGGACAGATCGCGCCAGTTGCTACCGCCATTGCCGCTTGTGGGGCCGCCCGTGTCACAGCCCGGCAGGGAAAACCCGGTTATCGCGGCAAGGGCAATAACGCTTAAAATTCTGACACCATTCTTTATATCTATCGAGAAGCTCGCTGTAGCCATTGGTTGTATCTTGGCGCTGTTGCCAATAGCATGTCAAGGCCCTGCGGGGGTTGGCTCTTTCAAGGGCGGACGGACAAACCACCGTAACGGAGCATTGACAAGATAGCGCAATATGTGAGTTGATACTAGGTGAGTGTCCGGCTTCGCGATAGGCCCGGCAAGCAATCTTGATAGTTTGGAGCATTGTATGAACATGGAAGTCAATTTGGCCGCGACCGCTTGGACGCTGATACCCATCGTAATGACCATTGCGTGCGTGTTTTTAACAAGGCGTATTTTGTTGTCAATGACTGTGGGCATTGTATCCGCCGCCTTTATGGTGGCGAATTTCAACCTGTTTCAAACGGTAAGAACCATCGAAAGAACGATATTTTCGATATTCTTTACCGGCCCGGCTTCGGTTCAGGGGCTTGACGACGCGATTGTCGAGGTAATGATTCACCCCAACGCCCACGCTTCGGCCCTTTTTGGGTTCGCCAGCCGGTGGTATTTTTCTATTATAATCTTTCTGCTTGGGCTGGGAATTATCACGGCGTTCGTGGTAATAACAGGCGGCTCGCGGGCCTTTGTCCAGAGCGTCTCGAAAAGGGTCAAAACCCGCAAGGGGGTGCAGTTTATCACCGTTATCGTCGGCATCGTTCTAATGATAGACGACTACTTTAACGCGATGGTAAACGGGAATATCGGCAAAACGCTGGCGAAAAAGCACAATCTTTCCCGTGCCAGGGTTACCTATAACGTGGACTCCATCGCCGCCCCGATTTGTATTGTAGCCCCTGTTTCAAGCTGGGCCGTGGCGATAATGGGCAACATGGGCCGTGTTTTTGACGATATCGGGTATCAGGGCAATATCTTTCTGGACTTTATCCGCATGATTCCCTATCACTTTTACGTGTTCGCGGCAATTGGCATGGTTATTGTAACTATCGTATTCGATTTTAATATGTTCACCATGAAAAAGTACGAAAACAACCTGAAAGCCGGCGGCGCGGACACATCAGCGGACGATACTTCCGTGGGGCTCGCGCTGGCCGATGTCGAATCCGGAAAGGGTACGGTGTGGGATTTCTGGGTTCCCATCTTTTGCCTTGTGGGAGCCACGGTGGGAACCATGATTATTACGGGCGTACAGGCTTCAACGCCCCAGCAAATGGCGAGCGACGGCATTGTCTATTCGATAATGGACAATATGTCGCTGTCCATGTCGTTGTTGCTTGGGGGCATTGCCGGAGGTGTTTCCGCCCTGTACATTGGCCTTAGGCACGTGCGGGCGGGCGAGGTAACCACGGAACAGTACTGGAAGGCGGTATGGGCCGGCATGCGCTCCATGAGAACGGCGATAGGGATTCTGTGCCTTTCGTGGGTGCTTTCTTCCTTAATAGGAAGGCTTGAAGTAGGCCGCTTCTTTGCCGGAGTAATCGAAGGCGCGGGGATTTATAGCGGGTTTATTCCTTTTATCATGTTCGTCACAGCCGCGGTTATGGCGTTCTGCATCGGGACATCATGGGGCACGTTTGCCATTGTTCTGCCGATAGCCGGGGCGGTTTCCTACGCGATTGACATAAACCTGCTGTTGCCGGCAATGTCGGCGGTGCTGTCGGGGGCCGTTTTCGGCGACCACGCCTCGCCCATATCCGACACGACCGTTCTGTCCTCTGCCGGGGCCGGCTGTAAGGTTATACCGCACTTCGAGTCCCAATTGCCCTATGCCATAACCGCGGCGGCGCTGGCTGGCGTGGGCTACCTCGCGTTCGGGCTTTCGGGCAATCTTTTTGCCGGATACATTGCCCTTGCCGCCTCCATAGCGCTGGTTGTGGCGCTGGTGTGGTCTTCGGGCCGGAAGAAGGGGGCGGCGGCGTAACATCGGGGCTTAAAAAACACGGCCTCCCCCTCTTGAATTTATGCCCGCGTTGCATTATATTCAGAAGGGGTATACAGCAGTGCGAATCTTCAAGAATACGTGGTTTAGCCGCTTTGCGGGTAAAGAGGGTATCACGGATGGTGAGCTACAGGCCATTGTGGGTCTGCTTGAATCTGGTAAGGTCGGCGCGGATTTGGGCGGCGGGGTTTACAAGGTACGCCTTGCCCGCCGGGGCGGGGGGAAGTCCGGCGGTTACCGGGTAATTGTATTTTTTAGAAGCGAAGAACTGACGTTTTATCACTACGCGTACCCAAAGGCGAACCGTGATAACATTAACACTAGGGAACTGCGGGTTTTCAAAGAGCTGGCGAAAAGATTTCTTGCTATGACGGACACGCAGTTGACAGAAGCGGTAAGGACAAGAGATTTTGTCGAAATATGTGAGGCAGACTATGAATATGGATACGAATGTGAATAAGAGATACGGGAGCGAGGCCTTAATGGTCAGCCACCAGTCAGCGGGGGCGTTGTTCCGGCTGGGCGTTATCGGCGCGGACGAGATGCGGGAATTCGACGACCTGTGCTTCGCTAGCGAAATCGAAACGGAAAGGACAAGGGGCTTCATGGTAGCGGAGGACGCCCCCGAAGGCTACGGCGGCCTGTAAAAACGTCCCTTTTACTTTTACCGTTAAACAGGCCCGCTACACTCCCAAGAGTTCGCCGTAAGCGTCCAGCACGGGGTCGCCGGATGTCCCGCCTGCCTTTGCGGCAAGGATTTTCCCGGCGAGAACCTTGCCGAGCTGGACTCCTTCCTGGTCAAAACTGTTCAAGTTCCAGATAAAGCCCTGAAACATGACCTTATTCTCGTAGTGGGCAAGAAGAGCGCCAAGAGCGGCGGGGGTGAGCCTTTCGCCGTAAATAAGGCTGGAAGGCCGCCCTCCGGGGAAATCCCTGTTGCCGTTCCCGTCCGTTTTGCCAAGGGCGAAAGCGGTAATCTGCGCGGCGAGGTTCGCGTTCAGCTTGGCTTGGCTTGTACTGCCGTCGATTACCCCGTCGTCCTTGCGCTGGCTTTCCCTAAAGCCGATGAACTGAAGGGGAACAATGTCCGTGCCCTGATGCAAAAGCTGGTAAAACGAGTGTTGGCCGTTTGTGCCCGGCTCGCCAAAGACCACAGGGCCGGTCGGGTACGCAAGGGGCGTTCCGTCACGGTTTACCCGCTTGCCGTTGGATTCCATGTCCAACTGCTGCAGGTGGGCGGGGAAGCGGGAAAGGGCCTGACTGTAGGGAAGCACCGCCGTACAGGGATACAAAAGAAAGTTCCGCTCCCACACGCCAATAAGCGCGTCAAGAAGCACGGCGTTTTGCAGGATGTCCCCTTCCAGAGCGGCCCTGTCCGCGGCGGCGGCCCCGGCAAGGACATCCCGGAACACATCGTTTCCGTAGGCCAGCGAAAGAATTAGCCCGCCAACGGCAGAACAGGACGAATACCTTCCGCCGATAAAGTCATCAAAATAGAAGGAATCAAGGTAGCCGGGGTTACGCGCGAGGGGGCTGGTCTCGCTTGTAACAGCCGCCATGTGTTTGGCGGGGTCAAGGCCCGCCTTGCGGAGCTTGTCTTTTATAAAAAGCTCGTTTGTCAAAGTTTCCTGCGTTGTGCCGCTTTTGGAGACCAGTATAAAAAGCGTTTCATCCAGAGGAAGGGAAGAAGCGGCTTTGGAAGCGTCGTCCGGGTCAACGTTGGAAATAAATTCCGCGCGCAGGGCTTTTTTCCCTTCCCCGGCGGCCCAGTTTTCCAGGGCCAAGGACAAGGCCCGCGGCCCCAAATCAGAGCCGCCAATGCCTATCTGGGCAAAGGCCGTGTACCGCTTGCCCGGCGCGGGGCACAGTTCCCCGCTGCGCACCTTTTCGGCAAAGGCGGCAAGGCGTTCCAGTTCACCGTGGTAAAAAGCCCCCACGTCCCTGCCCTGAAAGTTCACCTCCTTGCCCGTAGCGGCCTTCCCGTCAGGGCTCCGCAACAGGTGATGCAGGACTTTGCGGCCCTCGCCCGGATTCATAACCTCCCCTTCCAGAAGACAGCGGTACTTGGCGGTAAGTTCCTGCTCCCGCGCAAGGGCCGCGAGAGCGTCCAGCGTATGCTCGTCCACCGCTTTGGCGGCCCAGTTAAAAACGAGCCCCGCCGCGAGGGGGACATCGCACCGCTTTACCCGCTGCGGGGTAAGGGCCGCCCTAATATCGAAAGCCCTTCCCCCGGCGGCGTGTTCCGCAAGCCGTTTGCTGGCGGCGGTCTTGTCCAAATCGGTATACTTCATGGTTATTCCTCCAGTTCCGGCATGATTTCTTTCATGCGCTTCATAAAATCCTGTCCGCTCGTCCCTTCCCTAAGGAACACCGCCACCGTATTGTCCCTGCCGGCGACAGTGCCCAGCACCTCCCCTTCCATGTTGAAACTGTCCAGCGCCACGGAAACAGGGTCGCAGTGGCCCGAATGGGTCTTGATGATCACAATATTACCCGACCAGTCGATGGAAATATAGCCCTTCAAAAAGTCGTCGGCATAGGCGCGCTCCCGCTCCCGGCCCTCCATGGGCAGAAAGTAAACATACCCGCCAAGGCTGTCGGAGGCTTTTCCCACTTTAAGCGTTTTTAAGTCTCTGGAAAGGGTGGCCTGGGTTACCGCGAACCCTTCAGCCTGAAGACAGCTTAACAGGGTGTCCTGCGACTCAATTTTTCTGGTTTTTACCAGTCTGCGAACCGCCGCGAGGCGGGCCAAGCGTCCTTTCACGCGCTGCTCCGGTGGAAAAAATGAATATTCCCCGTATAAATATACAATAGAGGGCCGTGTTTTTCAAGGCGATCTGTACCATGTACAAGGCCCGGCGTAACAATTGCGCAATCCCTTGCCTTCCTGTATAATACGCCTATGATAGTCATGAAGTTCGGCGGAAGCTCGGTGGCGGACGCTAGCCGTGTTCGCCACATGGCGGAAATTGTAAAGGCCCGCTTAAGCCGCCGCCCCGTTGTGGTGCTGTCCGCGATGGGAGACACAACCGATCACCTTCTTGAAGCCGGGGACGCCGCCCTGAACCACGGGACAGTCTCGCTGGAACGCGTAGAGGACTTGCATCTAAAAACTATCGCTGACCTTGGTTTGGGCGAAGCGGCGCTGGAAAGCGTCCGTCCCCTTCTCGCGGAACTCAGGGCCCTTCTTACGGGCGTTTCCCTTATCCGGGAGCTTACCGGAAAAACCAGGGATTACCTTGTGTCCTTCGGGGAGCGCCTTTCGGTGCGGATAGCCGCGGCCTACTTCGCATCTCTGGGAATCGGCGCCGTGGCGGTTGACGCTTGGGATGCCGGTTTCCTTTCGGACTCCAATTTCACGATGGCGGAACTGGCCCCCGAAAGCTGGAACCTTATCCCGGCTAGGATTCGCCCTGTGGCTGAAAAAGGCGTCTTACAGTTGGTAACCGGCTTTATCGCCAAGGACGAAAAGGGCAACATTACCACGCTGGGCCGCGGCGGCTCTGACCTTTCGGCCACCATGATTGCCGCTTCCTGCGGCGCTGAGGAAGCGCAGGTCTGGAAGGACGTTGACGGAATCCTTACCGCCGACCCCCGCCTTGTGCGGAACTCGCGGCCCGTGGAAACCGTGAGCTACGAGGCCGCTTCCGAGCTGGCCTACTTCGGGGCGCAGGTGCTGCACCCACGAGCCATGCAGCCGTGCATGAAAACCGGCACTCATGTGCTGGTAAAAAACTCCTACAACCCCGAAGCCGCGGGAACCCGTATCGTTTCGTGCGTTCACGAAAAAGACGGGCACGTTTTGGCCCTTACCTCCCGCAAAAAAATAACGCTTGTAGACATTGTTTCTTCCCGCATGGTGGGCCAGTACGGGTTTTTGGCGGAGGTTTTTTCGTGGTTCGCCAAACACGCCCTGTCCGTAGACATGGTCGCCACAAGCGAAGTGTCGGTCTCCCTGACACTGGACACATCAAGCGATCTTTCCGGGCTTGAAAAAGACCTGTCCCGGATCGCCAATGTTGAAATAAAAACCGGCAAGGCCATTGTTACCATTATTGGGAACGTGCGCCGCTCTTCCAAAATCCTTGCCCACGCGTTCAGCGTTTGCGAGGCTTTGGGCGTGCAGGTGCAGATGATTTCTCAGGGAGCGAGCAAGGTAAACATCAGCTTTATCGTGGACGACCACGAAGCCGACACTGTAATCACGGCTCTTCACGAAGATTTTTTCGAGAAAGAGTACGGAAATAGAGCTTAAAGAATACCGGGGAGCCGCGATGAAGGTTATTTTGGTTGGATACGGAAAGATGGGCCGCCTTTTGGAAGCGCAGTTCGGGGCGAAAGGACATCAGGTGCTGGCTGTTGTCGAACCTAGCCCCCCCCCGGCGAAAACTACGCCGGGGGGCGCGCTTGTGTACGCTTCTCTTGGGGACGCTCTTGGCGGCCCGGCGGGAAAATCCTTAAAGGACGCTGACGCGGCTATCGAGTTTACCGGGCCGGACTGCGCCCCCGGAAACCTGCTTTTTCTCGCCAAAGAAAATATCCCCGCCGTAACCGGAACCACAGGCTGGTATGACAGGCTGCCGGAGGTTAGCCGGGCGGTAAGGGATGCTGGCGCTGCTCTACTCTGGTCGTCTAACTTTTCCCTTGGGGTAAATCTCTTTTTCCGCATTGCCGCACACGCCGCTAAGCTTATCGACCCCTTTGCCGAGTACGATGTGGCGGGGTTTGAAAGCCACCACAACAAAAAAGCCGACAGCCCTTCGGGAACGGCGAAAACGCTTGCCGGGCATGTGCTTGCCGGCATGACCCGGAAAAAAAAGGCCGTGTACGAAATGCTTGACCGCCCGCCTGGGGCGGACGAACTCCACTATGCCAGCGTCCGGGTGGGGGCCGTGCCGGGGACGCACAGCCTGTTTTTCGACTCCCCCGCCGACACCATCGAACTTACCCACACAGCCCGCAGCCGGGAAGGGTTCGCCGCCGGAGCCGTTGTCGCCGCTCTTTGGCTTACCGCCAAAAAGCGGGCGGGGGTCTTTACGATGGACGACGCTCTACAGGAGATACTGCCGTAACGCCGGTTACACCGTCCTGGAACGGGACATTACAATACAAGGAGCATTTTATGAAAGGACTTAAAGGCGCTATCACCGCCCTCATTACCCCCATGAAGGAAAACGGGGACGTAGACTTCGACGGCTTCAAGCGGCTTGTTAATTTCCAGCTTGAAGGGGGCATCGACGGCATTGTTCCGTTGGGAACCACCGGCGAAGCCCCCACGCTGGAAGAAGGCGAGCAAGAAAAACTCATCACCATCGCCGTGGATCAGGCGAAGGGCAAGGTTCCGGTTATCATCGGGACGGGATCAAACAGCACCGCGCGCACGGTTTCTTACACCAAGCGGGCCAAGGACATGGGCGGCGACATCGCTATGGTTGTAACTCCGTATTACAACAAACCCAACGACGACGGCCTTGTCCGCCATTTCCAGGCGGCGGCGGCGGTGGGCATTCCCATTCTGGTCTACAACATCGCCTCCAGAACCGGGCGGAACATCCCGACCCCGCTCATGGAGAAAATAGCGGCGATCCCCGGCGTTGTTGCCGTTAAAGAAGCGTCAGGCGACATTACGCAGATGACCGAGGTGCTTGGGGCGATAGCGTTTCCCCGCCGGGCCGGGGACAACCCCTTTTCGGTGTTGTCCGGGGACGATGGCTTTACGTTTCCCCTAATGGCGTTTGGCGGAGACGGCGTTATTTCGGTTATTTCCAATCTGGTTCCGGCAAAGGTAAAGGCCCTGACCAAAGCGTGCCTGGCGGGAGATTTTGAGGAAGGCCGGCGGATTCACTTTGAGCTTCTGCCCTTTATGAAGGCGGCGTTTATCGAAACGAACCCCGTTCCCATAAAGCAGGCCATGAGCTGGGCTGGCCTTCCCGGCGGCCCCACCCGGCTTCCTCTGGGGCGGCTGGATCCCAAAAGCGAAGCCCCCCTGAAAGCGGCAATGGAAAAAATCGGCGTCAAGGCATAGGAGGCAAAGCATGGCAAAGATACCCATAGGCGTGTTAGGCGCTACCGGCATGGTAGGCCAGCAGTATATATCCCTGTTAAAAAATCACCCTTGGTTCGAGGTTCGCTACGTGGCGGCCTCGGCCCGGAGCGCCGGGAAATCTTACAAAGACGCCACGGCGGGGCGTGTCCATTTTCCGGGCATTGCCGAGTCCGCCGTGGGGGAACTTATCGTAGCCGACGCCAACGACGTTTCCGCCGCCTCTAGCGCCGCGAAAGCCGGCGGCTGCGCCTTTGTGTTTTCGGCGCTGGAAATGGGCAAGGACGAAATACGCTCCCTGGAAGACGCCTACGCCGCCGCCGGAATACCGGTGGTTTCCAACGCCTCCGCCCACCGCTGGACAAGCGATGTGCCGGTACTTATCGCCGAGGTGAACCACCATCACGCGGACATCATTCCCGCCCAGCGCGCGGCCCGCGGCTGGGACAAGGGCTTTATCGTGGTTAAGCCGAACTGCTCCATTCAGAGTTACACCACGCCCCTTTACGCCCTTATGCAGAAGGGCTACGAAGTACGGCGGCTTATCGTTACAACCCTTCAGGCGGTGTCTGGTGCTGGCTACCCCGGCGTTCCAAGCCTTGACATGATCGACAACATCGTCCCCTACATTGGCGGGGAGGAAGAAAAGTCGGAGCAGGAGCCGCTTAAAATCCTTGGCTCCATCGAGGGCGGCGCTTTCAAGAACGCCGCTGTGCCGAAGATAGCGGCCCACTGTAACCGTGTTCCCGTGTGCGACGGCCACACCGCCTGCGTCAGCGTTGAGTTTGGCGGGAAAAAGCCGTCTGTCGAAGAGGTCAAAAAAATCTGGGCAGATTTCAAAAGCCTTCCGCAAGAGTTGGGGCTGCCCTTCGCGCCCCTGCGGCCCATCATCGTGCGGGAAGAGAACGACCGGCCCCAGCCCCGGAAAGACCGGGACGCGGACAAGGCAATGGCGGTAACCGTGGGCCGCGTCCGGCCCTGCGCGGTTTTCGACCTGCGCTTTGTGGGGCTTACGCACAACACCGTCCGGGGGGCGGCGGGCGGCGGCATCCTGAACGCCGAGCTGTTGAAGCATAAGGGGTATTTGGGCTAGCCGGAAGCTTCGTCAAAGTACCTGTCAAGAGCCTGCGAAGAAAACCCTTGATGCCTTAGCCACGCCCTATGGGGTAGCGCCGCTTTTCCTTGGGAGAGGCAGGCTTCTTGGGCGTACCTTACAAGCAGTTCGTACTCGGTTTGGGGGTCAAGCGCCTTATCCAAGGCTTTGCGGGAGGGTTCCCTGTCGATTCCCCGCTTCCTTAAAGCTGTAAGCAGCCACCACGGGCTTGGGGCTTTCCTTAAGGCAAGGCGGGAGCGTATCCAGCGCTCGGCGTACCGGGCGTCATTCAGCAAATCCCGATCCACAAGGCCGGAAACCACCGCCTGTATCACGGCGGCGTCGAACGAGCGGCGCTCCAGTTTCGCCGCAAGCCCGGCAGTATTCTGCTCGGCCCGGGCGATAAGCCGCAGGGCGGCATCCTCCGCCCGGCGGCAAGCGGCGGCAAAGCCAGACGTATCTTCTTCCACTTAGGGCAATCCCGAAGGAACATCAGCGCCGCACGGGGCGGAAATAACGGTACTAGCGCTTGGAGAACTGGAAACGCCTGCGGGCGCCGGCCTTGCCGTATTTTTTCCGTTCTACCATTCTGGGGTCACGGGTAAGATACCCGTTGCTCCGCAGGCTGGTGTAATTTTCCTGATCCACCTGACAAAGCGCCCGGGCAAGTCCGTGCCGGCAGGCCCCGGCCTGACCATTGATCCCGCCGCCGTGAACATTGATAAGTATGTCGAATTTGTTTTCGCTGGCGGTAACCATTAGGGGCTGCCGCAGCATAAGAACATGCTCGCCTTGGGGAAAATACTGAAGCACGTCCTTGCCGTTTACTGATATTTTCCCGCTTCCGTCCCGTACATACACCCGCGCCACGGAAGTCTTTCTGCGGCCGGTTCCTATACCAAGATTCTTCATTTACCGTAACCTCGTCCTATAATTCAAGCTTTTGGAGTTTTTGGGCCGCGTGGGGATGTTCCGCCCCCGAATACACTTTGGCGTTTTTCAGGAGCTTGCGCCCCAAGGGGCCCTTGGGAAGCATACCCTTAATCGCCAGTTCCAGGGGAGAACAAGGATGCCTTCCTATTAGTTTTTCAAACGTAACGGTTTTCAGGCCCCCGGCGTACCCCGAATGGCGGTGATACTCCTTCTGCTTCGACTTGCGGCCCGTAACCACTATCTTTTCCGCGTTAACAATCACTACATAATCCCCCACTTCCTGATGGGGCACAAAAACCGCCTTTTCCTTTCCCCTAAGGATAGAAGCGACCCGGGCGGCAACCCTGCCCAAAACCTTCCCCTCAGCATCGATGAGAAACCAATTCCGCTCCACTTTCGCGGGCTTAACAAACACTGTATTCATATCATAACCTTTTCACGCAGTAAGAATGAATTCCCATACTGGCACAAAAATGGCAAACGTGTCAAGCGGTTTGAATCGTATCAAAATCCAGACCTCCCCGCTCCGGCTCCAACCCCATGTAACTTAACCGCTTGCCTAGGTGTACTATAACTAGTACAATCCAACCACGCGGCGCGGCGTGCCGGAACGTAACCGGCTTTACCACGGCCTTGCGCGGTCAAGCGATAATCAAGGAGAACTAAGCAATGGAAGCAAAAAAACTGATACGGAAAAAGCGCTTTATACTCGCGGCGGTTTTGATGGCAACGTTCGCCATACACGCTATTTTCCACGTGGCAACCGGAAGACCCGGCAGGTTCCTCGGCGGCGCGGATGAAGCGCAGGCTGCAGCAGTCCCGGTGTTCACCGTCCGTACCGAGGACGCCCAAATACGCACGCTGCAAGCGCATCTTGAAGTAAACGCGAACATCGTTAGCGGGCATCAGGTGGCGGTAATGCCCTTCGCAAGCGGCAGAATAGCCTCCATGCAGGTCGGCTTGGGCTCCACCGTGCAGATCGGCGCGGTTATCGCCCACGTTGACCCCTCCGTGCCCGGAGCCCAGTTCGCCCTGAGCCCCGTGCAGGCCCCGGTGTCCGGCATGGTCGTGTCAACGCCGCTTCCGGTGGGCTCTACCGTCAGCACCGGGATTTCCCTTATGACAATAGCGGTCGGCGGCGAAGTGGAACTACAGGCCCTTATCCCGGAGCGGGAAGTCGGCCAGCTTCGCACCGGCCTTACGGCGACAATACGCCTGGAAGCGTTCCCCGGCGAAACATTTGCCGCCACGCTCACGCAGGTGTCCCCGGTGTTAGACCCCGTATCCCGGACTCAGAAAATAACCATGCGCTTTGACCAGGACGATCCCCGCGTAAGCCCCGGAATGTTCGCGAGGGTAACGCTTAACACCCGCACCCACGAAGATGTAATAACCATCCCCCGCGAAGCCTTGGTCGATCACCGGGGAAGGACGGTGGTTTTTGTCCTAAACGATAACGGCTACGATGCCGCCGCCTTGCCCCATGTCGAAATGAGGGAAGTAAGCGCCGGGGTAAACGTAGGCGGCGAACTGGAAATCACCGGCGGCCTTGAGCCGGGCGAGGAAGTTGTGGTGCAAGGCCAGCAGTTCCTCGCTGACGGCGCGCGCGTGCGGGTGATTGGGGGACGGACATGAGCGTTGCCGCGGGCATCGTAAAGCGCCCCGTCCTTGGGGTCGTCGTTTTCGCCCTTATCGCCATTCTGGGGCTGGTCGTCGCGTTTGGCATTCCCATCGAAATGCTGCCCGACCTTGACCCTCCCTTCATTCTGGTGGTTACCCCGTACCGGGGAGCCGGGCCTGAAACCGTAGAAAACGCCGTAACAAGTGTTTTGGAAGCACAGCTTGCCACGATTGCGGGCCTACAGGGAATGCGTTCTATCTCTAGCGAGAGCCTTTCGCTCATTGTACTGGAGTTCGAATTCGGCGCGAACCTTGACGCCAGAACCAATGACGCGCGGGACAGGATTGACCGGGTGCGAATTATGCTGCCGGACGGCGTGGACGCGCCCATGATCCAGCAGGTGGATGTCAACGCCGAACCCCTTATCCGCGTCGCCGTGCAGGGAGACCGGACGGTAAACGAGCTTCAGGAAATAGCCGAGGCGCTTATCATTGACCGTCTTGATCAGGTTGATGGAGTAGCCACCACCGCCGTAATCGGAGGCTCGACACGGCAGGTACGTGTGGAAATCTCCCAGAACCGCCTTGAAGCCTACGGGCTTACCATAACCGGCATTGCCGGAATCCTTGCCGCCCAGAATCTGGAACTTGGGGCCGGAACCATCGTGGACGGAGCCAGAAACTACGGCATTAGAACCACCGGGGAGTTCCGGTCGATTCAGGACATCGCCGAAACCGTCATTGCCCGCCGGGGCGGGGCGGACATACGCCTGTTGGACATCGGCGAAGTGCGGCTGGCCTACCCCCGCGAAACCTCCTCGGCGTACATTAACGGGGAGCCGGGCATCTTTATCGCCGTAACAAACCAGAGCGGCACGAACTCGGTGGAGGTCGCCGACCGCGTCTACGAGCGGCTTGAAGAAATCGCCCGCCTTTTGCCTCAGGACATACGCATGGAGATCGTGCAGGACGGCAGCACTCAGGTACGCAACATGATGGACGAGCTGGTAAACTCGGCGCTTTTGGGCGGCATACTGGCAATGGCGATACTTCTGTTGTTTCTGCGGAACATCAAAAGCACGATTATCATCGGCATATCCATTCCCTTTTCCGTGCTGGTAACGCTTTTGGTCATGAATCTTGCCGGGCTTACCCTGAATATGCTTACGATGGCGGGCCTTATTCTGGGCATCGGCCTTGTCGTGGACTGTTCCATTGTTATTCTTGAAAACATCTTTAAGTACCGTGAGCGGGGGGCCCGGCCCGATGTCGCGGCGATTCTGGGAAGTCAGGAAGTGCTGACTTCAATTGTCGCCGCCACTGTTACTACGCTGTGCGTGTTTGTCCCCGTCCTGCTTTTTCAAAACGAGCTGGGCTTTATCGGGATGATACTGCGAGACCTTATCGTTACCGTGGCGATTTCCCTCGCGTCGAGCCTTCTGATTGCCGTGTTCCTTGTGCCGATTCTGGCAAGCAAGTACCTTGTCCTGAAAACAAGGGAAGAAAAGCCCCTGCGGAACAGGGCGCTTATTAAAATTGACGGGGCGCTAGAGTACGCTATCCGCCGGCTGACTGGGGCCTACACCCGCGCCCTTGCTGTGGCGATGCAAAAACGCCTTGCGACATCGGTTATTGTCATCGCCGTTTTTGTCCTTTCCATTCTTGCCATGACGCAGATGCGGTTCGTCATGGCCCCGCCGATGAACGAGGACTCCTTTACCCTGAACGTGGAACTGCCGCTTGGCACGATATACGAGGATACCAAGGCGACGCTGCTGCAGGTTCAGGAAATCGCCATGAGCGAGATTGTGGGGATCAAAAATATCGTTACCGAGATTTGGCAGAGCGAGGGTTCGATAAACATAACGATGGACATGGGGCTTGCGGGAGCGGACACTTCCGAGCAGGCGCAGAACCGCCTTCGCGCCCGTTTCGGCGATTTTCCAAACGCCGTTATGAGTTTTTCCGAAGGCATGGCCGGCGGAATGTTCGGGGGCGCTGATATTGATATTGCCCTTCGCGTAAACGACATCGCCGAGGGGTTTAGAACCGCCGTGGAAATACGGGATATTATTGAAGCCGCCGTGCCGGAATTCGTGGAGCTTTCGGTGGACATGAACGAGGGGCTGCCGCAGGTGGAGGTTGTCATAGACCGCAACCGGGCGTACAGCATGGGGCTTTCGGTCGCCGCTATCGCGCGGGAAATCGCCGCCGCCATGAACGGCGTTACCGCCACTACCTTCCGTTACGGGGGGCGGGAATACGCGGTGGTTCTTGACCTGCAAGAAGAAGACCGCCAGCGGCTTTCCGACATGGAGCGGATATTTATCGCTTCCAACATTGGACACCTTGTCCCGCTGTCCAATTTCGCCACGCTGGAAAGGGGTCTTGGCCCGGTAGAGATACGCAGGCAGGATCAGGCCAGGATTATACGCGTCACGGGAACGCTTACCGACAGCGGCATGGCTGCGGCGGTGGAAGACCGGATACGGAATATTCTGGACGCTGAGTTTATCATGCCCGACGGGGTTATCCTGGCCTTCGAGGGACAGGCGGGGCAGGTAAACGAAACCATGCTGACCTTTCTTCTTGTCATTGCTCTGGCGATTCTTCTGGTGTTCGGCACAATGGCCGGCGTGTACGAATCGTTCAAAACGCCGTTCATAAATCTTTTCACGATCCCGTTCATGCTGATAGGCGTAATCCTGATTCACATTGTCATGGGGCAGGATATGAGCATGTTTACAATGATTGGGCTTGTCATGCTTACCGGGATTGTCATAAACAACGGCATTATCCTTGTGGACTACACAAACCTTCTGATAGGCCGTGGCGTTCCGGTTACGCAAGCCTGCCTTGAAGCCGGAGAAGCCCGCCTGCGCCCGGTGCTGATGACGGTTCTTACCACCATCCTTGGCCTTGTTCCTATGGCCTTTTTTCCGGGAAGCTCGGCCGGCTTTATTCAGCCCATAGGTCTTACGGTAATCGGGGGGCTTTTGTCATCGACCTTTATCACGCTCTTTTTTGTCCCGATCCTGTACTCCGTGGTTAATGGAAACCGGGGCAAAGTGGAAAAGAAACTGAAGGCCGCCGGGCAAATCGCGGCGGAACCTGAAATCGCGGAGGCGCTGTCATGAAACGCATGGAGCTTATCGCCAACCGTTCCGTGGAAAGCGAAATCCTGGACGCTCTGGAAGAAACGATTGAGGACTTTTATTACATTCTGCTTCCGCAAGTGCATGGCAAGGGAAAAACCAAGTACCGGCTGGGAACCTCTGTCTGGCCGGAGATGAATTTTCTGCTTATCAGTTACCTTGATGACCCTAGCGCGGCCAAAGCGCAGGAGGCGATCCGGGAGGTGAAGGCCCGCTTTCCGAAAGAGGGCATTAAGGTTTTTGTGATGGACGTTACGGTGTAGGCTCTGGCGGGGGAAGCGGACAGCGCTTGTTTGGCAATTACCGCCCTCGAAGGCCGCCCCGCCAGTCCGCCACAGCCTCCACAAAGGCCCCCCGTGACGCTTCGATAACGCTTTCGTCAACGCAGTAGGCGAAGCGTATCCAGCCGGGCATGGCGAACAGCGAGCCTGGAACGCCCAGAATACGGCGCTTGCCAAGGTGTCCGGCGAACTCGTAGTCATCGCCGCCACAGGGAACCTCGCAGAACAGGAAAAACGTCCCTTGCGGCGTGGCGTAGGAAATCCCCGCTTCGTCAAGAACCCCGGTAAAGGCGGCCCGGCGGCGGGCGTAAACATCTATGTCCACCGTGGTCGAAGTAAGGGCGGCTACGACCCGCTGCATCAGAGCCGGGGCGTTCATAAAGCCCAGAACCCGGGTGGCGTAGGCCAGCGCCCCGGTTAACTCCTGTTTGCCGCCAATGCCGGGGCCGACGGCAATGTAGCCCGCGCGTTCCCCCGGCAAGGAAAGGCTTTTGGAGTAGGAACTGACAACGATTGATTCAGAGTACGCCGAAAGAATGGGCGGAACCTCGATGCCGTCAAATGCTATTTCCCGGTAGGGCTCGTCGCACACAAGGTAGGGCATACGCCCGCAGCGCCTGCCGTGCCGTGCCATGACTTCGGCAAGGGCGGCGATGCTTTGGCGGGAATAGACGCGGCCTGTCGGGTTATGCGGGGAATTGATAAGCACCGCCGCCGTTTGGGGCGAAAGCTTTTCTTCTATGGCGGCAATGTCAAGGCCAAAGTCCTGAAGCGAGGCCGCTTCCACTATCCGCCCGCCGTGGTTCGCGGCATAGGGGCGGTACTCCATGAAGTACGGCTTTGAGACGACCACTTCATCGCCGGGGTTAAGGATCGATTTAAACACCACGTTAAGCCCCCCCGCGGCTCCGCAGGCCATGACAACGTGGGAGCCGTCAATACTCACCCCCTGCTCCGCCGATATTTTGCCAGCCAGCGCCTCCCGCGCCTCAGGAAAGCCCGCGTTGGGCATATACCCGTGAACGCCGCTTTCGGCCCGCTCGGCCATGCCGCGAAGAACCCGGTAAAACGCCTGTGGTGGCGGGACATCGGGATTCCCAAGGGAAAAATCGAACACGCTTTCGGCCCCGTACCGCTTTTTCAACAGGGCCCCTTCCTCGAACATCGCGCGCACAAAGGACTGGGACGCGAGAGCCTCCCGAATAACATCAGCAACCGGCATGAAATACCCCCCGCTTCAAGCCTTACATTTTAACCATAGGGCCTTTGCGGAAAAACCCGAACAGGCTGCCGATAAATCCCCCCACGATATGGGCGAACTGCGAAATATCGCCGGGCCCGTCCCCGAAGGAATCGAAAATCTCCCTTCCCAAATAGAGTACCAGCACAAGGATAAAGGTAAGGGGAATTTCCCCCCGCGAAAAATTGGTAAAGGAAGCCAGGAGTATCATCATGAACACCACGCCACTGGCCCCCAGAAGGCCGGAGGGGAAGAAGATCACGTTAAGCAGTCCCGTAACAAGGGCGGTTATGGCGATCATGATAAAGAGCGAAAACGAGCCGTAGACCTCTTCCAGAATGGGGCCGATAAGAAGGATGAAGGCGAAATTGGAAACTAGATGCGGCCAGTTGGCGTGGCCCAGTGTGTGGGTAAAAAGGGTCAGCCAGCCCCTCAAGCCCGTGGGAGAAAACCCTTCCCGTCCGGGAACCAAAAACCATTGCTCTGTCAGCGAGGGCGCAACCGTCTGGGAAAGGACGAGGACAATGGCGCTTGCAAAGGCGAATGTCAGAACTGTGGGGGCGTTGTACTTAATCTTCATATGCGTTCCTTGTGTTATAGGTTGAGGATGATTTCCACCGGGCAGTGATCGGAGCCCGGAACTTCCGGCCGTATGGACGAGGAGACAACCGCCGGAAGAAACTCCGGGGGTACGCAGTGGTAGTCGATTCTCCAGCCCACGTTCCGCTCGCGGGAGAGGGCGCGGGGAGACCACCACGTGTAATGCCCTTCCTCGCCGGGGCGGAAATGCCGGAACGTGTCCACAAAGCCCTCCCCGGTAAAGCTGTCCATCCATGCCCGCTCTTCGGGCAAAAAACCGGCGCTTTTCGTGTTCTCCTTGGGCCGGGCAAGGTCTATGGGCGTGTGGGCGATGTTGTAGTCACCGGAAAGGACAAAGCGCCGCCCGCCGCCGCGGTACTGCCGGCAGAGTTGCATGATGGCGTCGCAGAACTCCAGTTTGTAGCCCAGCCGCTTCCCTTCGTCCTGAGAATTGGGGAAATAGGCGCAGATAAGGGTAAAATCCTTAAACTCGGCCTGAAGCGCCCTGCCTTCGTCGTCAAACTCGCGTATGCCCAGCGTCCGTACCTCCAGGGGCTCTATTTTTGTGTAGATAGCCACCCCGGAATAGCCGGGTTTTTTGGCGCTTGCCCAGTACACGTGGTAGGGGTTCCCGTCGTTGCCGTTTATGGAAAGGAGCGCGGGCGAAAGCTGCTGGGGCCGGGCCTTGGTTTCCTGAAGACACACTATGTCGGCCCCCTCCCCTTCCATCCACGGGACAAAATTCTTTCTTTCCGCCGACCGTATTCCGTTGACGTTCCAGCTCAGTATCCTCATACGGGAAGTATACCGCAAAACGGGGGGATAGGAACAGGGTGGCCCCGCCGTCCCCCTGCCGGGGCTTTTGGCGGAACTGCTCACGCGCGGCGGCGGGGGGCAATTGACTATTTGCCGCTTTATTTGCGATGCTTAGTTATGTTTAATAGTCCACTTTGTGTCAGTAAACTTCTCCCAAAAGAGTACAGGGCTATCCCGGAAAAGCTGTTTCCCTCCGGCGGGTTTTCCAAAGGAAAGGGCCCCTCGGTAGAAGCCGCCGAAGCGTTCGCGGGTATCTTGGGCATAGGCGAAGATTATAAGCGGCTTTTGGGCGTTCACACTCAGGGCCAGCCTGCCGGGGATTTTCTGGAACGCTTTCAGAACAATCTTGACCTCCTCATTCAAAAGACGTGGGTAGAAAAGGCGGAAGAAGCCCGCAAAGAGCGGCTTTTGGATACCGTTCCGCCCTTTATCGCCGTTATCGAGAAGGGGGACTATTCCCGCGCGCTGGAAGAGTTTGGCCCCATTCTGGAAGAGCTGGCCTACCTCTTTTTCGGCCCCCAGAGCCAGAAGGACGATTTTGCCGAATATGCCCTACGGGTCGATGTCGAAATGGGGCTTTTCTGGTGGTACGGCGGGCAGATCAACGCCGCCCGTAGCGCCTTGTGGGTGAAAAACGCCGAAAAGGGCGTACTTCGGGCAGTACTGCTTCTGGGAATCTGTTATCTGACGAATTTTTAGCGTCGCGCGCTTAAATTGCAAGGAGTATGTAGTATGGAAAACACCTTTGTGCCGCAGCCCTCCGCCGATCAGACGGATGGGGGCGAAGCCTCCGATTTTATCAGTGAATTTATCAGGGAAGACCTGAAAAGCGGGCGCTTTACCCGTGTGCATACCCGCTTTCCCCCGGAGCCCAACGGCTGGCTCCACATCGGCCACTGCAAAGCCTTCTATATCTCCTTTACGATGGCCGAGCGCTTCGGCGGCAAGTGCAACCTCCGCCTTGACGACACCAACCCCGAAAAGGAAAACTACTCGTATGTCGAGGCGATTAAGCGTGATGTGCGGTGGATGGGCTACGACTGGGAAGACCGGGAGTACTTCGCCTCCGATTACTTTGAATACCTGTACGGCATCGCCGTCAAAATCATCAAGAAGGGAAAAGCCTACGTTGACGACCTGACCGAGACGGAAATGCGGGAATACCGGGGTACGGCGGCTGTGGACAAGACCGCTGGCAGGGCCGCGATTACCGACACGCCGCCCGGCAGGAACAGCCCGTGGCGGGAGCGCGGCGTGGAAGAAAACCTTGACCTTTTCGCCCGAATGCGGGCGGGCGAGTTCGCCGATGGGGCGAAAACCCTGCGCGCGAAGATCGACATGGCGCATCCCAATCTTGTTATGCGCGACCCGGTGATGTACCGCATCCGCCGTGAAACCCATTACCGCACTAGCGACTCGTGGTGTATCTACCCCATGTACGACTTCCAGCACCCTCTGTCGGACGCCAAGGAGCGCATCACCCATTCGCTGTGCTCGCTTGAGTTCGAGATTCACCGGCCCCTGTACGACTGGTTTATCCGGGAGGCCGAAGAGTTCCCCTCCCGCCAGATTGAGTTCGCCCGCCTTAACATGACCCGCACGGTTATGAGTAAGCGCTGGCTGCTTAAACTTGTTGAAGATAACCACGTCTCAGGCTGGGACGACCCCCGGATGCCCACTATCGCCGGGCTTCGCCGCCGGGGTTATACGCCGCGGGCAATCAGAAACTTTGTTTCGCAGGTGGGAATCTCCAAGACTGATTCGATGGTAGACATCGCCTTCCTTGAATACTGCCTAAGGGAAGACCTGAACAAAACAAGCCGCCGGGTAATGGCGGTGCTGCGCCCGCTGAAACTTATCATCGACAACTGGCCCGCCGGCACGGTCGAGGAAGTACAGGCGGTGAACAACCCGGAAGACGAGTCTGCCGGAAAACGGATGATTCCCTTCTCTGGCGAACTGTGGATTGAGCGGGATGATTTTGAGGAAGTTCCGCCGCCTAAGTATTTCCGCTTGTATCCGGGTAACAGCGTGCGTCTGCGCTACGGCTACATCGTTACCTGCACCGGCTTCGACAAGGCCCCGGACGGAAGCGTAACCGCCGTGCGCTGTACCTACGATCCTGAAACGAAGGGCGGGAACGCTCAGGACAACAAAAAGGTAAAAAGCACGATTCACTGGGTGTCCGCCCCTCACGCCGTCCAAATCGAGGCGAGGATGTACGACTATCTTTTCGCCGTGGAAAAGCCTATGGACGTTGAGCCGGGAAAGGCGTTCACCGATAACCTTAACTCAGGATCGCTGGAGGTAATCCGCCACGCTTGGGCCGAACCATGCCTGGGGCAAGCGGTGGCGGAAGAGCGCTTTCAGTTTGAGCGGCTGGGCTACTTTGTCAGGGATTCCGGCGAGGGCGGTTCAGTCCCGGTGTTCAACAAGACGGTGGGCCTGCGGGATACGTGGGCGAAGATAGCGAAGAAGTAATGAGCGCTTTCTAGTGTAATTTCGCAAGGGCGGGGGCTGTAGGGAATTGCCGTCGTCTACGGCGTTAGGCGGAATTGGAGCGTTTTTACAATTACTTTCCCTACAATATTTTCTTAATTCACACTATTCCACTCCAAAATTCATAAAACAATAAGCCTAAGTTCATACAAGGTTTGGCTTACTTTCGTTTTACTGAGAAATGACTCTTCCGTTTCAACTATCATAAAAGTATTTTTTCCCTTAAGCTGTTTTTTAAAAATTTCACTTGAGTTTTCTATTTCACTTCTTTCACTTTGTCTGAAATAATAAGTACCGGCAGGAATAGTTATGATATTTTTACGGGCAAAGTGTTTTGGCATTTCGACAAAACCATAATAACATGGTTTTTCATTAAACTGGTGTTCGCTTAAAAACCCGACATCCGGTAACGGGATAAGATCGTCCATGTTTGTAATTTCACTGGTTTTCCTGATTTTTCTGCCATACAGCTCATCGGTTATTTCATAAAGCACAGTTATCAGGTTTTTGCCTTTTAATGTCTGTCCATAAGATTTTGCGTAGTAATTTTTTTCTTCAAATTCTCTTGCGTATATCTTCCCTGTTTCATACTGGTTTCCAAGTTCCATTTTTGACAGCGCCTTTTTAATGGCTCTGGAAGCCATTTTTAAAAGATTTGCTTTCTTTTCCAGAACATCATTACTGTTTTCAAGAAATTTTTTTAAAACAGACACATCATCTGTATCAATTACACTTGTTATATTTTTTAACGGGATGTTAAATTCCACGCAATTCATTATCAAAAATATGAAATTCAATTGACTAAGAGAATAATAGCGATACCCTGTAATCGGGTCAACGTAAGCCGGTTTAAGGATATTTTTACGCTCATAATAGTGTAATGCCCTTATTCCGGCGCCGGAGAGTTTGGCCATTTCTCCGATTGACAACAGTTCATCTTTTCTGCCCATAAAATATTTTCCTAATTTTAAAAAAATTCCTCTTGACTCTACACTTAGTGTAGACATTATCATAAAAAATATCAATATATCACTCTAAGGAGATCGGATTAATTATGGAGACTATGAAAAAGAAACTTTGGAACAAAAATTTTACTCTGTTAGTTATTGGACAGAGTATGTCTTTATTCGGCAACATGGTAGTTACTGCCGTTCTGCCGTTTCACATACTGAATATAAGCGAATCCGCTTTTTTGTACGGATTGGCAATGGGATTACCTGTCATTTCGCTTATTATAATGACGCCCATTGGCGGCATTTTGGCAGATCGTTTCAAAAAACACAGGCTCATGTTTTGGCTTGATGTTTCTATAACGGTTGTTATTGTAGGATACATACTGACAAGCGGCTTATTTGCCGAAGTAGTGTATTTTGTAATTGTAAAACTACTGGCTTTCAATGCTATTCAAGCCATATACATGGCAACGACTGCCGCAAGTATTTCATTAATTGTCCCATCCGACAAGCTAACTTCCGGTAATGCCGTTATCATGGTGGTGAATTCACTTTCAATAACGGGCGGCGCGGCTATCGCGGGTGTTCTTTATGATAGGTTTGGGTTGTACCCCATTCTTATTGGATGCGCTGTTTGTTTTGTAATTACCGCGATTGTAGATTTATTCATTCGTATTCCTTATAAAAAGCAAAAAACATCCGGGAATATCGCGCAAATTATTAGAGGCGACTTGTCAGCATCTTTCCGGTTTATGTTAAAGGAAAACCGCACTATCGCAAAATGTGTAGTTCCTATATTCTTTATTGAATTTTTGTTTGGCTCAATGATTACGATAGGCTTGCCCGTTTTAATTACTATCTACCTGGGTTTTGGCATGACACAGGTGGGGATAGCCTTATCAATTATTATGTTTGGAGGTGTACTGGGAGGTTTTGTTGCTGGTATATTGGGGAAACGGCTAAATATAAGCAGAGGTTTCTTGTTTCTCGCCATTGCAGGTTTGTTTTCAATACCAATGGGATTTGTGTTTTTATTTGATCTTCCAATTTTTACGGCATATATTGTTTTAACAGTTGCCGGAACTATATTTGTCTTTTCCGCAAAAATATTAACCATCGCGATGATAACTTTTGTCCAGAAAGAAACGCCAATAGAACTTATTGGAAAAGTTTTGTCTATTGCTATGATAGTTCCTTTTATCGGACAATCAATAGGGTATCCGCTTCAAGGAATGCTTTTTCACCGGTTTTCTGCTTCGCCTTGGGCTGTTATTTTCAGTGTTGTATTCGTGATGATTATTGTATCCGTGTATATGTTTCACCAATTCAAGAATATTGAGAGGTCAAAAAACGCCGCAGAATAAATATCCGGTAAAAACCGTATCCACAATGTATTATTATACAGTATGTAGACACAATGCCCACCTCGCGGTTAATATATACCCAATGACAAAGAAACCGCCATGCTTGGGCAGAATTTTGACACTTCGGCAATTATATCAGGGCAAACAAAGGAGACAAATATGAAAAAATTGGTTTTTGGCATCACCTTGCTGGCTATTCTGGTGATTGCGTTTTCCGCCTGCGCAACAGAACAGCAAGCCAGCCCTGAAAGGCATTTTAGAGTGGAACCAGTCGACGGCGGTGCCTCGATGCGAATTGTTGAATATCTGGGGGGCAGTAGGACGGTCAGAATTCCGTCTCTAATAAACAGTTTGCCTGTTACCCATATCGGAGACTGGGCATTTTTAGACAATCGCCTGACCAGCATAACTATTCCTGATGGCGTTACGAGTATCGGAACTGCGGCATTTGCACGGAACCAACTTTCAAGCGTAACCATCCCTGATAGTGTGACTTCGCTTGGGCCGGGGGCGTTTGCGGATAATCGCTTGACCAGCGTAACGATTCCCAACAGCGTTATTTCCATTGGGGAAGGAACATTCACCCTCAACCAACTTACAAGCGTAACCATTCCCGACAGTGTTACGAGTATTGGGACAGGGGCATTTCAGGATAACCAGCTTGCCAGCGTAATCATTCCCAACAACGTTACGTCCATCGGTAGTTATGCATTTATGCGTAATCGGCTTACCAGCCTGACGATTTCCAACAGCGTAACTTCCATCGGAGATTGGGCGTTTGAAGGTAGCCAACTTACAAGCGTAACCATTCCTGACAGCGTTACGAATATCGGAAATTCAGCATTTGCAGGGAACCAACTGACTAATGTAATCATTGGCAACAGCGTTATTTCTATCGGGCAACAGGCATTCGCAGGCAACCGGCTGGCAAGTGTTATCATTCCCGATAGTGTTGTATACATCGGGGAAGCGGCGTTTTTTAGAAATCACCTGACCAGCATAACCATCCCCGACAGTGTAGTTTTACTTGGGCCGGGAGTATTTTCGGATAATCACTTGACCAGTGTAATCTTTCCCAACAATGTTTTTTCCATCGGGAGAGAGTCATTTTCTGATAATCGCCTGACTAGTATAACCATTCCCAATGGCGTTACGAGTATCGGGACTGCGGCATTTGCGCGAAACCAACTCTCAAGCGTAACCATCCCCAACATTGGTACTTTTACCCAAAATACCCAAGGGCATTCCGTTTGAATTATGCAAATGCTTATTCCATAAGGAATTAGCGTCGCTAATTAAAACGCGGAAAAACAGGGAATTCCGGTGTAATCAG
>Ga0123355_10000287_pt1 | contig 64732 bp, 53 predicted proteins | sample TergutEmb28metaG_3_FD_89872 | JGI IMG/M metagenome (GOLD analysis project Ga0123355, IMG submission 89872) | Embiratermes neotenicus P1 segment gut microbial communities from Petit-Saut dam, French Guiana - Emb289 P1 | ecosystem: Host-associated > Arthropoda: Insects > Digestive system > Gut ...
CTTTTTCCGCCTGACTTCGTCAAAATATCTTGAAAGACCAGTGGTATTCCTGCAATATTTTTCCTCGCCAGACGAAAAAATCTACCACAATTAAAGTCCAGTTATTTAAAACACGCTACACTAAACCACTCGTTTTCAATCGCTTCGGAAACCCAGAGATACACACTGAGCTTCCGAAGCTTAAGAACAACCCCGCTCAGAGCCACATGGCCTCGGGCGGGGTTGTTCTTCTTGCGCCCGGCATGGGCGCAAGAAAAGAGCCATCGTCAGGCGATGGGGTTCAAGATTGCGCCATCACCCTATACCGGCAAACTGATCTTAAACACCGCACCGCCCTCATCTCTATTGCCTGCGGTGACATGACCGCCTCTTTGCTCCACGATGGACTTGACAATGGACAGCCCAATACCATGATTGCCGTCTTTACCTTTATAAAATCGCTCAAACACATGCGCAATCGCGTCCGGCTCAATACCCGCACCGTCATCGGCTATGCAAATCTCAATATGCTCAGGTCGCCTATGACATGATAAAATAATCTCAGAAGCTGCATAACGGATGGCATTGGAAATCAAATTATCAATCGCCCGCGAAAGCAATTCCCCTACACAATCGTACAAAATCGGCGCTTCTTCAAAGTCAAAAGTAAATCGTATCTGCTTCTTCTCTGCCACAGCCTCTTGCCTCATTGCAGATGCCCGAATCAGCTCCGCCAAATCCGCTTCCGCAACCGTATACGCTGTAGTGATATTATCAATCTTAGAAATGCAGAGCAAATCCGTCACCAAATCCGCCAAATTGTCTGTCTCTTGCAAAATCGTCTCACTGGCCGCTTTCGGCTCCATAATGCCAAAAGAAATACCCTCCGCATAACATTTGATCGACATCAGCGGCGTACGCAACTCATGGGACGCATTTTGAAAAAACGCTTTTTGCTGACTATCATACTCACCCAACTGCTTTGCAGATTTATTGAGTGCCATATTCAAGTCCTCCAGCTCCGTCTCTCTAAAACGAAAATCATTGGGCGTAAATTTTCCCTGCCCGATATCCAGCGCAAACGCTCCAAGCTGCTCTATAGGACGCGTGAGGGAATTAGACAGAAAATACGTGACAACCACTGCGACCACAAACATAATCCCCATCAGGATAATTGAAATCGTACCCGCTCTACCGATAAACCCTGATGCCTCTGTAACCTGCTGCGTCCCCTCATACATCGACACTCTGATGGCCACATTAAAAATGACCGCCGTCAACAAAAACGAAATGAACAACACCGCCGTGAACGCCTTGAGCAGCTTGGTACGTATCTTAGTCTTCTTTATTTTCATATGAAGCTCCGTTTTCAACATGAGCCTGACGCTCAAACTCTATACGCCTAAAAATCGCCTTGATCCGCATGGTCAGCGCCATAGGACTAAAAGGCTTGACCAAATAATCATCGCTCCCTAAGTCCAAACCGGTCGCATAGTCCAAATCACTATCTCGCGCAGTCAACATAATGATTGGCACATGGCTGACCTTGCGCAACGCTTTGCACACCACAAATCCATTTGAACCGGGCATCATCACATCCAAAATCACCAAATCAGCCGGTTGCTCATTAAACGCCGCAAGAAGCAAATCCCCGGTCTCAAAATCCTCCACAGTATATCCGGCATTTTCTAAAAAAGTCTTAATCGCCAACCGAATCGTTGTCTCATCATCTGCAATATATATTTTCTTTGCTTCACTCATAAGAACACCCCTTTTGCTTTCATAATACATGATTGCTACACAATCATTATACTCGCGCAGCGATTCAGACGCAAGCGCACAAATATCATTTTAATTGTAGAAATTCACACAAAAGTATGTTATATTATCATCTCGATCAGTCAAAATAACACATACCACCAATCCGGCAGAGAGGGCGGCATTTAATGAGCAAATTCGAACCACAATATCAAGAAAAACAACAAACAATTGAGCAACTCGCAAACATGGTACAATCAGGCTGGAACATGTGCTCTGACATCGGCATCTCCATCCCCTTTGCCATGTACGACGCCATAGGCCGGCGCGTGCAACGCAGCGAAATCAAAGACATCACCATGCAGAACTTCCTCGACATCGACACCATGCCCTGCTTCGACCACACACTGACTGACAAAATCAGAGGCGTATCATGGTTTTCCGGCGCCCAAGGAAGAAAAGCCATCAACACCGGAAATGCCGACGTGATGCCCAACTACTTCAGAGACGCACCCTCCCTATTTAGAGACTTCATCGACATTGACGCATATTGCGCCGTCGTCTCCCCGATGGACAAACATGGCTATTTCAGCACTTGCAACGCAGCCACCGGATTTGCCCAATCACGCAAAGCAAAGCGCATATTCCTGGAAGTCAATAAAAACATGCCGCGATCGGCATACACATCATTTATCCACATCTCACAAGTCACCGCACTGTTTGAAAACCACATCCCGCTCGTCACCAGCGCACCGGCAGTAGAAGACGAAGTGGGTACACGCATCGGAAATTACATCATTGAAGAAATACCCAATGGTGCTACGATACAACTGGGCATCGGCAACATCCCGGACACCGTAGGACAACTGCTCAAAAGCAAGCGCAATTTGGGCATACATACCGAGCTCTTTACAGACAGCATGATGGAACTTCTGGAATGCGGCGCTGCAGACAACACGCTCAAACCCATCCATGAAGGACGCTCTGTGGCCACATTTGTGTTCGGAACAAAGAAACTCTACGACTTTATTGACGATAATCCCGGCATTGAAATGCATACCGTTGATTATGTAAACAACCCGGCAATCATCGCTCAGCATCCCAATATGATGTCCATAAACTCTGCTGTTGAGGTTGATTTTATGGGGCAAGTATGTGCAGAATCCATCGGTTCTCGCCATGTCTCCGGCACAGGCGGCCAAGTTGATTTTGTCCGGGGCGCTGTGCAGTCTCACGGCGGCAAGAGCTTTATTGCCTTTTCCGCTACCGCATCGGGAGGCACGATCAGCAGAATCTCATCGGTGCTCAAATCAGGCGCTGTTGTCACCACGAGCAAGAACGATGTAGACATTATTGTCACCGAATACGGTATTGCCAAACTGCGCGGCAAGTCTGTATATCAGAGAGCGAAAGCGCTCATTGCAATCGCCCATCCGCAGTTCCGGGATGAGCTTACATTTCAGGCGCGTAAGCTTAACATTATTGTCTAGCTCGCACAATCCATGACTTCCCGCCGCGCTTTGTCACATCCTGCATCTGAATGCCGAGTTCCTCCGCTAATATCTCGGTCACTTTAGACGCACAATACCCACCTTGACAGCGCCCGCTGTCTGTACCGGCTCTGCGCTTCACCCCATCTAAGGTAACTGCACCCGGTGATCGCCTGATCGCTGATAGCACCTCGCCTTTTGTAATCCCTCGGCAACGACAGACCACTTGACCATATTCCGGCTGACGCTCAATAAGCGCCTGCCGCGCTTGCAGATCCAACGCATCTGTTCTGATCGGCGGTTGCCTTATCGGATCAAAACTCATATTCGGCGCAGCACCAAGCTGCGCCGCTATTTTTTCGGCTACATACAACCCAAGCTCATTGCTGCAAGTCAGCCCCGGTGTCTTAATCCCCACCAAACTGATCACCATCCCATCATCTGATGCGACAATGCAAAAATCCCCGATGCTCTTACCATCATCCACCCAGACTCCATTTTCGTCTTGTTCTTGCCCTTGCGGATTGGGTCTTATCGCACCAAACGAGCTGATGACCTGCGCCATAGGCAGCGAGGGAATCACCTCATCTACAAGCTCCCGCAGCAACTCAAGCCCCTCTTGTGCCGTCTCAAATCCTTCATAGATTAAGCCCCGCCCTGCTCTAGCACCCTCAGAAGCGCATCCGCAGACCGAAGATGCTATTTCCGACATGGATGGGACAAATTCCCGCTCTGTCGGCCCGACAAGAATATTCCCATCCACTGTCGGAACCAGGGTAAGTCCCTTCCCCCGCTCCTCAGGCTCATGAAAAATCACATGCCTTATATGCCCCTGAACCTTGGTATCCAAGACAAAATAATCCCCTGCGGTCGGCACGATCTTCACCACAGGATCATGTATTAAATTCAAAACACGATCGGCTGACATCCCCGCACAATTTACGATCGCCTTTGCAGTAAAAACACCTTGCGTTGTATCGACCCTAAATTGAGATTGCACCCGCTCGATTCCGGTAACTTCCGTACTCAGAAAAATCTCCGCACCATTTTTGACCGCATTTTCTGCTGCCGCAAAGCAAAGCTCCCACGGCATCATTGTGCCGGTCTCAGGGATAAAAAGACCGGCACATACTTTTGACGAAATATTCGGCTCTAATGCAAGCACCTCATCTTTCGTCAGCATCTTCATGCCTCGGACACCATTTTTCATACCTTGCTCAAATTTCTTAGAAAGCACTGCATTGCCGCGCGCACCAAATGAAATCATGATTGAGCCGCATTGCACATAGCGCACACCAAGTGCATCGCACAACTCCGAAAATGATTGCGAAGCGCTGACACAAAGCGCTGTCTTGAGCGAACCGGGCTTGGTATCACAGCCGCTATATACAATGGCTGTGTTGGCCTTGCTGATTCCGGTGCAGAGATCTTCGCATTTTTCCAAAAGCGCCACTTTTAAATTATACCGCATGAGATTTCGGGCCGCAAAACTCCCCAAAATCCCTCCACCGATCACCAATACATCAAAGTTTTTTTCATTCATCATCATACACCTTACGGTAATATTTAAAACACCTCCCGGACAACACCCGGACTATCTAACTCATACCCCCCCAGCACATCAATCCGCGCACAAAACTCATCTGACCCTAACACCTCCAACATCTTTTGCACCATGGGAAGCCCCCATGAATGCTCAGGTATGAGCAAATCATACTGCTCCTGACAGATCGGAATAAAATCAAGACCATACAACTTCGCCGCCGAAAACACACCCAACCCCGCATCCGCCGAACCTGCCGCAATGAGCGCCGCTACAGAAGTATGCGTAAACTCTTCCCTATCATACCCATAAATAAGCGTTGTATCGAGACCGTCTTTATTGCAAAGATAATCGATGAGAATTCTCGTTCCCGAACCTTTTTGCCTGTTGATATAACGCAAACCGCCCTGCGCAAGATCGGCGATCTGCGCAATGCGCTTCGGATTGCCCTTCTGTGTGATGATGCCCTGTGTGCGCTTGACACACTGCACAAGCCTTGCCCCGCTCTTGGGCAGAAGCTTCTGTATAAAAGAACGATTATACTCCCCTGTCTCCGTGTTGAGCAAATGCGTACCCGCAACATGCGCCTCTTCACGGCGAATCGCCAGAAGCCCCCCCATGCTACCCACATGCGCCGAACCCAATGAAACATCCCCATACCGCACACGCAGAAGTTCCGCCAGCTCATCAAGCAGCGGATCATGACTGCCAATCACCACCAAGCTTTGCTTGAGTTCTTCCGCACTGCGCAGGAGTCTGACATTGATATTGACACCGCTTTCGTAACCCTCAACCCCCTGCGGCACCTCGACAATACCATCGGCTTTCATAAACGAAGTCACCACACCGCTGCCTCTACTGAGCGGCGATGCAATCAGACGCGATCCGACATAACCCATCCGAACGCGCACGAATTCCCGATACTTGAGTGTCGAGACGACCGCCTTTGACAACACTGCCTCCATATACCTGTCAGGCTCAGAGATGCTTTTGTTTAGAAACTCTACAATCGGGCGCAGGAGCTGTTCGATAACGATGATACCCGAAACAGGATAACCCGGCACACCCAAGACAGGCTTTGCGCCGCAATAACCGAGTATTGCAGGCTTTCCGGGTTTTATGGCCAAACCATGATACAACACCGTACCAACAGCCGCAATGGCCTCGGCAGCGAAGTCTTCGCTCCCTGCGGATGATCCGGCATTGAGTATCACGATGTCACATTCGGAAATCGCCAGCTTCAGTGTCGCAATGATCTGCTCCAGCTGATCCGGCACGATGGGATACACTTTGGTTTCTGCGCCCCAATTGCTCAGCATGGCAGAGAAAATGGACGAGTTAAATTCTAATATATCCCCTGCTCCGGGATTTGAGGTCGGCGGCACAATTTCATCCCCCGTCGGAATGATGCCGACTACCGGACGTTTGATGACAGATATCTCGGTGACACCACCGGCAATCATGGCCCCCAACGCCGATGGGGTGATCGCAGCATAAGACAATGCTATGATTTCACCCGCGCAAATATCCTCACCGATCTGCCTGATATGCTGCCATGGTGCAGCCGCCTCATAGAGCTTGACCGTGCCGTTTCCATCGTCCGTTTCAATAATATCTTCTATCATGACAACACAATCACAACCCTCAGGAAGCGGATCACCGGTATTGAGACGCTGATATTGATCTGCTGCCAACAACGCCGGAGTGGTCTCACTGGCACCGAATGTAAGCTTGGCCTCTAAAGCAATACCATCCATGGCACTTGCATTGTAGTGTGGTGCACAGATTTGCGCATACACCGGCTGCGCAGTAGTTCTCCCGGCGGCTTTTATCACTGGGATTACCTCTGATTTATATACCATGCCATTGTGCATGAGCGTCTGCAAATAGTCCTGTTTTGCCTTTTCAAGCGCAATATTTGTTAAATACTTAAATGACAATGCACTTCTCTCCATTCCAGCATAATTTGAAAACTCGCAATGGTTAAGTTACCAATAGATCACCTCTACCATCGCCCCCTTAGACACACCCTCACGATCACGCGGTATACAGATATATCCGTCAGAATAAGCAAGACTCGAAATAAGCCCGGACTTCCCTTTGAGCGGCACAGCAACACCCGCTTGACCTACACGCACCGCCACATACTCTGCCCTGCCATGGTTGGCCGATATCGCCTCACCGATTGCAAAAAAAGCCGTGTTCCGCCGCACATCCGCACCCATAAGACCCGCAATGAGCGGCCGAACAAACAACTCGGTCACAAAGTATGCCGCCACAGGATGCCCGGGCAGTCCAAAGACCGGAATCTCATGGATACTTCCAAAAATAGTCGGCTTACCCGGCTTCATGGCAATACCGTGAAATATCAGTGTCCCATGCGTTTGTATAATTTTTGCCGTCATATCTCTCACCCCGGCAGACGACCCGCCGGATATGAGCACCACATCACACTCTGTTACAGCGCAAGTCACCGCCTGACTCAACGCTTGCGCTTCATCCCGGACGATACCATAATTTCGAGGCTGAGCGCCGCATTTTAAAATGGCAGCCATGAGCATGGGTGTGTTTACATCTCTGATTTGCCCTCTGCCGGGTGTCTGCGCTGAATCCACAAGTTCATCTCCGGTCGAAATAATCCCAACCACCGGCTTGTGCATCACACACACTTCCGTCTTGCCCAGCGCCGATAACAGTCCGATATCATATGCATCAAGCACCGTACCGGCTTTTAAAATCAAGTCTCCGGGAGATACATCATCACCTTTAAATATGATATTGTTCCCGGGCGCAACCGGACGCAGGATGCCGATCAGCCCATCCCCATATACTTCAACATGCTCTACCATCACCACCGCATCAGCGCCTTCCGGCAGATCACCGCCGGTCGAAACCGCAATACAGGTCAGAGGCTTTAAGCTTCCATGTGCAGCTTCACCCATCAGGATTTCCCCTTCGAGTTCAAGGACTGCGGGTATTGATGCAGAACATCCAAAAGTGTCGGAAGCGATCACCGCATACCCATCCACCGTGGAACGATCAAATCCCGGAACATATTCATCGGCAATCACATCCGCGCCAAGTATCCGCCCCAGAGCAGATTGTGTCTCAATGCGCACAATGCCGGTTCTTTTATCTTGATAGATACTTCTGATCGTCGCAGAAGCGTCCTCCGGCGTCTTTACAGTTAACAAAATCGACCACCTCTACCTTATATTAACATTTTATTTTCGAAATTCAATGCTTTTTTACTCCGGTAAGTTGACAATTGCAAGCGCAAGCACTAGTATAGTGTATACGAAATAACCGGATATAGATTGCGCGGTATTTTTTCGTCAGGCAAGGCGAAAAATTGCAGGAATACCACTGGTCTTTCAAGATTTTTCAACACAGCATGGCGGGAAAAGACCGCACAAGATATGACCAGTTATTTTATATACGCTATACCAGTATAGTGTCAATAGATTTGAGCGACATGCTTTAGATCTGGGGAGGGGTACTTCATGACCACAAAAAAATCGGCAGGCAAAAAGCTTATATCTCTACTACTTTGTGCATTATTGATGATTTCTATTTTCTCTTTCATGCCCACAGCGGCAACGGCCTCTACGCTTCCGACACCATCTAATTTTGCATACAATGCATCCACCGGAGACTTTACTTGGTTGCACCCCGGCGCTTTTGATGCCGCAATATCTTATCAAATCAGAACAGATGGAGGCGTTCCGCTCTGGAATGGGCCGCTGCGCAGCGTGCACATCGGCGAGCTTTCGCACAGCATTTTGCAATTAAATTGGCGGCTTGCTACACTGCCAACCTTTAATGCCCAAGTTGTTGCCCGCAGGGCGGTCGGCACAGACATCACCATGTCCGCAGACAGCAATGCCGTGGCGGTCACCCCATTTACAAACGCTGCACTGAATCAAATCGTATCACTTTCAGATGGCACGAGGCTCACATGGCAGGCCACTGTTCCGGATACCATAACGCCGGATGTCATCTACAGAATCTATGCCAACAATGTGTTTAGAACCTCTGTCGATCAGACATATTTTAATCTGTCTGATCTTAATCTATCACCCGGCACAGTGTATACCATCTCCGTCAGAGCGGCAACGCCCGCCGGATTTGCTATCTCCGCACACAGTAATAGTGTCACTTTTACACCTACTCCGGGGACTTTTCCCGTGAATATAAGCACCGCAGGTGCCGGCACTGCTTTAGCCAATGTCATGAGCGCCGCACCCGGCACCACCGTCACGCTTTCTGCAACACCCAATCCGGGCGCAACTTTTCATCGTTGGGAAGTCCTGAGCGGTGGGTTTACTATAGAGACACTGTCTGCCACCGCTTCATTTATCATGCCTGCACAGGAAGTCACCATCAGGGCGGTGTTCGATCCGGGGCATCATATCACCGTAACGAGAAATAATAACGCTTTAGGCACTGCTTCTGCCAATATGGCTGTGGCGATACCGGGTACAACTGTTGAGCTGGTGGCCTCTCCGATTGTTGGAAACCGATTCGTAAGATGGGAAGTCATCACCGGAAATATTGAGCTGGTAGGTCCTGAATCCAGTGTAACTACCTTTATCATGCCTCATGGCAATGTCACTGTCAGGGCGGTTTTTGACCCCGGTGCCAGTGTCATTGCTCAGGGTGGTATCGCTGTTTTGCATACCCAAGCGGATGCGCAAGTCACATTGATGCTTCCGGATGATACGGTTACAGAGATTATTGGCGCTGCAACCGGAGATAATGCAGTGGCCATGTTCGATCTGACGCGCCTCGATAATGTAAATACTGTCATCTTGCCCGCTGCGGCCATCACCAGGTTTACAAATGCCCATCTGGGGTTAGAGTTCCGAAAGACGCAAGGCACCATCAGGTTCAACAGAGCGGCCGCTGCCTCAGTGATTGCACAAGGCATTGGTACAGATATCTCTATAACACTCTCTGAAGTCCCTCGTGCACAACTGACTTCTGTACAGCAGGATGTTTTGAATACAGATGATGTCGTTTATCGGGTCGGCATCATGGCGGGCGCGCTGAGTGTTACAAACTACGATGGCGTTTTGACCATTATTGTGCCTTACACTGGTAATCATCCGATGGCTGTCTGGCGATTTTTGCCGGATGGCAGGCTTGAGGATATTCCCAGTACGCACAACCCCGCAGGGCGGTATGTGACTTTCTCCCCTCCGCATCTTTCATTGTTTGTAGTGGGGCCTGATTTAAATGCCTTGCAACCGCCGACACCTCCGGATGTAATTGATAATCCATTTGTGGATATACGTCCCGGCGATTGGTTTTATGATGCGGTGTTGTTTTCTTTTGCCAATAATCTCATGGGGCCGACCAGCGTAGATCCTATGGCTTTTAGTCCTAATATGAATCTCAATCGTGCCATGATCGTCACGATTTTGCACCGCAGAGAGGGCATGCCTACACCGCTGAGTGCGGTAAATCCCTTTAGCGATGTCCCTTCCGGACAGTGGTTTACCGAGGCGGTCATTTGGGCTGCTGAAAATGGTATCGTAACGGGTTTTGATGGGCGATTCAATCCGGGGGCAAATATCAGCCGTCAAGATTTGGCTGTGGTGCTCATGCGTTATGCTGATTTTCGGGATTTCAGTTTGCCTACGGTGACTACTTACACTCCGTTTGCTGATGAGCAGAGGATTTCCGGTTATGCCCGAGAGGCGATACGTGATGCGGTTGAGTCCGGTATCATCACCGGTAGAAGTGGGAATATTTTTGCTCCGCTTGAAAATTCAACACGCGCAGAAACTGCTATGATGTTATATAGGTTCTTTCGTTCGGTCTAAATCCTTACTTTCTGACTACATTTAGTTGACAAGTCCATCTGAACGCATTAAACTGTCTTAAACTATCTATCTATGGGTTAGGTACTTTTGGGGGAGGATCATCAAAATGATTAAAGGCAAGTTTCTTGGCACAAGAGCTATGGCGTTTATGCTGTGCGTCTTAATGGTATTTACCATGTTTACATTCGCACCGATCACCGCATCAGCTCAGACACTTCACGCGCCGACCAATCTCGTATTCGATGCCAACACTGGGGAGTTTAGCTGGCTTCATCAAGGTCCGCAGCTTCAAGGCGTGACTTTTGAGATTCAAAACGACATCGGTATTCCGCTTTGGAGCGGAACGGAGCAACGTGTACATATCAGAGAGCTCAATTTGGCGGCAATGCCGCTGAATTGGCAGCATGCTGTATTGCCTACATTCGTAGCGCAAGTTGTCGCACGTCAGACCACTGCGGGCGGTATTGTGACTTCTTCTGCCAGCAATATGGTTACAGTCAATATTCTTAATGATGCGCAGCTCAATCAAACATTGAGTCTGGTCGATAGTGCACGGCTGACTTGGATGCCGCAATTTCCGGGTCAAAGACCTACCGGAATCATCTACAGAATATATGTAAATAATGTTTTTCGAACAACCGTCACGGATCGTACTGAGTTTGATTTAGAGACACTCAATCTCACTGCCGGGCAGACGCATAATATTTTTATCAGAACGACAAATCCTTCCGGATTTGCTATATCACAACCCAGCAATACTGTATCATTTACCCCTGCCTCTCAGGGTTTCACCATCACCGTCAGCGCAACCGGCGGTGGCAGTGTCATGTCTCATCTGACCGAAGCTCCGGCGGGTACTACCGTCACGCTGACTGCTACACCCAACGCCGGTTCATCTTTTTCACGTTGGGAAGTGCTTGCAGGCGGGTTCGTTGTTGACCACACATCACCGGTGCTGACTTTTATCATGCCGGCACAGGCGGTCTCGATCAGAGCGGTCTTTGATGCAGGGCATCAGATCTCAGTCACCCGAAACAATAACTACTGGGGTACTGCATCTGCAAATGTAGGCGCTGCCATGCCGGGGATCACTGTCACACTCACGGCCACGCCCACAGTGGGTAACAGGTTTGTACGTTGGGAAGTGTTGTCCGGTAACATTACTTTGATCAATGCCGAATCTGCCACTACTCAATTTGTTATGCCGAACACAGAGATTCAAATCAGGGCTGTGTTTGAAACCGGTTCCGGGGTCATTGCCGGTAATGTCGGACAGCAGGTATCGGTCAACCATACGCTTTATACCGGAAATGCCACACTCGATTTACCGCAGGATATCGTCAATTCAATCATCACCGCCACTTCGGGCGCAACGGCTATTTTTGATATGACGCGCGTCAGCGGTGTCGAGACAGTCACCGTACCACGCGCTGCACTCAATCAATTTGCCAATGCGAATTTAGGTGTCGAGTTTAGAATGGTACAGGGCAGCGGTCTGAATCATATTATCAATCTGGACAGGTTCGCAGTGGCTTCACTGGTCTCACGTGCAACAGGCAATACTGTATCCATCAGCATGTATCTCAGCACCCGCACTGCGCTGACTACCGCACAACAAAATGTGCTGGCCGCACAGGATGCTGTGTACAATTTCAGACTCAATTCTGTAAATCAAGTCATTGATACCTTTGACGGTCTCTTTACGATCACCGTTCCATACACCGGACAGACACCGGTTGCTGTGCGGCGTCTGGCTGCTGATGGCACGCGCGAGGATCAGCCCAGCACATACAATGCGGCCGCACATACCGTGACATTCTCTCCGACACAACCATTTTATTACCTGGTCGGCTCTGTCCACGCCACGACACCGCCGCCACCGCTTCCACCGGTGCAAAATCCATTTTCGGATATTCATACCGGTCAATGGTTCTACGATGATGTCATGTTTGTTTTCGGAAATAATCTGATGGGTCCCACATCCATCAATCCTATGGTATTTAATCCCAATGCCAATCTCAGCCGTGCCATGATTGTCACCATCTTGCACCGCAGAGAGGGTACTCCGCCACCGGTCAGCATGGTCAATCCATTTACCGATGTGCCGTCCGGACAATGGTTTACCGAAGCGGTTATTTGGGCTGCGGAAAATGGCATTGTCATGGGCTTTGGCGGTAGATTCAGTCCCAATGCCAATATCTCTCGTCAGGATTTGGCCGTTATTCTCATGCGTTATGCTGATTTTATAGGTGCAGAGCTGCCGATGGTTGCTACCTATGTGGACTTTGCTGATCAGTCCAGCATACAGTCTTATGCCGTTCCGGCCATACGTCAGGCTGTGGAGTCCGGCATCATCACCGGCAGAGTGGGCAATTTGTTTGCTCCGCTGGACAATTCCACCAGAGCCGAGGCCGCCGCTGTGTTGCATCGATTCATTAGCGCAATCCACTAAACAGTCATATATTTATAACATCAGCGTAAATCCGGGTTTGGGATTTACGCTGATGTTTTTATTGGTTGCAGTTCACTGGGTATCTGATGGTATTCTTGATGCCATTGGTTTCACAGGGTCTGAGCCAAGTGTCGCATTGGTAGTTTAAGGGGGCAAAGTTACCGAAGTTTGCTATTCCATGTCAGTAAATCTTAAAATTAGGCGTTCGCGACTCCCTCAGTCAGCTTCGCTGACAGCTCCCTCGGAGAAGGGAGTTAGACTGTTTTTTATGTATTTTCATAGCGCAGAGCATCTAACCTCTGACTCTGTTCTTATGAAACAATCGTAACAGTCCGGGATACCGGATCCCATGTGACCTGCGCACCAAAGCTCTCTGCAATCGCCCTTGCCGGCACCAGTGTCCTGCTATCAATATTGACCGCCGGAACATCCAATGTAATGTTCTCGCCATTGCGAACCAAGAGATCTGAACCCTCCTGCACAAACACCACGACATCACCACGCTCTGCTCTGGCGGTCAGTGTCTGCATATTCCAATCCACACGCGCACCCATCGCCGTAAAAATCGCTCTCATAGGCACGAGCGTCCTACCGTCTATGGTCATAGGCGGCATGTCAAATGTAAGCGTCTGCCCATCGAGGATCACGGTGATCTCTTCACCCGCAGGAGGCAATTCCGGAGGGCGTGTCACAGGCGGTTCGGATGTCAGTACATTTTCTTTAATTGGGACAGGAGACAGGCGATTTACGGTAGTACCGTCACCCAATTGTCCACGATTATTAAATCCCCAAGCCCACAATATCCCATCGGCACTGATGGCCACAGTATGATCATCACCCGCAGCCACTGCAACCACATCGCTCATAACCCGCACAGGTGTACTGCTATTGATCCGATCACCGTTGCCGAATTGCCCTTGATTATTCTGACCCCAAGCCCATAAGCTACCATCTGCCATTATGGCCATTGTATGGTTTCCGCTGGCTGCAATTGAAACAACATTTTCCTTCAGTTGCACAGGAATTCGGCGGCTGATCCTATTTCCATTTCCGAACTGACCTCTATCATTTTGACCCATCGCCAAGAGCGTGCCATCATCTAATATCACCATGGTATACGAATCCCCGGCATATACCGAAGCTACATTTTCCATAATCCTCACAGGATGTCTACTGTTGGTATATGTATCATTGCCAAATTGGCCTCTGTCGTTTTGACCCCAAGCCCAAAGACTACCATCGCCGCGAATGACCATGGTAAACATATCTCCTGCTGAAACAGCCGTCACATCCTCCATCACCCTGACCGGACTACGCTTGTTGACCAGTGTGCCATCGCCAAGCTGACCTGCATTATTGTCGCCCCAAGCCCAGAGACTGCCATCGCTGGTAATGGCTACAGAATGCACCCACAGACGCGCTGCGCCGCCTGCGCCGAGGCCGCCATCAGTCCGCTTCCAACCTGCGGCTGCATAGATCACATCTTCCATGATTCTTACTGGTGTACGTCTGTTGATTATTGTGCCGTCACCCAATTGACCGCGATCATTTTGACCCCAAGCCCACAGGCTACCATCGTCTCTCATCGCCAGATTATATCGATCACCTGCTGAGACCATGGTCACACGATCCATGATCCGCACCGGCTCACGGCGGCTGATTAATGTACCATCGCCCAACTGCCCTTGACTGTTATCGCCCCATGCCCAGAGCACACCATTGGCATCAATAAACATGGTGTGGCCGCTGCCCGCACTGACTATTGAGCCATATCCAAATGCGGCAGCATCAGGCATGCCCGACATGACCGGTAATAAAACCAGTATCGCTAAAACTAAAAACGTCGCTTTCCTTAACATCCTCATCATATCACCCTCCACAAATCTTTCACCGCTCAATGCTTAATGACACTCAGCGTTTAACGCTCAACTTTCCTCTCTCCTCTTTCAACTCTCAACTCCCCATGCGCCTTGATCTTCCGCAGCAACCGGACATCTTCCATCTCTCCGTACTCAGGTACCAGCTCGTGCAGAATCTTCATTATCCCATCTCTATCATTGCGCTCTGCCAGCGATTTTAACTGTTGCAGCATCTTAAACAGATATTCTGCCGAAATCTCAATCGGTGCACCCACAAATACTTTTTGGTTCTTGGTTTTGTTCAGCCCCTCTTCATCCATAAGCAACTCTTCAAAAAGTTTTTCTCCCGGACGAAGACCCACAAATTTTATGCCGATGTCTCTATAAGGTTCATAGCCTGAGAGCCGTATGAGTGATTCTGCCAAATCAAGAATCTTCACAGGCTCACCCATATCCAACACAAATATTTCGCCGCCTTTGGCCATCTCTCCTGCAATGAGCACAAGGCTTACCGCCTCTGAAATCGTCATAAAGTAACGGATAATATCCGGATGGGTGACAGTCACAGGCCCACCGGCGGAGATTTGATCTCTAAACAACGGAATCACGGAACCATTTGAGCCTAAAACATTTCCAAAACGCACCGCGACAAATTCCGTCTCACTGCGTTGTGCCATAGACTGTATGGTCATCTCACATACACGTTTGGTCGCGCCCATGACATTGATGGGATTCACTGCTTTGTCCGTAGATATCATCACAAAGCGCCTGACCTGATGTCTGTCGGCACAACGTGCAACATTTAAAGTGCCGAAGATATTATTTTTTACCGCTTCTTCCGGCACCGATTCCATCAGCGGCACATGTTTGTGCGCCGCGGCATGGTATACCATCTCAGGACGATAACGCTCAAAGATCAGATCCATTTTATTCTCGTCACGGACAGAGGCCACCTCAGCCACAAGCCCAATGCTCTTGCGTCTGCCTCTCCCGCGCAAGAGCTCTTGCTGGATATCATAAAGATTATTTTCACTGATGTCTACCATCACTAAACGTTTGGGTCTCTGTGCCATCACCTGTCTGCACAGCTCCGAACCTATCGAACCGCCCGCACCTGTAATCAAGACCACTCGATCTCTAAGATATTCTGATTTATTTCCTCCAACATCAACCACATCCCGCCCCAGCAGGTCATCAATGCTCACATCGGTGATCTGCGCAACTATAGATGTCGCATCGGTAACCAGTGCGTATAGATCAGGAACCTTCTTGAGTTGACATTTCGTCTTAGCACATATATTCGTTATCCTGCTGCGTTCCATATTCGAGGCATCAGGGATGGCCAGTATGATGATGTCTATGCCATGCCGATCTACCAGTTTAGGAATATCCTCTGTAGTCCCTTCGACCTTTATACGCTGAATTTTACGTCCGACTTTGTTTGTATCATCATCAACAAAGCATATGACTTCATAGCGCCGCTCAGGTTCACGATACAGGTCGATCAAAACGGCGTTTCCTGTCTCCCCTGCGCCGATGATCATTACTTTTTTCATTTCAGTGGTCTTTTTTATTCCGGTTCGGGTTGTGCGGTATGCTCTATACGCCATCCGCAAAAAGAGCGTACTGATCCCCGCCATCATTGATGATAAAAAATACACCGTGATCGGAATCCGGACAGACACCACCGGAGGTTGAAGCCACAGCCATGTGATCCCCACGAAAGCGCCCGCCGCAACCAGCGTCGCAAGCAAGCATTTGATAAATTCATGCGCCTCGGCGTAGCGCCAAAGGCTGCCGTACATGCCGAAAAATAAAAATACCAGCAGGAATACCGCAATAAACGTCACGCCGCTGAGCGTCAGTGTCAGAAAATAATCCGAAAGCTCGATTCTGCGCATCAGAATCACCCACGAAGCGATATAGCTCAGTGATATCAGCAAAAAATCCGCAACCATCAGCAGAATCTTGCGGTGACGTGTTTTGGCGCCAATGCTACCTAAGAGACTTAGTTTCATTCATAACTCCGTAAAACTTCTTCGCCTTCTAATATATCAGAAATCAGTGATTTATACAAGCATCACACATTTTCGCTATTGAATCGTTACTGTACAGCCATTACCCTATTTTGTCATTTAAGAGGGCATTTATTGCCCGAAGAATCTTAAAATGATGCAAATGCGAGGGAAAATATTCTTCGCTTTGCTCAAGATGACATTGGAGTGTGTACAGTAACCAATTGTCACATTCTACAACCCCTATGCCTTATACAGCTCCATGTATTCAGAATATTTGCGTTCTTTATCAAATTGCATCGCTCGTGCTCGGCAATCTGCCCCGCTCGGCTTGCACTTTTGCACTTCTAAGATTGCATCTTTCAGCGCATCAATATCATTTTTTGGAATCACAACCCCGCAAGTTTCATCAACACACTCTGGACTCCCACCGGTGTCGTATGTAATGACTGGCGTTCCGCAAGCGAGTGCCTCTACATTCACAAGTCCAAACACTTCTTCTAGTGTAGGGTTGACAAATACGTCTGCCGCACTATAGATTTCAGCAAGCTTAGTTATACTATCCGTCCTCGAAATCCCGATTATATTGCCCGGAAGTTCTTTTTTCAGTTTTTCATTCAGTCCAACAATCACGACTCTAAACTGCTCATCCAATTCTTGAGCAAGTCTCAAGAAGGCACTAAACCCCTTTCTTTCATCCCATATATTTGCAGCGCCTAGTATCACAAACTTATCTTGCAGACCATGTTCATTTCTAAACGCACTATCGGTATACTTAAACACATTTAAGTCAATACCATTGTTTATCACTTGCACTTTGTGTCCTTTTAAAAATGACTCCTTAACCAGAGCGGCCAACCACTCAGACGGCGTAACGATGGTCAAGTCCTTGACTGCGTTAAATAGTGACTTCTTCTTCAAATAATTCGATGCGCTGTGATCAAACAATATACTCTTAGGGTATTTTTGTTTTTGCACACAATCGTGGCAACCGATTTTCCACTTGTCACAACCACAAAAGTCAAAATAGGCGCAGTGTCCTGTAAACGCCCAGCAATCGTGCAGCGTCCATACTACCTTTTTGTTTGCTTGGGCAAGATATTTAAACAGCTGCTCTATGTTTATATAATAGCCATGGATATTGTGCAGATGAATGATATCGGGGTTATATTTTTTGACCTGTTTTATAAATAATTTTGTCGCAAGTTTTGAATAACACCCTGTCTTATCTGTAAGTCTCGACATCAGCACATGGTGGTATACACCGGCATGGCTTCCTATTTTAATTAAGTCATCTCTTGCAACGCCTAATGCCTGTCCTCTGCCATAAGCGATCTTGCACACATGTCCATGATTTGCCGCTATTTTATATAAATCAGCCGCAATACGCCCTGTACTCCCGACACCGCACACGGTATTTATCTGTAAGATTTTCATTTACCGCTTCATCCATACATTCTTGTTCACAATATGTGTGTAACTTTGAATTATTTTTACCACTTTTGTCGAAACATTGATATCCGCATAGTCGGTCGGCAGGGTGCCCATGGCACCATTTGCTTTCATCTCAATCGCAACTGCTGTCGCCTGAGCAATACCCTCACCGGTAATGCCTCCTACCACAACCGTCCCGCTGTCTAATGCTTCAGGACGCTCAGTAGACGTGCGAATCAAGACTCCTGGGAATCCAAGCATTGCACTTTCTTCAGAAAGTGTCCCGCTATCCGACAATACGCACAGCGCCATTGATTGCAACTTCACATAGTCCAGAAATCCAAATGGTTCCATGCCCCTAATGAGCGGATGAAACGCAAATCCGCGCTTTTCTATGAATTTCTTAGAGCGCGGATGGGTGGAATAAATAACCGGAACTTCATATGTTTCGGCTATATAATTGAGCCCATTCATAAGCGACAAGAAGTTATCTTCATGGTCAATGTTTTCTTCCCTATGGGCAGATACGAGAATGTACTGACCCTCGGTAAGCCCCAGCCGCACAAGCACATCACTTGCATGTATTTTATCACGGTAGTTTGCAAGCACTTCATGCATGGGCGACCCAGTTACAAAAATAGTTTTGCCGTCTATTCCCTCGCTGATTAAATAACGTCGGGCATTTTCGGTATATGGTAAGTTGATGTCCGCAATATGATCTACGATTTTGCGGTTGATCATCTCAGGCACATTCCAATCCCAGCAACGATTTCCGGCTTCCATGTGAAAAATCGGTATTTTTAGCCTTTTCGCACAAATGGCTGCCAATGCCGAGTTTGTATCACCCAAAACAAGTAGTGCATCAGGTTTTTCTGACATCAAAACCTCATAAGATTTTGCAATTATATTACCAAGCGTTGTGCCCAGACTGTCTCCCGCTGAATCGAGGAAGTGGTCTGGTTTTCTGAGCTCAAGGTCGTCAAAAAAGACCTGATTGAGCGTGTAGTCCCAGTTTTGGCCTGTGTGAACCAATACATGTTCGAAATACTTATCACAGACTTTTATACTTGCCGAGAGCCGAATTATCTCTGGTCTGGTTCCTAGTATGGTCATGAGTTTGAGTTTTTTCATCATTTACCCCTCATTTTATACACTTTCAAATATGGTATCAGGGTCTTTCGGATCAAATATTTCACCTGTCCAAAAGATGGTCAGCACGTCCCGATTCCCGGTGTTTATGATATTGTGCGTATGTCCCGGAGGCATGTCTAAAACCTTTATCTCATCACTGGAAACTGGATACTCCATAATCTCCTCAGTACCAATTTTCCGCATTTGAATCAGTGCACTGCCTTCAACGACAATAAATTTCTCAGCCTTTGTATTGTGCCAATGATCGCCTCTTTTTATCCCGGGCTTTGTCCGCGAAATGCTAATTTGTCCAAAATGCGGAGATTTCATAAGTTCTGCAAAAAATCCCCTGTCATCCCATTTCATGTCCACAGATACTGCCATATCGTCATTCGCTGTATATGACATGAATGTTGCAAAGAGCTTCTTCGCCAGCGGGTCGCTCATATCTTGTGGTATGGTCAGCATATCTCGCGAATTTTTAAAGCTTTTGATCTGATCTGCTAACTCGCCAAGGGTAATCTTATATGTCGGTGTCACTTCCAAAAAATTCTGGTCATTTTGCGGCGGCGAATAAGCATTTTGCCCCAATACTCCATCGACAATCTTCAAAAACTCATGAATAATATCATCAATATACAGCAGCGTCAGTTCCTTTTCCGGATCCTCTACACGCAACGGTATGCCATGCGCTGCATTGTAACAAAATGTCGCAACTACACTGTTATAGTTGGGTTTGCACCATTTGCCGAACACATTCGCAAGCCGATAGACATAGACCGATGCATTTGTCTTGTTTGCGTAGTCATACACGAGCTGTTCCGCATCATGTTTACTTTTGCCATAGGGATTATCTTGCGCTGCTTGAGTCGAAGAGGTGAATACTACAGGCGTTGCTTTTTGGTCATGCAAGAGCATTTCAAGCAGAATCTGTGTCAAACATGTATTGCTCCGCTTAAATTCTGAGATATCATCCGGACGATTTGCCCCCGCAAGATGAAAAATCAAATCGGCTTGCGCACAATACTCCCGCAAATCATCAAGCGTCTGCAGTTGGTCAAAAAGCAGCAATTGAACATCGCTTCTTTGCGCCAATAGATTTACTTGCAGGTTTTTGCCTATAAATCCATTGGACCCTGTAATCAGTATCTTCATAAGCCCAACTCATTTCGTATTTCAGGCAAAGTGAGCAAAAGCTCCTTGATTTCAGCAATACCAAGCCTTATTGTATTATCCGAATTATACTCTTTATCCGGCATGGTCTTCTTCCCTTCATTAAAATACATCTCATAGTCTAGACCTCTAACATCGGCAGGAATACGGTAATATCTGCCTGTATCCTTCGCCGTTGCCATTTCTTCACGTGTAAGCAAGCTCTCATATCGCTTCTCGCCATGGCGTGTCCCAATGATTTTAATGGGTACATCCACATCAAAGAGTTCTTTCAAAGCCTGAGCTAAATCACCAATGGTGCTCGCAGGTGACTTCTGCACGAAGATATCTCCATGTTTTGCGTTTTTAAACGCATAAATGACCAAATCTACTGAGTCTTCAAGGCTCATCAAAAAGCGTGTCATATGAGGATCGGTCACCGTCAAGGGTCGCTTATTTTTAAGCTGCTCTATAAATAGTGGAATCACGCTGCCCCGTGAGCACATGACATTACCATAACGTGTTGCGCACATAACTGTGTTGCTGTCATTTTTGCTCTCGGCAATCATCACTTTTTCCATCATGGCTTTTGACATACCCATAGCATTTATGGGATACACTGCTTTGTCAGTGGATAAGCATATGACTGTTTTCACGCCGCAATCGGAGGCAGCTTTTAACGTGTTATATGTACCTTCCACATTGGTTCGCACCGCTTCCATGGGGAAGAACTCACAAGATGGCACTTGCTTAAGAGCGGCTGCGCTAAACACATAGTCCACACCTTTCATTGCACTCGCAATGGACTCCGGACTACGCACATCACCGACATAAAACCGCAATTTCGGGTTGCGGTATATGCGGCGCATGTCGTCTTGTTTTTTCTCATCACGAGAAAAAATGCGGACTTGCGCAACGTCCTCTTTTAAAAGGCGGTTGAGCACAGCATTGCCGAAGCTGCCTGTGCCTCCAGTTATGAGTAATGTTTTGTTTTTTAGCATCGCATTTAAACCTCGTCTAATATCTTTTTCGCCGCCTGAGACGCAAGGTAATGTGTCTCAAGATATTGTCGCCCTTGCTTACCCATATCCCGAAGCACCGATTCATCCAGCGCACAGATTTGATTGGCCACTCGGGTAAAATATCTTGAATTGTCACTTGAGCACCACCATCCAAATCCGCCCTCCGTGATGACAGCACCCACATCCGTGTTTGAATCGGTACACGCCAGAACCGGAAGACCAAATTCCATATAGGACAATAGCCGGGAGGGAAAATTCGGAATGGTAAATCGCGTATCCAAAAAGATCAGCCCGACATCGCACGCCTTGAGCAATTTATCATACTCATCCTTGGGCAGTAATTTGAGTAGCAACACATTCTTCGGCCGCTCTTCTTCCAAATACTCCACAAGCAGCTCTTGATCTGTACCCGACCCGCATATAATGAAAAACCTATCGTCCATATTTTGACTTAGCTTCAGGCATTCGATAATAAATGAAACACATTGCGGTCTACCCAAATTACCACCATATACAAACACCTTATGATCCATAGAAATTCCGTATTGGCTGCGCACATTCAACTTATCTTCTTCGCAGTCCAAGGCAGCTTCCCATGGCACAGGCTCAATACTATTCGGACAGACATGCACCTTCTCCTCATCAACCTGCGCATGCATCTGCAAATATTTGACATTGGCCGGGGACATACAGCCTATGTAGTCAGAGATGCTGTACAGTCTTTGTTCTTTCTTGTGAAAGAACTTATGCAACCAACTACCTTTTCTTAATAACCCCAAATCTACTGCATTTTGCGGGAAAATATCTTTGAGCAGCAAGTAACTTATCGCATCGTCACGCCTGATAATGAATTCCACCAGCTTGACCAGTGTTATCGGAGGCGTGGAGTAGATGATCAAATCAAATGTCACATCTTCAAAATGCTTTTCAACCGCACTGACATACTTATCCTCCAGCAGCATCATTGATATGCCCTTTTCAATTCTACCTGTCTTTTGAATATTCCCAATGCGGACTTTCAAAATCCCGCCGGTCTCACTCGGGAAAAATCCGGCCGGCTTTTTTTGCCGCCTTTCCACAGGCGATACGATAAACACTTTGTGTCCCTCTTGAACCAGCGCACGCATTAGATCCTGATAAATTCCGCGCTCATCCAAACTATTTATATCCACCAGAGTTGCAAATAAAATATTCATTATGATGATTTCCTTTGAATCATTGCGTCTTTGATCTCATAAATTGCATCACATTTTTCCAGCGTACCCGGTCTGTGTGCGATGATAATCATTGTCTTTGTTTGTCCAAGTGTGGTTATGGCTTCCGAAATGATCCGCTCACTCTCATTATCTAGTGCAGAAGTCGCCTCATCAAAAATCAAAATCTCCGGGTCATTGTATATCGCTCTGGCTATACCCAACCGCTGACGCTGACCTCCGGAAAGTCTAACACCTTTTTCACCAATGACTGTGCTGATCCCCTTATCCAGTGATTGCACATAATCTCTTACATTGGCAATCTCAAGCGATGCCCAAAGTCTATTTATATCTATATCTTCCTCAGAAACACCGAATGCAACATTTGCTGCAATCGTATCATCAATCAGATAGATATCTTGCGGGACATATCCTATTGTCTGTCTCAATCCATCAATATCTGATGCTATATTCACATCATCTACTAAAATCTCACCCTCATCAGGAGCAAGCAAGCCTAGCATAAGGTCTATCAGCGTGGTCTTTCCTGCACCAGAATTTCCAACAATGCCTATGGTTTGCCCTTTCTCTATCGTCAGCTCGGCATTTTTGAAAATATTTTTATCGGTTCCGGGGTATCTAAATGACAAATCCCTAACCACTACATTTCGGGTCAGGCTCATCTTGACCGTATTTATATCAGTGCTTTCCGGTGCACACTTTGCATCATGCAGGTCGTCATAAATTTGATTAAAATGTGTTATGGCAAACCGAATATTCGCCAAAAATCCAATTGACCTATTCAGCGATGGCATGATCCTCATTGCAGCCATTCCAAAGAGCGCAATCATCGGTAGTGACGCACTGATATCAGGATTACGCAAAGCATTTATGACCACAAGTACGACCAAACCGGAAACTGCCACCGTCTCTATGAGCAACCTTGGAGACTGATGCGCCAGATTATAAAAGGCTACCGTCTTCGCAAATCCTCTGCCTACTTTTTCATAATCATTCAGAAAATGTCTTTCTTTTCCCAATACCTTGACTTCTTTAATGCTCCCAAGCCCCTCATTGACGGCCTTTACCATTTTTGCGCCGTAAATATTTTGTCTTTTGGCGGCATCATCCATTTTGCCTTTGAGCAAGAAGTAATAGAGCACCGCAGCCCCACCCAACACTGCCCCGATACTGAGTGTGGAAATAGGATCAATGATCAACAGCAATATGAGTATCAGTACGATCACCATCAGCTCTGTCAACAGTTGCAGACCATTCATCAGCACCCCTTGAATGACTTCCCCTACGAGGGTATTTATATTGCGCTGCAATTCCGCAGTATTTTTCTTAAAAAAGTACGCATAAGGCTTGTGAATGTATGCATTAAAGAGCATTTTGGACATTTCGATTTGCAGATTGAGTGTAAATCTGTTTTGAATATACAGCAGAAAAAACATATATAGGCTCTTGAGTATAAACACGATGACCAAACCGGCACACATCAGCACTACAAATCGCCCATATCCTCCTATCCACGGGCGTTGCATGATGGTGAGAAGTATCGGATATGTTTGCATACTTTCTCTGTCAAGCAGGATGGTCGTAAATGGAAGAATGATGCCAATGCCTATTGTCTCAGCCACAGCCCCGAGCGCAATAAGGCACAACATGATCACAGCATTCGTTTTTTGCCGTCGGTTAAATAAACCAAAGAGTTTCCTAAAGCCTGAAATCATACCTTCGACTCCAAATCAAACTTCCGGCTCGCAAGCATCCCCGCAAAGACCCACAGCATCTGGCTGACAATAGGCAAGCTGATATTGAAAAAAGCTTGAATGCCATAGCCAAAAAATGCCGCCAACACTGCCATTGTCAAAGGATTTTTAAAGGCCCTGCGCACCGCAGCAAGAAAAATCCCAACGAGAAAAACAACATAGGTCAAAATCCCCAAAACACCTTGACTTACAAGTATTTGTAAATATTCATTATGTGCCGTATCGAAGCGCGCATCCATAAAATACTGCGCTTCCCTCGGGAATGAAAATTCAAAAGTATCCGGTCCATAGCCAATCAAAAGCCGATCCGGAACAACGCTTAGAGTGTGCCTCCAAATATAGATACGTCCGGAACCCATCTCATCACGGAGATTCCCATGCATCACTTCACGTGCTTCAAAAACTAGCCGTGATGCAAAACCTTCACCGCGCACGGCTTCTTCCCTGCCCATGATTTCCACACCGACCAGACCAATAACGATCGTCGCCGCAATCAGTATGACCCCAAGTTTCCATTTTATCGGCGCTTCCGGAGTGCGCACAGCATCGGATTGTAGACCATTTGATTCAGGCTCAGATTCCGCAACCTGAGTTGGGGGTAATTCAAAGATACGCTCTTTCCCTAGCTTTACCAGTAGCATCCCGACTATCAATAGTAACGCATAGACCATGACAAAAGGCCACAGACTACGCACAGTGCTTTCACCGAGAATATGCACATGGAAAAATAACCTCTGCACAGTGAATACCGCCACCCATGACGAAAACAAAATGAGCGCCCTGCCCAAATATCTGCGACGTTCAATAATAAAAGGGATCGCAAAGAATATCGTGACACCCACACCGGCAAGCCCGGAATCCGAACCTGAGATATCCATAAGCCAGAAGTTAAGCGCACTGGCGGCAAGCAATAGATACCTATACCAACACTTGGCCGCTTGGTTATTTGCTCCTACATCGGAATCGGGGTCTGTTCTGATAAACAAGAACCCACAGAGCAAAATTGCGACTGTGACATAGGTTGCAACAATATTCACATTGCCAATCGTGGAACGAAAGAAAATGTCAAAGAAGTTTTCGTGATAAAGCCCCGGTAGATGGTTCGGCCAGAGGCTGAAAAAGTCCATTCCATAGAACTGAAAAATGCCAATAAGTGCAACGAGCGATGCCGACACTCCGAAAATCATAAAGTCCTTGATATTCGGCCTGTACCAACGTGAAATGATAAAGAATATCGCCACATAGGACAATTGCGTGATGGCTCCGTCATATCGCCCGCCTCGTTGGGCACTCTCCTCAATGCCAATCCAAACATTTGTCAGGTCTCTAAATGGCGAAAAGATTGTTGAAACAAGCGTGACCAGTGCAAATAATAGTACCGCCCAGTCAAAATAACGGAGCTTGTCTTGCGGCAACAGACGAGGGTTGCGTGTAAGTCTGTATGCCCATATCGCAAAAACGCATAGCAATACAATCACCATGCTAAACATCAAGAAGCTCCATTTATGATAAGTCAAACGGATATAGCGTTCCGGACTCAAATATAGCGGTTGGATGCAAATGAGCAGTATCACTAAGAGCCGCGCTGCTCTGACCTGCCACATATCTATTTTTGCATACATTGCTATCTTTTTTCGTTCCGGAAAAGAATTGCTTACTGCTTTTGGCATTTACTGCTCTCCAATCGCTTTTGATGAAGCGCTCCATCTATTGTGGTGCGAGGTATCGGAGCTTTCGCCCTAATGGGCATAACTGCCGTTTATTGTAAAGCATTGCCCAATATAAGTCAATTATAACGGCGTTTGCGTTTGCTATAAATGTTGACTTTTGGGTTGGATTTTAATACTATATCCTTTGTACCCTTCGCATAAAAATATAAGAATGGGGATATCATATGTCAAAGACTGCAAAAAATGCGGCAAACTTTGTAGAGCGCAAAATTTCAGCAATGTACTTAAAGATAGATATATGGCAAAACAGGGTGGCACGGCTACTCTTTATACTTATGTGCTGCGGAGTACCACTCTATTTTAATCAGCACGGTTATCTTGGTTTGCCGGAATTTAAGTGGCATTTTTATATGTTCAGTATTATTTTGACCATGATTTTTGTCGTGGCAATCTGGGTCTATAGACTCATCCAAAGCCCCAGACTCTTGCCGCAATTTGACTTCAACGTGGTCGATTGGGCGGTTGTAGGATTCGCCGCCATCACGCTAATTTCAACACTATTCTCACCATTTAGTGACTTCATAAATGTGTGGGTGGGTATGCCCGGACAAACCGGCAGATTTGACGGTGCCATCACGCAACTGTCCTATGTGGCTATATTCTTTATCATTTCACGTTGGTACAAACCGCGTGAAAAAGATTTCATGTGGTTTTGCGTCGCTTCCATAGTCATATCTCTGATCGGCATCTTCCAATTTTTCGGAATGGACTTTTTTGGGTTCTGGCCAAACCATATGCCTGAACATTTTCGTGAAAACTTCTTCCATATACACATACGCACAACCATAGGAAACACAAATACTGTTTCGTTATTTGTCACTTTGGCTATTTTGTTTTCCGGATTTTTGTTCATCAGAAAACCTTCAAAGTGGCAACCGCTATGGCTTGTGACCAGCGCCATGAACTTCTGGATGTGGGTCATCGCCAATGCCGATTCAGGAACCGTTGGCCTGAGTGTTGCCATGTTGCTGTGCATCCCCTTTATTATACAAAACATCAAAACACTCGGCAGAACACTTATTCTGATATCTACGTGGGTGGCCATGTATATATTGCAGACATTCTTCTTTGAAGTCGTGGCAATAGAAACGAGAGTAGCATCATCACTTTTACCATTTGCCGCTATTTTTACACTGCTTCTGATCATCGGATTAGTGCTCACGTTGCGAGGTAAAGAACTAAACCCTGACGCACCGCCTCGGTGGAAATTGGGTGTCATCCTCATCATTGTGATCATTGCCGCAGGTTTAGTCGGTGTAGAAGTTATGGGTAGACCGAATGCTGACGGTATGGGTACCGGCATCATTTATGAGGCGCGTGAAATTATGCATGGACGCATTCAAGATGAGTTCGGCACCAATCGCATATACATATGGCGGCACGCTTTGAGTTCCGTTCCAAACCGGCTTTTGATCGGCCATGGCCCTGATACTTTCATTTTTGCATTCCCTCGTGAGGCGCAAGGGTATTTCGGAGAAACTTATGATACTGCGCACAATGAGTATATTCAGTATCTCGTGGCACAAGGGGTCTTGGGGCTGATTGCTTATCTTGTTTTTGCTGTGGGTGTTGTAGTTTTGTCCGTGCGCAAGGCATTTAAAGACCCCATCATAATGGCCGTGCTTGCCGCATTTGTTGCTTATCTGGCACAGGCATTCTTTAACATTAGCCACCCTATAGCCAGCCAAATCCTGTGGGTGTTTGCGGGGATACTGGTGAGTCGGCGGTTGAGTAAGGGGAGCGAAACCTAAAGCTCCCTCAGTCAGCTACGCTGACAGCGTCCTTGTGAGGGGGCTTCAAACAAAAGGCGACTCCAACGCTTTAATTTGCTTGTTATTGTGTGGTCGCCCCTACGATTCGACTGCATGTTACCCTATCGAAAGGAGGAGTTTTAAACGTGACCCAAAAATATGGAAATGTTTTCCTCTCCATGGCCAAAGGGCTGCTCTTCCTCATGATTATTGCTATGTTTTTCATAGGGCAAAATGTCTTTTATGCAGAAACTATTTTTTACTATTGGGGCAACTATATCGTCCTGCTGATTTACTCTGCAAATCTATACTTCACAAATCGAATTTATCAGGGATTTGGATTCGGAAGCACTGCCTTGCACGAGATTATACTTTCATGGATATTCTGTCTTGCACTGGCCAATGGGCTTCAATATCTCATGTTGAGCCTATTGTCAGAAACACTATTACCGATCACAGGCTTTCTTATCTTATTCACAGCTCAGATCATCGTTGTTATCCCATTAACCATATTGATAAACACGCTGCATTATCGTCTCAATCCTGCACAGGTCGCCATAATCATTTATGGCACGAAAGAAAGAGCCCAAGAGTATCTGACTCTGATCAATGAACATAAGAAGCACTATACCGTCCGCAAAAGTGTTTCTCAGGATGAACCCATCGAAACGCTTAAATGCCATATTGAAAATTCCGAATCTATATTCTTTCTTGATGTGGAGGAATCTATCAAGGAAACACTTTTAGAATTTTGTTTTCTCCAGGATAAGCGCACATATATTCTCCCCACTTTTACCGGTGTACTCATCAAAACGGCGGTGATATCATGGATTTCCAATACGCCGATGTTTCTGCCTAAGAGCCCGAAACCGGATATAGGAACCAGATTGGTCAAGCGCATCATGGATATCATTATCTCATCAATTGCAATCATTTTATCCAGCCCTATTATGCTCATCACCTGGATCGCTATACGTGCATATGACAAAGCTCCTGCCATATACAAGCAAACACGAGTGACTTTAGGCGGCAGACATTTCACAATATATAAGTTCCGCAGTATGCGTCCTAATGCCGAAGACGATGGTGTTCCGAGACTCACCTCAAAGGACGATGATCGGATCACTCCGATTGGAAGGGTCATACGAAAAACAAGACTTGACGAACTCCCTCAGTTTTTCAATGTGCTCATGGGTTCTATGTCTGTAGTCGGCCCCAGACCGGAACGCCCTGAAATTGCTAAGCAATATGAGGAAATATATCCCAATTTCGCCTTTCGGACAAAAGTAAAAGCCGGCATCACCGGCTTTGCACAGATTTATGGGAGATACAACACAGCACCTGATTATAAGCTGTTTCTTGATATCATATATATTGAGACCTTATCGATCTGGCAGGATGCCAAGCTGATTTTACAAACGATGAAGGTTATATTCATGCCATCAAGCACCGAAGGGGTATCTAATGACTCAACCACGGCGCTTAAGTAAATCGTACATGATATGAAAATAGCGCTATACTCTATTTAGACCGTGCAAACATATTGTATAATTGCGCCAAAAGCTTTCCGGGCAGAAGCCGCACAGGAATGCGCATCGCTAAATTCAAAATGAAACGAAAAAATCCAATATAGCCAAGCCTGAGCAACTGCTTTTGCATCTTCCACTCATATCGTATATAAGCGATACCTCTGCGCCGCTCATACATCCCTCCACCGACACGTGCATCAACTAAGACTTCGGGATGATTAGCACAAATGGCACCGTTTTTGATCATGCGCACCCATAGATCATAGTCTTCAAAGCAGGGAAAATATCGATAATTCCCTGCGGAAATTGCCAAATCTCGCTTTAACATTACCGTCATTTGGCTCAAAGGATTTCTGCATTTGGCATATGTGACTATATCATCATGGCTCAAGGGCACTTTCCGTACGGCCAAAGCATCATCAGGATTATCTCCAAATTCTGATATTTGTCCGCCAATCAAGCTTAATTCAGAATTGCTTTCAATCATTGCAAGCTGCTTCTCAAATCTGTCAGGCCTGCAAATATCATCACTATCCATGACGGCCACCCACGCATTCCGAGCAGCTTCAATCCCTATAGCTCGTGCAGGCCCTTGGGTAATATTCTTAGGCAAGGCAATGATCTGCATATCATTAGGAAAATGAAAATCACTCAAGACCCGCTCCAACACACTCGGAAGTGGGCCGTCTTTTACTATGATAAGCTCATCAGGCAGCATGGTCTGAGACGATATGCTGTCTAAACATTTTTTTAGAAAATGCGGATTTTCTTTTGCGTAGACACTGATTAGTAGGGAGAATTTCATTTGATTATTATTCCGGAATTTCTATTGTGAATTTTTGGGACTTAAACTTTTAGACCGATATATTATAACATAAGTCGTACAAATAAACACCCTTTTAAAGCAAATCGCTTGCTTGCAATCTGCGCTATTCCAACATAAAAGGCATAAAACCTTTACAAATCCTATGATTTGGTATATTATGAACTGTAATTTTAGGCAGTGCTAAATGAGTATTTCTTTATTAATCGCATGAGTCTTAAAGGTGGAATCGCCCTGATGAAGAAAGTTATGCTAGTCTTCGGCACCAGACCGGAAGCTATTAAAATGTGTCCCTTAGTTAATGAACTAAAACGCCGTGACGTGTTTAAGACCGTTGTGTGCGTAACAGGGCAGCATCGTCAAATGCTAGATCAAGTCCTTGATTGTTTCAATGTACAACCTGACCACGATCTTTCGCTTATGAAGAGTGGTCAGACACTTTTTGATATAACGACAGGCGTCCTTGAGAAAATAAAATCCGTATTAGAATTGGAAAAACCTGATGTTGTGCTTGTCCATGGAGATACAACTACAACATTTGCCGCTGCCCTTGCAGCGTTTTACTTAAATATACCCATTGGACATGTGGAAGCCGGACTGCGCACCTATAATTTACAATCCCCATTTCCGGAAGAGTTTAACCGCCAAGCGGTGAGTATCGTTTCAAAATATGATTTTGCACCAACCGAACTTGCCAAAAATGCGTTACTCAAAGAAGGTAAACCTGCAAACAACATTTATGTCACAGGCAACACTGCTATAGATGCACTAAGCACAACTATCAAAAAGAATTATTCTCATGGGCTCTTGGATTGGGTGGGCAACGACCGGTTGATTATGCTTACTGCCCACCGCAGAGAGAACTTGGGCAAGCCTATGCGCAATATGTTTCGCGCAATCAGACGTGTTGCTGAACAATTTGATGATATTAAGGTCATCTACCCCATACATATGAATCCACAGGTGAGATCTGCTGCCGAAGATATTCTACATGAGACCGACCGAATAAAACTCATTGAGCCACTTGAGGTGTTGGATTTCCACAATTTCCTTGCTGCATCGCATTTGATTTTAACAGACAGCGGAGGCATTCAGGAAGAGGCTCCTTCATTGGGAAAACCGGTTTTAGTTATGCGCGACACTACTGAGCGCCCGGAAGGAATTGAGGCAGGTACGCTAAAGCTCGTGGGCACCAGTGAAGAGAGAATTTACGAAGAGTTTGTCAATTTGTTAACTTGCTCTTCATCTTATATCGCAATGAGCAATGCTTCAAATCCGTATGGTGACGGTACAGCATGTGCGCAGATCGCTGATATACTGGCCGCGCATTAGCCGTGAACAATTTAGCACCGTTCTTTGCATCTCCTATTGTACTTTTGCAAAAGCAAATCTTGTCTCAGTAATTATAGAAGGGCTTACATTGAGCATCCTTTTCACTAAAAATCACTAAAGCAACAACCAAATCACATTGACAATCCTGTAGCTGTAGCAGCTTCTCGGTTGGGTAAAATCCCTTTACAAAATTGTAAAAATGATATATTATTAGTTGGCATTTATAGTAATAAGTTACTGTATAACAAAATTGCAGAATAATATATTTGGAGTCGAAATGACGCTTTCAAAAAAACGTTTAGCCGCAATCACAGTCTGCTTAACTGCCATCTTTTTCACTCTCTTTTTGTTTTTGCCCGAGAGCATCGTTGGTCATAGAGCAGACCAATTGCTTTTGTTCTTACCTAAAGTTCTCTTTTTGGCGGTCACAGCTGCCATTACTATAGCTTTTTTGCTAATAGTTATCTTCAAAAAAGATTTTATGAGATGGCAACTCCATTCATTTAATCGCTATAGATATTTATTAAAACTGCTGGTCAAGCGGGACTTTGTAACAAAGTACAGAAAAAGTGTATTGGGTGTTTTGTGGTCTGTACTCAACCCATTGCTCACCATGATGGTTCTGACCCTTGTTTTTGCACATATTTTTCGATTTGAAATCGAGAACTTTCCCGTCTATGTTCTCAGCGGGCAGCTGATTTTCAACTTTTTTAGTGAAGCCACCACCCAATCAATGCACTCTGTCATAGGTAGCGGTGGCATTATTAAGAAAGTTTATGTACCAAAGTACATTTTCCCTTTATCCAAAACCCTTTCGTCCCTTGTTAATGTGCTTTTTACGCTAATAGCCTTTCTGCTTGTATTCATTTTCACCGGTGCAGAGTTTAGGTGGACGATGCTCCTTGTTCCAATACCTATTTTTTACACCTTAATCTTTTCACTCGGAGTAGGCATGTTCCTCTCATCGCTCACCGTTTTTTTCCGTGATATGACGTACCTTTGGGGCGTTTTTACAATGCTTCTAATGTTTCTAACACCCATAATGTACCCTATTGAGCAGATTCCCGAAGCATTTAGGCCGGTTTGGGGACTTAACCCCTTATTCCAATTTGTTGATTATTTCCGGGAACTGACTCTTCATGGTAACATTCCCGACTTATGGACAAACATCGTCTGTCTTGGAGTTGCGCTTTGCGCCCTGTGCGTTGGGACATATGTCTTTATGAAAAAACAGGATCGGTACATCCTTTATATTTAGGAGGCCTTGACTTGGAAACACCAGCAATATCTGTTCAAAATGTCTCTATGAGATTTAATTTAAGCAAAGACAAGATTTTGGGCATAAAAGAATATGTTGTAAAGGCACTAAAGGGACAAATCTTTTATGAGGAATTTTGGGCACTCAATGATGTGAGTTTTGATGTAATGCCCGGCGAAGTATTTGGTGTAATGGGCTTTAACGGTGCTGGGAAGTCAACACTCCTCAAAATCATTGCAGGCGTATTTAGGCCAACAATGGGTTCTGTCACAGTCAATGGTGAGATTTCTCCTCTTTTGGAGCTGGGTGCAGGATTTGATTCGGAGTTTTCTGCACGTGACAATATTTATATGAATGGTGCAATGTATGGATACCCTCCGCAGTTTATGGAAACAAAGTATGAAGAAATAATGGACTTTGCTGAGCTCTGGGAATTTGAAGATGTTGCTCTGAAAAATTTTTCATCGGGTATGATGGGTCGTTTAGGTTTTGCAGTAGCAACCAGCGTTAGACCCAGTATTTTAATAGTTGATGAAATACTTGGAGTCGGCGACTATAAGTTTCAAGCAAAATGCGAAGAACGTATTCAAAATATGATTTCAGACGGCGTTACTGTTTTGCTTGTCTCACACAGCATTAAAACGATCAAAGAAATGTGCTCCAGGGCAATTTTGCTTGAAAAAGGCCGAGTCGTTTGTTGTGGCAATATCAAAGATGTCTGTCATGCTTATGGAGACGAGTAGTTTTGAACATGGGTGATAATATGATAAGCATTCTGATGGCCTCCTACAATGGCGCAGGTTATGTTTCTGCTCAAATCGATTCTCTGCTGTCTCAAACATGTCAGAACTTCAAATTGTACATATGCGACGACATGTCAACTGACGATACCTATAAAATTCTCGCCGAGTATCAAGACAAATACCCTGACAAAATTTTCATAAGCCAAAATAGTAAAAACTCCGGCAGCGCAAAGTTCAATTTCATTAATTTGATGATTAATCACAAAGATGATTATCTCATGCTCTGTGACCAAGATGATGTCTGGTTACCAGACAAAATCGAAATCACATTAGCCAAAATGCAGGAGCTTGAGACGCTTTATGGCAATTCACTGCCGCTGCTTGTCCACACTGACCTTAAAGTCGTTAATGAAAACCTTGAAACCATATCAGAATCTTTTGTAGCTGCTATGAATGCTAATTACACTAAGACCAAGCTTCGTCACCAGATTATACAAAACACGCTCACCGGGTGCACCGCAATGTATAACCGGGCTTTGTCGGATTTAATTACAACAAATCCTCCTTTCATGGTAATGCATGACTGGTGGCTCATGCTTGTGGCTTCGGCCTTTGGAAAAATAGACTCTATCAATAACCAAACCGTCCTATACCGACAGCATAATCTAAACGAAGTTGGTGCAAAAGACGTGAGGACACTTGAGTATAAAATCCGAAAGGTTCTAAATCCTCAAGGCATAAAACAAGCCCTTAATGAAACATACTTGCAAGCAAATAGTTTCAAAGAGACATTTAGGTCTTTGTTATCAGATGAGCAATTAGAGTTTCTTTCCTGCTATTGCGCAATTGCAACCCGGCCTAAAATTCTAAAATGGATTTCAATTTGTCGGCTAAGGGTATTCAAAAATAGTCTTCCAAGAAAAATTGCTCAGTTTCTATATATCTAACTAATCAGGAAGTATTCAAGTGACAGTCTGTGCAGGCATAATACTATATAACCCCAACATTGAGCGTTTGACCGAAAATGTAAACGCAATCTTATCTCAAGTTAGTGAAGTTGTTTTTGTCGATAATGCTTCAAATAATCTTGAGGAGATTAGATTGCATTTTACCGACAGACGGTTTCATTGGATTATTAATGATACTAATATCGGTATTTCCGGTGCATTAAACCAATTAATAAATTTCGCATCTGATAACTCATATCAGTGGATACTCACTTTAGACCAAGATAGTGTATGCGAAAGTCATTTAGTTAGTGAACTTGAAAAATATATCCACACTGACGAAAAGTTGGCTATGGTCTCTCCTCGCATTGTCGATAGAACTGATTTGCACCTCGCTAACCATGAAAGCTATGATGCAGAAACGGAAGATGTTACGCTTTGTATTACATCCGGTTGTTTGACAAATGTAATGGCAGTAATTGAAGTTGGCTTATTTGACGAAAGGCTTTTTATTGACAGCGTTGACCACGAGATGTGCCTGAGACTCAGGCGTGCAAGGTATCGAATTATAAGGGTAAACAATGCCAAACTTCTTCAAGAATTTGGCCAGAGCACAATCAAAAGAAAATTCTTATGGAAAACCGTTGTATTTGATTTCTATCCCCCCATTCGTGTGTATTATCAAACAAGGAACAATCTGTTTTTACTGAGAAAGTATAAAAAGGAATACGACCCGCACCCTTTATACTGTAAGTTTCACATGATAGCAATTTTTGCAATCAGGCAATTATACGAGCCACAAAAAATCAAAAGAACCCTCGCATTTTTCCGAGGGTATATATCAGGACTCACAATGAAAATATAAACTGAGGTGCTTATTATGAAAGGTATAATTCTGGCAGGCGGAGCCGGTACAAGGCTCTATCCCCTAACTCAAGTGACAAGCAAGCAACTACTTCCTATTTATGACAAACCGATGATATTTTATCCTTTATCCGCACTGATGTTGGCAGGGATTAGAGAGATTCTAATTATATCAACTCCTCAAGACCTGCCTAACTTCGAAAAACTACTCGGAGATGGTCATGAGCTCGGACTTGAGCTTTCCTACAAGGTTCAACCATCACCGGATGGACTCGCCCAAGCCTTCATTCTCGGTGAAGAATTTATCGGCAACGATAGATGCGCCATGGTTCTCGGCGACAATATCTTTTATGGGAATGGTTTTTCAACACTTTTACAAGAAGCTGCAAAGAAATCCGAGGGGGCAACTGTGTTTGGATACTATGTCGATGATCCTGAGCGGTTTGGTGTCGTGGAGTTCGACGAATCCGGAAAGGCAATTTCACTTGAGGAAAAGCCGAAAGAACCAAAGTCGAACTATGCAGTTACCGGCCTTTATTTTTACGACAATACATGTGTTGAGTATTCCAAAAGGCTAACTCCAAGTGCGCGTGGCGAACTTGAAATCACAGACCTTAATCGCATTTATCTGGAAAAAGGTAACCTCGATGTCAAGATACTTGGCCGTGGATATGCATGGCTCGACACAGGAACCATAGATAGTCTCATGGATGCATCAAACTTTGTCATGGCTGTCGAAAAAAGGCAGAGCATCAAAATCTCTGCAATTGAAGAAATCGCTTATCGCATGGGTTTTATTGACAAAGTGCAGCTGCAAAAACTGGCAGACGGTTATGGTAAGTCTCCATATGCGGAATATCTAAACAAGGTCATCAGTGGGAGAATAAGATAAATGACAGTTACAGAAACGAAACTCCCGGGCGTTCTGATTCTTGAACCCAAGGTTTTTGGCGATTCCCGCGGTTGGTTTATGGAAACATATATCAAAATTAAAACACCACAGATTGATTGTGAGTTTGTACAAGACAATCATTCTATGTCCGCTCAAAAAGGCACGCTCAGAGGCATTCATTTCCAGAGTGCTCCAATGGTGCAAGCAAAGTTACTTAGGTGCGTAAGCGGTGCTATCATGGACTTTGCGGTCGATCTTCGTCCTGATAGCAGTACATACAAGCAATGGATATGTCTTGAATTGTCTGCCGATAACAAAAAACAGTTGTTTGTTCCCCACGGTTTTGGCCACGCATTTATAACCCTTACTGAAAATGCTGAGGTGATTTACAAAACAGATAACTATTACAGCCCTGAGCATGATTGCGCAATTTCATGGGCAGACCCTGAGTTAGGAATTGATTGGGGAGTTGAAAATCCCATTTTGTCAGACAAAGATAAAAAAGCCCCATTTCTAAAAGACATCGCACCACTAAAATGGTAGAGCGGAAGCAACATCACTAGTGTAACGTATTCCAAATAACTAGCCTTTTCTTGCGGCATCTTTTTCCGCCTGACTTTGTCAAAATATCTTGAAAGACCAGTGGTATTCCTGCAATATTTTTCCTCGCCAGACGAAAAAATCTACCACAATTAAAGTCCAATTATTTAAAACACGCTACACTAGGGGCGACATATTACAATCTATACATTCAATTTTACATAAGGAGAATATCATGAAAGTTTTAGTGACAGGTGGAGCCGGGTTTATCGGCGGCAATTTTATACACTACCAAATAAAAAAGTATCCGGACGATACCATCATCTGTGTTGATAAGCTTACATACGCCGGAAATATGGAAACTCTCGCTCCTATTGCAGACCACAAAAATTTCCATTTTGAGCAAGCGGACATTGCAGACGCTACGGCAATCAGAGCTATTTTTGAAAAATACAAACCTAACTATGTAATAAACTTTGCCGCAGAGAGTCATGTTGACCGAAGCATTGAAGACCCCGGGATTTTCCTAAGAACTAATGTTCTGGGCACACAGGTACTCCTTGATGCTGCGCGTGAGTTTGGAGCAACAAGATATCACCAGGTTTCTACTGACGAGGTCTATGGTGATCTTCCCCTAGACAGACCTGACTTACTATTCACAGAAGAAACTCCAATCCATACTTCAAGTCCATATTCCGCATCTAAAGCAGGTGCAGATTTGTTGTGCCAGGCATATGCCAGAACTTATAAAATGCCCATAACCATTTCTCGTTGCAGTAACAATTACGGCCCATACCATTTTCCTGAAAAACTTATACCGCTTATGATTACCAATGCAATGAAAGACATCCCTCTCCCTGTTTACGGAAAGGGCGAGAATATAAGAGATTGGCTATATGTTCTTGACCATTGCCGTGCGATTGACTTGATTGTGCGCAAGGGTACAGATGGCGAAGTGTATAATATTGGCGGAAATAATGAGCGCACAAATCTCACTGTTGTAAAAGAGATTATCAAAGCGCTGGGCAAAGATGAGTCTCTGATAAAATATGTCACCGACCGTGCAGGGCATGACCTCAGATACGGCATTGACCCAACTAAAATTCACAATGAACTTGACTGGCTTCCTGAAACAAACTTTGAAGATGGGCTGGCGCTTACCATTGAGTGGTATAAGGACAATGCTGATTGGTGGCAACATGTGCTCAGTGGTGAGTACAGGAGTGTAAGATGATTCTAGTCACCGGCAAAAACGGGCAATTGGGCTCAGATGTAATATCTCAACTGCACAGCCGCAATATTGATTGCCTTGGCATTGACGTATGTGAGCTTGACATTACTGATTCTCAAGCAGTCAGGACATTTATCGAAAAGATAAAGCCTAGATGCGTTATACACTGCGCCGCATATACAGCCGTTGACAAAGCCGAAGATGAGCCTGAGCTTTGTATGTCTGTAAATGCAGATGGCACGCGGTACATAGCTCAAGCATGTAGGGATATAGGCGCTGAGATGATTTATATCAGCACCGACTATGTGTTTTCGGGTGATGGTAACACACCTTATGAAGTTGATGACCCAAAGGATCCTCTTTCAATGTATGGCAAGAGCAAACTTGATGGCGAATTAGTCATGACGGAATGTCTCTTAAATTGCTACATCGTTAGGACATCATGGGTTTTTGGCCTAAACGGCAATAATTTTGTAAAGACGATGCTCAATCTTGCCAACTCAAGAGATGAGATTAGTGTTGTATGCGACCAAATTGGAAGCCCCACTTATACCCCGGATTTGGCAAAACTATTATGCAACATAGCTCTATCCGGAAAATACGGAGTGTACCACGCTACGAACGAAGGCTTTTGTTCCTGGGCTGAGTTTGCTGAGGAGATAATGAGAGAGCGCGGGAGTTCGTGCAAAATCAATCATATTCCAACATCGCAGTACCCCACCAAAGCTACAAGGCCTCATAACTCAAGGTTGTCAAAGTTGAGCCTTGTCAGCGCAGGCTTTGAGCGGTTACCCTCTTGGAACGATGCGCTCAAAAGGTTTTTGTCAGCACCCGAGGCTAATCCATAATTAACGCCTTATAGAAACTCTATACACAGGAAGTACAACAATGGATGCAACAATTGTAATCCCAACTAAAAATGCAGGAGACGCATTTGACGCAGTTTTGGAGCGAGTTTTCGCTCAAGAAACAAAATACCAATATGAGGTAATTATTGTCGATTCAGGCTCAACTGACAAGACATTGGACATCACTCGGAAGTATCCTGCCCGTCTCATCGAGATTCCCCCTGAGGATTTCGGCCACGGAAAGACACGCAACTTTGGTGCATCGCAAGGCAGTGGCGAATTTATTGTATTTATAACACATGATGCTCTTCCCTATGATAGGCACTGGTTGGAAAACTTATTAAATGCTATGAATATGAGCGACGATATTGTTGGAGGCTTCGGGCGTCATGAGCCTTATCCGGACTGCAACCTTTTTGACAAAAGAGACATAGTTCTGCATTTTAATGGTTTTGGCTCCGGTGATACCATTTATTGGTTAGATGACCCTGAAAGATATAATAGTGAAGAGGGGTATAGGCATTTCCTGTCGTTTTTCTCTGACAACAACTCTTGTTTGCGCAGGTCAGTTTGGGAAAAGATCCCATACGATGACGTTGACTTCGCCGAGGATCAAATTTGGTGTCGAAAGATTATAGAAATGGGCTACAAGAAAGTGTATAGCCCTGATGCATGTGTGTACCACTCACACAACTATCCTCTCAAAACATATTTTACAAGATTCTATGACGAGTATAAGGGACATTACGAGATTCAGCAGTATCGCATCGTCACATCACCATTAAAGGTCTACCCGCTTGCAGCCAAGCTTACGATTGGTGACATAAAATATGTTATGGCGCAAAAATCTCTCACCCTAAAGAGCAAGACCTACTGGATTTACTATGCTGCTCGGAAAAATCTATATCGGGTTCGCGCAGGTTATTTAGGTGGAAAGTACCATCTTTGGTCTGATAAAAAGAAACTAAAAATGGACAAAAAACACTCCCAGCTATATGCTCAGATGAATTCAAAGTAAACATTCGGAGGAACAGAAACGAAATGTCGTTATTTTCAAAAGTAATTAGAGTGCTTAGAACCGAGGGATTAAAAGGTCTTTGTCTTCGCATAAAAATTAGACTTGGAGCCGGCCACACTGCAACTGCTTCTGTTATCGAAGTTAACAAAAGAGAAGTAGGCTTTAGTAATTTGATTTCACTTAAACATATCCCTTACTCCAAAGAGGATTATATTGCAAGCGAAAACTTCAAAAGCAATAAAGATTCTATTTCGATTAACTGGATTGTCCCTGAAGTCGGAGTAGGATCCGGTGGACATATAAATATTTTCAGATTTGTAAGTCACCTGCAAAAACGCGGTCATAAGAACAGGATATATATTTTTGGCAACAATCCATATAGAAACAACGAGGATTTTAGAAAATTTGTTTTTGATAATTTTGATTTAGACAGAAGTGTAGAAGTTTATTGGAGCGAAAAATATATTAAATATGCTGACGCAACCATTGCAACATCATGGCCGACTGCATACTTTGTAAAATCATTTGATAATACTCAAAAAAAATTTTATTTCGTCCAAGACTTTGAGCCGTTATTCTACGCTGTCGGTAGTGAGTATGCGTTTGCAGAAAACACCTACAAAATGGGCTTTGTTGGACTTACTGCCGGTGATTGGTTAAAAAATAAGTTAGAAAATGACTATGCCATGAAGTGTACCAGCTTCTCTTTCTCATATGACAAGCAGTTATATAAGCCTTTTGGCAAACGTGATAAAAAGTCACGTCTTCTGTTTTATGCAAGACCGGTCACACAGCGCAGAATGTTTGAACTTGGCGTCCTTGCGTTAAATGAGTTCCACTTCAAATTTCCCGAAGTTGAAATAATTATGGCAGGTTGGGATGTAAGTGATTATCACACCTCCTTTCCCTTTCAAAATGCCGGTACAGTAAGCACCGATGAACTTGGTGAGATGTACAGCGACTGCGATTTGGTTATAACCCTATCCGGCACAAATCTGTCATTGCTCCCGCTTGAGGTCATGGCATGTAACGTTGCTCTTATGAGCAATCGTGGCGCTAATGTAGATTGGCTTCTTGATGATAATAACTCTATTTTGTGCGACTTAACTATCGAAGACATCGTAACAAAACTATGTGCATTTTTCAGCAACAAAGACTCGTACAAAGATATTGTTGAAAACGGCTATCAATGTGCAATAGCTTCCGATTGGGAAAGCGAGTGCATTAAGGTTGAAAAGGCAATTAAATCTGAGTTAGCTGATGTTAAACAGTCTAAATAATAAATTAAAGGAGGTGCAAGTTACTCAACATGAAATTAGTTGTTGGCGGAGGCGGCTTTCTTGGCTCTTGTGTTGCAAATGCACTATATAATACTGATCATGAAGTCCGAATTTTGGATAAGTATGGAAGTCTTGCAATTCAAGACAAACGCCCCCAATTTGAAATAATATCCGGTGATATAAACCATAAAGAAACTTTGGTCACAGCACTTAAAAATGTCGATACGGTTTATTACTTTATCTCACATTCGTTTCCAAGTATGAATGACGATTCATTAAAGTATGAGATTGATAACACCTTAAAATCAATTGATTTCGTGCTTTCAGTGATGAATGAGCAAAATGTTAAAAAAATTGTGTTTCCATCGTCCGGCGGAACTCTCTATGGTGAGGTATCTAAAGGACTCGCAACTGAGTCCCAACAAGGCGAGCCTACTTCAACATACGGCGCAGGCAAGCTATTGAGCGAAGATATTATTAAATACTATTGCCGTGTTTATGGGTTTAGGGCGCTTATCTTGAGATTATCAAATGTATATGGTTGCCCATTTAACCGAAAGGTACAACAAGGTGCAATTGATATTTTCATACAAAAGGCTCTGGCAAATCAGCAGATAGAACTCTGGGGCGACCCTTCTTATCTTATTCGAGACCACTTGTTTATAGATGATTTTTGTAGTGCTGTACTTTCATTGGTTGATTTGGAGTTTGATGGCGCTGAAATATTTAATGTAGCTTCCGGTATAGGGCACTCTTTAGATGATGTTATACTATGCATTGAAAAAACACTAGGCAGATCTGTTGATAGAGTCATACGTCCAAATAGTTTCGCAGGCGTGAGGAGAAATGTATTGGACATTTCAAAAATAAACAAAAGTACAGGGTGGAGTCCTCAATTTTCACTCGAAGAAGGCATAGGATTAACAATAAGAAGAAAAGGTTCTTAGCCATAAGACTTTAGACTATTCACTTACTACCGGGTTTTATGAAATGAGGCAAAATGTTTAGAAAACAAATGCAATATAAACAAGCAATTTCGGAAAGTATAGAATTGATAAGAGAAAACAACAAGCTCTTAACTGCGATTATTAATCGTGATGAACAAACAAAGCAGAAGCTTGATGAAATTTGTGAATTGATTGAAGCAAAGGGCAATGTCATTGGTTCAACAATAGACAATGCTCAGCTAGAGCTCAAATTACAACATGAAGTCGCCGCAGTTAATTTTTCCGCTTTTGATGAGTACAAAAATATTCACTCGGGCAAAGATGTTGTCATTGCCGCTTCAGGTCCGACTTTGAATAGATATAAGCAGATAAATAACGCTGTCCATATCGGTGTCAATAGTGTTTGCTCCAATCCCGATATCTCGCTTGACTATTACTTCTCTCAAGATTTCGGGGTTAAAATACCTCGGCAAGTAAAGTTTGAGTCAGATATTGCTAATCTAAATTGCAAAAAGTTCTTTGGGTTACTGGCATCCGTCCCTAATGGATTGATTGAGCCTCCAGAATCGCTCTGTGCCCGCATTGGTGCAACAAGGTATTTTTTCGAAGTCTCTCCCAGCCGGCATCTTTACCATGATATTCGCTTCAGACCTTTGATGGATTTTTACTCGGTTGTGTTTCCTGCTTTGCATTTTGCTTTGTTTACAAATCCAAAGCGAATTTATCTGGTAGGCGTTGATACAAGTTTTGGCGGTTATTATACAAATGAAAATGCATCGGAAACCGTTGCAGAGGCACAGCATATATTGTATAATCGTATGATTGGCTTTCGCAGGGTTCGGGAGTTTGCCAAAACTTGGTATCCGGAAACTGAAATCATCTCAATTAACCCGGTAAACTTAAATGGTCTCTTCAATGATATGTACACAGACGAAAATGGGAATCTTATAGAGGCATCTAACGAATTATCCGGTATTAATGAGTGCGATTTTACTGATGATGGTATCAGAGCATTTGTAGATAATCACATTGAGCAAATCCTATTGTCAAAAGAAAATAGCGAAAAGAAGGTTAGTGATGATTGATAATATTATTCCATTTAATCGGCCACTCTATACTGAAAAAGGCATAGGCTATACCGTAGATGCCATAACGGTTAAGAAGAAAATAATCGGAGATGGCGAATATACCAAAAATTGCAATGAGTGGATAGAGACAAACTTTAGTTCGCCTAAAGCTCTTCTTACGACATCATGTACCCACGCACTTGAACTCGCCGCTTTGCTTATTGACATCAAGGAGGGCGATGAAGTTATTATGCCATCTTACACTTTCGTTTCTACAGCAAATGCGTTTGTGCTCAGAGGCGCTAAGATAGTTTTTGTTGATATACGCCCGGATACTATGAATATTGACGAAAAACTAATAGAAGATGCCATAACTCCAAAAACAAAGGCTATTGTGCCTGTACACTATGCAGGCGTGAGCTGCGAAATGACCACCATCATGGACATCGCAAAGAGGCATGGTCTATACGTTATTGAGGACGCCGCTCAAGGCGTTATGTCAAAATATGGAGATAAATACCTTGGCGCAATTGGTGATATAGGCTGCTATAGTTTTCATGAAACCAAAAACTTTACAATGGGTGAGGGCGGAGCTATCCTCATCAAAAATCCGGAATTTATAGAAAGAGCCGAAATTATCCGTGAAAAAGGCACAAACAGAAGCCAATTTTTTAGGGGTATGGTTGATAAGTATAGTTGGGTCGATATTGGTTCATCATACCTGCCCAGCGACTTAAATGCCGCCTACCTATATGCTCAACTTGAAGAAGCTACAAAGATTAATGATGAAAGGCTGAAAGCTTGGGAGGCATATTACCCTCTTCTAAAAGACTTAGAAAACAGAGGCCTGATCGAGCTTCCCCTAATCCCTGTCCCATGTATTCATAATGCCCATATGTTCTATATTAAAACAGATAATTTAGAAACTCGAAGCAAATTGATTGAGCATCTTAAAAATGATGGTATTGGTGCCGTCTTCCATTATGTCCCATTGCACTCATCAAAAGCCGGTCTTGAGTTTGGACGATTCCACGGTGAGGACACTTACACAACTTCAATTAGTGAAAGACTGTTGAGGTTACCTATGTTTTACGGAATTGCTGATAAGGAAATAAGCAGGGTGTCAGAAAGTATACATGGATTTTTCAACTAAACTGATAGGAGCATAACATGGAAAAACTGTCTTTCGTTATCCCCTGTTATGGGTCTGAATTGACAATTGAAGGTGTTCTGGACGAGATACATTTAGTGATGTCTCAAAGGCCGGAATATGATTATGAGATTATTTGTGTAAACGACTGCTCTCCTGATAATGTGCTTGAAGTTTTAACTAAAAGAGCACAGGTTGATTCTAAGCTCACTGTTGCCGACCTAATAAGGAACATGGGAAAGGCGTGCGCAATGTTAGCCGGGTACTCTTTTGTTACAGGTGACTATGTTGTTGATTTAGATGACGATGGACAATGCCCAATGTATGAACTCTGGAAATTGTTTGAGCCCATACAAAATGGATATGATGTGGTCTTTGCTGACTATATAGTAAAGAAGCAACCCCTCTTTAGCCGTTTTGGCAGTAAGGTCAACAGAATGATGACCCACATATTTGCCGGCAACCCAAAGGATATAAGGCCGTCTAACTTTAGTATATTAACACGTGTTATCGTAGATGAGATTAAAAAATACAGCAATGCATTTCCATACACATTGGGGCTTATATTCCGCACTACGAAAAAAATTGCAAATGTACCAATGCAGGAACGTGAACGAACTGTTGGAAAAAGCAACTTTACATTAATGAAATCATTATCACTGTGGTCAAATGGACTGACCGCATTTTCCATCAAGCCATTGCGGTTGTCTTCTATTATCGGTGCTTTAGTCGCAGTTGGCGGCTTCATATATGGTCTGACAATTGTAATCCAAAGGTTGTTTGTCACTCCAAATATGGCTACAGGTTTCCCATCAATCATGGCAGCACTCCTGCTAATTGGCGGAGTCATTATGATGATGCTGGGTATGCTCGGTGAGTATGTCGGCAGGATATATGTAAACCAGAACACCTTTTCTCAATATGTCATCCGAAACGTTTATAAGTCTGATTCCGCTTGTGACGAAAATTAGTTAACCTGCATTATCTTTATCAAATTATGAGAGGAACCCATCGTTGAAGAAAATTGCTATATTACAATCCAATTATATACCTTGGAAAGGGTATTTTGACTTAATTGCTTCGGTTGACGAGTTTATTCTTTTTGATGATGCTGATTATACAAAAAATGATTGGAGAAACAGAAATCAGATAAAAACGCAAAATGGGCTTCAATGGCTTACCATACCAATACTATCATCCGGCAATTTTGGCCAAAAAATTTGTGAGGCTTGTGTAGATTCAAGAATGAATTGGGGAAGAAAGCACTGGAATTCCCTTGTTGGTAATTATAAGCGTGCAGCATGCTTTGATGAAATCTCAGAACTTCTTGAGCCACTATATAGGGACAATACTCTAACACATCTATCAGCAATAAACAGGTTATTCATTGAGACAATTTGCAGTTATCTTGGCATAAAAACTACTATAAGCGCAACGTCTGACTATAACTTGCTTGACGAAAAAACTGAGCGTTTAGTTGATATATGCAAACAAGCAAATGCCACAGAGTACATATCCGGGCCCGCTGCAAAAAATTATATCATGCCCGAACTATTTGAAGTCGCTGATATAAAACTTAAGTGGTTTGACTATGCCGGTTATCAAGAATATCCTCAGCTATGGGGTGGCGAATTTTATCATAACGTATCAATTGTTGATTTGTTGTTTAACTGCGGAAAAGATGCACCTCAATATATGAAACTTAAGAACTTATTTGCATAATTACCGGGTATAAAATCGGAGGAAAACAAGCATGACAGATGTCTACCTTTTTGGAACGAACCGACTGGGACGGCAAATTTCATTTTATATGAAAGAAGATGCAAGATATAATCTTCTTGGCTTTACGCTAAGCGGTCAGTATTGTGACTCTAAAGAGGCTCATGGTCTTCCCCTTGTCCCATTTGAGGAGTTATCCGAAAGAGGCGGCGATTTTGGGATTATAAACTGTGTCGGTTACAGCAAGGCCTTTAGTAACCGTCAACAAGTTGACGAGGTAATTACTAAAAATTCCATTCCGTTATTAACCTACATTCACAAAGATGCCGATATAGATTATGACGTAGAAATTGGCATCGGTTGTATTATTTTTAAGCGTTCACACATACTGGAATGTTGCAAAATCGGAAACAGTAATATAATCCAAGGTGGCGCTATTGGACATGACGTTGTTACCGGCAATTATAATTTTTTTGGATATGGTTCTGTATGCGGCGGAAATATTACTGTTGCAGACTATTGTTTTATAGGTGAAAACGCCACCATAAAGACAGGTATACAGCTCGCATCCTACACAACAGTCGGTGCGGCAACCTATGTCAAAGGTAATACTGTTGAATATGAGATTTTATCCCCGCCTAAATCTGATTCCAGAAAATATGGCAGACCACTATTTTTGGACTAAAGGAGTACTCACAAATGCTAAGCTGTTTAGCTCACCCATTTGATAACGAATATATAATGCAAAAAAAGAGGTCACTAAAACGTGAACTTCTTGCATTTGATACAGAATTTATCGAAAAAAAAGTAGCCATCCTTGGCGGGTCTACAACAGCTGAAATAAAAAATATATTAGAACTGTTTTTGCTTAACTTCGGTATAAAACCGGAATTTTATGAATCTGAGTACGCTCAATATTGGCAGGACGCTATGTTTGGGGAAAAGTTAGAAAACTTCAACCCCGACATTGTTTTTATTCATACCGGCTACCGCAACATCTCCGGACTCCCCTACCTACAAGACAGCACAGCTGTGGTTGATGACCTTCTTAAGCAACAATTTTCTCACTTTTCGCAAATGTGGGATAAATTACTGGCACAAGGATATTGCGTAATCCAGAATAACTTCGAACGTCCGCTTTATCGGTTGCTCGGAAATAAGGACATTAGCGATTATCGAGGGCACAGCAACTTTGTTTCAAGGCTCAATCAAAAGTTCTATGAGTACGCAAGTACTCATAGCGGATTTTATATCAATGATATTGATTACTTGTCCGCTTCGTATGGGCTCGAAAAGTGGTCAGACCTATCAAGTTGGTATATGTATAAGTATGCTTTATGTTTGCAGGCTATCCCTGAGCTTGCTTTTAGTGTAGCCAATATTATAAAATCTGTATATGGCAAAAACAAGAAAGCTTTTGTGCTTGACTTGGACAATACGCTTTGGGGCGGAGTCATCGGTGATGATGGGCAAGAAAGTATTGTTCTCGGACAGGATAACCCGGAGGGTTACGCCTACTGTGAGTTCCAGGCATATATCAAAGCTCATTTAGACTTAGGCATTGTACTGGCTATATCTTCTAAAAACGATGAGGAAAATGCTTTTTTGGGACTTGAGCATCCTGATAGCAGTTTATCGACTGAAGATTTCACAATAATAAAGGCAAACTGGGATAGCAAGGATCAAAATATCACTAAAATCGCTGACCAACTTAGTCTTGGAGTTGATAGTTTTGTATTTGTTGACGACAATCCGGCAGAGCGTATTTTAGTATCAAGTCAAATCCCGGGCATTTCTGTCCCGGAAATAGGAGCTGTTGAAAACTATATCCGCTTAATTGATAAATCGGGTTTCTTTGAATCTACAACAATGACTGAAGATGATATGGCAAGAGGTCAGATGTATCGCCAAAACGCGCAGAGGACAAATCAGGAAAAGAGCTTTACTAATTATGGCGAATATCTTAAAAGCCTTGACATGAAAGCGTCCATAACGGATTTCGATCCCGTTTATCTGCAGCGTGTTGCCCAACTCACCAACAAGACCAATCAGTTTAACTTAACCACAAAACGGTATTCGGAAAATGATATTTCTGCTATTGCCGCCGAAGCTGATTATATCCGCTTATGCGGCAGGCTTAGTGATAAGTTTGGAGATAATGGCATTGTAAGCGTGCTAATCGGACGCAAGGACAAAATGGTTTGTCATTTAGATCTGTGGCTTATGAGTTGCAGAGTTCTTAAGCGAGATATGGAGCTGGCGATGCTTGACAAGCTTGTCGAAAAGTGCAGAGCCGAATCTATAAAAAAATTAATCGGCTACTATTTTCCTACTCCTAAAAATGCTATGGTTAAGAATTTTTATCACGAGCTGGGATTTGAGCAAATAGATGAAAAAGAAAATGCTACAATCTGGGAACTTGATATAGACCGCTATGAAAAAAAGAATCAATCAATCAAAATATTATGATAGAGGTAAACATGTTAAATAGAGAAGAAATACGCAAAAATTTGAATCTGATTTTTCAGGATGTATTTGATGATACTACAATAGAGATCACTGATGAAATGAGCGCCAAAGATATTGAAGATTGGGATAGTCTTGCTCAGATTGACCTTATCGTCGCATCGGAAGGTACTTTTAACGTCAAATTTGGAATTAGCGAGATAGCGCAACTAAAAAATATCGGAGACATGCTGGATTTGATTGAGAGGAAGCTCTGCCAATGATTCCAATAAAGCAGTACACCTATGATGAGATAACTTTAGGACAAGTCGCAAATTTTGCTGTTACAATAACAGAAGATATGATGTCTAAGTTCCGTGATATAAGTGGTGACGTAAACCCGCTTCACATAAGTGAGGATTTTGCAAAGGACAAGGGATACACCGGGAGAGTTGTTTATGGTATGCTCTCTGCTTCGTTCTTATCCACAATGGCAGGCATGTATCTTCCCGGGGAAAACTGCGTTATACATGCCGTTGAAGTTAAGTTTCCGCTTCCGGTTTATCTTGGTCAAACACTTACTTTCACCGGAGAAGTTGTTTCAAAAGTTGATGCCTACAACACTATTGAACTTAAGGTCTCTGCTACAAATAGTAATAATCAAAAAGTTTTGCGTGGAAAAATAAGGGCTGGTGTTTTGAAATGAAATCTATCTTGATACTTGGGGCTTCTTCAGATATAGCAATGGGCTACATAAAGCATCTTGAAAAAAGTCACTCTGTCGGTGAGGCTAGAGTTATTGCCCATTACAGAACAACATCACCTGCCTTCGAGGAGTTAGTTGCCTGTGCAAAAAATGTCCCTATAGAAATCATTCAGGCGGATTTAAGCCTACAAAAAGAGGTCGAAACGTTAATTTCAGCCGTGAGGGAATATTGCACAGCCCCCACACACATCGTGCATCTTGCAGCGGGTCGGTTTCACCACATGAGATTTCGGGCGCTTGATAGTGAGATTATTCGAACTGAAATGGAAATCCAAGTGTATTCATTTGCAGAAATTTTAAAAACGTTTCTTCCTGTTATGGCTAAAGCCCGATATGGACGAATAGCTGTGATGTTATCAGCATATACCTGTGGAATCCCTCCAAGGTTTGTTACGGATTATGCCGTGTGCAAATACGCTTTATTAGGTTTAATTAAGGCTGTTGCCGCTGAGTATTGCGACAAAGGTATTTGCATCAACGGACTCTCACCATCTATGGTTGAAACAAAGTTCTTAGGTGGAATTGATAGCCGGATAGTCGAAATGTCTGCTGAAAGCAGCCCCTTAAAAAGAAATATGAAGATAAGTGAAGTCGTTGCCGCAATCGAATTTTTATTGTCTGACGAAAACGCATATATGTGCGGGACAAATCTAAATTTATCCGGTGGCGAAGTGCTTGCCTAACATAATCGGTTGCCGGTCAGGCATGATTATCATTGTAAGTGGAGATTGAGATGAATATTCTATATAGTAGTGATGACAAGTACAGTCCGTTCACCGGGATATCTATAACATCACTATTCGAAAATAATAAAAATCTAAGCGAAATCAATGTTTATATTATCGGACTACGAATAAGCGAGGATAATTTAAGTAAATTCCGTGAACTTTCAAATCAATATGGCAGGAGCATCACAGTTATTGATGCAAGCGAAATTGATAAATATTTAGATGACATTGGGGCTCTACAGTGGCGTGGAAATAAAGGCACTTGGTATAGATTGTTTGTTCAAAAGTACTTAGATGAGCATATTGACAAGATACTATATATTGATGGTGATACTCTTATACTAAACTCTCTCAGCGAGCTTGATGAGTTCGTGTTTGACAATGACAAGGCATTAGCTATGGTGCGGTGGCCGCATTTCAAGGGATATAATAAGTATATTGGGATGCAGGGTAATAGTTCTTACTATAATGCCGGGGTTATTTTTTTCAGTATGGCAAAATGGAGAGCGTTGAAATGTAATGAGCGTATAATGTCAGCAATTGAGAAGGGGTATGTAGATTTCATGTTCCTTGACCAAGATTTGCTTTGTTATGCGCTTGAGGACAGCATACAGTCCTTGCCAGCGAAGTATAATGTACTAAGTATGTGGGTTGAGTTTGGCATTAATAATCTTCATATTATAAGGCGCGATAATGATGAGAGACGATTTTATCCGCTAGCATTGGTTGAAGATGCGGTCAAAAATCCAACGATTCTGCACTTAACAGAGGGAAACACAGCTCAAGTTTGGGTAGAGGGCAATAAGAATCCTTATAAAGAAAAGTGGCTAAAATATAAGGCAATGTCTCCTTGGAAAAATATTCAGCCACTCAAGGCAAATAAAACCTTTATTAAAAAAATCCGAAACATTATGTATTCTGCACTGCCCAAAGCACTTTACTGTCATATAAACATCGGGTTTGAAGTTTGGAAAACTAAACAGCACTACCGGAAGTATGGGCATTTTCAGTGATTTGCTAGTTTTTCAAGTTTATAACTATTTATTGGGAGATTTCTTAAGATGACAGAGTTTACCAAAAAGTTGCAATATATTGAAGAAAAATACAATTTGACTTCTGTTAACGTTGATGGTTATAGTCTTTGGGTTTATATGCGTCACTTAATGCTTTCTACTAGTAGTTCGGTAGCTGTAGGCACACCGGTTTCTTCTTCATTTGTGGAAATTGTTCGACACGTAGTCCCTAAAACAGTCGATGTTTTTAGGATGTTATTTAGGAAGTGCAAACCATCAAAAGCGGACATTCTCTTTTTATTATCGGGTCGCCGATATTTAATTGATGGACTATATGAGTGTTATATGACCGATGATTTGGCTGATTTATACCCAAATTCACTTACACTTGAATATTCGTATAATTTCAAACACTTTTCTCCTGCAAAGACAAAAAATATGGTTTTCGCAGATAAATTTCTGCTTGGCGATTTCATAGTTTCTATAATAAAAAAAATTTTCAACACTCGTAGATATAAGGCAATTTACAAGCGTACTGAAGATATTCTTTTTGAGCCCTTGTCAGAATTGCTTGGCCATTCTGATGAGCGCATCAAAGAGTGGATAAATTGGTCAACATTTCATTTTTTTCTACATAACTCCCACATAAAAAAAGTAGAGCGATTTATACGTAGTGTTTCACCAAAATTAATTATTGTGACTAATTTTTCTTTCTACAATATGATTGCCAATGAAGTTGCCAAGAGGCTCGGTATACCCTCCGTCGAGTTAGTCCACGGAATGTTCCCCAGAGGAAATTTTACTTATAATTTTCCCTGCAGTTCATCTATTCCGCAGTATCCTGATTATATTTTCTCTTTTTCGGATTTTGATAAACGTGGATTCACATCACCTCCTATAAGTAAAAATAGAATAATCCCTGTAGGATATCCATATTTTGAGAAAAGCGCAAAAAAGTTTAAGAACATGGTAAAAGAGAATGAAGATGATTGTATAGTCGTTTTCCTCAGTACACCTGATAAAACCGTAACAGGCGAATTTGAGCGGCTTGCTATTGATACTCACGACTGCTTGGCGGAAAAAGGGTGGAAAGTTGTTTATAAGCTGCACCCCTTTGAATACGGTAACTGGAAAGAGCTCTACCCTTTGCTTGCTGCGTCTACTGTTGATGTAGTTGATACTCCTCAAAGAAATCTCTATGAAATATTTGCTATGAGTAGTGCACTTGTTGGGATTACATCTACGGCAATATTGGAGGGCATAGGCTTCGGGCTTGCGGCGTTTATTTATGATAATCCAATCAGTGTTGTCATGGATGATTTGGTTGAATCCGGTCTTGCAAAGAAAGTTATAGATTCCAAAGATTTATGTTTAGAGTTAGATGATCTGGATTTGAGTTATGATGGAAGCAAATGCGCCGCTGAACTTTTCAAACCCAATGCTCTTGAGAATATGAAATCAGAGATAGACAAGATTATATCAAATTAAATATTAATCGACTTTAACTTGCGAAAGAAAGGGGGTTAAATGCATATTGCAATAATTGGTTCCGGTGGAATAGGTATGCGTCACTTGCAAAGTGTCGCACAGATAAACTCTGAGGCAAGCAGTGTTGTGATAAAAGTCAAACTTAAAGGTGGTGCGAGTGTATGCTCAAGGACATATCTGGTTTCATAATACAAAAAGATGCATCCGTATTTGATGCGGCTACTGCTATTGACAAAAATGGGCATCAGATAGTTTTTGTTTGCGATGGCCTCAAGTTACTCGCTGCTTTTTCGGATGGTGATTTAAGGCGTTACATATTGCGCTCAGGTGATATATCTGCACCTGTAGGTGTTGCCGCTAATAACAATCCTATTTTTCTTAAAAGCAACGAGATAGCACATTGTCAAAGTTTGATTAAAGAAAATCCATACATTAGAGGCATTCCGATTGTAAATGAATCCGGAGAAATCGTTTCAATTGTATTCTCAGAGCATAAAAGTGTGCGCAGTCATCAAAAACTTAATATCCCTGTAGTCATAATGGCAGGCGGCAAAGGCGCAAGATTAGCTCCGTTTACAGACGTCCTGCCAAAACCGCTGATTCCAATTGGGGAAAAGACTATCACCGAGCATATCATGGATCAGTTTATTGATTATGCGTGTAATGATTTCACATTAATCGTCAATCACAAAAAGGCGCTTATCAAAGCATACTTTTCTGAAACACCATGTAAAGGCAACTTGACGTTTGTAAATGAAGAAAAATTCTTAGGTACAGGTGGTGGTCTTAAACTCTTAAAAGGCATCGTCAGCAGCACTTTCTTTATGACTAACTGCGACATCTTGATTAAAGCAGATTATGGTGACATTTTAAGTCATCACAAAAAAAGCGGCGCACTGATTACTATGGTGTGCGCCCTGAAGAAGGTCTCTGTGCCATACGGCACAATTGAGTTAGACGCAGATGGTCATCCGGTCAGACTCATTGAGAAACCGGATTTTCCAATTCTCACAAATACAGGATTTTATGTTATTGAGCCGGAGTTTTTGAACGACATTCCTGATGATGAGTTTATCCATATTACGGATTTAATGCAGAACTTAATGGACACAGGTAAGGGCGTCAGCATTTACCCAATCAATGAGTCCGGGTGGCTGGATATGGGACAGCCACAAGAAATGGAACGTATGATTTCCCATCTCGAAAGGACTTGATTGACATTGAAAAAATTAGTTATTGTCGGTGCCGGAGGCTTGGCCAGAGAGGTCGTCTGGCTAATCCAAGAGATTAATAAAACATCTGCTAAATATGAGCTTCTCGGATATGTTGAAAGTAATAAAACAAAAGTCGGCACAAGCATAGACGGCATTCCGATTGTTGGTGACGACAGTTGGTTACTTGAATACAAAACAGAGTTAAATGTCGTAATTGCAATTGGTTCCGGAGTGCTTCGAAATAAAATTTTCGAAAAACTATCTGCAAACAAACATCTCAAGTTCCCTGCAATTATCTCTGATAGGGTCATTTTGGATGAAAATCTAGTAGTTGGGCAGGGTTGCATTGTCTTTGGTGCGTGTGTTATTAGCCCAAATGTTGAGTTCGGAGATTTCGTTGTTTTGAATCCTGCCTGCACCATCGCTCACAATTGTGTCATTGATAGTTATACAACTTTATCTCCCGGCGTAAATATTGCCGGAAATGTACATGTGTGTAGTAATGTTGACATTGGAATTGGGGCATGTATAATTCAAGGTAAGCAAATTTGGAAAAACTCAATTGTTGGTGCGGGTGCTGTTGTTATTCGTGATGTTCCGGAAGACTGTACAGTAGTTGGTGTTCCTGCAAAACCCATTAACTATAGTCACAAAAAGTAAAGGGTTATTTTGAAGATATGAATTCATACATAATTGCCGAAGCCGGCGTAAATCACAATGGAAGCATTAAACTGGCAAAAGAGCTTGTTGATGCCGCAAAAGATGCGGGTGCTGATTGCATCAAGTTTCAGACTTTCATTCCTGAAAAACTGGTTTCAAAGAGTGCTATAAAAGCTGATTACCAGAAAGTTCAAACAGGACACAATGAAAGTCAACTTGATATGCTCCGAAACCTTGCGCTTTCCTATGACGAATTTAGACAATTACACGCATATTGTGGCCAAAAAGGAATTGAGTTCCTTTCAACGCCTTTCGACAATGAAAGTGTTGAATTCTTGCATAGCCTTGGAATGGCAACCTGGAAGATTCCCTCAGGGGAGATTACAAACCTACCATTTCTTGTTAAGATAGCTAATTTTGGGCAAAGAGTCATATTATCCACAGGCATGAGTAGTTTTGATGAAGTAAGGCAAACCGTAGACATCCTCCGAAAAAATGGTGCAGATAATCTAACTGTTCTCCACTGCACAACTGAATATCCTGCGCCATTTGCTGATGTCAATCTGACCGCAATGACCACTATGGGAAACCATCTAAATGTTCCCATTGGATATTCCGATCATACGCAAGGCTATGAAGTTGCAGTAGCTGCAGCAGCTCTTGGGGCATCTGTGATCGAAAAGCATTTCACCCTTGATAAAACTATGGTTGGCCCTGACCACAAAGCCAGTTTAGACCCTATGGAACTTGCACATATGATCAACGCAATCCGAAATGTCGAAGAGGCAATGGGAACCGGCATAAAGGAAGTTACCCAATCTGAAATACGAAATATAGCTGTTGCTAGAAAAAGTATAGTCGCAAAGCGAGACATTAGGAGCGGAGAAGTTTTTACTGTCGATAATATTACTGTAAAACGCCCCGGTACAGGCATTTCTCCAATGAAGTGGTTTGATGTTTTGGGTGCATCAGCAATACGAAATTTTGAAGAAGACGAGCTGATTGAAATATGAAAAAAATATGCATTGTCACCGGCACACGGGCTGAGTATGGGTTGCTCAGACCTGTCATTAATAAAATCTCTCAAGAAAAAGATTTGGAGTTAAGCCTGGTTGCAACGGGTATGCACTTGAGTCCTGAGTTTGGATTGACCTACAGAGAAATTGAAAGTGATGGCTTTTCAATTGACGAAAAGGTTGAAATGCTGTTATCTTCAGACACCTGTCAAGGCATGACAAAATCTACCGGGCTGGCTATAATATCTTTTTCTGAATATTTTGAGCGTAAACGCCCTGATGTGGTCATCTTGCTTGGTGACCGCTTTGAAATATTTGCCTGTGCAACTGCCGCTGCGATGGCGCAAGTGCCAATTGCTCATCTCTATGGCGGAGATACAACAGAGGGCGCAATTGATGAGTTTTTAAGACATTCCATTACAAAAATGAGCTATCTCCATTTCACATCAAACAAGCAGTCCGCTCATAGAGTAATCCAACTTGGCGAATCTCCGGATAGAGTGTTAAGTGTGGGTTCAACCGGTGTCGAAAATATTTTGAGCATGGATTTGCTTTCACTCCAAAATCTCAACACAAGTTTAGGAAATTGGCTTACCCATGAGTATGCATTGGTAACTTTCCACCCGGAGACAATGGGAGGTACAAGCGCAGATGTTCAACTGAGAAACTTGTTGTGTGCTCTTGATAATTTCAAAAACATGCAATTCATATTCACCAAAGCCAATGCAGATGCCGAGGGGCGGATTATAAACGCCATGATAGACGAATATATCGCCAAAAACTCTAATTGCATTGCTTTTGATTCGCTTGGTGTTCTTAAGTATCTATCTGCGATGAAGTATTCCACAATGGTTATTGGTAATTCATCCAGTGGTCTCTATGAGGCGCCTTCCTTTAAGATACCAACGGTTAACATTGGTGATCGTCAAAAAGGTAGAATTCGCGCTGATTCCGTGATAGACTGCATTCCGTTTTCAGAGGATATTATATCTGCAATTAATAAATGTCTTTGTATGGACTGTCGCAACACTATAAATCCATATGAGGGAACAAAGCCTTCTCAAAAGATTGTAGATACCATAAAAAATGTCTTAAATAAAGGGGATATCCATTTGAAAAAGAAGTTTTGGGATTTAGGGGTAGTATAATGACAGCTATTATTCCTGCAAGAGGCGGTTCAAAGAGGTTACCCGGTAAAAACATAAAAGATTTGTGCGGGAAACCGCTAATCGCATATACTATAGATGCTGCAAAGGGTTCAAAATTAATTGAGCGGATTATTGTATCGACTGACTCTAAGGAAATAGCAGATATTGCTTTGTTTTACGGAGCTGAAGTTCCGTTTTTGCGCCCAAGTGAATTATCTTCTGACAAAGCTCGTTCAATTGATGTAATCTTCTATACTGTGGACAGGTTAAATCAGGATTATGGTTACGGTATCGATGAGCTTATTTTACTCCAACCCACATCTCCTCTTAGAACTTCTCAAGACATCAATAACGCAATTGATGTATATACAGCAAACAATGCAGAAGCTGTAATATCTGTAACTGAATCCGAGCATCCACCGGATTGGTACAAGACAATTAATGAAAAAGGGATTCTAAAAAACTATTTTGATGGAAGTGCTACTCCTAATAGACAGGAATACTCCAAAGCGTATTTACCCAATGGTGCAATTTATATTTTTAACTACCACTTTCTTAAAAAACAATCCGATTATTATTCAGAAAAAACTTATCCATATGTTATGTCTGCCGAGTCCTCGGTTGATATCGACACAGCACTCGATTTTATGTTGGCCGAAACTATACTGGGTTCAATGCAAAAATAGCGCCCCCTGTCCACTTTTGACAACAATATATGTTTACACACTTGTAGAAAAGAGAAAATAATGTCAAATAAAATATTAGTAACAGGTGCCGATGGTTTTATCGGAAGTCACTTAGTCGAAGAATTAGTGAAAAGTGGAGAAAAGGTCAGAGCCTTTGTCTACTACAATTCATTTAACTCATGGGGATGGATTGATTCGCTCCCGCCTGAAATCAAATCGGAAATAGAAATATTTACCGGAGATATCCGCGACCCAAATGGGGTTAGGAAAGCAATGGAAGATATTTCGACTGTATATCATCTTGCAGCTCTGATTGCTATTCCTTTTAGCTATCATTCACCGGATTCTTATGTTGATACTAATATAAAGGGCAGCTTAAATGTTCTTCAAGCGGCAAGAGATTTTGACACCGAACGTGTCCTTGTTACTTCAACTTCTGAGGTATATGGAACTGCACAATATGTCCCCATTGATGAAAACCACCCCTACCAGGGGCAATCTCCATATTCTGCAACTAAAATCGGCGCTGACCGGCTCGCCGAGAGTTTCTGGAGAAGCTTTAACTCACCTGTCACCATTGTCAGGCCTTTTAACACCTATGGGCCTAGACAGTCTGCGCGGGCGGTAATTCCGACAATCATCTCACAGCTTCTTGCAGGAAAAAATGAGATTAAACTCGGTGCGCTCTCCCCTACCAGAGATTTGCTGTATGTTAAAGATACTGTTGCAGGTTTTATCAGTATTGCTAAGTCTGAAAACACCATAGGACAAGAAATAAACATCTCAACAGGTCAAGAGATATCAATTGGTGACTTGGCTCAAAAGCTTATTGATTTAATAAGCCCCGATGCAAAAATAATTTGTGAAGAGGAACGCTTGCGCCCTGAAAATAGTGAAGTAGAGCGTCTTTTAGGCTGCAACAAGAAAATCTTGGCTCTTACTGATTGGAGTCCTAAATACACTTTAGACACAGGTCTTGCAGCAACAACCGACTGGCTAAAGCAGAACTTAGACCGCTATAAAACTGATATATACAATGTATAGTATTCTAACTATTGTTATATGCGCAAAACCACTCCTTGAAAGCGAGAAATGTTATGTCATTTATTCCATTATCGGTTCCTAATATAGGCAAAAAGGAACTTGAGTATGTCACCGAAGCAGTTTCTGATGGGTGGGTTTCATCTGTTGGGGCTTTTGTAAATCGTTTTGAAGAAGATATGGCTGCTTATGTCAAAACGCCCGGAGCTGTCGCTTGTCAGAGTGGTACTGCGGGTCTTCATCTGTCGCTAATCTCTCTTGGTGTTAGGCAAGGCGATTTGGTAATCGTTCCTACGCTCACATTCATTGCGGCAGTTAACCCTGTCCGCTATGTCGGTGCAAAGCCTATTTTTATGGACTGTGATGATTCTCTGTGCATAGATCCTGTTAAGCTAAGAGACTTTTGTGAAAATCATTGTTATATCAAAGATAATGCGCTTTATCACAAAGATTCAAACCGCCGCATTCCTGCATTAGTAATTGTACATGTCTTTGGAAATATGTCTGACATGGATTCCATAATGGAAGTTGCCAGAGAGTTTAAGTTAAAGGTGCTTGAAGATGCTACTGAGGCGCTCGGCACTTACTACACTGATGGCAAGTTTAAGGGCAAGATGGCCGGCACAATTGGCGATATTGGCGTTTACTCATTCAATGGAAATAAAATCGTCACGACCGGCGGCGGTGGAATGATAGTCAGCGATAATCTTGAACATTTAAGGACTGCTAAGTACCTATCCACTCAAGCAAAAGATGATGAGCTTTATTTTATACATGGCGAAGTTGGGTATAACTACCGCATGACAAACTTACAAGCTGCACTTGGCGTAGCTCAGCTTGAAAAGCTTGAGTCATTCATAGATACTAAAACTAAAAACTTTCATCTGTATGAATCCCTGCTCAAAAATAGTCCCTCAATTAGCTTTGTCCAAATGCGCAATGACATCAGGTCTAACTATTGGATGTATTCGATGCTACTTTCAAGCAGTGACGTTAGAGATAGCATACTCAAGTTCCTCAAAGCTGAAAAGATTCAGACCAGACCCGTCTGGGGATTAATACACGAGCAGAAACCATATATTGGAGAAATAGCCTATAAAATCGAAAAGGCATACTTTTATGGTGGGAATATTTTGAATATCCCCTGTAGTTCAAATCTTACTGAGGCCGAGGTAGGTCAGGTTGCCCGTTACATAACAATGTTTATTAATAAGTAGTATCTGTACATAAAGATAGCAAAATCAAAGGTACTTCATAAAAGTGTAGGAGTTAATATCGCATGAATGGCTTAAAGATAAAGCAATCCATAAAATTAATTTGCTGTTTAGTGTTTGCTAGTACGGTAGTTTTTTTGATGCTTTTTGCAAACTATCTTGGAGTCGCCCCCTCTATAACAGACGTGATTAGAACCGTTCCTGTTATTCACAGGGTTTTGCCGGTTACTGATAGATCAACACAGCACTTTCCGCAGCATGTTGTATATCAGCACATGGCTTATTTCGATTTGGAAAATGATACTATCACATCTGTCTCAGATCATCCTTTGATATTCTTGCCCACTAACCCGAAATATTCAGGTCGCTTTTTATCCGTGTATATTAGTGAGCTTAATGTTACACAAACAAATGCCCGGATTTATTATGTCTTTGAGGGGGAAGTTGGGGTAGATGATAACAATTCAGTTAGGTTCATGTTGGAAAGTGGGCAAAATCTGGTATACTTGTCGCGCTCAGGATTTGTGATTTTGCGTCTGGATCTTGCCGATGAATCTGATATATCCATGATAATTTACGAGGTGGTATCTTCCAATTATATTACATTGCCTGCATCGCTCTGGGTTTCATTTGCCGCTATTGCGCTACTGCTTGCAATAGCTTTGTATTTATGTTTCTTCAAATGGGACTTGTTGGTGCGTATATTTAACCGTCTCAAAGGAAAGTTTCTGGCATCCTTCCTATATAGAGTTGGAATCAGCTCTGAGAAAAACCGTTATATAATTGCCGCAATTTTCGTCTCGCTTATGATGGCACTAACATATTTGGCTATCCCAATTCGCTATTACAATGTTGACGAAGCAGTCAATATGTACATAGTTGCAGGGTACCATACAGGCACTCCCGCTCCGATGTTTCTTTTTTCTAATATTCTATTTGGCTATCTGCTCAGCGGCCTTTACACTGTTATTCCTCTACTGCCTTGGTACGGCATAATGCATATAGTTTTTCTTTTTATATCTCAAGTCATGATTCTAAAGAGCTTTTTGAAAGCCGCAGCACAAAAGAACCTTGCGGTTTTTGTGCCTATTAGTCTATATTCTATACTATATGTTTTCTTTTTATTATTCAGCACAACACTTTTGCAATTTACAACAACACCTGCTATATTGGGCGCTGCAGCTTGCGTCGTTGCTGCAACTCTCTTTTATGGGGAGTCAAAGAAGGCGCATATTTTTGACATTTTCGCAATTGTAATCTTGGTTTTGTTCTCATTTATTATCAGATGGGCTACCGGTGATGGTGTATTAAGATTCTTTGTAGTTGTTCTCATATTCAAGGCATTCTTAGCTATAGCAAATAAGGTTGATATAAGACAGAAACTCCTACCAATTCGTTCATACATAATCATCGGGGTTTGCGTTGCAGCTACTGTTACTTTTGCGCGACAATTTGATGGGCATCTAGCGCACAGCAATGGTATGCGATTATTTCGTGAGTGGAACGCCCCATGGGCAACTCATTTTAATTATCCACATTCTAGCTTTGATGAATCACCCGAGCTATATGAAAGCATAGGTTGGGATCGAGATTTGGCTGAACTGGTAGTTCCCCATTCTTTCTTGATGGATGAGCGTGTATCTGCTGATAGTTTTGTCGTTCTCAATGAGTACCAGAGAGTCAGACTACTATCTATTCCTTTTTACGTGCGCCTGGAAAGTGCGATTGACATGATTATAACTTTTCTTAGAGAAACTCCGGTTGCCGGAAGTTCTGCCAACGTTCTTTTAATTGCTTTTACCGTGCATTTTATTATGTTAATAAAGCAGTTTTGTTCAGATAAACCAGGCCGAATAAATCATGCACTCCAAATATTATTTTCGCTTGCAATCTTCGGTGGTTTTCTTGCGTCTTTGTTGTGGCTTGGGTTGGGGGGCTTAAGTTTATATGCCGTAGGCGGGAGAATTAGTCTCCGAGCATTTCTTGTTCCGCTATTTCCAACCGCTTGTCTCCTGTTTTGGCATATTCTGCACACATGGGCGCCATCTTTGCAGCGGTGTGCAAAAAAATGCCTGCCCATTGCCTTGATTGCTTGCTTTATTATCGGATTTTATTTTGCTAATGTTCCTTTCCATAGCATCCAGGCTATGGCTACATCGCCACAATGGCAGTTGCAAGTTGAGAGACGTCTAAATCGTGAACAGTTTGCAATTGATAACCCTGATAGTGTATTTATTTTTAACACCGCATTAATCACCAGTACACCTGTGCCTGTTTTCACTGTCTATGGAGATCAGAGACCCACAAACCTCTTGCCATGGGGTCTATCAATGTCTTGTCCAACGCTCATGGAGCAGCGAAGAATTAATGGACTTTATGACTTTGGTGCCAATAATCTGCTGCGCCCAAATTTTTATGTTATGGATCGCAGCACTGACAGTGTATTTACCCGATATATGCAAAATAGATATAATGCATTTAACCTTGTGACTGAACACTTTGATGATGTGTTTGTTATGCGCTTTGTTCGCCTTGATAGCTTCTTGACAGGCATTGACAACTTTGAAATTTTGTATCAGTCCGATGCTATTGGGGTTAATCTTGAAACACTCGGAATCACACGAAATTACACCGATTATATCTATCGTGAATATGGTTATGACGAATGTATTGTTCCCGCAGTTTCTGTATATTCCGGTCAGTTAACGCTTAATAGCTATACTAATTATTTGTTTACATTTAGTGTCGAGACCAATGAGAGTCCTTGCTCATTCTGGGTGGAGTGGTATACCATCAGTCCGGAGCTTCATTTTACCAGACAGTTCATTCGGCAGTTTGAGGTTGAACCCGGATACAATAATTACTTTGGAGTAATTTATACCGAAGGCAAAGAACTTGAGGACGCCCGTTTTAGAATCATCGCAGCACCAAATGCTGATATGGTTATAACAGACTTCACGATAATGGAGGTTTGTTTAGATGAGGGCTAAAAAGGCAGCGCTTAATTCTGCATCAATGCTTATTTATGTTCTTGTATTTATTGTTTCAGGGCTTATTATTCCACGCTTGATTTTGACTCGCTTTGGCTCTGACTATAATGGTGTAATTGCTTCTATCAATCAATTTATAGGCTATATTGCCTTATTAGCAGCAGGGGCTGCCGGTGCTACCAGAGCCGCACTTTATAGACCTCTTGCAGACAATGATAAGTTAAAGGTCAGTAGCATAATGTGGGCAACTGAAAGTTTTTTTCGAAAGGTTGCATTAATTTTTGTCAGTGTTTTAGCTGTAGTTGCCGCTCTTTATCCCTTTCTTGTCAGCGACACATTTGATTGGTTTTTTGTTTTTTCTCTTACAATCATTTTAGGGGGTAGCATGTTTTGCCTTTATTTTTTTGGCATAACATATCAGACCTTACTCGTTGCTGACCAACGAGCTTATATGAACACACTGATCCATATTTGTGTCGTAATTTTGAATATAGCTGTGGCATCTTTTATGATTATGCGGGGTTTTGATATACGCATTGTAATGTTTGCTACAGCGGTTGTGCTGTCTCTACATCCATTGTTTCTCTATTTTTATGTGCGCAAAAGATACAAACTTGACTCGTCAGCAAAACCTGATAATAGCGCTATAAAGCAGCGTTGGGATGCTTTTGCCCATCAGCTGGCAGATTTTGTGCAGTTAAATGCAGGTATCATAATAGTTACAGTTTTCCTCGGTATAAGAGAAGCGTCAGTATTTACAGTCTACATCTTTATTATCCGCACTGTTAGAATTGCTATAATCAGTGTTACGGGTTATGGCGTCGAAGCTTCTTTCGGTGACATGATAGCAAAGAATGAACAAAAGGCGCTGCAAGGCGGTGTTCGCATCAATGAGTTTTTGGTAAATGGGGCATCTGCTTTTTTACTCTCCTGTACTGCTCTATTAATAGTTCCTTTTGTAATTGTTTACACAACAGGGGTCTACGATGTTAATTACTACGAGCCTCTTTTCGCTCTTATTGCCTGTGCCGCTGAGTTTGCTTTCGTAGCTCGAATTCCGGCTCAAAGTGTTATATACGCTGCCGGGCATTTCCGTCAGACAAGAGATGGCGCAATCGCAGAAATGGTTATTAATATCACCCTTTCCATAATATTAGTTCAATTCATGGGCCTTGCCGGTGTAGCTATGGGATCACTATTTGCTGTCATTTTTCGTACAGTTCAGATGTCACTTTATGCGTCAAATCATATTATTAAGCGTAGCTTTTCGGTATTCTTGAAAAAGATGGTCTTGTCTTTCGCAACTGTGTGTATAATTATTGCTGTTTCTTCACTTCTTCCTCAAATGACTTATGGCTCACTCTTTACTTGGGTTCTGTATGCCCTACCGGTTGCCGGCATTGCATTTGTGGTTGTCATTGTGATATCCTTATTGTTTTATAGACAGGATTTAACTATGCTATTGCATCTGGTACGAAAGGTCGTTCGCCCTTCTTAGGGGCAATGGTTTTTCCCCATTGTTTGGGGTGATGTTCACTTTTTTAATTGTTTGAGCCTGTTGTAGATTCCGATTGTAAAGAGCACAATGCACGGACATATAGTGCATGCGCCACGGTCTGAGCGTGCATGGGTATCGGATTGAGAGCATCTATAAACAAATATACCGTTGTGGTATTTCTCGGCTGTGGCAAGGGTGGAAAGTCCGAAGTTCTTCCACACCAGTCAAAACAAACATGAAAGTAATTACTAAAAAGAGTATCGGCAAGTTATTGAAAACCCACTTCATTAAGCAACACCTCAAATACAAATAATTTTAACTCATTCGATCATACCGCAACTGGCAACAATCCGCATCATAATATAGCACAAAACCATGAACAATTCCATTTTATCCACCAAGATCTTAAATCGCCCATATCGGTATTATTTTATGCTTTTGCGAAAGCGGAAGTAACTCTTGAGCCATACAGATAACGCCTCCTTCACCAACGTTCAAGCCGCTCAATTCATCAAGAACTTGGAA
>Ga0123355_10000288_pt1 | contig 64439 bp, 57 predicted proteins | sample TergutEmb28metaG_3_FD_89872 | JGI IMG/M metagenome (GOLD analysis project Ga0123355, IMG submission 89872) | Embiratermes neotenicus P1 segment gut microbial communities from Petit-Saut dam, French Guiana - Emb289 P1 | ecosystem: Host-associated > Arthropoda: Insects > Digestive system > Gut ...
ATTTTGAAAAAAACCTCCCGCGAAATGTGGCGGTTTATAATAATTACCATGCCATGATTGTGATGAACGGCAAGGATTTTTGCCGCAAAAGCAAACCGAAATGCGAAGAATGCCCGCTGCGGGCTTTGCGGTGGGGTAGAATAGTTTTCAACTAATTACAGATTGTAATTAGTTGGCTTGGCTTTCAATAGACTTCTTTCGAAATCATGCTTTTAATTTTGCAAAAGTTACATTTTCAATCTAGTGATTTCAAAAGAACCCATATAAAGAAATTTCTATAACCCCCCAGGAGGCAACCATGCAAATTCTAGTAGATGCAGACGCCTGCCCGGTAAAGCATATAATCGTGCGCCTGGCAAAGCAGCATAAAATCCCGGTGACCATGCTAATGGACACCGCCCATGTACTAAACGACGGCTACAGCAGCGTGGTAACAGTGGACCAGCAAGCCGATAGCGTAGATTTTGCGCTAATAAGCCTGCTAACCCGTAGCGACATTGTGGTAACCCAAGACTACGGCCTGGCAGCCATGGTAATAGGCAAGGGCGCAAAAGCCATGAACCAAAACGGCCTGGTTTTTACCAACGACAACATGGACAAGCTGCTGATGGAGCGGCATATAGGCAAAGAAATCCGCAGGCGTGGCGGCCGCACAAAAGGCGCACCAAAACGCACCAAGGCCGACGATACCCGCTTTGAAGCGGTTTTTGCAGAAATGCTGGCTAGTGCTTCAACCGATGTTTAAATGCATATGTGAAAGCAGAATAACCCGACAAAAATCCCCCTTGACTTTAACACCATGTTAATGTCTATCCTATAAATGCAAACCGGCCGGAATGCAAGAATTGAGGTGAGTTATGTTCAAAATTGGCGAATTTTCAAAGATGATGCGTGTTTCTGCAAGGATGTTGCGCTATTACGACCAAAATGGTCTATTTTCCCCCGCAGAAACCGACCGCATCACAGGTTATCGTTCATACAACGCAAGGCAAATTCCACAGATTACCCGTATTATCCAGCTGCGAGACATGGGTTTTAGCGTGGAAGAAATAAAAGAAATCCTACCAAATTACAACAACGCTGCCTACATGCAACAAGCCCTGCAGCAAAAAACCCAAGAGATAACCCGCCAAATACACAGCGAACAGGCCAAACTCACCAATATCACCGCCATGCGCGGTAAGATAATGGAGGAGAAAAACATGGTTCATAATGTAGAATTAAAATCACTACCTGCAGAAAAGGTCCTATCCCTGCGGGAAATCATCCCAGGCGGCGAACATGAGCCCGCAATGTGGGAAAAATTAGCAGCATTCGCAAAAGCCAACAATATCCCCTATGCCCAGCATGGCGGCTATTCTCTCTATCACGACGAAGAACACAAAGATAGCAACCTAGACGTAGAAATAGCCATCCCCGTAACCCAACTAGGCCATAACAAAGACGGCTTCACATTTCGGGAACTACCCGCCATCCCCCAGGCCGCCACAATCCGCTTCTCGGGCCCCTACACAAACTACAACGCCGCAATAGAAAAACTAGCAAGCTGGTTAGAGCAAAATAACTACAGCTTCGCCGGAATGCTTCGAGGCCATTCAATAAAAACCTATTCAAACGCAGAATCGGAAGAGGATTTCTTAACGGAATTGCAAGTGCCTGTTGTGGAGAGATAATATAGTGAAATAATTCGAAATCGGTCTCGCCTGTCGCGGCAAAAACACCGGCAACGCCTTGTCTCGGCGTTGCATGTGCCGCCCGGGCGGGACCGTTCCTCATTTATTTCACTGCGGTATAAACCAGTGATTGAAATCTATTCAATTGATTGATTAGTGACTTTCAAGCCTCTGCATTGTATGATAATTCCACCAAAACAAGGAGGCGGCATATGAAAAATAAAATAGGCGAAAGAATAAAATCCCTACGCAAGAAAGCAAATATTACCCAGGAAAAACTAGCCGGCCACCTAGGTATCACATTCAAAGCTATATCCCGCTGGGAAAGCGGGCAATCCTACCCAGATATAGAGATTCTCCTGGCCATAGCCAATTATTTTAACATCACAACCGACCAGCTACTGGGGGTTGACCAAAACTGCAAGCAGAAAAAAATAGAAGACATCCGCAGCCAAGTACATGAGAACTTCAAGCATGGCCAAATATCCGAGAATATCGCCATCCTACGTACAGCAGTAAACGAATTCCCAAACGATTACGGCCTGCTAAGTGACCTGGCCTTCTATCTGCAAACAAATGGCGAAAACGGCGAGGCAATCTCGATATACCAGCGCATTTGGGCAGATTGCCCAGACAATAAAACCCGCTACAATTCCATACAATTTTTGGCCTATGCCTATGATGCCCAAGGCGAAAAAGAAAAAGCCCTAGCAATGGCCGAAGAACTGCCATATATCACAAGAAATCAGCTTCTTTGTGGCCTGCTTGAAGGTGACGAAAAAGCAAAACATCTCCAGCAGGAAATCTTACATGATTGCGAAACCATAACGCGCAACATATCAGCCCTAGCCCGCACAAAACACCGCGACGGCGGCGAAGCGGCCGCACAAAAACAAATCGCATTAATAAATAAGGCGATTAGCCTATACGAAACCATTTTCGAAGCCGGGGATTACGGCTTTTATCACACACGGCTACAGGAATATCACCTAGATATAGCGCACCAGCATATGCATTTGCACCATCACACAGAAGCCCTAAGCTGCATAGAAACAGCCGCAGCACATGCCATTCAGTACGACAGTTTGCCAAAAACATTCCCCCATACATCACTAATTCTTCAAGATTATGTACACACAAGCGAAGGTATAGTAAAAAACCATAAATCCAACAGCAGTCACGAAATGTTGTACAGCCCCTATCAGCTAGCCAGTAAAACCTACAACCCCATCCGAAGAACCAAGCGCTTCCAAGCCGTAACAGCAAGGCTGGCGGTATATGCGAAAGAAGAGTAGACAAAAGCAAAACCGCCAGAGGTTGTCACATCCTCTGGCGGTTTTGTTATTTATAGCCGCTCCACCTAAAAACCCTCACATAGAGCTTGTAAATTTCCCATAAGCCTTCGTCGCTAAAAACCTTGCGCACCGCTAGTGCGCGGCGGTTTTCAGCTCCTCGCCTTGCGAAAAATTTTCCGCGCTCTATGCGAATGTTTTTAGGTGGAGCGGCTATAAAATTCGCGCACTCTATTTTACAGCCCAACCCCAGGGTTGCGGCCCACGAATTCTTCTAGGCTTAGTATGTTGTTTTCGTGCATGTACATAGCGATTTCTTTGCCTACGTAGGTGATATGCCAGGGTTCGTAAATGTAGCCTGTTATGTGGGTGGTTTCGGCACGGTAGCGTATGATAAAGCCGTGATAATGGGCGTTTTCTGCCACCCAGAGGCCGGTGGCGGATGGGCCTCTGGCGTCTAGTAGGCCACCTGGGCCCCACAGGTCTATCGCGCGGCCGGTTTGGTGCTCACTATGGTAGGGACGGGCTACTGCACCATCGCGGAAGTTTTGCCTTGCCCATAGCTCTTGCTGGCGGGCGGCCGCGCGGAAGGCAGAAGTTGCGGATATTGGGAATCCAGCCGCATAACCAGCCGCCCGGAACTGACGGAACGCATACACCGTTTCTGGCGTGGCACGCAAGAAGCAATCAGCATTGTTTACCGGCACAAGCTCTGGCGGGTTAAAGCCATCAGGTAGCCTAAATTGCGGGCTTACCAGCAGCGGGTTTTCGTCATGGTTTACAGTTATATGTGAGTAGAATGGCAAATGCAGGTTAACATTCACCATCCACACGATGGTTTCGTAGCTTAAATCTGGGCGCTGGTTGCTAAAATGCCTATATAGATGCACCTTTTCGGGTATGGAGAACGGAAACTCACTGAAGGAAACCGCAAGCGGCGGCATTGCTATCGCGATAGGTGTGGGCTGTGGCGCCGGAGATGGCGTAGGAAGCGGCGTTGACCGGGGCGAGAATGGTACAAGAAAGTCTATGGAAATTGGCGTCGGGTTAATGGCTGGTGCTGGTGTGGGTGTTGGGCTGGGGGTGGGAGATGGAAGCGGCGTGGGTGTTGGGGGCAACGGGGCAATAGGCGATGGTAGCGGCGGAGGGGTGGGTGTTGGGGGTAGTGCGGGTGTTGGCGTTGGCAATGGCGTAGGCGTTAATGCAGGCGTAGGAGACGGCGCAGGTTGCACGATAGTTGGCTCAACCTGCTCTGCAACCGTTGGCCGGGCTGCTTGGCCATGCCCAAACACGGGCGTGGTAATATTCGTAAGTAGGCCGTCGCCGGCCGTGACTCTATCTTCAACTATCAGCAAAACGGCCAAACTAGCGCTAACGGCCGCAATGGACACAAAAACCACTGTAACAACCAAAGTAAATATATTTTTTTTCTTGCGTTTAGCCTTTTTCAAAAATATCACCTTGTCCATTAGACTTCTTTCGCAATAGAGTTCTTCTGAAATTGCGAAAAGCGCAATTTTGGAAGAACTCTAATCATATTTTCCGATTCCGAAAAAGTTGCTTTTTGTTATAAAACCAGATGAACTAAAACAGCCCATCAGAGAAGTTGTCATATAATATAACCAGCTGTCGCTCCAAAATATTACAAAAAAGGGTTGCGGCAATAACCGCAACCCAGTATATCACGTTTTTTAGCTAATAACCATTCTGTCCATCTCTTTTTTTAGGCGGCCGATGATTTTTTTCTCTAGGCGTGATATATACGATTGGGAGATTCCCAGTAAATCTGCAACTTCTTTCTGTGTTTTTTCTTCGCCGCCCTGGTAAAGGCCAAAGCGCAGCTCTATTATTTGTTTTTCGCGGCTGTTTAGTGTGCCAAGCGCCGTGTTTAGCAGCTCTTTGTCCACTTCGTCTTCTAAATCCCGCGAGATTATGTTCACATCTGTACCCAAAATATCCGACAGCAGCAACTCGTTGCCTTCCCAGTCTACATTCAGCGGCTCGTCTATAGAAACTTCGCCTTTGGTACGCGTATTACGCCGCAAGAACATAAGAATCTCATTCTCTATACAGCGGCTGGCATAAGTTGCTAGCTTTATCTTTTTGTCCGTTTTAAAAGTATTGATGGCCTTAATCAGCCCGATTGTGCCAATGGAAATCAAATCCTCCACATTTATCCCAGTGTTCTCAAACTTGCGGGCAATATACACCACCAGCCGCAAATTTCTTTCAATAAGTGTAGCCTTGGCCTGGGCATCGTCATCTGTACCAAGCTTAGCCAAAAACCTAGCTTCTTCGTCTGTACCCAGCGGCGCAGGCAAAGCCTCGCTACCCCCAATATAATAAACGCTGTCCTCTTTAGTAAACGCCAAAGCCCCAAAAATCATGTCCCTGGCTTTTAAGTAGAGCTGGCCAATCATGTTGCACCTCCTTTTATTTTAAACCGTCAGGCTTCACTGGCCACATTTTTGTCGCTTTTCATGCCGTGCTACCCGATTTTTTTCGGTTATATTCGAAAAAACTTGCAAAGAACTCTAATATAGATTTTTGTGAAAAAAACCGCTTGTTTGGCGGGTTATCTCCGCTTTTTCCTTTAAGTAGAAAATTGACAAAAAAATTTAATTTTTTTCAAAAACATAAAAGTCGCTTGTTTAGCGGGTTCTAGCGTTTTGGAACGGCAAAAAAGCCGTTTTTTGATGGAAAAGTGGTACCATACGGTACCATTTTGGCAAGATTATGGTACCGTATGGTACCATTTTTTTTAATTCACAAGCTCTGGGCTTAATAGAGCGTGGTATCTGCCATCTGTACACAATCTGTCGTTATATATCCCTATCACAACATGCTCTGGCGGTGATGCCGCGCCTTCAACGGTAACTTTGTCTGGCCGGAAGCCTATTAGCATCCCATTGGGCTTGCCTAGGCTTGTAAAGGGAATCATCCGTATGCGGTGGTGGAAGCCGGGTTCTGTGCTGGTTAGAACGCCTGTTAGGTTTTGCTCGTTTTTTTCGTAAAAGAGGATTTTTAGGCTATCAGGCAGGAAAGTTTTGATATGTTCAAATTCGGCGATTATTACATGGGCTTTGGAGAGCGGCTCTTTTAAGCTATGCCCAGTATCTACCAAGGCTTCAAATGATGCATCATTTTCCCCCAAAAAAACTTGCACATTGCATAAAAGCTGGCGCTTTAAAGTGTAGCGCTCGGCCATATGCAGGCCAAATTTTATTAAAATATAGCTGATGGCCACCCCCGCAAAAGCCAGTTGCCACGAAATTGCTTGGGTGAAGCTTCCTAAGTCGCGGGCAATATGATATGCTACAAACGGCAGGTCGGTTAAGAAAATAAGTGACATGCCAAGGCCGCCCAATGTGAACGAAGCGATATAGGCTACTATCATTATTTTGAAGAAAACACCAGGCCTAGCCGGGCGAAATGTAACCACCACCCCCACAGCCAATATAGCCACAGAAGCAACAGCCACATTAAGCAGCCGCAACGAATCTAGCGCAATAAGTAAGGTATAAAGCAACGCCATGACAAGCGCCCCAAGGCCAATCCAACGAAACTTCACCCTATTGCGCGTAAGCTTAGCCACCACCCATAGCACAAAAAAATTCATCACCAAATTCACAATAAAAAGCACATCTGCATAAATGGTCATAATCAATCACCTCTGCCAGTATAAACATAGACATATGGTAAAAATTGTCACAATAATGCAATATAAAAGTTAAAGTTTTTGCCCCGCTTTTTACAAAAAGCGGGTGGAGGTGTGGTTGGCGAAGCCTATTGCAGCCTTATATCCAAAGGAGGCAACAATGCTATACAATTTTTTAAACAGTGATTATCTTATATGGGAGGCCGCGCGTGCCGCGGTTGTGCTACTTGTTACTATGGTCGTGGCTAAAGGCACAGTGCTGGTTTGGCGGGCTTTGGGGCGCAATACGGTGCATCATATATTTGTTAAAAATTTGCTGCGGGTTGCCATATGGACTATTGGGCTGCTTGTGGCGTTAACCAGGTTTTCCCAGTTTGACGATGCGCTTATGGCGGTGGTGGCGGGTTCTGGTATTTTGGCTATCATGATTGGTCTTGCCGCGCAGGAATCGCTGGGTAATGCATTTAACGGGATTTTTCTTTCAATTTCCAAGCCATTCGAGGTGGGGGATAGGATTCATTTGGTGAACGCAGATATTACTGGGTTTATTGAAGATATTTCCATACGCCACACGGTTGTGCGTACTTTCACCAACAGCCGGATTATCGTACCAAATTCTGTGATAAATAAAGAGCTTATTGAGAATTCTAACTTCTGTAACCCCCAGGCGTCGTCGTTTATTGATGTGACAGTGACCTATGGCTCTGATTTAGAGCGCGCAATGGCTATCATGGCAGAAGTGATTGGCAACCACCCAGACTTTATAGACACCCGCGCCCCAGAAATAGCGAAAATCGCGCCAAAAGTCCCGGTTTTCGTGCGCAATTTAGGGCTGTTTGGGGTAGAGCTACGCGCCAGCATGTGGACAGCCACCGTGACAAATAATTTTGCAGCATCTAGCAGCGTAAGAATGGCGATTTTCTATCAATTTAGCGAGGAAGGTATTAAATTTGCCTCCAGCAACACCATAGACCCCAGAGTATAACTTACACGAAACGTGGCGCGCGTCCGCACGTGGCCTCGTTATGAATAACAACTTGCGCTAATCCAGCAATTTAGACTACAATTTAACAATCAAATTCCCAAAAAATTAAATTTTTTTGCTTCTTTTTTTCAAAAAAGAAGCAAACATATCGGAGGCTAAGCCTCTGATGGTCTTATTCCAGAAACAGGAGTGGGTAAATTTGAATAATGAACGCTTACAAAAATATGCGAATTTATTAGTGCGCGCCGGTGGTAATGTTCAGAAGGGCAGCCCCGTGGTAATTTCTTCGGCTGTGGATGATGCTTATTTTGCGCGAATGGTGCAAGATGCCGCTTACGATGCAGGGGCATCTGATGTAACAATAGATTGGACAGACGACGCCAGTGTGCGGGCAAAGTTTTTGCGCGCCAGCAGTGAAGTTTTTGATGAATTCCCAGAATGGCGTGTGGCCAAGCTTAAATATCAAGACGACAAGGGTAGCGTGTACCTGCGGATAGAATCCTCAGACCCAGATAATCTAAAAGGCGTAGAATCCGACCGCCTGCAGCGCTTCACAAAAGTAGCCAGTCAAGCCACCAGGCCGCATGCAGAGCTAATGATGTCCAATGCCCTACGCTGGTCAATAATCGCGCTACCATCACCAGCCTGGGCGCGCAAAGTTTTCCCCACAATCACAGAAGCCGAGGCAATAGACAAGCTATGGACATGCATTTTAAAAGCCGCCAGGGCAGACGGCGACGACCCAGTGGCAGAATGGCAAAAACATCGCGAAAACTTTACCAAACGGGTAGAATACCTAAATGCCCAGCAATTTGACTCCCTTCATATAACAACCGGCCTTGGCACAGATTTTACCGTAGGCCTTGTGCAAAACCACAACTGGGAAGGCGGCGGTGATATAGACAAAACCGGCATACCTTTCTTCCCAAACATGCCAACAGAAGAAGTTTTTACCATGCCCCATCGAGACCGCGCCAACGGCCGTGTGGTGGCCTCCATGCCATTAACATACCAAGGCAACCTAATTGAAAACTTCGAAATGACATTCAAAAACGGCATAGTAATAGACTACAAAGCTGAAACAAACCAAGACATCCTAAAAAACCTAATGGAAACAGACGAAGGCGCACGCCGCCTAGGGGAAGTGGCCCTGGTAGCAAACTCTTCACCAATAGGCCAAATGGGCGTACTCTTCTACAACACCCTGTTTGATGAAAACGCCTCTGCCCACCTGGCCCTGGGCAAAGCCTACCCAACCAACATGCAGGGCGCAGAAAGCCTAACCACAGAACAGCGAACCGCCCGGGGCTGCAACGATTCTCTAATCCACGAAGACTTCATGTTTGGCACAGCCGACATGAACATAACAGGAATAAAGCCAGACGGCACGGAGGTAAACTTCTTCAAGAACGGTGAGTTTGATATATAGAATGTTAAAACCGTCAGAGGCTTCGCCTCCGACACCTCCAAAAACTTTTTTGGAAAAAGTTTTATCAAAAAACCTAACATTGGGATTATATAAATATCTCAATAGACTTCTTCCGAAATTCCCGCAGGGGATTTTGGAAAAGTTACATTTTCAATCTTTTGCTTCTTCTAAAATTGCGTTTTTTGCAATTTCAGAAGAACTCTAATGTTAAAGTTTTTGCCCTGCTTTTTTCAAAAAGCGGGTGGGTGTGGGCGAAGCCCACGGTTTTAAATAAATAATGAGGTGTGTTATGAAATCACTTACGGTTAACCAGATTCGGGATAGGTATCTGGATCTTTTTGCGGCAAAGGGGCATCATTTGCTGCAAAGCTCTCCGCTGGTGCCACAGGGGGATAATTCGCTGCTGTTGATAAATTCAGGGGTGGCGACCATGAAGGCGTTTTTTACGGGGCAGGAAAAGCCGCCCGCGCCACGGGTTGCCTCTTGCCAAAAATGTATAAGAACTACGGACATAGACGATGTGGGCAAGGATGCACGGCATGGTTCTTTTTTCGAGATGCTGGGCAATTTTTCTTTTGGGGATTATTTTAAGAAGGAAGTTATCCCCTGGGCCTGGGAGTTTCTTACTGTAGAGATGGGTATCCCCGCAGATAAGCTTTCAGTAAGCGTGTACGAAGAAGATGACGAGGCTTATGATATCTGGCATGATGTGATTGGCCTTGCGCCAGAGAAGATTTTTAAGCTGGATAAGGCTGAGAATTTTTGGGAGCATGGTGTTGGCCCATGTGGGCCTTGTTCGGAGATTCATTTCGACAGGGGCGCAGAGGCTGGCTGCGGCAAGCCTGGCTGCCAGGTGGGTTGCGATTGCGACCGTTTTATGGAAGTATGGAATCTGGTTTTTACGCAATTTAATAAGAACGAAGACGGCAGCTATTCTCCGCTGGAACTCACGGGCATAGACACAGGTATGGGGCTAGAGCGTTTGGCCATCGTGTTGCAGGAAGCCCCATCCATTTTTGATATCGACAATATCCGCGGCATAAGGCAGGCAGTGCTTGAGCTGGCAGGGTTAGAGACGGCCACCGGCAGCAAGCTAGTTAGCGCCAATATTATTGCAGACCATGTGCGCAGTGTTGCTTTTATGGCGGCAGATGGCGTGCTGCCTTCCAATGAGGGTAGAGGATATATACTGCGGCGGCTGTTGCGCCGCGCGGTGCGCCACGGGCAATCCTTGGGGATAAATGGTGCGTTTGTGGTTGCAATAGCCAAGGCGTCCATTGATGCCTACAGCCATGCATACGCCAACCTTACAGAGAAGGAAAGCTTCATATTACAAACCTTAGGCCAGGAAGAAAGCCGCTTCATGGAAACCCTGGACACGGGAATGAATTTGCTGCAAAAGCAAATGGATAGCATAAAGGCCAACGGCAAAAGCACTATAAGCGGCGCGGATGCCTTCAAATTATATGACACCTATGGCTTCCCGCCAGATTTAACACGGGAAATATTAGAAGATGCTGGGCTAAAATTTGACGAAGACGGTTTTAAACGCGAAATGGAAGCGCAAAAGCAACGCGCCCGCCAGGCCCGTGGCGTGTCCAACTACATGGGCGCAGACGAAACCGTATACCATAGGCTTGAGCCGAATATGCCCACATTATTCTGCGGGTACGAGGCGGATACATGCCAGGCAAAAATCCTAGCGATAGTAGCTGGCGATGGAATAGTAGATAGCGCAACCGCCGGGCAGGAAATATCATTGGTGCTGGATAACACACCATTTTACGCGGAAAGCGGCGGCCAAAAGGGCGACGGCGGCAAAATAACCGCAAATGACCTGGCCGTAGAAATATACGATTGCATAAATGTAGCCGGCGGCAACACCGTCCATGTGGGCAAGGTGATATCCGGCACGGTAAAAAAAGGCGCAACCGTGACGGCAACTATAGATACCACACGCCGCCAAAGCACAACGGGCAACCATTCTGCCACGCATCTGCTGCAAAAAGCCCTGCGGGAAGTGCTGGGCGACCATGTAGAACAAAGCGGCAGCGAGGTAAGTCAAGACCGCTTGCGTTTCGACTTCACTCATAATGCGCCACTTTCTGCAGAGCAGCGCGACCAGATAGAAACCCTGGTGAACCAGCGCATCTGGCAGGCTATCCCAGTAGATGTGATGCTAACCACACCAGAAGAGGCTCGCAAAAGCGGCGCGATGGCGTTATTCGGGGAAAAATATGGCGACACCGTGCGCATGGTAAAAATGGGCGACCAAAGCATAGAGCTTTGCGGCGGCACACATGTGGCCAACACTCAGCAAATAGGCGTGTTTAAGCTGTTATCTGAAGGCGGCATAGCTAGCGGCGTGCGCCGTATAGAGGCCACCACAGGCCTGGGTGCGATAAATGTTTACCGTGAGGCTCACAAAACCCTGCAAGCAGCCGCAGAGTTGTGCAAAGTGCAAAAGCCACAAGATTTGCCAGCAAGGCTGGATGCAATCCTGGCAGAAAATAAAGAGTTGAAAAAAGAGCTAACCAAAATCCAATCCGAAGCCAGCGGCCAAGAGCAAGCAGAAGTTGTGGCAAGCCTTTGCAAAAACGCAGAAACCCATGGCGGCTTCACATTGTTGGCTGGCAAGCTGGAAAACTACGATATCGAAGCCATGCGTAACGTAGCAGATATGCTAAGAAAAGATATAAAATCCGGTTGTGTGCTGCTTTGCGGTGTAAACGCAGGCGCGGCACAGTTCCTAGCCTTCGCCACAGATGATGCAGTAAAAGCCGGAATCCACGCGGGGGAAATTGTAAAAGAAGCAGCCAAAATCTGCGGCGGCGGCGGGGGAGGCAAGCCTTCTCAGGCGCAGGCAGGCGGCAAGAATGCCGAGAATGCAGATGCGGCCTTAGCCAAAGCAATTGAACTAATGAAATCAATGCTGTAGTGCAATTTAACGGGCAACCTTGTCTTGTAAGAGGAGTGGGGAAAAATGTATATTTTCTTATTGGTGTTGGCAATGGTTTACAAGCTGGTGTATCCGCTGGTTGCGGCAGCGCGGCAAAACAATGCGCCACCCGTCCAGGCAATAACCGAAGATGAGCGAATAAAAGGTTATAAAAAAATCAGTGCCGTGATAATAATAGAAGCGGTAGTGGTGCTGGCTATATGCCTGATAGTTGGCATAAGCTTTAATAGCCTTGGGCTAAGGCGGATAGATGTAAGCTACCATACATGGTTTACATCTGTGGCATTGTTTATATGCACCATGGTTTTAGCCACCAATTTCTACGGTATGATTGCGTATATCGTAAGCCCAAAATACCGGGAAGAAAGAAAGCGCGAGCTGGTAAAGGATAAAAACCGGGCAGTAATCGTATTGCTAACCCCAAGAAGCTGGCGCGAAAAAAGATACTATTTTTTCGTGTCGTTAATCTCTGGAATAGGCGAGGAAATTGTGTTTAGGGGATTCATTTTCTTCTTAATACATGCAGTATTTACAGAGATGCCAATTCCCCTTGTATTTATACTTACATCGGTGGTATTTGGGGTTGCCCATGCCTACCAGGGTATGCAAGGCATAATAAGAAAAACCATGACTGGTGCGCTATACGGCGGTATTTTCTTGGTAACGGGCAGCCTTATTCCGGCAATGGTTGTGCATTTTGTGCTTAACTTTAAGGATGCATTCTCTCTTTCAGACGAAGGAGAAGGCGAGGCAGAAACTGCAAATTGATTCATTGTGACATATTTTCCGAAAAATTACATTTTTTCCGAAAATGGTACCGTATGGTACCACAATTTAGGCAAAATGATGCCGTTTTCAAGCTCGAAAACTATAAAAACCACGGAAACGCTGGATTTTTATCATGCCAGAATCAAAAAAGTTAACGGTTTCCCCAAATTTTTTAAATCATATGTCGTTTCGTAGTTGGCGTTAGCCCAATAAAACAAAGCAAATCTGACGTTTTTAAACTAGGTTTGTAGGGCTTCGTGTAGTGGCGCTTTATTGCAAATACCCTTTAACCATTCGTTTTTACTATGTATAGTATGGATTTGTGTGATTGAAACCAATTGCAAAATTTCCATTTTTGTGCAAACTAAACAAAACCATTATGCAACTTCCACAAATAGCGACTGTGGAGGTTGCGTTTTTTGTTTGCCGTATGTGTACATATCTAAATTTACGTCAATTTAAACCTAAGAAATTGACCAAAACATACAAGAAACTGTTGCAAAACGATTACAGGTATGATAAAATCCAATGAAAAGTCGTATTATTAGTCAAAAGTGACAATAAAAATCCCTAGGGGGTACGAGAATGAGAGAAATTTTAGCAAGCAGTAAGTTCCGGACAGTGGTGGCGGTTTTGATAATTGCCGGGTTATTATTCCATCTGTTTACCAGGGACCCAGACCTAGTGTTGCGTAGCAGGCCTGATGGCGGCATTGTGGCCGCGCCTATTGTATTGCGCGAAGGTAGCCACGCAGCGTTTTTGTATGAGCATGCGCTCACCCCAAGGGGCACGCAGGCCATAGAGGTTGATATCTTCAACCCATCTGGTGGCGAGAATTTTTCTGTATTAAGCAATTTTGAGGGCGCAGCCCAGGTGCTTCGTACAGAGGAAATCTCCTATGTAGAATTTACGGTGAATGTACCTGCCTCCGGAATGTATAATGTTAATATTGAATATTTCCCAGTGGCTTCTAGGGGTATTCCAATCGCGAGAGAATTTAGAATAAACGGCGATGTCCAGTTTATCGGCGCAGACCATCTGGTGTTCTCTAGGGTATGGGGTTCTGCCGGGCAGCATCGTATTGATACCCGCGGTAATGAAATTAGGTCGTCTCAAGTAGAGCTTCCCCGCTGGGAAACAGCTTATTTTAGAGACAGGCTTGGTTTCTTCACAGCACCCTATCAGTTCTATTTACAAGCAGGCGCTAACACGTTAACTCTTACAGGAGTAAGCGAACCCCTTGTGATAAGCCGTATGACAGTTGTGCCAGTTAGGGATTTACCAACTTTCGAGCAATTTATGGCAGAAACAAACTTGCCACCAGCCCCTGGTGATTTTTACCTGCGGTTGCAAGGCCAGGATTCTACTGTGCGTTCTTCGCCATCCCTTTTCCCGATTTTTGATACTTCATCTGGCATCACATACCCCCCAAGTGTAGCCACAATTAGACTAAATATGATGGGTGGCCATGCATGGCGTATACCAGGCCAGTGGATAGAATGGGAAGTAGGAGTGCCCGCAGACGGCCTTTATCGCCTGTCTATTTCTGCAAGGCAAAACTATAGCCGCGGTTTTGTATCCAGCCGTACTCTTATGGTAAACGGCGAAATTCCATTCCAGGAAGTTGAAATTGTAAAATTCCCATTCAACAATGGCTGGGAACTTACAACATTCCAAGATGACAACGGGGAGTATCTACTATTCCCGCTTAATGCCGGCGTAAACACCATACGTATGGAAGTTGCCCTAGGCGAACTTGGTGAAATTTTGGATCGTATACATGCAAGTGTGCTAAGGCAAGACGATATTTACAGGCAAATCTTGGTTCTTACAGGCCCAAGCCCAGATCCACAACGTGACTACCGTATACAACATTTCCTGCCACATGTAATGGATTTAATTTATGAAGAAGTTGGAATCCTATACGGTATATTGCGCGACCTAGAAGAATTTACCGGCGGCCGTAACCAGCATTCCGGCATGCTTTCTACCACTGTGCGCCAGCTAGATACATTCTTCGTGCGCCCATATATGATTCCAAGGCAGCTTAATAACTGGCGCCAAAACATTTCCGCCATGGGCGATACCGCCAGGTTGCTTACAGAAGCCCATTTGGATATCGACTTCTTTATAGTAAGTGGCGCAGATGTAGCCCTGCCAAGAGTAGGGGAAACATTCTTCACCCGCGCATCCCATGAGACCCGCGCATTCGTAGCAAGCTTCACTCACGATTTCGACATCGTAGGTGACGAGCATGAAGACGGCATCACAGTTTGGGTACCCACAGGCCGCGACCAAGCAGCTATCATCAAAGCCATGATTGACGATACCTTTGTGCCAGAGTTTGGCATTGGCGTAAACATGCGCCACGTAATGCCGGGCGCTATCTTGCCTGCAGTAGTAGCGGGTATTGGCCCAGACGTGGCAATAAGCCTTGGCCACGCAGCGCCAATTGACTTTGCGTTGCGTAACGCAGTTGTGGATCTATCACAGTTTGAAGGTTTTGACGAAGTTTATACCCGCTTCCATGAAAGCGCTATGGTTCCATTCGAATTTATGGGCGCATACTTCGGCATACCTGAAAACCAAGGCTTTAGCGTAATGTTCTACCGCACAGATATTTTAGAGCAGCTTGATATAGAACCACCAAACACTTGGGACGATGTAATGGCAATCATGCCAATACTCCAGCGTAACAATATGTCTATCGGTATCCCACCAATAGGTGACCCGATGGCGCCAGACCTTGGCGGCTTCCTTGTTCAGCTATACCAAAGGGGTGGCTTCCTATATAACGACGACCATTCACGAGCAATACTTGATAGCGAAGAATCCATTGCGGCCTTCGATGCATTCACAAGATTCTTCACCCACTTTGGCTCGCTGCAATTCTTCAACTTCATGAACCGCTTCCGCAGCGGCGAAATGCCAATCGCATTCGTAGACTTTGGCAACTTTAACGCGTTGTCAGTTTTCGCGCCAGAGATTGCCGGGTTGTGGAACTTCGGCCTTATGCCAGGTTATATAGAGCCAGACGGCACAATAAATCGTACAATTAGCTCTTGGGGTTCTTCCTCTGTAATATTTGCCCAAAGCGAAATGCAAGAAGAAGCATGGCAGTTCCTAAAATGGTGGACATCTGCTGAAACTCAAGTACGTTTCGGCCGCGAGCTTGAATCGCTAATGGGCGAGGCAGCCCGCCTCCCAACCGCAAATATTGAAGCATTCCAAAGCCTACCATGGCGCCCAGCAGAGCTTGAGATATTAAACGAGCAAAGAAACTGGATTCTTGGTACGCCAGAAGTGCCAGGTGGTTACTATGTAGGCCGTCACTTGGTTAACGCAATACGCCGGGTGGTTAACACCAATGTAGACACCCGCGAAACTTTGCTGGACTTCAATATCGTTATAAACAACGAGCTAATAAACAAACGTAGAGAGTTTGGTCTCGAATAGGAGGATATCATGGCTGCATTTCCCAAAGCAGGTAAAAACGTGGGTGGCAATACCCCGTTTCAGCGGTACAAGGCAAAAAAAGCCAACCAATGGGCTCATACATGGCTTTCAATAAAACAGCATAAATGGCTGTATCTCTTTCTTGCACCCTTTGCAATTATCTTTGCCACTTTCGTTGTAGCTCCGGTAGTTATATCAATATTTTTTAGCTTCACATACTTTAACGTGTTAGAAGCCCCGAGGTTTATTGGCTTCCAAAATTATTTGAACCTTTTCCTTGCAGACGATGTATTCCTTATCGCACTGCGGAACACAATACTATTGGCGGTAGTAACTGGTCCTATTGGTTATATCATGGCATTTCTTTTTGCATGGTTTATCAATGAGCTGCCACGCTACCTGCGGGCGTTTATGACATTGGTTTTCTACGCCCCAACTATTGCCGGTGTTGCGTTTATGATATGGGCGCTAATCTTCTCTGGCGACCCTAACGGCTGGCTTAACGCCTACCTGGTTCGCTTCGGCATAATTGAAACCCCAATCCTATGGTTGTCTAACCCCGCTTATATGATGCCTGTTATCATTATAGTATCCCTTTGGATGAGCTTGGGCGCTGGCTTCCTGGCCTTTATAGCCGGGTTGTCTACCATAGATGAATCACTTTATGAAGCAGGCCTTGTAGACGGCGTTAGAAACCGCTGGCAAGAGCTTTGGTTCATTACATTGCCAAACATGCAAGGTATGCTTATGTTCGGTGCGGTTATGGCAATCACCGCCAGCTTTTCTGTTGGTGGTGTTACACAGGGCCTGGCAGGCTTCCCCTCTACGGATTACGCGGTGCATACAGTAGTTAACCACCTGGTAGACTATGGCGCAATCCGCTTCGAGATGGGATATGCCTCTGCAATAGCAACTATTTTGTTCCTGGCCATGATTTACAGTAAAATAGCCGTCGGCAAATTCCTAAGCCGAATCGGAACCTGATAAGGAGGGATGCAAAATGGTTAAAGCGATAAAACAAGGCAATAAAACTGCCAGAAAAGTAAATAAAGCAGCAAAAAATGTGCGTAGGCCTAACCGTTCTAGGGGCGGCGATATTTTCATCGGATTTATCCTGGCTATATTTGGTATCTTCTTCGTATTCCCCATGGTTTTTGTTATCGGTAATGCGTTTAAGCCGCTGAACGAGCTATTCCTCTTCCCGCCGTTGTTGTTGCCAGTTAACCCGACGCTAACTAACTTCCAAGATTTAATGATGTTGCTAACCCAATCTCATGTTACCTTCACAAGATATCTGTTTAACTCTGTGTTTATCACATTTGTTGGTACGGTTGGGCATTTATTCCTTGCATCGCTTGGTGCGTATGCAATAAGTAAGTATGTTTTCCCAGGAGGCCGCTGGTTCTTTAACCTGGTTATTACCACTTTGATGTTCACAGGTTTTGTAACCGCGATACCTAACTTTCTGATACTTGCAAGGCTTGGCTGGGTTGACACTTATTTTGCAGTAATCATCCCTGCGTTTGCCATGCCACTGGGCTTTTTCCTAATGAAGCAGTTCATGGACACAGTGCCAATGTCGCTGATTGAATCAGCCAAAATAGACGGCGCAAAAGAAGGGCATATCTACGCAAGAATAGTAATGCCTCTGGTTAAACCTGCGCTGCTTACTGGTATGATTTTCTCCGTGCAAGCATTGTGGAACAACCCACAAGACACTCTAATCCACACAGAGCAGTTAAAGCCGTTGCCATTTGCCCTTGGGCAAATCTTGGCAGGCGGTGTGGCCCGTGCCGGTGCGGCCGCGGCCTCTACCTTGGTTATGATTTCTGTGCCAATCATCTTGTTTATGATTGCACAAAGTAATATCTTGAACACAATGGCTAATTCCGGCATTAAGGAATAGGAGGGTACGTCGATGAAAAGGTTTTTATGTATTGTACTAGCCTGTGCGATGTTGATGGGCGTACCAGTAAGCGTGACAGCCAGCCAAACCGGCAGCTTCACTTATATCTACAACTACTGGGGCATAGCAACACCATCGCCAGATGCCTATACCGTAACAGCGTTTCTGCTAGGCGATCAGTTTGGCATTGGGCATTTTGTACGGCCACAGCATTTGTTTGCAATAGAAGACCGCCTATATGTTGTAGACACAGGCAATAGCCGAGTTGTTACCCTAAGGGCAAACCCGGATGGCACTCATGATTTATTAGAAGTGCGCTACTATGCAACTATGGATGGCGCAGCAACTAGATTTAACGGCCCAATGGGACTTTTCGTGTCAGACTGGGGCGATGTGTGGATTGCAGACACCTACAACCACCGCATACTCCATATGGACGAAAACTGGAATGTTATAAGAGAAATCTTGCAACCGGAAGGCAGCCTGCTAGAAGAGCAGCATGACTTCTTGCCAGAGAACGTGGCTGTGGACTTTACACGACGCCTGTTTGTACAGACACGCCATGTAAACCGCGGGCTGATGGAATTTGACAGATATGGCGAATTTGCAGTTTACACAGGCGCCGCCCCAGTTTTTGTAGGCTGGTGGGATCGCTTGTGGCGTAGGCTGCAAACCCAAGCCCAGCGCGATGTTCAAGCTCCTTTCATTCCAACAGAATACAACAACGTACGTGTAGACCACGAGGGTTTCCTATTTGTAACCAACACCAACAGTAACGTGGATTCTGTACGGCGGCTAAACACAATGGGTAGCGATGTATTGATAAGAAACGGCCAGTTTGATATCGAGGGTGATGTATCCTGGGGTAATATCCATGGTATAACTGGGCCATCTCAGTTTATTGATATCGCTTCACTAGAGAATGATACCTTCATAGCATTTGATAGAGTTCGTGGGCGTTTATTCTCATACGATTTCCAAGGTAATTTGCTGTATGTGTTTGGCGGCGTGGGCAATAGAGAAGGCCATTTCGTAGAGCCATCTTCCCTGGTTAGCATGGGAACAACCCTATTTGCACTTGACGCCCATACTGGTGGAATAACTCGCTTCGACTTTACCGATTACGGCCTAGCAATAAACAATGCATTGGACCTGTATCGTCGCGGCCTATACGAAGAATCTGCCGAATACTGGCAGGATGTGCTTCGTATGAATGGTAACTTCAGGCTTGCATACCTAGGCATAGCTCGTTCGCTATTGCGCCAAGGTTATTACCGCGAGGCCATGCGCTACTTCCGTCTAGAGAACGACGCTCAGGGTTATGGCCGGGCATTTCGCTTTTACCGCCGCCAATGGATGGAGCAATATTTCTGGATGTTTGCAGTTGCCCTTGGCGTAGTAATGATAGTACCACCAGTGATAAAAAGAATAAATAAAGTCCGAAGGGAGATTAAAGAGGCATGACAATGGCTAGTTTAAGAAGCTTCGACTTTAGAGAATATTTAAAGAGCTTGCTGTATGTGTTTTATATTTTCCGCAAGCCCTTGGCTGGGTTCTGGGATTTAATTCACGAAGGCAAGGGTTCTATGGCGGCGGCTCACACATTTGTACTTCTTATGATAGTGGTACAGGTTCTTCGCCAGACGGTTTCAAACTTTCAATTTGTAAATATCAACATGGAATCCTTCAATATAGTAATGGTATTTATGCAAATTATAATCCCGATGTTTTTATGGTGTGTGGCTAACTGGAGCTTAACCACGCTGCTGGATGGTAAGGGAAAGCTCTCCCATATTTACATGGGTGCGGCTTATGCCCTTGCACCTATGATAATAATTGACGCGGCGCTTATACCAGTAAGCCATGTGCTTACCTACGACGAAGCCATGTTGTACGACATGTTTACTCAAATTGGCATAGGCTGGTTTGTTCTGCTTCTGCTTTGTGCCATGAAAGAGATACATGACTACAGCTTTGCCAAGGCAATTGGTTCATCTTTGCTTACAGTGCTTGCAATCGGTATCATACTTTTCATTTTTATCATGTTCTTCGCGGTAATAAGTGATGGCATAGCATATGTAATTTCATTGATACAAGAAATCTCGATGCGATTATAACGAACTGGAGGTGATTTTGTGAGAAAGATTAAACTAGCGGCAAGTGCAATAATTGGATTATTCATATTTGCCGCATGTGCCCAGTCCCCAAGGGATGGCGGCTATATAGCCATGTTTGGGTACGAATACGGTGTGGATATTCCACCCGTAGTATACGTGCAAAACCAGCAACTTCGCTTAGAATTTTTAACCGAAACTGCGGAAATCATCGTCACAGAACGCGCAACGGGTAATCAATGGAGATCCACGCCTGAAGGCGCGGAAAATCTTACAATTGACCAAGCTGCAGCTATCGCTCAATTTCATATGCAAAGCATGTTCCTGCTGGAATATGAAAACGAACATGGCCACGACGTAACCCTAGATGGTTACCGTTTTGCAAGAAGAACCGGGCGTTTCGAGCATGAAATATTAAGCGACACAAAAATGGAGCTGCGTTTTACAGTTGGTGATATCCCAGAAACATTTATGATACCACTGGCCGTTTATGAAGAGAGGATACAATACTTCCTAGACCAGCTAGACGATGCTCAGTCTCGTTTTATAGCCCAGGCATATCGTCCATTGCGCCTAGACCGTTTGCGTCCGCAAGATGACAGGGCGGCACTAATTGCCCAGTTCCCATCCTTAGAGGATGGCAGGCATATTTGGGAGCTGCGTGATACGATAAGGCCACATATGCAGCGCACAATCGAGGAGTATCTGCGCAGCGTAGGTTACACCGCTGAAGAATGGGCAGCAGATATGGCAGAGTTTGGCGTTACTGTAGAGCTAGAGCGCCCAGCCTTTAACGTTGTAATGCAATTCGAACTTATAGGCAACGAAATGGTTGTAACTGTACCATTTGACTATTTGACATATTCGACAAGTTATCTGCCCACGAGAATCACCATCATGCCATTCTTTGGCGCGGGTAGATACGACGATGAAGGTTATCTCTTCCTGCCAGATGGTGCGGGCTCGCTGATGCATTTTAACAGCGGCCGCCATACTCAGGAAATCTTCTTCAGCAATGTGTTTGGTTGGGATCAGGCCATCCTTAGGGATGCGCTGATACATGACAATGTATCTGTATATCCAGTTTTTGGTATATATAAAAATGGCTCCACATTTGCGGCCATAATTGAGGAAGGCTCGGCCTACGCCAGCGTGCGCGCAGAGCTTAGCGGATGGCGTTCACCATATTCTGCGGTGCATCCATCATTCCGCCTTATGGTTGGTTCACCAATGGACGTGGTTGGCCGAAGCGATAGGCCATTCCATATTCACGAAAACCAAGTCGCAAGAGGCGAATCTATTGTAATAAGATATGTTTTCACAGAAAACCCGGGTTATGTTGGTATGGCAGTTGCTTATAGAGAATTCTTACAAGCGCGCTACCCATGGCTAAACAATAGATTAGAAGCTCCGGTGCATGCAATGGTAGAAATACTAGGCAGCGCAGAAACTCGCCAGCATGTTCTTGGTTTCCCGGTGGATAGGCCGTTCCCGCTAACCACATTTGAGCAGGCTACAGAAATGATTGACCAGTTCCACGACCTTGGCTGGCGCAACCTACATGTAAAAATGCGTGGCGCCCATAATGATTCAATAGACCATTCTGTGCCAAGAAATGCTAATCTGGTTTCTCAGCTGGGTAACCGCCGTGCATTTAATACTTTAGTGGATACTGCAACCGCCCATGGTTTCGAGTTTTATTTGGAAGGCGATTTCGTACACATGCGCCATAACTCGGCATTTAACGGGTTTAGTAACAGTGATGCTGCCCGCCAGGTAAACCGCCAGCGTGTACAGCATAATGGCTTTAGCCCAACTTATTTTGCTCAGCTTGGTTCTGCTAGTGTACTGGCGGACCCATGGGTGTTGGCTCGCCCGCAATATACCGTGGATTTGATAAATAATTTCGTGGATAGCGCATCAAGGATAGGTGTAAACAATATCGCATTCCGTAGCATGGCTAACTCATTGGCAGGCGACTTTAACGAAACCCGCCATGTAACCCGCGAAGCATCCATGCATATGCGTGCAGAGCTGCTGCAAGAACTTAGCGACCAGGGTACAGGTATTTGGCTAAACAACGGATTTTCCTACGCGATGCCATTTGCAGATATAATTACAAACCTGCCTGTAACAGACCAAGGCTTTGGCGTAACAGACACGGTTGTACCCTTTTACCAAATTGCATTGCATGGCCTAGTTCATTTTGCAGCTGCACCACTAAACTTGGCAGAAGACCATTCATATCATCTGTTAAGAAGCGTTGAATCTGGCTCGGCATTATTCTTCAGCTTTATGAATGTGCCAACATCAGACTTAGAGGTTACTCGTTACAGAAGATATTTTGCCAACGAGTTTTACCGTTGGATAGATATAGCTAACGAGCTGTACCAAAACCATGCAAGGAATTTTGGCCATCTATACAATCAGCTGATTGTAGACCATCAGACATTATCACAAGGTGTAAGCGTTACTGTTTATGAAGATGGCACAAGAGTTTATGTAAACACAACTTTGGTAGATTTTAACGAGCATGTCCATGTACCTGCCAGACGGTACACGGTTGTACGATAAGGAGGATAGGACATGGTAAAAACTAAAGGCAAGAGAGGCCGGAAAGGCCTGTCTATGCAGGGTAGAAACGCCATAAGCGGTTATTTGTTTATCCTACCTTGGATAATCGGCTTTGTGGCTTTCATGGGGTATCCAATTTTTCAGTCTATTCGCATGGTGTTCTCTCATGTAGAAATGAACGCAGAATACCACAGATTCGATACCGAATGGATTGGCCTGGAAAACCTGCGCCGCGCATTCTTTGTTGACCCAGATTTCACCAGGTTTATGACAGAAGAAATAATGCGTATGGTGGGCTTGGTTATTCCAATCGTAATATTTAGCTTCTTTATTGCGGTGCTGCTTAACCAAAAATTTGCCGGGCGTGGTTTCGTGCGGGCGATATTCTTCCTGCCGGTAATCCTGGCCAGTGGTGTTTTGGTTAACCTAGAGACCAACAACTCGCTGTTGGATTTGGTTTCTGCCCAAATTCAAGAACAAAACGCAATGCGCGCCAATGTTACCGGTGTGCTGGAAAGCATAATGGTATCTGCCACAGGTGCTGGCGGCGTGATGGACACATTTATGGAAACAGTGCTAAACATCATCAACCAGCTATATAATATAGCAATGGCAAGTGGTATCCAGATATTGATTTTCCTTGCTGGCCTGCAGGCAATAAGCCCAAGTATCTTTGAAGCTTCCAGTATTGAAGGCGCAACCGCCTGGGAAAACTTCTGGAAAATTACATTCCCAATGCTTTCTCCAATGATTCTGGTTGTAGTTGTGTACTCGGTAGTTGACTTCCTTGTTCGTACGGACAGTTCTGTAATGGAGCATATTGAAATCCGTATATTGCGAATGCTGGATTATGGTTTTGGTTCTGCAATGGCGTGGGCGTATTTCTTGATAATAGCCGCCATACTTGGCGTTGCAACGCTAATTATTTCAAGGATGGTGTATTATTATGACTAGAGTGGGTACAGCTAGGCCAAAAGCAGAGAAAAAACAAGGACGCGTTGCAAGGTATTTTGAAAGAAACCGCGTAAGTGACGGATATTTGCTTCGCCGGGATTTTGCTAGGGTGGTATCTAGCATTTGTAGAGTTGTATTGTTGTTTGGGCTTTGCTTCTTGATAATGCAACCATTGCTTATCCAGTTTGCCAACAGCATAATGTCTACACCGGATTTGCTAGACCCTACAGTAATTTCTATCCCACGCAACCCTACTATGGGTATGTACCGCATGGCAGTTTATCTTATGAACTATTGGGAATCATTAGCTAGGACATTGGCAATAACATTTACTGCATCATTTTTGCAGATTGCTGCATGTGCGCTGGCTGCCTATGGTTTTGCCAGGTTTGACTTCCCGCTGAAGCGGTTCTGGTTTGTTTGCGTTATGCTTACAATCCTTGTTCCTCCACATGTTATCATGGGGCCTTTGTTCATGAACTTCCGTTTCTTCACATTCTTTGGCCTTACTAATGTTCTTCCTATAAACCCGCCGAACCTGCTTAATGTGGGCGGATATTTCCTTATGGTAGCTACAGGCATGGGGCTGCGCAGTGGGCTGTACATTTTTATGCTGCGCCAATACATGCGTAACATGCCTAAGGAACTTGAAGAAGCCGCCTATGTAGACGGCTGCGGCAAGCTTAGAACATTTATGCAAATTATTTTGCCAGATGCGGTACCAATGCTTGTATCTTGCTTCTTGTTTGCGTTTGTATGGCAGTGGACAGACGGCTTCTATAGCTCTATGTTCTTAACTGGCCAAGGCGTAATGTCTATGCAAATGTCTGGCGTAAGTGAAGCTTATAGAAACTGGTTTATCTCTGCTGTAATTGACGCTCAAGGCGGCCACGGCTTTGCGCCACCTTTGGCAGAAACACAGCAAATTATCTCCATCGGCCTTATGATTGGTATTGCACCAATTATAGCCATTTATATTTTCGCACAAAGGATGTTTGTGGAAAGTATCGGGCAATCTGGTTTGAAAATGTAGTGTTTTGCTATGACTAGGGTGAGCGCGGCGAGGAAAAAACAACGGTGGGTTTTGCGGTATATCGTCAGAAACCGTAATAGTAATGGTTATCTTTTACGGCGTGATTTTTGCCGGATGGCTATTTATGTTGCTAGAGGGGTTTTGCTGTTTGGGCTTTGCCTTTTGATATTGCGGCCGTTGGTTGCTCAGTTGTCGATTAGCTTTATGTCCACATCTGATTTGTTTAACCCGGCAGTGAATCTTATCCCCCGCAGGCCTACCATGGGCATGTATCGTATGGCGATATACCTTATGAATTATTGGGAATCGCTGGTTAGAACTTTAGCCATCACGTTTAGTGCGTCTTTTTTGCAAATTGCGGCATGTGCTTTGGCCGCATATGGCTTTGCTAGGTTCAATTTTCCGCTGAAGAGGTTCTGGTTCATTTGCGTGATGCTTACTATACTGGTGCCTCCACAAGTTATTATGGCACCCATGTTCATGAATTTTCGATTTTTTACATTTTTTGGCCTTACCAATCTTGTTGGTGTAGAGTCAATGAACAAGCTTAATATTTATGGATATTTAATAATGGTTGCTACAGGAATGGGCTTGCGCAGCGGATTATTCATTTTCGTGATGCGTCAGTATATGCGAAGTATGCCAATGGAACTTGAGGAAGCGGCCTATGTAGATGGTTGCGGCAAGTTAAGGACTTTTTTCCAGATTGCTTTGCGGGATACGATACCGATGCTGGTGACTTGTTTCTTGCTTGCGTTTGTGTGGCAGTGGACGGATGGCTTTTACAGCAATATGTTCCTTTGGGAGCAGGGTGTCATGTCATTACAGATGTCTGGGTTAGCGGAGGTTTATAGGAATTGGTTTATCAGTACTGGCTGGATCCCCGTGAATGAATTACGGCAGCTTATTGCCATAGGTGTTCTAATAGGCACCGTACCAGTCATCGCAATCTATGTTTTGGCTCAGCGGATGTTAGAAAAATGTATAGGACAATCTGGTCTAAAAATGTAGTATTGACTGTGACATATTCTAATGTTACAATCATGTTACGCAAGTGGTTATAATTCGGCAGGCAAGTTTGTGAGGAGGCTGGCCGGTTTATAATAGGGCAGGGCAAGGCCCTGTTACATCAAAACGAATTCTCGAAAGGAGAAAACAGAATGAAACGCAATTTTGTAAAAGTTGCAGCAGTAGCAACATTGCTTGTGGGTGCGCTCGCATTTACAGCATGTGGTGGCGGCGCAGCCGATGACACTACTCCAGACACTCCACCACCAGCAGTAACAGGTAATGAAACAGCAGCACCAACACCAGATGCAGGCAACGACGTTGAAGTCGTTGAAGCAGATGCTCGTGACCTAGGTGGCCAACACTTTGTTATTGGTAACTGGTGGGGCTACTGGCATGTAGACACATTTGAACCACAAACAGAAGAAGCTGAAGAGCGTCTGTTTGACCGTATCGACATCATGGAACGCTATAACTTCACCATGGAAGAACGCCGTATGGGCGGTTGGGGCGAAGTTCGCGACATGATTCCTCTACAAATCATGGCTGGCTCACGCGACGTACACATCTGGCACATGGAAGGTGCTTGGTTTGGTACAATGCAACAGCAAAACCTTTTCGCACCTCTTCGCGAAGAATATTTTGACCCTGTAACAGGAATCAACTGGCACAGAGGCACAATTGACGCTTCCCGCAGAGGCGGTACTCCTCACGCATTTGCAACTGGCGTAGTTCCTGGCGGCGGCGTGTACTTTAACATGCGTTTGCTTGAAGAAGCAGGCCTAGACCCAGAACTTCCATTTGACCTGCAACTTGCTGGCGACTGGACATGGGATACTTTCATGGACATAGCCCGTGCTGCAACACGTGACCTTGATGGTGACGGTGTGCCAGATACATGGGGTATTGCAACATTTGGCCAAGACTTCCTACAACGTGCATTGCGTTCTAACGATGCTAGATATGTAGACATGGATGCAGACGGCCGTTTCATCAACTCTACAAACACACCAGAATTCCTTGAAGCACTTACATGGGCCAACAACCTTGGCGACGAAGGCGTAACAATGCCAGAGCCAGAAGGCATGGGTTGGGACTTCTTCGTAGCAGCATTCAACAACGGTATGGCAGCAATGCGTGCCGCTGGCGACTATGTTGCAGGCGCACATGTTAACCCTAACTTGGCAGACCCATGGGGCTTTGTAGCATTCCCACGTGGGCCACGCGCGGACACCCATCTAATGGACGGTAACATGAACTTCCAAGCTGTACCAGCTAACTTTAGTGAAGAAGAAGTAGACGATATCTTCTTTGTACTACACAGATGGATTCGCCCACTTCCAGGCTTTGATGATCCACTAGGATGGCAAGCAGGCGCTTTCGCAAGCCATTATCATCCACGTTCAGTTACAGAAACTATGACAATGTTCACACGTAACCCAGCTCTTATGTCTCCTGCTTTCGTACACCTTGTACCAGGTGGAATGCCTCACGGCCCAGAGTTTGGTTGGCGTATATGGCATGGTAACGACCCAGCTGTTATCTTGGAAGAAGCTCAACCAAGATGGAACGAATACCTTGCACGCGCTAATGGCGATATCTAAGATTTAAGCTTAACGGGCTGTAGCGATTGATTAAGACAAGACCTTGGGGCTTTGCCCCAAACCCCCTTCTTTTTTGAAAAAAAGAAGCAAAAAACTTTAATGTTTGGGGATGATTGCTTAATCATCGCTACAGCTCTTTTTTATTGCTTGGTATGTATCTATAGCATAGTTATAGTGAAATAAATGAGAAACGGTCTCGCCAGAGCGGCACCTGAAATGCCGAGATAAGGCGTTTCAGGCGTTTTTGCCGCGACAGGCGATACCGATTTCGAATTAGTTTACTATATTATTAGATTAGAAAATTAGGAGGTTTCTAAATGTTTGATTTTAAGTTTAATTGGGATTTGACGCTACCTTCGTTGTATAAGGCCTTTGAGGGCAAATTCCTGATGGGTAACATTATGTCACCCTATGATTTAAAAAACCCGGAAATGCTTGCAATGTACAAGCATCATTATAATGCAATGACTTCTGAGAACGCCATGAAGCCCCTTTATATAGCACCAAACCCAGGCGAATGGCATTTTGACGAAGCGGACGCCCTTGTGGATTTCGCCACACAGAACAATATTGCCATGATTGGCCATACCCTTGCATGGCATGGGCAATCCCCAAAATGGCTTAACCAAAACCCAGACGGCAGCCCAGTAACCCGGGCAGAGGCCAAGCGAAATATGGAAACATTTGTTAAAACATATGCTGGGCGTTATAGCGGCCGGATACATTCTTGGGATGTTATCAACGAAGTTTTCCGCGACGAAGGCGGCGACTTTAAGGGTACATGGCGCGAATTATTGCGCCGCGAAACCGACAACCCACGGGCAGTTGGCCATTGGTACCTGGCCTATGCCAACGGCGCAGACGCCAGCCTTGGCGAATGCGGCGGCGACTTCATCTTCGATGTATTCTACTTTGCCCGCAAATATGACCCACATGCAACCCTATACTGCAACGAATACAACGAAGAATACGACGCAAAACGTAACGCAATGGCAGAAATGGTCGAAGATATCAACGAAGAATGGAAAAAACATCCGGACTACGACAATCGCCTGCTGATAGAAGGCATAGGCATGCAGGCCCATTGCAACCACGGCACAAACTACGACAATGTACGCAAAAGCATAGAGCGCTTTGTAAAAACCGGCGCAAAAATATCTGTAACAGAACTAGACATCACCTTTGGCGCACATAACGAGCCTGCTAATCCACTCACGCCAGAACAATCTAAAACCCAAACCGAAATGTATCTGCGCCTATTCAACATGTACCTCGAATTCGCAGACCATATAGAGCGCGTTACAATTTGGGGCAAAAACGATAAAATGTCATGGCGTGGCTGGGGCGCACCAACCCTATTTGGCAACGAAGGCGAAGCCAAGGAAGCGTATCATGCTTTGGTGAATTTGAATAAATAAAATCGCCAGAGGTTTCGTTGGCCGTACATTAGGTTCGCTTCGCGTCGCCTGGTTTCTTTCGGATTGTATTTGAAAAAGGCGAGGCAAAAACTTTAACATTTTCCCAACAAAATAAAAGCCATGCGTGGTGTAACGCATGGCTTTTATTTTGTTGGTGGGTTGGTGAAAAATTCAGTTGGTCGGAAAATCCGACCAACTGAATTTTTTATAAAATACTATATTCGCTCCATTAGAATGTTTTTATGTAAAGCGGCTATAAAATTTTTGCTACGCTTTTTTCAAACGCAACCCGAAAGAAACCGAGCGGCACGAAGCGAACCTGATGAAAAGCGGGCAGATGTACCGGGCGAAGCCTTCTGTGGTTTTTATGCCAAAATCGTTGACATTGTCATGATAATACAATAAAATCACTAGGTTGCTAATTTCACAGTGCAACAACTATATCTATTTGAGGGTAGGATTTTAATGGCAGATACAAATACGCAATTTAAAAAGCGCGACAAGTGGGTAAAAGGCTTTTGGCCAATGATTTTTATGAGCTTTTCCACGGGTATGGTATACTGCTGGACCTTGTTCCGGGAAGATATTGAGGAATGGGGTACTGTGCTAAGGTATGCAGGCGATGGAGTGTATGAATATCATTCTTATTTTACGCCATTTATACTTACGCTATGTTTTATGCTGGCGCTGTTTTGCCTGGGTATGACGGCGGCGTTTGGCGGTAAAATTGTAGAGCGGTCTGTTAAACGGGCGTCTCTTTACACTTTTATATTTTTTACATTGGGCTGGCTGCTTACTGGTATCGGAATATATATTAGAAGCCCGTTTTTGACAGTGTTTGGCTTTGGACCAGTACAGGGAATAGGCTTGGGCTTGGGTTATTTAACGCCAATTAAAACGCTTATGATGTGGTTTGATGATAGGAAGGGTTTTGCTGCAGGTGTTGCAATTGCCGCGTTTGGCCTTGCCGGGCTTATAGGAAACCCGCTTCTTGGGATTTTATTGAGTATAGACTGGCTTTCTGTATATCAGGCGTTCTTTGTTTTAACAGGGCTGTTTGGTGTGTTATGCTTTGTTGCCTATCTGCTGATAGACAGGCCGCCGCTTAAAGCTGTTGATGCGGCTGCCAGGACATTTTCTGCCGTGGAAGTTATTTTTAGCAAGAAATTTGTATTTTTGTGGGTAGTATTGTTTTTGAATATCGCCGCTGGCCTTGCCCTTATGAGCCACGAGCAGCAAATATATCTTATGACTGGCCTAAACATTGAATACCATAGGGCATTGATAGTAGCGTTCTGTACCTTTACCGCAGGTGGCGGCAACTTGGTTGGGCGGCTAATAATGGCTTCTTCCCAAGACAAAACGGATAAAAAACATTTGCCATATTATGTGATGGCCATTGCATCCATTGCCATGTGCGTGATTGCATTTGCAATCTTGCCGCTTCATTTTGCTGCTATGTTTATAACAATATTTGTGGTTCAATTCTTCTTCGGTTGCGGTTTTGCTTGCCTGCCTGGTATTTTGGACCAACAATATGGCATGAAGCAACTTGCAACAATCCAGGGATATATGTTAACTGCATGGGCGTTTGCGGCACTTGTAGGGCCACAAATTGCTTCATCTATATTAACGCTGGCAGACCCTGTAACAGGGGCACCAGCAGATTATGGTACTTTGAATACGCTGTACATGGTCTTGGCGGGAATGTTTGTGGTGCAGCTGGTGTTCTTGCTGCTATTCGCCAGAGAAACGAAAAACAACAAGCCGCAGCTTAAAGCGGCAGCGCAATAAATAGCAGTAGTCCGACCCCCCACGCAGAACTTGCAAATTTTCTGCATCCTGCGTGGGGGTTTTAGCGCAAAATAGTTATACATATCTTCAAGTGGAGGGTTCCTGTGCAAAAGTTAAAATTGTGGCTGAGAAATCCTTATATCGTGCTGTATATCATCTTTGTATACTTTATATTGTTCGCGCTTATAATCGATAGCCCCTATGATATTTTCCGGGGGCTTATTGATATTGCCCTGGCCTACGATATTTTGATAACAGACTATGTAGCTGTGGGCGGGGTAGGGGCTACGCTGGTAAATGCCGCTATAGTTAACCTCATAACCCTGGTGTATGTATCACGCAAGATGCCAAAAGCCAATGGGCCAATTATCATGGCATTTGTGCTTTTTGCGGGTTTTGCGTTTTTTGGCAAAAATATTGTAAATGTATGGCCCATATTTTTTGGTGGCTGGTTGTATGCAAAATTCCGCAAAGAACCTGTGGAGAAATATTTTGTGGTTACAATACTGGCCACGGCTTTGGGGCCTAGTATTACGCAGCTTGCCATGCTAGAGCATATTCAAATAGTGCCGCGTTTTATATTGGCTGGCGGGTTTGGTGTTATGATAGGTTTTATCATGCCTGCTATCTCCCAAAATATATTTAATGTGCATCATGGCTACAACTTGTACAATGTCGGGTTTACCGCCGGTATTTTGGCGATACTTACCCGTATTTTTATCGTGACAATTGGCGGGGCAGAGATTGTGCCTGTATTTATATGGAGCGTAGAGTATAAGCTGGTGCTTACCATTTTTATGGGCATACTTTTTACATTTATGGTGGCTGTTGGCCTGCTTTGCGGCGAGAACAACAGGGAAAATTTCCGGAAGTTGTTAAAATGTCCAGGGCAAGCTCCTTGCGATTATTATACAGATTATGGCGAAACTACCTATATAAACATGGGGCTGCTTGGCCTTTCTACCACGGTGGTAATGCTGGTGATACAAAGCGACATGAACGGCGCGGTAATGGGCAGTATCTTTACTGTGGTGGCCTTTGGTGCAATAGGTAAGCATATGCGAAATATCTGGCCAGTTATGATTGGATGCTTGCTTGCGGGCGGGTTTTTGCATATATGGACAGGTAGCCACCCGTCGTCTGCAATTGCGGTGCTTCTTGTAACTTGCCTCGCGCCCATTGCCGGCAAATATGGCTGGAAATGGGGAGTTGTGGCTGGTATTATACATCTTAATATTGCCATGCATGTTGTTACATTTTCTGGCGGATTTAACTTGTACAACAATGGCTTGGCCGGCGGGTTTGTGGTGATGTTCCTTGTGCCAATAATACGCGCGATACGGGAGCGAAATAGAACTGTTAAAGTGAAGTAATTCGAAATCGGCCTCGCCTGCCGTTTGGGTGAGACCGTTTTTCATTCACGTCAATAAGGGTTATGGGTTTTGTATAAAAATCCTGTGGCGGCCGCCTATGCTGCGTATGCCGTCTTTTGTGTGGCCGATGTATAGGCCATGTACATAGTTGTTTACGGCGGTTAGTGAAATGCGCCAGTTTGTGGGGAAAGCGGGAATGTAGTAGTGGAAAAGCTGTTGCCATTCTTGGTAATGGTTAACTAGCCAGTTTATATCCCAGGCGTCTTCGGAGTTGAATAATGCTAAATGGCTTTCTAACCTGGGGTTCATGTAGCGGGAGCGGTTGGCGGCGGTATGCCCCCATAGCAGGTTTGGGTTGGGGTTTGCCCCGGTGCTCCAGCCTGCTATGTGCACATCCCATGGCCAGTTATCGGCATTGTACATATTTGCGATTATATCTGTAAAATCTGCGCTGCGGATGGCTACATTTATGCCAATATCGCGCCATGCCTGGGCATAATGCTGGGCGATTATTGGCCAATCTTCACCGCTGCGGGTTACAAAATCTAGCACAAATTCTGCCCCGCATGGGAAGGTTCGCCATCCGTCTTCGCCCGGCAGCCAGCCGGCGTGGTCTAAAAGTTGCTTGGCCAATGTTGGGTTATAGGGGAAGCCATCCATTTCTTGGCATATAAACTGGATATGCCCCGGCGGGATGATAGATGTGGCCGGGAAGCGCAGCCCGTAGAAAAACCCCTGGGTTAGCAGGTATTCGTCTACAGCGTAGGCTAGGGCGCGCCGCAAATACCGGCAGCCCATGCGTGGGTTTTGGTGAGGGCGTACTTTCCCGGCGCTTTTGTCCCACCAGCCCAGGTTAAAGGCCACCACATTATACACATTGGTGACATCGCCAATATAATGGAAATTCTGTGGCGTGGTGAAATCTGCGAAATCCTGTAGCCGGAAGTCTGCCATATGGAAGAAGCCTTCTTCCATAAGGGTTGCCACCATGGCGGTGGGTACTATTTGCACCGTAACTTCATCCAAAAACGGCCGCTCTGCCCAAAAATTTTCATTCCGCACAAGATGCATACTCTCCCCCGGCGCAACAGAGTTAACAATAAACGGCCCCCATCCAATAGGCCGCACCCGGGTATGGTAATGTGTGCTGTGCAAATGAATGGGCACGCCCTCGAATATGTGCCGCGGGTAAGGCGTGGCCCAAAATCCAAAATGCAACAGGCTGGGGTTAAAATCCACAAAATGATATGTAAGCTGCCGCCCGCATGGCGAAAGCACCAGCCCGGCGATATAATCCGCCTCCCCCCGGTGGAATTCCCACACCCCCTGGATATTTTGCACCATATATGTAAAGCGAATCCCCCCTGCGGCGGCATATCCCGGCGTGGCGATGGTTTCTATGGCAAAAACTACATCGCAAAGGGTTAATGGTGTGCCATCATGCCAGTATACATATTCCTGCATGGTTAGGGTGATTGTTTTGGCGGCTTTATCCATCTCCCAGCTGGCTACCCCATGCTGGCCGATGGTATTCTCCGGGGTGTAGCTAAGAAGGTTGCCCCCTGTAAACCAGCTAGAAAAAGCCCCATCTACAGAGCTGTTTTGGAACACCGGGTTAAAAATCCCCTGTGGCGGCGTATCTGCCCCCACCGCATGGCGAAAATGCCCACCAAAAACCGGCGCAGGGGTAGGGTAGGGCGAGCTGGACGGGAATCGCTGGCGAGTTTGGGCCAGCGCAGCCAGCGGGTGCATGTACTCGTGGGCGGGCTGCATGGCGGGGGCGGCGCAGCCCGCCAGCAGCAACAGCAGCGCGAGAAAAAATCCAGTTGGTCGGAATTTCCGACCAACTGAAAATTTTTTATGTTGGCATGGCATGGTTATCATCCTCCAGGTTAGATTTTTTGGGTTTATATGGTACAATAGCTTTGTGATTTCGAAAGAACTCTAATAGACTTCTTTCGAAATTGTGCTTTTCAATTTCGAAAAAGTTTCATTTTTAATCTTGTACTTCTTCTGAAATCACGTTTTTTGTGATTTCAGAAGAACTCCAATAAAAAAGAGGAAAACTATGAGCGATTTAAAATCAATGCGCAACATCGGCCGCGAGCTAGAGAAAAAACTAAACCAAGCAGGCATATCAACCCCAGATGAACTAAGGCAAATAGGCAGCGAGGATGCGTTTTTGCGTGTGAAAGTCTACTACCCAAATATATGCTTAGTGCATTTAATGGCGCTGGAAGGTGCGGTGTGTGATATCGAGTATAACCAGCTGCCAGAGGAAGTGCAGGCACGATTGAAGGCTTTTTGTGATGGGCTGGGGTAGGGTGCATAAACCCGCGGCATTCTAACGCCGCCGCCGCTTCACATCCACGGCTCTGTTCAGGGCCTGGCCTACATAATTTATGCACATTGTCACCACCAAAATAAGCAGCGCCGCCGGCAGCCATTGCCAGGGGCGGTTTTGCAGCGCTGCCGGGTTTGCCGCTTGGGCTATTAGCGTGCCCAGGCTGGGTGTGGTAAAGGGCATCCCAAAGCCCAAAAAAGTCAAACCCGTCTCTATGCCAATAGTATTGGCAATGGTTAGCGTAAGGCTTACCACCATAAAGGAAACAATATTAGGCAGCACTTCCCTAAAAATTATCACAATGTTTGGCGTGCCAAGGGTCTTGGACGCCCGCACATAATCCAACGCGCTTTGGCGCAGCGCCACCATGCGTATTCCCCGGGCCATACCAAGCCAGCCAAACAGCGTTAACACCGCACCCAGCATCACAGGGGTGCTGGGCAGCATGGTGATAAGCACAATCGTGACCATAAAAGTTGGCAGCATAATAAAAAAATCTATCACCCGCATAAGAATATTATCCAGCCGCCCCCCATAAACCCCAGCCAGTAGCCCCACAAAAATCCCAATGCCAGCTGTGGCAAACGACACTACAAACGCAATAGTAAAAGAATTCCGCGCGCCCACCACAAGCTGCACCACCATATCCCGCCCCACCATATCTGTACCCAGCCAAAACTCCCGGCAAGGCGGCTGGTTGCGCCGCAAAAGATACATACGCTCCACATCATCCACAGAAAAACTAAGCGACCACGCATACGCTACAAACACAATAGCAAAAAAAACAACTAAGCTAACAAAAGCCAGCTTGTCGCCGTAAACTTCCCGCCACATAATCTGCCAAGGGTTTTTCATGAATCACCTGCTTTTTTGTGATAGAACAAGACCGCCAGAGGCTCTGCCCAAGCACCTCCACTTTTTCATAATGTTCGCGTCGCGAACCAGGCATCTTCCAGGTTCAATTTAGAAAAAGCGAGATAAAAACTCTGAAATTTGGGGAATAGACTTCTTCCGAAATTACGTTTATTAATTTCGGAAGAGTTACATTTTCAATCTTTTGCTTCTTTTGAAATTGCGTCTTTTGCAATTTCAGAAGAACTCTAACGAAGGAATTACCGTATACGAATCCGCGGGTCTGCAATCGTGATAAAAATATCTGACAATAGCACCCCGGCCACCCCTATAAACCCATAAATCATAATAAGTGCGTTGGCTGTGGGGAAATCCCGGGCGGTTATTGATGTTACAAACAAATTCCCCATGCCTGGGTAGCCAAAAACCCGCTCTATTATCACCGAGCCGCTTAGCAGCCCGGCAATGCTAGCCCCCAGGCCAGACGCCAAGGGTAGCGTCGCATTGCGGAAAATATGCCGCGAATACACTTTGCCTTCTGGCAGGCCTTTGGCGCGGGCGGTGGTTACATATTCTGCGGATTCGTTCTCGATAATCTCGCTGCGCAAGATATTGATTATGCCCACGGTGTTTAAGATTGCTGCGGTAAAAGCTGGCAAAATTAAATGATGCAGCCGCGACAGCCAAAAAGCTGCACTGCCAGGCGCAAGCCGCACATCTACGCTGCCCATGATAGGAAACCAGCCCAGCCTAAAGCCGAACACGAAAATATTCAGTAGCGCAAAAACCAAAGTTGGCATGGCGATGGCCACAAAGGTGTAGGCCACAATCAGCCTGTCTGCAAGGGTTTCCCTGTACCGCCCCGCCACAAAACCCAACGGAATAGCCAGCAAATATGTAAAAGCCGCGCCAACTAGCGATAGCCTTACAGTATTAGGCAACCGCTCGCCAATCACTTCCGTTACGGGCCGGGCATAATGCCAGCTGCGCCCAAAATCCCCACGGAAAATCCCACGCATCCATTCCATATACTGCACCGCCCAACCCCGGTTTAACCCAAGCTCTACCCGCAGCCGGTCAATATCCTCTGGCGAAACATCGGGGTCAATTAGCCCCGTAAGGGCATCACCAGGCATGGCCTGCGCCAGCAAAAACACCGCAACACTAAGCAACCAAAGCTGCGGCAAAACAACCAAAAACCGCCTCAAAATAATCTTCATAAAACATCCCTTGGTTACTTAAAGTTTTTTGTCAAACTTTTTTCCAAAAAAGTTTGTGGGTGTGAGCAAAGCCCACGGTCCTGTCTCGCAACCAACAGCCGCGAGATGCCCAGCTCCAACCCGCCGCAAGTCTAGCACTCGGCCGTTTGTGTCGTAGCAGCTAGGGATTTCTTGCCTGTACGCGGCCTCGATGGTTGCGCGCCTTTGTAGCGCCTGGCCGCGTTTGGTGGGGTCTGTTTCTGGAATTGCTGTGATTAGCCGCTGGGTGTAAATATGCCGGGGGTTCTCGAAAATATCCGCGCGGCTACCCACTTCCACAAACCTGCCACGGTGCATAATCGCCAGCCGCGGGCACATATGCCGCACCACGCTCATGTCATGGCTTATAAACAATATGCTAACCCCAAGCTGGCGCTGCACATTTTTAAGGCAGTTAAGCACCTGGGCCTGAACCGAAACATCCAAGGCGGACACTGGCTCGTCGGCCACAATAAGCCGCGGCCCAAGCGCAATTGCCCGTGCCACCCCAACCCGCTGCCGCTGCCCGCCAGAAAACTCAAACGGATACTTAGCCGCCGCATCTGCCCGCAGCCCCACCATATCCAACAACTCTGCCACCCGCCGCACCTCCTCTGCCCTAGACAACCTGCAAAAATTTCGCAACGGCTCGGCAACAATATCTCGCACTCTTTTCCGTGGGTTAAGCGCCGCAAAAACATCCTGAAAAATCATCTGCACATTGCGCCTATACCAAGACCTGTTCCGCCCCAGCCCGCCCGTAACATTAACATCCCCAAAAAAAATCTTACCCCCTCGCACTCCCTCCAACCCCAAAACCGCCCGCCCAAGCGTACTTTTGCCGCTGCCAGACTCCCCCACAACCCCAAAAGTCTCACCAGCCCCTACACAAAAGCTAACCCCATCCACAGCCTTTATGCCGCCGTAATAAACCTGCAAATCCCGCACCGTTAGCATCGCGTCACCTCATTTGTAGAATGTATGCTGTTTATATAAAGAATAAAACCGTGGGCTTTGCCCACACCCACCCTCTTTTTGAAAAAAGAGGGGCAAAAACTTTAACTTTTATTTGCAATGCCTTTAGGCAAAAGCTGCTGCCGTAAGAAAGTAAACCGCTTTCTTATGGCAGCAGCTTTTGCCTAAGCTTCGCTTAATGGAAAAATTCAGATGTTAAAATTTTTTGCCAAGTTTTTTTAAAAAAAGCGGTGGGTATGGGCAAAGCCCATAGTTTTATTCTTTAGAGTTCTTCTGAAATTGCAAAAAACGCAATTTCAAAAGAAGCAAAAGATTGAAAATGTAACTTTTCCGAAATTAAAAAACGTAATTTCGGAAGAAGTCTTTTGTACATGCAACAAATAAACCCTGCCGAATATTATGGATTAACACCAACCAAAGGAGGCAATTTATGAATCATTCTGGCGTGGGCTATGTAAACGACGGGTCCAACGACATGTTAATGCTGGTACTGTTGCTTATGTTAATGAACCCAAATGAGCAAGGCGCAGGTGACAACACCATGCTAATGCTTCTGCTGATAATGCTAATGTCTGGCGGTAAGCTGTAACAAAACCGCAGCCCGAAACATCTCCCAACACCCACGAAAAAAGCATACATAAGCCCAACGCACAAAAAAAGGAGCGGATACTTGCCGCTCCTTTTTGGTGTTTTGGCATCATTTAATTCAAAAAAATGGTACCATACGGTACCATTTTTCCATGATTATGGTACCGTATGGTACCATTTTTCCATGATTATGGTACCGTATGGTACCATTTTTTAGGCAAAAAACATTGTTTTGGCTATCCTTCAACACAGAAAATTCGCCAAACAAGCCACTTTTTCAAAAAATATTAAGTTTTTTGTAAAACTTTTTTTCAAAAAAGTTTTTGGAGGTGTCGGAGGCGAAGCCTCTGACGGTTTTAATCCCCCTCACTAAGCGCAATTTTTAGCGCTTGCAGCACTTTTTTTTCTATCCGAGATACTTGTACTTGTGACACGCCTATAATCTTGGCTACATCTACCTGGGTCTTATCTTGGAAGTAGCGTAATATAATTACCTGTCGCTCCTTGGGTTTTAGGGAGTTTATTAGTTGTTTTAGGGCTAGTATATTTACTGTGCGTTCGCTGTCGTCGGTGTTTTGGGCTAGCTTGTCTATTAAAAAGATTGGACTACCATCGCCTTGGTATATGGTGGCATGCAGGGATTCTACGTCCATACCGGCTTCTAGAGCCATTACTAGGTCTTCGGTTTCTGCGCCTAGTTCTTTGGCTAGTTCGTTTAGGGTGGGTTGGCGGCCAAGCTGGTTGGTTAGTTTTTCTGTTGCGTAGCGGGATTTTGTTGCCAGTTCTTTTACTGGGCGCGATACTTTTATCATGCCATCATCCCGCAGGAAACGTTTTATTTCGCCAATAATCATGGGGATTGCGTAGGTGGAGAATTTTACGTCGAAAGATGTATCAAATTTTCTTATGCATTTTAATAGACCTATGGCACCAATCTGGTAAAGGTCATCAAGTTCGTACCCCCGTTTAGAGAATTTTTTCACCACGGACCATATTAGCCCGCTGTTTTCTTTGATAAGCCGCTCTGCCGCATGTTCATCCCCCGCCTGGGCTAAGGCTATCAGGTCTAGGGTTTCATTCATTTTTGCTGTGTTCTCCCAGTTTTTTATGCATGGTAACCCGCGTGCCGCCCCCAGGTGTGGAAATCACATGCACGCTATCCATAAAAGATTCCATTACGGTAAAACCAAGGCCGCTGCGCTCCATGTCTGGCTTTGTGGTGAAAAGGGGCTCGCGAGCGCTGGCTATATCTTCTATGCCAACCCCTTCGTCGCTTATTACTATGGTGATTTCCCGGCCGTTGTTGAATAAATCTAGGGCCACGGTGCCAGTGTTGCCGCCATAGCCGTGGATTATGGCATTGGTTACGGCTTCGCTTACGGCGGTTTTTATGTCTGATATTTCGCCTACAGAAGGGTCTAGCGGTGCGATAAATGCCGTGGCTACTACCCTGGCTAGGGATACATTTTCGGCCAGGGCGGCCATTTCTATTTTCAGTTGATTGTTCATTTGCCGCCCTCCATTTTTGCTATTGCATCGCTTACTGTGGCAGTGCTGTGCACGATTTTTTGCAGGCCAGAAAATTCGAATAATTTTGCCAGGCTGCTATTCATGCAGGCCAGGGTAAGCTGGCCGCCGCGTTTTTCTGCATTCTTGTAGCGGCCAATAATCATGCCAATCCCCGAAGAATCCATGAAGCTAACCTCGCCCATGTCCAGCACTAGATGCTTGCATGGCGAGTTCTCGAAGGCGGTGTCAAGCTGCGGACGCAGCCTTTCTGCCTGGTGGTGGTCAAGTTCGCCTTCCAGTGTGGCAACCATTACACGACCCTGTATGTCAAGTTGTATTCCCATATACTGTCCCTTCTTCCAAAAAATGTAATTTGTCCTATCATAATGAAAAAATCTAAGTTTTGCAAGCATTTTTCTTAAAAGCATGTTATAATGCAGTTGATTCACGTTAATGAAGGGATGGCCAGCCGAATGTTCTTCAAAAAGCAAAACGTCGTGCAAGATTTGGATTCCCCCAGCACGGTAATAGGCAAGGGGATTTATCTAGAGGCCGTAAGGATGACAGGCCAAGAAACAGTGCGCATAGACGGCATATACAAAGGTTCGATAGACATAGACGGCAGCCTTGTGCTGGGCGATAGCGGCAGCATAACCGGCAATATAAATGCAAAGTATTTTCTTGTAGCGGGCGAGGTTGACGGCAATATAACCTGCGAAACTCAGCTGCATTTTGCATCCACCGCCAGGGTAGTAGGCGATATTAAAGCCCCATCCATTATTGTAGACGAAGGCAGTCAAGTTTTCGGCAAGTATTCTGTGGGTGAAGAAAGGCTTGTGGGGCTGGCAAACAAAGGCCAGCACCTTACCGCCAAAGATGAATACAACGAGGGCGCATACTAATGGAAAGTAAGCTCGATGCCCAGTTTTTCTACGGCGGCCAAGCGGTTATGGAGGGTATACTCATGCGTGGCAAAAAAGCTTTTGCCATGGCCGTGCGCACCCCCAAAGGTGATATCAAAGTAATAGACAGGCCTCTGCCTACTCTTACTAGGCGCTTTCCGTTTTTGCGGCTGCCACTTTTGCGCGGCTCTGTAGAGTTGGTACTTTCCATGAAGCTGGCCTACAGTGCCCTTAGCCAATCAGCAGAAATAGCAATGGACGGCCTAGAAGAAGAAGGCGAACCCGGCAGAATAGAAAGATTTTTAGTAAATAAATTTGGCGATAGGCTTAATAAAATTATCTTGGGCGTGTTTATGGTGCTGTCATTGGTGCTTGCCCTTGGGCTTCTTATGTTGTTGCCTACATTTTTTGCATCATTGGTTGGCGCCCCAGGCGCGCTTACAGGTGTGCTAGAGGGCGTCATTCGTATGCTCATTTTCATAAGCTACCTGGCCATTGTATCCCGCACTAAGGATATCCAGCGGGTGTTCATGTATCACGGCGCAGAGCATAAGGCTATAAATTGCCACGAGCAAAACCTACCCCTAACCTCAGAAAACGTAGCCGCTAGCAACCGGCTGCATAAGCGATGCGGCACAAGCTTTATGCTGGTGGTAATGGTTGTGGCCATGGTTATGTTCATGGTCATACGCATCGAATATATATGGCTGCGCTTTGCCTCCAGAATCATACTGCTGCCAGTGATAGCTGGCATTGCCTACGAAATAAGCGTAAAATGGGCAGGCAAACGCGATAACAGGCTGGTACGCGCCATAATAACCCCAGGTATGCTAATGCAACGCCTAACCACCAAAGAGCCAGACGAAGGCCAGATAGAAATAGCCATCACAGCCCTAAACACTGTGCTAGCGCAAGAGCAGGCAACCCCATGACCGTAGGCCAAGCAATAAAACTTGGGCAGGATAAAATAGGCCGCCGCGATGCAATGCTACTGCTATCAAACGCCACAGGCCTGGCTAGCAGCCATATGATGCTAAACCTTGATAGCCCTTTAAGCAGCGGCCAATCAGAAATATACAATGGCTTCCTGCAAAGGCGGCAATGTGGCGAACCAACCCAGCATATACTGGGTAAATGGGATTTTATGGGGCATGAATTCATTACAGACAGCCGCGCCCTTATCCCTCGGCCAGAAACAGAGCTGCTGGTGCAGCAGGTGCTGGAGTTTATAGGCGGCAAGAGCTGCCAAGTGCTGGACCTTTGCACGGGCAGCGGTTGCATTGGCATATCAATTGCCCTGGCATCAGCGGCAGATGTTACCGCCGCAGACATTAGCCCGGCCGCAATTAGCTTGGCAATGGAAAACGCCGCCAAGCTTAACGCGAATATAAATATAATCCAATCGGATTTATTCAGCCAGGTTAGCGGCCGCTACCATGCGATAGTATCCAACCCGCCATATATCACCCGCCACGAAATGAAAGAGCTGGACCATGCTGTGCTAGGTTACGAGCCACACCTGGCATTGGACGGCGGCGAAGACGGCCTGGATTTTTACAAAAAAATAATCCCCCAAAGTAAGCATCATTTGCACCCTGGGGGTATGTTGTTTCTAGAAATTGGTACGGTAACAGATGTAGCAGAGTTAATGGAGGCAGAAGGTTTTGGTGGCGTGAAGCTGCTTTACGACTACGCCGGGCTTCCTAGGATAGTATATGGAGTGAATAAAAATGTTTGATAAGCTGCAAGAACTAGAGTTGAAATTTGAAGCCCTATCCACAGAAATTAGCGACCCAGATGTGATAGCAGACAACAACCGCTGGCGCGTTCTAATGAAGGAACATAGCGACCTAACTCCAGTGATAGACAGCTATCGCGAGTACAAGCGCCTAAGCGCATCTGTGGAAGAAGCTAAGGAGCTGCTAAACGAAAGCACAGACGAAGAGCTGCGCCAGCTGGCAAAGGACGAGCTTAAAGAAGGCCAGCGCGAGCTTGATACCACAATAGAAGAGTTAAAAATACTGCTGCTGCCAAAAGACCCCAACGACGATAAAAACGTGATTGTAGAAATACGTGCAGGGGCAGGTGGCGATGAGGCTGCACTTTTCGCCAATACTTTGTATCGTATGTACGGCCATTATGCAGATAGCCGCCGTTGGAAAACAGAGGTAATGAACTCTAACGAAAACGGCATAGGCGGGTTTAAGGAAATCGTGTTCATGATACAGGGTAAGGGTGCGTATTCGCGGCTTAAATATGAAAGCGGCGTGCATAGGGTGCAGCGGATTCCTGTAACGGAATCTGGCGGTAGGATTCATACTTCCACCACCACGGTGGCGGTGTTGCCAGAGGCCGAAGATTTGGACTTCCAGCTAGACATGGCAGATGTGCGGGTGGATGTGTACCGCTCGTCTGGCAATGGTGGGCAAAGCGTTAACACCACAGACTCTGCCGTGCGGGTTACGCATGTGCCCACTGGTGTAGTGGTGGCTTGCCAAGACGAAAAATCTCAGCTAAAAAACAAGGACAAGGCCCTAAAAATCCTACGGGCAAAACTGTACGATTTAGAGCAAGAAAGGCTAAATGCCCAGCTTTCGCAAGAAAGGCGCAGCCAAATAGGCACTGGCGACCGCAGCGAACGCATTCGCACTTACAACTACCCCCAGGGCAGGGTAACAGACCATCGCATAGCCCTTACACTGCACAGGCTAGAGCAGGTGCTAGACGGCGACCTTGACGAAATTTTAGACAATTGCATAGCCCAAGACCAAGCAAAAAAACTTCAGGGGGAGTAAAATTGGAGAATACTTTCAAAAGGCATGAGCTAAAATACATGCTTAACCGCGAACAATACAAGGCCGTGAGGGCAGCCGTTGACGCAAACATGGATAAAGACCCAAATGGCGAGTACCTAGTGCAAAACCTCTACTACGACACAGATAACTGGGATATAATTCGCCATTCTATAGAAAAACCTGTGTTTAAAGAAAAGCTGCGCCTACGCTGCTACGGTGTGCCACAAAATGGTTCAGATTTGTTCCTGGAAATAAAAAAGAAGCATGAGGGCATCGTGTACAAGCGCAGAATCAAGTTTCCCGTAGAAGCCTTTGCCAACATGGAGCTGCACGATATAGTTAAGGAAAACCATTCTCAGATAGGCCGGGAGATGAATTTCTATTTAAACGCACATTCTGTGCGGGCCAGGGTGTTTGTTTCATACCACAGGGCAGCCTTTGTTGGCCAAAGCGGGCTGCGCATCACCTTCGACACAGACTCACATTTCCGGGAAGATGAACTGTCTCTTGGCTGCCCAAACCAAGGCGAGGAAATTTTCCCCCAAGACATGGTACTTATGGAGCTAAAAACAAACAAAAGCATCCCAATGTGGATGGTAAATATTCTAAGCGAAAAAAAAATCCGCCCCATATCTTTCTCAAAATACGGGACGGGTTATAAAAAATACATCCTGGGGGCGTAAAAATGGATTTTAGTACACTTTTCACAGGCATGTACGGCGAAGGCCTTACCATGCAAATACTTTTAATGAACACATTTTCCGCAATTTTTTTCGGCGTGGTGGTATCCTGCGTTTACATGTTCCGCAACAACCATAGCCGAACCATGGCGCTCACCCTTGTTGTGCTGCCTGCCCTGGTGCAAATGATTATCGTGCTGGTTAGCGGCAATATTGGCGCAGGGGTTGCGGTTGCCGGGGCTTTTAGCCTTGTACGCTTCCGTTCTGCTACAGGCAGCGCCCGTGACATAGGTTTTCTATTCTTTGCCATGGTGCTAGGTTTTGTAACCGGCATGGGTTATCTTCTATACGCATTCGTTCTGCTGCTTATCATAGGCGTAGTCTTCTTAATCCTGGCAATAATCCCACACCGCAACCGCCAGTTCTTAAAAATAGTAATCCCAGAAAACCTAGACTTCCACGGCCTTTTTGACGAAGTTTTCGCCAAATACACCACCGAACAAACCCTAGAAAAAGTAAAAACCACAAACATGGGCAGCCTCTACGAGCTATCCTTTACTATCCGCCTAAAAGCCAACGCCAAGGAAAGGGAATTTATAGACGAAATACGGATACTTAACGGCAACCTTAATATATACTTGAGCCGTGAGGTTATGGATGGCGGAGATTTGTAGGGTAAAACCGTGGGCTTTGCCCGCACCCACCCGCTTTTCATAAGGTTCGCGCTGCCCGATTTCTTTCGGGTTACATTTGAAAAAAAGCGGGGCAAAAAACTTTAATATCATTTACAGATTTGCAATGCCATAAGAAAAAAACAAAGGCCGTAAGGAAGAAAGCCGCTTTCTTACGGCCCTTGTTTTTTTCTGAGCTTTGTTATACATGTCTTACATCCCATATAAGGCCTCCGGCAATTTTTATAGCTATGGTACCATACGGTACCATTTTTTCATGATTATGGTACCGTATGGTACCACATTTTCGCAAAAAAGAGCCCGAAATCATAATGTGAAAAACAAAAAAGCCCTAAAAATCGGGCTTTTTTGAAAAATTAATCCATGGAAATTAAATATTTTCATTCCAATCTCAATTAAATCGCTTCATTGCTCGCGCCGAGACCGCCATAAAACGCCTTGTTTTGGCATTTTATGATGCCGTTTTGGTTTGTTGTTTTGTCTTGTTCCAGGGCGACACAAAAACGATGATGCTTCGGCCTTAAACAAACACGTCCAACACTGAAGGCAGCAGCCTAAATTCTATCTCTCCGCTAGCCGGGTATAGGTTGCCGTCTAGGCATAGAGTTTCCTGGCCTGGGGGGAGTTTTATGGTTATTTTTTTACAATTGGTGTAGGTTACGGCTTTTAGGCTGGTGTGTTTTTCTAGCATTAGGGTTGGGAAGATTATCATGGTTTTTGGGCGGCTTAGGGCGTTTACGGTGCATAGGGTTATTTGGCCGTCGTCTATTTGGGCTGTGGGGGCTATGCGCATGCCGCCGCCATAGTATTGGCCGTTGCATATTGCCACTAGGGTGTAGGCGTTTTGGGTGGACTGGCCGTCGATTGTTATTTCTAGGGGCATGTTTTTGTGCTGGGTTATGCTTTTGTACACGGCCGCAAAGTAGGCATAGCGGCCAAATTTTTGCTTTAGGTTTGCGGCGTTTTGTACTATGCGCGCGTCTAGGCCTAGGTTGGCTATGTTAAGGTAGGCCATGCTATTGGCGGTTATTATGTCTACGCTGCGGGTTTGGCCCTGCAATATTTTTGCGAAAAAGTCTTTGGCTGCATCGTCAAAATGTTTTTTGCGGGCGTTAAGGGCTGCGGCCTTGGATTCTGCCAGGGAAATAGCAAAGTCGTTACCGCTACCAGCCGCAAAAACCCCCAGGGGCGTGGGGATTTTTTCCCCATGGGCGAAGGCATCTACCATCCCGGCCGCAATTTCCTGGAAAGTACCATCGCCGCCTATGCCAATTATCCCGCAAGAACCCTCCCGGCAAAACTGCTTGGCCATATTGTAGGCATCCATCGTTTTTTCAGTTTTATGGAAGCTATATTCCAGCCCCGCCGCTATAAAAAGCTCGTTAAAATGCGGTAGGTACTCCATAGTGCGCCCCCGGCCAGCAATAGGATTAACAATAATGTGGAACAGCTTGTCCACCTCCAGTTTTTATGTAACGAAGTACAACATTTATACGTGCTTTTGTATAAACAATTCGAAATCGGTCTCGTCTGTCGCGGCAAAAACGCCTGAAACGCCTTGTCACGGCGTTTTAAGTGCCGCTTGGGCGAAATCGTTTCCCCATTTATTTCACTATACATTAAAACCAGCCGGTGTACAAATAAATTATGATAGTAAGCCCAGCTGCCAATATCCCATGCACAAGTTTTGCCGCCAAATACGGCAGAACCCTCACTCCCATACCGGCGGTGAAATGAAATGTTTGGGCATGTATGGCAAAGCCACCAAACCCAATAAAAAACGAAGCAGCAGCAAGATGCCAGCCCCCACCGCCAGCAGCAGAAACCTGCCGCAACCCTCCAGTAACTTCTGCCAGCCCGGCAATGGCCAGGCCAGCCATACCGCTAAGTTCTGTCGCCTCTGCAATAACAGCCACAAAAACGCTAAAGAAAATAATAAAGCCGCCAATAAACACCATGGATTCCATGGCGTTTTTTATTGCCTCGCCCAGCACAGTACCAAAATTTTGTGAGGCAGGGGGTGGGGAAGGGTTTGGCTGCGCCGTTACGTTTTTTTTTCGCACAATATTACCAGCCAGCCCCAAAACTAAAGCCGCAGCAACATGTACCCCCCAAAGCAAATACCCAACCCTGCTGCTGCCAAAAAGCCCAACCCCAACCACCCCAACAATAAAAAGTGGCCCAGCATTATTACAAAAAGCCAGCAAACGCTGGCCATCACTTACAGAAACCTCACCACGTCTATGCAAATCTGCCACAACCTTAGCCCCAACAGGATATCCAGAGCTAAACCCAGCTACCACCGCAAACCCAGCCGCCCCAGGCAGCCCAAACACCCGCCCCATAACCGGCGCAATAATCCTGCCAACTCGCCCCGGAAACCCAAGCGCAACCAAAATATTGTTGGTAGCAATAAATGGCAAAAGCGCTGGCAACACATTGTTAAACCACAAAAGCAGCCCCTCCCTAGAGGCCGCCAAAACAATTCTTGGAAATGCCAGCAAAAAAACATTGAAGATTAGCACCAAAATGGATATAATCAACCGAAACATCCTTTCAAACAAAAAATCAAAGTTTTTTTGCTTCTTTTTTTGATGCACCCCGAAAGAAATCGGGCGGCAGGTCATGCTAAAATCCACAGCAAGGAGGGTCGATATGCCAAGGAAGCCGACAAGGCCAATAGATATTCGCAGGCGCAAGATGGAAGAAGCCAAACTTGCCAGGCGCAGAAAGAATCAAGAAAAAATGAAAGCCGATGCCGCAAGAAGAGCCGCGGCAGAGACCATCCGTGGAACAAAGGCTTCTGGCAAGGGGCGTACATTTTCGTTTGTGCTTGTGGTTGCAGTTTTGCTTATTTATGCTGGCGGATATATGTTTATCCACGCGCGGGATTTGTTTACACCAAACACATTAACAGAGACCCTTCGCTTAAGCTCGGTAGAACAGCAGCTTAGCATTGGCGGAATTATAATAAGAGACGAACAAGTTTTTTATGCAGACCGTGACGGCCGTGTTGTTTTTAATGTGGGCGATTTCGAGCGTGTGCGGGCCAATATGCTGGTGGCCAGCGTGCAAGATAGCGATGCAATGGCGGGAATACAGCAAGAATCCGCAGATGTAGAAGCTATGATACGCAGGGTGCAAGATATGCGCCATTCTACAATTACTGCCCCTCAGGTAGAGATGGCAGACGCCAACCTGCGTAATATGATTACAGGCAATATGCATCATTTCACCACCGGCAATATTTCTGGCATAAATGATTTGTTCAATAATTTGTACGATGTTTCCAGCAGGCGCAACCAGCTTATTCTCAGCGAAAATAGAGATGCTAGGGTAGAGCTTGGGCGGATGTATGATAATTTGCAGCTTCAACGGCGTTTAAACTCCAGTGAAATTTATGCCACCAGAAGCGGCATTATGTCACCAATTATCGACGGCGCAGAGAATATCTTCAACCTAGACAATATGCGAACCCTAACTCGCGAGCAGGTGCGCTTCACCATAGACCCCAACACGATTGTGCCAAGCCGTTATGTGCAAGCCGGGGATCCAGTTTTCAAGATTGTAGGCAATGTATGGTACATTGCCACCTACATCCCCAATGAAATGATTCACGGCTGGGCAGCAGGGGACCAACGCATAGTATATGTAAACAACAGCGGCATCTATGAAGCCATGATGATGCGTGTAGAGCAAGTAACCTACGGCGCAAGGGGCGACAGCTTTGTGTTGCTAAGAAGCACCCGCGGCGGCATAGACTTCCTGCACCAGCGTAATGTCAGCCTTAGGGTTGTAGACAATGTAACCCGTGGGTTCACGATTTCAAGCTCGGCTGTAGCTACCAGAAGTTACTTCCGCCTTCCAATTAGCCATATCCACGGTAGCCTAGACCCATATGTGTTACTGCGCACAGATTATGGCCTGCGAAGCGTACCCATAACAATACGCGAAATGACAGACACCCACGCCAACATTGATGCAGAAACTAGCGGCCTTATGCCAGGGGATACCATAGCCCCAGTAGAAATATTTGGCCCCGACCTTACAATAACCCATGCAGATATCCTACAAGTGCATGGCGTATACCGCTCCACCCTAGGAGTGGCAGAATTCCGCCGAATTAACGTAGATGAGGGCCAATTAGACGCAGGGGCAACAATTCTGCTAGACCCGGCCAGAAACCGAGAAATAAGGGAATTTGACACCATAATAACCGACGCCTCTACCATAAGAGAAGGCGAAGTAGTACGCAGAGAAAGATAAACCGTCATGGCCTCGCCCGGGCGGTTTTTATTTAAAGGAGACAGCCATGCATATAAAGGAAAACGCAGATAAAATTTTAGCCGGGATTGCCGCCGCTGCAAAAAGCGCAGGCAGGCGGCCAGAAGATGTTACGCTTGTTGGGGTAACCAAAACTTTTGGGGTGGAGCATATTAAAGAGGCCTTTGAAGCCGGTGTTGTTAATTTTGGAGAAAATAGGGTGCAAGAATTTTTGCCAAAGTATGAAGCGCTGAAAGAGTTTCCCATTAAATGGCATTTTATTGGTCATCTGCAACGTAATAAAGTTAAGTATATAATCGACAAAGTTGATATGATTCACTCGGTTGATAGCCTTGATTTGGCAAAAGAGATAAATAAGCAAGCCGAAAAAGCAAAAAAAATTATGCAAATTTTGGTAGAAATAAATATTGCGGGAGAAAATTCCAAGTTCGGTGTAAGCCCTGATAATGCGGAAGAGTTGATGAAAAACCTAGTAAACATGCGGTTTTTGAATGTCGCTGGTTTGATGTGCGTTCCTCCCTTCGTAGAAAAAGCGGCAGAAAATCGACATTTTTTTCAAAAAATGTTTAATTTACTGGTTGACATACAAAGAAACATGATTTATCATGGCTCTAATCACATGAAGGTCTTGTCAATGGGAATGTCTGGAGACTACTTGGTGGCCGTTGAAGAGGGAGCTACCATTGTCCGGATAGGGACAAGCTTGTTTGACAAAAGAAATTAAAAAGTTTGTGGAGGGTTTTTTATGGGAGGATTTTTTGGTAACTTGAAAGACAAGGTTGGTAATGCACTTTTAAGCATGGGTGCAAAAGAACAGGCTTACGAAGATTACTACGACGACGAAGATTACGATGACGATTACGAAGAAGAGCAAGAGCCTGCATCTAAAGTAGAAAGCATTAGAGCGTCTCGTCGTCCGTCGCAGGAAATTAACCGCCGAAACAGCCGCGAGGCTTACAATAGGAAAGTTGTGGACTTTTCTAGCCGTGCTAATGTTGACAACGCCAATATTGAAACAATTATAAAGCATCCAAACGAAGTTGCAGATGCGATGGAAATTTGCGCCCATGTAAAAAGCGGCAGAATGGTTATTGTAGACCTCTCTGGCGTGGATGCGGGCGTGGCACAACGTATTGCAGACTACCTTGGAGGCATGGCCTATGGTGTAGACGGCGAAACAAGCCGTGTAAACGACTATATCTTCACCGTTTCACCAAGGAACCATCGCGTATCTAGCGATTATGATTTGTATAAAACTGAAAGAGGCAGCTATACTGAAGAACTTAAAGCTGTAGGCAGATAGTCTTAAATGTTACCTTTGCTTATTGACGCTATCACATGGTTTTTCCGTATAATGTGGGGCATGTTGTTTGCTAGGGTTATTTTATCCTGGTTTCCCATGGCTAGGGGCAATATGCTTATGGGGCTTCTGTATGCCTTTACAGAGCCGCTTTTGTTGCCTATACGCAAGCTTATACAAAGGTCACCCCTTGGTGGCCCTGGCATGATGATTGACTTCTCTATTCTAATCGCATTTGTTTTGCTGCGGATAGTAGAGGGTGTGCTAATAAGTTTTTTACTAACATTATAAAACAACTAAACCCGGAAGCTTTTGCATAACATAGCAAAGGCTTCCGGGTTTTTGTTGTTGTTATGTAAGGCCGCAGGGTTTTGCCCGCACTGGCTACGATGATGCGAAGCCTCGAATGCTAAAGTTTTTGCCCCGCTTTTTTACAAATATAACCCTAAAGAAATCGGGCGGCACGAACCTTATGAAAAGCGGGTGGGTGTGGGCGAAGCCCACGGTTTTTACATCAAGGAGGATATTATGTTTAATCAGCGAGCCTGTGGTGTTTTGGTGCATCCTACTTCTTTTCCTGGTGATTTTGGTATGGGGGATTTTGGGGCTGGGGCGTTTCAGTTTGTAGACTTTTTAAGGGATGCCGGGCAGAAGCTTTGGCAGGTTTTGCCGCTTGGGCCTACCGGGTTTGGAGATTCGCCTTATCAGAGTTTTTCTACTTTTGCGGGTAATCATTTTCTTATTAGCCCGGATGGGTTGCGTGAGCAGGGTTTTTTGGGGTATGAGGATTTGGCTGGCGCGCCTTTTTTTGATGGGCGGCGTGTGGATTTTGATGGAGCCAAGGAGTATAAGCTTGGGCTTTTTAGGAAGGCTTTTGTGACCTTTTGTAAGGCGGCTACTGCGGCGCAGAATGCCGATTTTGCGGCCTTTTGCAAAGCCGAGGCCGCTTGGTTGGATGATTATGCATTGTTTGTGGCTTTGAAGGATTTTTATGTGGACGCTTGGTATGATTGGCCAGTGGAGGTTGCCAGGCGCGAGGCTGTGGCCTTGGCCGCGGCGCAGAAAAAACATGCAGAGCAAATTAAGTTTAATATGTTTTTGCAATGGGAGTTTTTCCGCCAATGGGGCCAGGTTAAGGCCTATGCAAATGCCGCAGGTGTGCGGATTATCGGGGATATTCCTATTTTTGTGGCTCATGATTCTGTGGATGTTTGGGCTAATCCAGAGCTGTATCAGCTGGACGAGGCTGGCCAGCCCACGGCTGTGGCTGGCGTTCCGCCGGATTATTTTAGCGAAACTGGGCAGCTTTGGGGCAATCCGCTTTATGATTGGGCGGCCCATAAAAAGACCAATTACGCTTGGTGGTGCAAGCGCGTGGCGACTACGCTGGCCATGGTGGATATCGTGCGGATTGACCATTTTCGCGGGTTTGAGGCCTATTGGAGTGTACCCCGTGGCGAAACTACGGCTGTGGGTGGAAAATGGATAAAAGGGCCAGGCCGGGGCTTTTTCGTCCAATTAAAAAAGACTCTGGGCGAGCTGCCAATAATAGCCGAAGATTTGGGCGAAATCACAGAAGAAGTAGATAATCTACGCACAGATGCTGGCCTGCCAGGCATGAAGGTGCTGCATTTTGCATTCACGCCGGGTGCTAATTCTAGCTACTTGCCGCATAATTACAGCGATTCCCTTACGGTGGTTTACAGCGGCACCCACGACAACAATACCTCTCAGGGCTGGTACAGCGAGGCCAGCGAGGCAGAGCGAGACTACATGCGCCGGTATGTAAATGTAAGCGGCAGCGATGTAGCCTGGGATTTAATCCGGCTGGCGATTTCCAGCAGCGCAGTGTTCGCAATCGTGCCGCTGCAAGATGTGATGAACCTAGGGGCAGGGGATAGAATGAATAAACCCGGTGAAGCCAGCGGCTGGTGGCGGTTTAGGTACACAGCGGATATGCTGCGGGCAGAAGATGCAGAGAGGCTGCGGTATTTGGTGGAGTTGTTTAATAGGTGATATAGTAGACTTCTTCCGAAATTACATTTTTTAATTTCGGAAAAGTTACATTTTCAATCTTTTGCTTCTTTTCATAAGGTTCGCTTCGCGAACTCGGCATTTCATGCCGCCCGATTTTTTTCGGGTTGCTTTTGGAAAAAAAGAAACAAAAAACTTTAATTTTTAATTTAGGAAACACAGGAAAAATTGCATAGTCGTATGCGTTTTTTCTGTGTTTTTTTATTTTATGTAAATATGTTTTGGAACAATGGCTTGTTTGGCGGATTTGTTTGTGGTTGGTGCATTAAAACATTCGTTTTTTGCTATAATTATGGTACCGTACGGTACCATAATTATGAAAAAGTGGTACCGTATGATACCATTTTTTTGTGTAAAACATCTACAAACTATTTGCCTGCCCGGAAAAAAGCGCACATTGGATGAAAATAATCCGAAACGCTAAAAACTACCCTAGATTATTTTTATGATGCTGGGTCATATTTTACCCTGGCATGTCACCACGTAAACTTGTGCACAGGCAGGCATTTTCCCGCCTTCAACAAAAATAAATTTTCCAGTTGACAATGCCAAGCATATATTGTATTATTGCTGTCGCTGGTGATTTACACATGGCCCGTTGGTCAAGCGGTTAAGACACGGCCCTTTCACGGCTGAAACAGGGGTTCGATTCCCCTACGGGTCACTAGATCAAAGGAACGCGGTTGCGTTCCTTTTTTTGTGCCAAGAAATCAATAACAAGATTAGCAAAACACTTTACTGTGCCCCAGCTATCGCTTCCCTGGCAAGTTGGTCACATCGTTCGTTTTCTGGGTGGCCGGCGTGGCCTTTTACCCAGTGGAAAGTTACCTTATGCTTCTCTAGCAGCCCTAGCATTCGCTCCCAAAGGTCGGTGTTTAGGGCTGCTTCTTTTTTGTTGCGCATCCAGCCGTTTTGCCGCCAGCGTATTGCCCAACCTTTTTCTATCGCATCCACTACATACCTAGAATCTGAATAAAGCTCTACTGCACAAGGTTCTTTAAGCGCCTCTAGCGCAACCAGCACGGCGCTTATCTCCATGCGATTATTAGTAGTTTCTGCTTCGTAGCCAGAGAATTCCTTGCGATGGCTACCATAAATTAACACAGCACCATAACCGCCCGGCCCGGGGTTGCCAGAACAAGCGCCATCTGTGTAGATTGTGATTTTCTTCATTGGGTACTCCTTTATGTTAAAACCGTCAGGGACTTTGCCCGCCAACGCCTCATTGCAAGCTTCGCCGGGGTGTGCTTCCAAAACTTTAATTTGTGGGATGGAGGATATCTGCTGCGGTGGTTATTTTTCGGTTGGTTGCGGGGGAGGGGATTAGTTGCACTTTTACGCCTAGGCGCTCTACCAGGGCGCTGTCGTCTGTGGCTAGGTGTAGGATGCCGTCTGCCTGGGCTGTAGCGTAGGCGGTTTTCAGCAGGCCGTAAGTGAAGCCTTGCGGGGTTTGGGCATGCCATAATTCTGCACGGTTTAGGGTTTTGGTTATTTTGCCGGTTTCGTCGGCCTGTTTTATTGTGTCTGTAGCAGGGGCGGCGGCTATGGCGGCTTGGTACTTTGCGGCGGCTTCTGCCACTGCCCGGATGGTTTCTGGTGTGACAAATGGGCGCACGCCATCGTGGATTAGCACGATTTGGCTGTCGCTTAAGCTTAGCTGGGTTAGGGTCTTATGTACGCTTTCGGCGCGGCTGCTGCCCCCTTCTATTATATGGCGCAGCTTGGCAAAGCCGTAGCCTTCCACCTGGGCCGCCCAGCCCGGGGGGATTGCCACAGCTATCTCGCCTATATATTCTAGCTGATGGAAAATTTCTATGGTGCGCTTCAAAATAGGCTCGCCGCCTAGCAGTTGAAACTGTTTTGGAATGCTGCCCCCAAAACGCGTGCCTGCGCCAGATGCGGCTATTATCACTGTGGCTTGCAAAATATCGCTCCTATCACAATACCCGCACAAGCTTGTCTGGGTAGACATTGGCCGGGCTGCTGGCTGTTATCATATCCACCCACACGAAAAACTCTTGCCCTGCGCGGATATCTGCCGGGGTTAGCCTGCCTTGATGCGGGCATGATATATAGGTTTCATCGGTGGCGGTTATGCGGTATTTGCCGTCTTTGGACAAAAAGACCGTATGGCCGGGGTAATGCTGCACATTCCCGCTAACTTCTGCTGTGAAAACAGCAGCATGGGGGCTATCCCAGTTTAGCCATAACACGACGGCGGCAAGGGGGTCTAAATGGGAGGCCATTGGGTTTGTTTCGTAGGCCGCACGGATGCTCATGCCCTGCTGCATATTATGAATGGAAACCTGCCCCCCTGTCAACAAATCGTACACAGGGGCTGCAGAAATGTCAATAAAAACCTCTTCCCTGCCACGGGCGGTTATAGCCTCGCCAGAAATATACAGCAACTCCCCGTCTATGGCGTCGATATAACCAATAGTCTCTTCGATAGCAGGCTGAAAAACCCCGCCGTAGGCCTGGGCGGGCAGGGCCGTGGCTATAATCATACAAAACGCAATCAAGCATGTTCTCATGGGAAATCCTCTTTTCTGGGGTTTAAAACCGTTAGAGGTGTCGGAGGCAAAGCCATTGACGGTCTTTATGCTAATTTAAATAGACTTCTTCCGAAATTGTGGTTTTTGTAATTTCAGAAGAACTCTAAGTAAAATCGCCTGTTTCGGCGTTTTATGGTGCCGTTCTAATATAATCCCCAGCCACTGGAAAAGTATGCATAAATCCCAGGCCTTGGCATAAAATTTATTAGAGTTCTTCTGAAATTACAAAAAACGCAATTTCAGAGGAAGCAAAAGATTGAAAATGTAACTTTTCCGAAACCCCACGGGAATTTCGGAAGAAGTCTATTAAATTACGAAGATTGGGGTGTTTTTATATGGATAGAGTGCCTTATAGGCGGGTTACTGTGGCCGGCGAGTTTGGGCGGGGGCGTAAGGTTGAAGAGGCTGCTGGGGTTTCTGGTGGCGAGACTGTTATCGTGCAATGTATTTTTAGTGCGGTTTTGTTGGTTTTTGTGTTGCTGGTTGGGCTGGTGGACTTGCCCCCTGCCGCCGCGCTTAGAAATGGGATAAATGAGGTTTTGGTGGGGGCTAACACCCCTGGCGAGCTTGCCAGCGAGCTGCGGCGGCTTACGGGGCAGCTTCCGGGCGGGCAGCCCCAGCCGCTTTTGCAACCAGATGCGGATATTTTTGTGCCGCCAACCCAAGCACCGGTTTTTCAGTTTGAAATCGCACCAGCCGTGACGGCATATGAGGAAGCCTCAAATCCACAGATTCCGGGGCCGTCACCAGTTCCGGAACTGTGGGATTAGCCGAAGAAGCGGCTTATTACGATTATGAATACCTGGCCGGAGGCGGCCTTCGCATTATTCAAGAAAATCAGTTGGTCGGAATTTCCGACCAACTGATTTATCCGCTGTGGATAAACCCGTTGTATGGCAGGGTTTCTTCGCCGGCGGGGCTGCGGCAAAGCCCGATTTCAGGCCGCAACGAGTTTCATGATGGCATTGATATTGCTGTGCCAGTGGGCACGGCGGTGGTTGCACCTAGGGCAGGGCAGGTTGTGGCTGTGGGTAATTCGCCTTCCTTCGGGCGGTTTGTACGTATCGCCCATGGAGATTATTATATGTCGTTTTATGCTCATTTAAGCGGGGTTGTTGTGGCGGTGGGGGATTATGTGGTTCAGGGGCAGCATTTCGCTTATTCTGGCAATACGGGCTGGTCTACAGGGCCGCATTTGCATTATGGGCTGTTCCGTGGCGGGCAGTTTGTTAACCCGATAGGATATGTAAATTTATGATACCGGCGGTTGTTACGGCTATCATGCTGCTGGCTGCGCTTTCCCTGCACGAAGGCGCGCATTTACTGGTGGGCAGCTACCTTGGCGGGCGATTCGAAAAAATCCGCCCGTTTCCCCTAGGGCTGGCCGCAAAGATAAAAAACCCAGACGAACTTGACCCATGGGAAAGATACGTAACCTACGGCGCAGGCGCATTAGCCAACGGAACAATGGCCTTTTGGGGCTTTGCAGTATCCCATATATCATATGTTGGGGTAACCTGGCTAGAGCGCTTCGCCTTTTACAACCTAGCGCTGGCAGTCTTCAACCTGCTGCCCATGCTACCCCTAGATGGCGGGCGAATGCTACAGCAGTTCCTGGCCAACCGCCTAGGCATGTTACGCGCAGACAGGCTGCTGCGCTGGCTAGGGCTAGCCCTCAGCCTATTTCTAATCCTACTAGGGCTGCTACAAATCATACTATTCTACTACAATTTCACCATTTTCCTGGCAGGCGTGTACATATGGCGCTGGAACAAAAAAAACCGCCCCGCACAAAAGGTAGAATTCTTCCGCTGGATGGCCACCAAACAAACCAAACTGCGCCGCATGCCAATAAAACGCCCCAAAATAGAACCAACCACAACCCTATCAAAAGCCCTAGAAAAACTACGCCTAGACTACTACACAGCATTCCGAGTAAACGGCGCAACCATAAGCGAAACAGAACTACTAAAGCATGTGTTGGAGAATGGCCTTGCTGGCGAGGTAGGCGATTTGCTAAAACCGTCAGAGGCTTTGCCTCCGACACCTCCACCCGCTTTTTGAAAAAAGCGGGGCAAAAACTTTAACTTTTGGGGCTTTACAGATTAGTATGCCGTTAGGCAAAAGCGAAGGAGGGTCGAAATGCGTGACCCTCCTTCGCTTTTGCCTAAGCTTCGCTTAATAATAAAATCCCAATGTTAAAGTTTTTGTCAGACTTTTTTAAAAAAGTTTGCGGAGATGTGGTCGGCGAAGCCTCTGACGGTTTTATATTCGCACCACACTAGCCCCAAACGGCATTAGCGCCAGCTTGGCCAGCTTAAACGCCTGCAAGCCAATGGGTATGGTTTTAACTGAAGCACTCCAACACGCTGGCCCCTTCCCTCACGAAAGCTATAAATTCGTGCAACGCTGCTGTGCATTTTATGTGCTGGCTTCCTTCTTGTGTTTGTCTGGTGGAGGTGCGTATCCATTTGCCTTCTGGTAGGTATACGTTTCGGGTTGTTTGGCCTTCGTTTAGTATGGGTGCGAATAGGATGTCTTTGCCGAACATATATTGGTCGCTTAGTTTGTAGCATTCTGGGTCTTGGTGGTAATCGAAGAACATTGGGCGCATTACGGGTTCGCCGGTTTGGGATGTGTTGTTCATACATTCCAAGATATAAGGCTTTAAACGCTCGCGTAATTTTATTAGTTGTTTTATGTGATGATAGTTTGCTTCGCCAAAGCTCCATATTTCGTTGTCGCCGCGGCTAGGCTCGATTATGCCGGGGTGTTTGTGGATGTGGTTTTTGGCAGGCCGCCGCGAGCCATGAAGGCGCATAACTGGGCTAAAAAGGCCAAATTGGAACCAGCGTGCAATTAGTTCCCTAAAATAATCACTTTCGATATCGCCATCCCAGAAGCCGCCGATATCGCTGTTCCACCAGGGTATGCCGCATATGGCCATAGACAACCCAGACACCACGCTTTGCCGCAGTGCAGAAAAACTTGAGCCTATATCGCCATTCCACACGATAGCGCCATATTTTTGTATGCCAGTGTAACCCGCTCGGGTAAGCAGGACGATTTCGTCCTCTCCTTCGTCTTTTAAGGCCTCATAGAAGGCCTTGGAGTAGTAGTAGGGGTAAAGCAGCGCGGTTTGTGCGCCATTACCCAGGTGAAATTTTAAATTGCTAAACTGCTGCGGGTGTACTTCAGGCTCGGCCTCGTCTAGCCAGAAAGTCTTTATCCCGTGGGCGAAATAATTTTCTTTAACTTTTTGCCAAACAAATTCCCTAGTTTTTGGGTTTGTGGGGTCTATGAAGGTCTGCTGGCCGTAGAAGTCGAAAATACCGTATTGGCCGTTTTCTGTGCGCACTAGCATGTTTTCGTCGTCCATTGTTTTGTAGTTTTTGCTTTTGGGGTTTATGGTGGGCCAGATAGATACCACGGGGCGAATGCCCATCTGTTTTAGCTCGTTGCACATGGCTGTGGGATTTGGCCAGTAATGCGGGTCAAATTCCCAGTTGCCTTGCTCTGTCCAGTGGAAATAATCTATTACAATAGCGTCTATTGGGATATCCCTTGCCTTGTATTCTTTGGCGGCCGTAAACAAATTTTCCTGGCTTTCGTAGCGTAGCTTGCAATGCCAATAACCTGCCGCCCATTCTGGGAATTTTGGCGCATAGCCTGTGATATTACAATAGCTGCGCATAATATCTGCGGGCGCATCCCCGGCTATCACTAGATAATCTGCTTGGTAGGCGCTTTCTGCAAGCCAGAGGCTATGGTTGTTTGTAAGCTCGCATCTGCCTGGTGCGGGATTGTTCCATAGGAAGCCGTAGCCAAGGGAAGAATACACAAACGGGATAGAAGATTTTGTGTTGTAATGCAGCAGCTCTGCGGTACAGCCTTTGCGGTCGAAAAAATCTTGCTGCTCTTGTCCTAGGCCGTAAAAATGCTCGCCAGCCCTAGCCTCAAAAATCGCCTTAATGCGATAGTTGTCGCCTTCTACATGTACAAATTTATTTACATAATCCCCTTCCTCCCTGCTGCGCAAAATTTCTTCGCCATCCTTGAAAAATACAATGAAATAGCCCTTAAAATAACCAGGGATGATTTTTGCGGTTAGCTTGCCGGTTGTAAGAGATGCGCCCGTTTCGTCTTTTGTAACCACGCATTCTTGGGATGTTGGCGGCAGTAGCGTCCATTTTTCGTCTGATATTATGCTGTTTCTTGTGATGCGCACCCTGGCGCAGCTTTCACCGTATGCCTCTATTAGCACGGTTTCGTCGCGCATTGTGAAGCCTATGCTTTTTTCGCCTATGATAATTTTTCCCATTGTACACCTCCATAAATTTATAGCATTATAGCATTTGAAATATGATATAATCTTGCATTATGGCAACAAAAAATAACATTATTGCAAGGAGAATATTGACGTGAATATGCTAACTCTTAAAGAAAAGCGGCAGCATGGGAGAGTGGATTTTCCTGTAGAAGTGTACAATTCTAAATGGTTTGTGCCGTATCAATGGCATAATGAAGAAGAAATTATTTTCATGATAGATGGCAGCGCGTATTTTAATATTAACGGCAAGACGATTTTGCTAAACAGCGGCGATTGCGCTTATTGCCGCGGTAAAGAGCTGCATTCTATGATGCTAGAGCCGGGGCAGGCGGTTAATTTTTACGCGTTGCTTTTTGATTTGTCTTATGTATTTGGGGCAGGGGATGCTTGTGGAAAATATTTGAGCGGCGTTAGAATTAAGGATTTTTTTAGTCCGGGCGTGGTAAAGGAAAGGGAAGCCATTGAGATTGTAAAAAATATTTGCTCACTCATGTTGCAGCGTGGCGAAGGCCATGAGATACATGTGAAGGCGCAACTTATGCAGTTGTTTTCCACATTTTTGAAGAACGATATGTACAGCGAAAATGAGATTAAAGCGCCGCGGTATGATAAAAATATTACCGCCATAATAAACCATATACATGCAAATTTTTCTCAAAAGCTAACAGTGGCGCAACTGGCGGGTATGGCTGGCTATAGCAAGTCTTATTTTGAGTATTTGTTTAAGCTGTACACGGGCAAAACCACGGTGGAATATATTATTTTATTCCGCCTACAAATGGCAGAAAATGCATTAACGGAAACGGATAAGAGCGTGCTGGATATTTCTATTGCATGCGGTTTCCCCAATGTTAGCTATTTTATCAGGACATTTAAGAGGTATTATTTTGACACGCCTAACAGGTACAGGCAGGCGAGGTCTTATAACCATGCATCAGCTACGCACCACACTAGCCCCAAACGGCATTAGCGCCAGCTTGGCCAGCTTAAAATGCTGTAAGCCAAAGGGAATCCCGACAATGGTAATGCAGAACAAAAGCCCGCAGGATATATGGGATAGGGACAAAATAAGCCCGCCAAGAATAATCCAGATAATGTTCAAAATAAAGCGCCCGCTACCGCCGCCGTACACAACTTCCCGGCCAAAAGGCCAAAGTGCAAGCCCCGCCAGCTTAAACGCTCGTAAGCCAATGGGTATGCCAATGATGGTAATACAGCAAATAATCCCCGCCAGCAGCCAGCCAAGCGCAAGTATAACCCCGCCAAATATAAACCAGATTAGGTTGCCCAGCAGCCTCATGTTTTGCCTCCAAGCCTACGCTTCTTCGCGGCCGTGCGGGTAAGAAACCCAGCCACAACAGCCCCGATAGCTATAAAAATAAAATGAACATAATAATTGACCACAGCGACCACGCCAAACCCAGGTGAAACCAGGCCAGCCTCAAAGCCGTACCGCCTTTGCTGAAAAAACAAATGCAACCCAGATAGTAAAATGCCAACTTCTGTAACCGCTAACGCAGCTATTATAATGAGAAGAGACAGGGCAAAACCCTTCCAGCTATCCGATTTCATAAACAACACGACAAGTACAGTGCACAAAAAAGATGTAAGAAGCATAAAATCCTGGCCAAAATAAGTAGCAATAACCAGCGAAAAATTCATCAGCAGGCTCATGGCGATACCGCAAAATATACATGTTAAAAGCTCTTTAGCCTTCATGGGAGGCCTCCTTTGCCTGGCTTTGTTTGGGTAATAATAACATAACAGCCGCTGGTTTTCCATAATACGTAATTAAAACCATTGGCTGCTGTGATGGTTTTTGTATGGGCGCCAGAAGGTGACGATGCCGTATGCTAGCAAATGAACTAATTACAGATTGTAATTAGTTCATTTGAGCCAAAATCCTATTCTCTGCAGCAGCATCGGCGCGAAGCGCAACCGACCGCCCGCCAAGGGCAAAAACGAGCCTCCCGTAGGAAGCTCGTTTTCTATATAGTGAAATAATTCGAAAACGGTCTCGTCTGTCGCGGCAAAAACGCCTTAAGCGCCTCGTCTCGGCGTTTAAGGTGCCGCTCGGACGAGACCGTTTCTCATTTATTTCATATAGCACACCGGCGCGAAGCGCAATTGGCCGCCCGCCGAGGGCAGGGTCTAGAGTACGTTGAATAAGGAATATGCTGCTACTATGCTTACTATTGTGATGGAAACTGTGGAAACAAGCTTAAACATTGTATTTAATGAAGGGCCGCTGGTGTCTTTGAAAGGGTCACCTACGGTGTCGCCTATTACTGCGGCTTTGTGGTTGTCTGAACCTTTGCCGCCCAGTTCGCCGCCTTCAATGTATTTTTTTGCGTTATCCCATGCGCCGCCGGCATTGTTCATGAATACAGCTACTAGGAAACCAACCACTGTTGCACCGCCTATAAAGCCTACTACGCCTTCCACACCAAAAATCATACCGGTGATAACGGGCAGCACCACTGCCAGCAGGGTGGGGGCTATCATTTCGCGCAGGGCGCTTTTTGTACATAGGTCTACACAGCGGGCGTAGTCTGGGTTGGCCTTTTCTTCCATAATGCCAGCTATTTCGCGGAACTGGCGTCGTACTTCGTCAACTATGGCCTGGGCGGCGCGTTGTACCGCACCCATGGTCATGGCTGCAAAGGCGAATACTAGCATTGCGCCTAGGAAAACGCCAATTAGCACAGATGGGTTGTTAAGGTTCAAGTTAAGTGCGAAATCTGGCGGGGCTACGTATCTTGTGCCGCCGCCTGGCAGTTGTTCAATATGCGCAATGCCACTATGCTGCGCCACGTACCTGGTGGCGATGTTGATATACGAAACCAGCAATGCCAAAGACGTAAGCGCCGCAGAACCCACCGCAAAACCTTTGCCTGTGGCCGCTGTGGTGTTGCCCAAAGCGTCTAGAGCGTCTGTGCGTTCGCGCACTTCTGGTGGCATATGGCTCATTTCGGCTATGCCGCCGGCATTGTCTGCTACAGGGCCGTAGGCGTCTGTGGCTAGGGTAATGCCTAGTGTGGACAGCATTCCCACCGCAGCTAGACCAATGCCGTATAGGCCAAAGGAGAACGCGCTTGCGTAATTGTCTGCGCTGGTGTCCATTGTTCCGCCAGAGGCCACAAAGCTTACCACAATTGCCGCTACAATAATGATGATAGGCGCGATTGTGGATTTCATTCCCAGGGAAATACCTGCAATAACAAGAGTGGCCGCCCCGGTTTTTGTGGATTCAGCCAAGTCTTTTGTCGGCTTGTAATGAGTGGAGGTGTAATATTCTGTAAAGTATGCGATAAGCACCCCGGCCAGCACCCCGGTTACTATGGAAATATACAGGCCCCACCAGTTGTTTGCGGCACCCATATCCCTCATTATGAACCAAGTTACGGGCGCAAAACCCGCAACCGCAACCGCAGAGGCGGTATAAGTGCCTTTGCGAAGGGTGGTCAATAGTTCAGATTGGGTGGCCTTCTCTTTGGTGCGGATAAGGAAAGTGCCAAACAAAGAAGCCAGCATTCCCACCACGGCAAGAGCTACAGGCAAGAACATAGCCGCCCAAACCAAGTTCATATTACCACTGCCAATAAACGCAGCATAACCCAAGGCAATGCCCGCGTGCATGGACTTTATATAACTCTCGTATAGGTCTGCGCCCATGCCGGCTACGTCGCCCACATTGTCGCCCACATTGTCTGCTATGGTAGCAGGGTTGCGTGGGTCATCTTCTGGGATGCCGGCCTCAACCTTACCCACAAGGTCTGCCCCAACGTCTGCGGCCTTGGTGAAAATACCACCGCCAACACGGGCAAACAGCGCAAACACAGCCACACCAACGCCGAACATAACCATGTTCTCTGCAATGGCGTAGGGGTGCAGGTTAAACACAAAGCGCAGAATCAAAAACCAGATGGAAACGTCTAAAATAGACAGCCCCACCACGGTAAAGCTAAGTACAGTACCAGATGCAAATGCTACCCGTAAGCCCTGGTTAAGGCTTTCGCCCGCAGCATTGGCGGTGCGCACATTAGCCCGGGTGGCAATTCGCATGCCAATATAGGCAGAAAGCTGCGAAAAAATACCGCCGGACAAAAACGCAAAAGGAATAAAGCGTGAAACATGGCCAAACACAGCCAGCACAGCAAGAATGGTAATGATAACCATATAAACAATACCAACCACCCTAAACTGCCGCTTTAAATAAGCAGATGCTCCTGCTTGAATAGAGGCAGCGAGTTTCTTCATCTTGTCTGTACCCTCGCTAAACCCCATGACCTTGCGGCCTTGTAACAATGCGAAACCAAGGGCAATTATCGCCCCAACTACGCCTATTACAAACGCATAGCTAAAATCCATTTCCCATCAACCTTCTCTCATTTTTTTTTGCAATTGCCTATAAACAATTGCTTGAAACTGATAGGGAATTCTGGCGGAAAAGCCGTAAAAAACAACTCCTCCCCCATCTTAATCATTCTACGACATAGACTTGGGATTTGTCAACTAGACTTCTTGCGAAATTCTCGTAGGGGGTTTCGCAAGAAGTTACATTTTCAATCTTTTGCTTCTTCTGAAATTGCGTTTTTTGCAATTTCAGAAGAACCCTACTATATAAAACCGCCAAAGGCTTTGCCCAGGATGTATGGCCAGCAGGCCGCGCAGTGTTCGTCCTGCCTTGACACCTCTGCCGCTTTTTATAAGGGTTGCCTTTGAAAAAAGCTTGGCAAAAAACTTTAGCATTTTATGGGAAAAAAAGAGGCCATGTGTGGTATCGCGCATGGCCTCTTTCTTTTTGGGGGTTAGTAAAAAATTCAGTTGGTCGGAAAATCCGACCAACTGAATTTTAGTTGTGTATTATTTCGGCCCATCCTGCTGGGCCGTTTTCTTTGTTGTCGCTGCATGTGAACTATAGTATGCCATCAAAAACACCCACATATAACTTGTATGGTGTGTGTTATGAAGGGGGCTTACGTCAAGCTCATGCTAAATTTTTTACAAATTCAAGCCATTCTTTTTCCATTTCATTTATGCTGTTCCCGTAAGCCATTTCAATTTTCGACACGTTAGTCGCAATGCCTTCCGCTGAATTATCCCATACCAGCGTTGGATAAAGCGCAAAAAAATTATCAGGACCTAACTCGTCAAGCAATAACGCTACCCACGCCGCTGCTTGCGGGTAACTGACCCGCGGCTTAGATTCTCGCGTGCCGATATGATGTGCCAGCAAATCACGCAACGGAAACAACTCATTCTTCGCCAACAACGTCCGCACCTGATGTTTATAATCACCATTCACCGCATCGCCGACTTGCGTATAGCCAAGCGCGTTAACTAAAAACACTGCCAACCCC